>Ga0070741_10001058_pt1 | contig 88687 bp, 72 predicted proteins | sample Coa_R1_4_FD_66440 | JGI IMG/M metagenome (GOLD analysis project Ga0070741, IMG submission 66440) | Surface soil microbial communities from Centralia Pennsylvania, which are recovering from an underground coalmine fire - Coalmine... | ecosystem: Environmental > Terrestrial > Soil > Unclassified ... | reverse complement strand
GCATTGGTATATATGATCTGCTTATTCCGATCATCTTTCGACAACTGCTCCTCCGGCACATCGAACAATCCTTTTGCCTTGAGAAATAAGTCATAGCACTGATCGAACAAGCTATAAATAAGATCGGGCTCTCGCTCGCCCGCCAGAAGCAAGAACTCACAACGGATCAAAAGCTTTGCTGATTCGTACTCAGGCTTGTCTGGTTGCGCTGGAACAAAGATGTTTGGGAACTCTTTGGACACTCTGACCTCCTTCACGGTCATCCTTCGAATAATCTCCGGCCCGCCGTCCGCCGAAGGTCGCGGATTGCGCCAGCGATGATCAGTCGCCGGTTGGCGGGCCGAACTGTTTCGGCTGATGCAAGCGATGATCAGTCATGCCGCATCGGCCGAACTTTAACCGGTGTGCCGGTGGTGTGCGAAGTCGGCGCGTCTCGCGTGAAGTCAGCGAGACTCAGAAAAGCAACCCGACCTGCTGGCACACTCTTTTGCCCGAACTCAGTCAACACCATAACGACTCGCGCTGTCTCATTCCGACTCACTGGAAAATGAGGAGAAGGGAAAAAAATACATTGACAATCAAACTGTGATACCTAGAATACGGCCTGCCAATGAAGGCTGTCCGGGCCCTTACTGACATTCCTTCCAAGGCGCTCCCCGCCCAGGCGAGCCACCTGAGACAACCCGATATAAGCTTAAGACAGTAGAGAGGCGAAGCAGATCAATCTGCTGATCTTCGTCCGGCCAGCCCGACGCCCCTGTCACCAAAAGCGTCGCGCAGCAGGCGCAGGATTGCGGTCTCTAGTCCCGTCCAGTCGAAACCCGGAACATCTGAACTCTTCGGGCACCAGATCATTTGTTGCTCTGTAACCACCCGTGTCCCTGACCGTCGAGTAAAAGGTAAGCTTTATGAAATTTGTGCGCCCGGAACAGCGCCCGGCAGTCATCTCTGACCCCCATTCCGCTACCACCCTCTTTCCCAGGATTACCCCTCTGATGTGGTTACTGCTGCCGGTCATCATGATTGCCGGCAGCACGTATGCCGGGGGCGTACGTGACAATGCCGCGCGCCAGAACGCAGCGCCACCCCAGCGGATTTCCCACGAACTCAGGGCAGAAATCAATCGTGCGGTGACACGCAACAATCAGAGGGCGCTGGCGGCACGGCGTTCCCTCATCATCCAGGCCAATGGACAGATCACTGAACAGGATCTCGGCAGACTCAGGGCCGCCGGAGCGCGGATCAAAAGGGTTTTCACTTCACTCAATCAGATCGCGGTCGAATTGCCGCTGAACCGCTCGGTCGCGCTGGCCGATGACAAAGCTGTCTCCTTCATCTCGTCCGAACGGCAGGTTCGCTCACTCGGCCACGTTGACGTAACGACCGGCGCAATGCAGGCGCGACGGGCTGCTGGCCGGATGAGCGCACTCGACGGCGCAGGCGTCGGTGTGGCGATTCTCGACAGCGGGATTTCCACGAATCACGGCCTGCTCAAAGATGATTACGGACATTCGAAGATTATCGAGAGTCTGGATTTCACCGGCCAGGGGACGCCTGACGACGTTTACGGCCACGGCACGCATGTGGCCTCGCTGCTCGCCGGCGACGGCAGGTTTGCCGGGGGCGATTACCGCGGCGTCGCGCCCGGAGTCAGTCTGATCAGCCTGCGCGTCCTCGACGATAACGGCATCGGGACCGAGAGCGCCATCATCCAGGCCATCGAGTGGTGCATTAACAACAAGGATGCTTACAACCTCCGCGTCATCAACCTGAGCCTTGGCGCTCTGGTGACGGACAGCTATCACAACGACCCGCTCTGCCTGGCCGTGCGTCGCGCACACGACGCCGGCATCCTCGTAGTCTGTGCCGCGGGCAACAACGGGAAAGATAGTAACGGAAAGAAAATTTACGGCGGCATTCACTCTCCGGGCATCGAGCCGTCAGTCGTCACCGTCGGGGCGGCGAACACCTGCGGGACGGACGGGCGTTCAGATGACAAGGTCGCGACCTGGAGTTCACGCGGGCCGACGCGCGGGTTCACGGTTGATGAATACGGCGTCAGGCGTTACGACAATCTGATCAAGCCTGACCTCATCGCGCCGGGCAATAATCTGATCGGCGCGAGCGCGTTCACATCCGCCGGGAGTCCGAATAAGCTGATCAGTAATAACCCGCAGCTATCAGCCAGTTTCAACTCCGACCCGTCGGAACAACTGATGAGGCTCAGCGGCAGTTCCATGTCGGCGCCCATCGTGGCTGGCGCAGCCGCATTGGTGTTGCAGGCCAATCCCTCGCTCACGCCCAATCTGGTCAAGGCCATTCTGACCTACACCGCGCAGCCGCTCGCCGGATTCAATAACTTCGAGCAGGGCGCGGGCGAATTGAATGTCGAAGGGGCAGTCCGTCTGGCCCGGCTGATTCGGGGCGATGCCCGTTATCTCGATCACGATCAACCCATGCTCTCCGGCAACCTGCCTGCCTGGCAGGGCAGTGTTATTGCGGGTGAAAACTGCGTGTGGGGGCAGGGCGTGATTCTCAATCACTGCTTTGCCTGGGGCCGCAGACTGATGACGCACTGGCAGGGCATTTATTCTCCGGGGCTCGTGCCGGGCGATGGCGCCCGCGTGACCGAAAGGCGACTGCGCAATCAGAACGGGCTGCTCTCTTCGGGTGTCGGGTTAAGCCGTGGGGCAGTGCGGATAGACAGCGCCGGCATAATCCTCGCCGACGGCATTATTCTGGCCGACGGCATCATCCTGGCTGATGGGATCATTCTCGCCGATGGGATCATCCTGGCCGACGGGATCATCCTCGCTGACGGCATTATCCTCGCCGACGGGATTATTCTCGCCGACTGAAACAGAAGCCTGATTGCTGCAAATTATCCGCCTCCTGAGCGCCGTCTGATCCGACTGCGGGAGGCTTTCTGTTTTGCCGCGAATGAGCAACAGCCAGGCTGAAGACGGACGAAAACCTGCCTGGAATAACGGCTTGACAGGCACACCCCGGGCCATTACCATCTCCAATCGCGTTTGGCGCAGCAACAATGGCAAGGGCAAACCGTCAGGCTGAAAACGTGAATCCATCTGACGAGTTCTTTATGAACTTTGCTCTGGCCGAAGCGCGTCGGGCACGCGACGCGGATGAAGTTCCCATCGGCGCCGTCGTGGTGATTGATAACCGGGTCGTCGGTCGCGGGTACAATCAGCCAATCGGATTGAATGACCCGACGGCCCACGCGGAGATTCTGGCGCTCCGTGAAGCGGCGAAGGCCATCGGCAATTACCGCCTTGCAGGGGCCACGATCTACGTGACGATTGAGCCATGCGCGATGTGCGCCGGTTCGCTGGTCAATTCGCGCGTCAGACGGCTGGTTTACGGCGCGGCAGACGCGCGGGCCGGTGCAGTGGCCTCTTTCTTCCAGATCTGCACGAGCAGTTCTTTGAATCATCGAGTGGAGATCACGGCTGGCATACGTGAACAGGCGTGCCGCGAACTGATGCAGGAATTCTTCAGGCGGCGGCGCAAGACGGGGGCCGGTCAGGTCCTTAGATCAGACGGCTGAGGGCAAAAGTTGAAGAACCCGGAGACCCGGAGGGTCTTCGGGGGGCAAGGTTTTTACGGAGAGGTGCGAGAGTGGCTGAATCGGGCGGTCTCGAAAACCGTTGTACCCTGACGGGTACCGTGGGTTCGAATCCCACCCTCTCCGCCAGCTTCTGATCCGGAAAGTTCACATCCCCGGATTTGTGGTCTCCCTCGGAGAGGTCGCCTAATTGGTATGGCACCGCGTTGGAAGCGCGGCGGGTCGAAAGGCCTGTGCGGGTTCGAGTCCCGCCCTCTCCGCCAGATTGAAGGACGAGGGGTGAGGGCGGAAGGATGAAAGAAAGACAGGACCTGCTTCCCTGCTTCATCCTTCCGCCCTCATCCTTACTTATCAGGCTCCGGCCTCCGTGCAATCTCGAGCGCATGAACCCCGCCAGGACCGGAAGGTAGCAACGGTAGTGCTGCTCGGATGTGCCGCGGTAGTCACCGGAGCCTGTCCCATTTTCAGACCTGTATTCGGTATTTCAGGCCGCGTGTGCGGCTGGCGCTTTGCCACCCTTCTTCGCTTTAGCAGCCTTACCTGCCTTGGCACTTTTCTTCGCTTTGGCACCTTTGCCTTCCTGAGCCTTCTCCCAAGCCGCCAGTTCCTTCAGGCTTTTGAAACCATGGGCTCTTGCTTTCGCCCAGCGCGCGCCGACCGATGACCCCACTTTAGCGCGAGCCCCCGGCGACATCTTTTTCTTACCACCCTTTCGCGGTTTCGCTTTGCGGGCTACCGCGCTCTTAGGCACAGCCGCAGCCGCAGTGGCGCGACCGCCTGTCCCGGCGTATTGTCTTCTCATATCCTGCAAGATGCTGATCTGATCCTGCAATGCACGAATCTCGGCATCTATTCCGGCAAGGGCCGGACTCGGACTTGTTGTTCCTGGCATTTATTTTTCTCCCTGGTTATAGGTTTGTTTAGTCAGGTTATGTTCGGCTGTAGACAGTCGGCTACAGCCTGCCTTGTCAGACAGCGATAGAATTGAAAGCTACCTTCAATGACAAGCTATCTCAAAGGATAGTGATCACTCTGATGTGGGGTCCTGCATCTACAAGTCAGCATAGATCGGGCGCTATCTTAAACCCGATACTCAACAAAAGACAATTGCGGATCGGTTATCCGGCGAAGCCGGGGCATCCATTCAATCCGGCTCGCTTCACTATCACACTGCTTTATAACTACTGCCGCCTGAGGTATCCTGTCCCTGACAGTCCTGAATCAATCCATAAATCAGAAGGAGTCCTCATCTTGAGTTACCAGGCCATTGCCCGCAAATACCGACCGCAAACATTCGCCGATCTGACCGGGCAGGAACACGTCACGCGCACGCTGGGCAACGCGCTCGATCAGCGGCGGCTGCATCACGCCTACCTTTTTTCCGGCGCGCGCGGCACGGGCAAAACGACGACGGCCCGGATTCTGGCCAAAGGGTTGAACTGCCACACCGGCATTACCAGCAGCCCCTGCCTGAAATGTCCCTCGTGTCTCGAAATCGCCGCCGGCAACTCGCTTGACGTAATCGAAATAGACGCCGCGTCGAATACCAGCGTGGATAATGTGCGCGACGTGATCATCAATAATCTGGCCATCTCACCCGCGCGCGACCGTTACAAGGTATTCGTGATTGACGAAGCCCATATGCTTTCCAACCACGCCTTCAACGCGCTGCTTAAGACGCTCGAAGAGCCGCCGTCGCATGTGGTCTTCATTATGGCGACGACCGAGTTGCACAAGGTGCCCGATACGATCCTTTCGCGCTGCCAGCAATTCGAGTTTCGTCACATCCTGGCGGAAAAGATGGTCAGGAGGCTGCGCGAAATAGCCGAGGCGGAGAAGGTCACCATCAGTAATGACGGGTTGCGTGAAATCGCGCGCGCCGGCGCCGGCAGCCTGCGCGATGCGTTATCGGCCTTTGACCAGGTGATTGCTTTCTGTGGCGAGAAAATCAGGGCGGAAGACGTGACCGCCGCGCTGGGTCTGGTCGGCGAGAAGACTTTACTCGGCTTTACTGAAGCCATCGCCGCACAGGACGGCCCCGGCATTCTCAGGCTGGTCCAGGAGCTTGACTCACGGGGCTATGACCTGCGTAACTTTATTCGTGAACTGCTCGCATACCTGCGTCACCTGCTGGTCATCAAATCCGGGATAACCAGCACTGAGATTCTCGGCGTGTCTGAGGTTGAAGTCGAGGCATTGAAAAAACTGTCCACACGGTTTTCGGAAGAAGATCTGGTGCGCTTCTTTCACCTGCTGGCTGCGACTGAAAAGGAGATCAAGGATTCGCCGCACCCGCGCTTCCAGCTTGAAATCGGCCTGATCAAACTGACACACGCCGCGCGGCTGCGCTCGCTCGACGAATTGATCTCCAGACTTGAAGTACTCGAAGCCGGACTCGGCGGTGGATCAGGCAGCGCGGGCAGGACAAACCCCACGCCTCCGCCCGCCACCACGCCACCATCAGCAACAAAAAGCAGCCCGCCCCAGAATCCTCCGAAAGCCGACAAGTCAGCTGAGAGGCAGACGCGCGAAGCCCCGGTCGCCAGAGCATCGAAATCGGATGAGCCGGACTTCCCCCCGATGGTGCTGGAAGAGCCGCCGGAATTCAGCGAAAGCTTCAGCCGTGACAGTTTCTACCACCAGTCAGCGGCGGCCCGGCCGCAACCCGCGCGCGCTACAACCACCGGCACTTCACCAGCCGCCACGGCCCGGGTCGAGAGCGGGCAGGAGGTCCAGGCCGTCCGCGCCGAACTCGAACGCCTGAACCGTCACGCGCTGCTGACCGCGCTCGAGGACGCGCAGAGCATCAGTTATGCCAACGGAAAGCTGACCGTCGCTTTGCCCGGCGAAGACATCTTCGCGAAACGTCTGCGCGAGAGCAGCAACCTGTTCCGCGAAATCGGCGAGCGGTTGTTCGGCCAGCCGCTGGCCATCGAAGTCATCACGAGCGGCCAGAGTGTGGTGCGTCTGGACGAAGCCGCTCAGGCCAAAGCGCAACTCCGCGAACGCGCCCTGAACAACCCGGCCGTCCGCATGCTGATCGAAAAGTTTCGTGGCGAAATTATTGACGTGCGCGAAATCGCCGGCCAGAAGTGAGGCCCCGGTCAGCGTTCAGACTTCAGCAGGTCGCGCGCGATCACGATCCGCTGGATGTGCGAAGTGCCTTCGTAGATCTGCAATCCCTTGATGTCGCGGTAAAAACGCTCGACCGGATATTCGTTAGTGTAACCGCGCCCGCCGTGCAGCAGCACTGCCTGCGATGCGGCGCGCACCGCGGCTTCAGTCGCGAACAGTTTGGCGATGGAAGTTTCGCGCGTACTCCTGATCCCCTGATCCTTCAGCCACGCGGCGCGATAAGTGAGCATTCGCGCCGCATCGAGGTCGGCGGCCATGTCCGCGATCACCTGCTGAATCATTTCAAAATCACCGATGCGCTGCCCGAACTGCTGCCGCGTGCGGGCGAAATCCAGACACGCATCCAGACACGCCTGATGTACTCCGACCGCCCCGGCCGCGACGCCGAGCCGTCCGTGATCGAGCGCCGTCATCGCAATTTTGAACCCTTCGCCCGGCGCGCCGAGTAAAGCCGATTTCGGCACACGACAATTCTCAAGGGTGATGATCGCGTGATCCGCCGCGCGGTGGCCAAGCTCCACGCCCGGCATGCGTTCACGTTTGAACCCCGGCGTGTCGGTCTCAACCAGAAAAGCGCAGATTCCCTTGTGCCGCAGCGACCGGTCACGCGAAGCAAAAACTATCGCCAGATTCGCGATACCGCCGTTCGTGATCCAGATTTTCTGCCCGTCGAGGACGTAATGATCGCCGTCTTCAGTCGCCGTAGTTTCCATGCCTGCTGCGTCCGATCCGGCATTCGTTTCCGTCAGGCAGTAACAACCGACCCACTCACCAGTGGCTAATCTCGGCAGACAGCGGCGCTTCTGTTCTTCTGTCCCGTGATCATTGATGCACAGCTCAACCAGTCCGCAGTGAACCGCCAGAAAGCCGCGCACGGCCGAATCAGCCCAGCCAAGCTCTTCACAGATGATTGCGGCGCTCGTGTAATCCAGCCCCGCGCCGCCGTATGCGGGCGCGAGCGGCGCGGCCAGCAAACCCAGCTCGCCCATCCGCCCGACCAGATGAATCGGGAAGACGCGCCGCTCATCGGCCTCACGCGCCAGCGGGGCGACCTCGTTGCGCGCGAAGTCTCGCGCCAGTCTCTGAAGGCGCTCCTGTTCCGGTGTCAGGCCGAAATTCATTTCACCCTTCCACTTCTTTGATTTCATCAAGCGCGGTGACGATCATTCCGGCGAGGATGTCGAAGACGCGCTCGCCTTCCTCAGCCGTCGCTTCGGCGGGCGCGCCGAAGTAAGCCTGATCACCGCCTATTTCAGTAAAGCGCCGCGCCCCCGCGCCAATGGCCTGCGACAGACTGACGAGCTTTGATTCGAGCGCGAGTCGCACGTCATCGCGCACCAGTTCGGGCCGTGCCCGCATCACGAGCGAGCTTTCATACTGCCCGGCGTGACACGCGCCACTCTGAAATTCTTCGGTCAGCATCTGCGCCCAGCGCCGCCGTGTGACATCGGGGAAAGCCACTTCAACGCCGGTCTGCGCTTTGATCTCCTCACAGGCCGCACGCAGGGTCGCGATGTGCGCCGGTTCGAGATGCGCGTTGGCAACAGCGAGGCGTCTGAATCCCTGCCTGATCAGCGAAAGACTGATGTCACACACCAGCGCCGTCGCCGTTTCAGCCGCAATAGAGATACTTCCCGTAAACCCTTCGCTGAAATCCGTCACGCTGTACACAATCGGCGGCAGCACCAGCGCCGCCCTCTCCCGGGTTTCAAGCATCCGGGCCGCGCGAATCGCCGTCTCTTCAGCGATGATGACATCGGTGCTGAGCGGCAGATGCGGCCCGTGCGCCTCGGTCGAGCCGACCGGCAGAATCAGCGCGCAGCGCGGCTCACGAACAAGAAGGTCGCCCAGTTCAGCCCAGGTCAGATGTGCAAAATAATAATCAGACATACCATTGCAGATTCAAAAACCGCTTTCCTCTTCAAATCTGAAATCACTTCAGGCTCTTCCGATCAATCTTGCCCCGGTCATTCTTCGGCAGGCCTCCGACAAACATGACGCGGCGCGGATATTTGTACAGGGCCAGCCGCGATTTCACGAATTCCTGTAATTGCCGCTTCAGGTCATCGCTTTCGGCAAAAGTTTCGCTGAGGACGATGAAGGCCTTCGTCTTCGTGAGTCCGTCTTCATCCTGAAAGCCGACGACTGCACATTCGCGCACGGCTTCATGCTCAAGCAGGCAGTTCTCAACCTCGGTCGGCGAAACGAACACGCCGCTCACTTTCAGCATTTCATCGGTGCGCCCGCCGTACCAGAAATAGCCGTCGGCGTCGCGCGTGAACTGGTCGCCGGTCGTACACCAGTCGCCGGCAAAAGTGGCTTTCGATTTTTCGTGCGCCTCCCAGTAACAGAGCGCCGCCGAATCGCCACAGATGCGCAGCGTCCCCATCTCGCCGTCGGGCAGTTTATTCCCGTCGGGGCCGACGATCTGCGCTTCGTAACCCGGCACGACTTTGCCCAGACACCCTTCGCGCACGTCGCCAAAACGATTCGAGATGTAGATATGAAACATCTCCGCCGAACCGACGCCGTCAAGAATCTCGACGCCGAAGGTCTCCTTCCAGCGGCGATACAACTCCGGCGGCAGCGCCTCGCCGGCTGAAATGCACACGCGCAGGCTGCCGAGGTCGTGCGCGGCGGCGTCAGGCGCGTTGAGCATCGCGTTGATCATCGTCGGCACGCTCGTCAGCACCGTGGGCCGATGGCGCTCGATCACCTCGAATAACTTTTCCGGCGTGGACCGTTCGGCGAACAAAGCCGTCTCCGCCCCCGCCGCGAACGGGAAGAGCAGGTTCGTTCCCGTCGCGTAGCCGAAGAAAAGCTTCGGCACCCCGACCGTGATGTCGTCTTCGCGCATCTGCAACACCTGTTTCGCGTAGCATTCGGTGTTGTAAGGCAGGTCGTGTTGCAGATGCACCGCGGCCTTCGGCTTGCCAGTCGAACCCGACGTGAACAGCCAGATCGCCGGGTCGTCGCGGTGCGTCTCCGCCGTCGCGAGTTCACCGGGCATCTGCGGTGCGAGCGTTTCGTAATGCGGCAATCCGTGCGATTCCTCGCCCACGACCAGCACGCTTTTCAGATGCCGCGCCTGCTTGAGTACCGGGCGCAGGCTCTCGACCAGTGATTCGTGAACGACGAAAACCTTCGCCCGCGTGTAATCGAGGTAGTAGGCGTATTCGTCCGCCGCAGGCAGCTGCGGATTGACCATCGCGATGACCGCACCGATCTTCGCCGCGCCGAACCAGCAGGCGACGAACTGCGGGACGTCGGGGAGAGCAAACAGCACGCGGTCTTCGATGCCCGCGCCGAGATCGCGCAGCAGGTGCCCGGCGTGATTCGCCTGCTTCACTACTTCGGAGTACGTCCACTTCTCATCGCCGAAGCGCAGACAGACCTTGTCGCCGCGCCCGGCGGCGAGGTTGTGGTCGAGGAAGTACTCGGCCATATTGAATCGCTCAGGGAATGTCACCATGCAGCCTCCCCTTATTCTGGCAGATGCGCAAAGCCTTCCATCTCGATCAGCGCGTCAGGGTTGAATAATCCCTTCACTTCAAACAACGCCATCGCCGGGTAGTAGTGGCCGAAGTAAGCGCGATGGACTTCGCCCAGTTCGCCGAGGCTGGCGCGATAAGCATCGCAATCAGTCACACAGATGTTGAGCTTGACGATGTCCTGCAACGTGCCGCCCGCCGCCTCGACCACGGCCCTCAGGTTTTTCACCACCTGTTCGTACTGCGCGACGATGTCGTGCGGGGCGCGGATCACTCCATCGGCATCGCCCGCATCCTGCCCGGCCAGCAGCAGCAGGCGCCCGCCTTCGACGGCGATGCCGTGACTGAAGCCGCGCGGCTTCGCGAGTTCCGGCGGGTTGATAATCTGACGCTTCATCGCCCTGTGAACTCCGGTTTCTGCTTGTTTTTGAAGGCCTCGAAGAATCGCCGGTGGTCTTCGCCCATCAGCAGTAATGCCTGTGCCTGCGCTTCGGCTTCGATGGCCGAAGCCAGATCCATGTTCCATTCGTTGTTGAGCATGGTTTTGGTCATCGCGAGCGCGAGCGCCGGGCCTTTCACCAGCCGCTCGGCCCACTCGCGCGCGGCCTTCATCAACTCATCATGCGGGACGACGCGGTTGACGAGCCCGTAACGATCCGCCGTCGCCGCATCAATCGTGTCGCCGAACATCAGCAGCTCCGCCGCCCTGCCCTGCCCGACCACTCGCGGCAGCAGGTAAACCGCGCCCATATCCGCGCCCGTGAGGCCGACCTTTGTGAACAGAAACGCGAACTTCGCCTGATCCGAGGCGAGGCGCAAATCCGCGGCGAGCGCGATCACCGCGCCCGCGCCCGCGGCCATGCCATTCACCGCCGCGATGATTGGTTTATCGAGCAGCCGCATATTCTCGATCAGCGCGCCGGTCATCCGCGCGAATTCCAGATGCTCGCGCATGCCGCGGTCGAGCAGCTCGCCGATGATCTCGTACACGTCGCCGCCCGCGCAGAAAGCCTTCCCGGCCCCGGTGACGATGACGGCCCTGACGTTGTCATCACGGCGCAATTCGGCCATCAGGTCGCGCAGCTGCGCGTAGATTTCAAACGTCAGCGCGTTGAGCTTGTCGGGACGATTGAAAGTGATCGTCGCAATACCATCGCCCGCTTCGTACAGAAAATCATAAGCCATAGCTTCCGTTCCCATCCGAGTCTGAATTCGTGATCTGCTCCGGGCCCTGCCGGCACGGCGCAAGCAGTCGTCGCTTGCCGTCATCACTTTTCGTGATGCCTGGCTCATCGAGTTGCACGCGATCCCACAGCTTGCACGTCACCTGCTTGTGCATCTGATCGAGGCCCTCGCAGTAGTTCGTGAAATTGCAGCGGCGCACTTCTTCACCCCGTCCCATTCTTACTTTCAAGAACCAGTCGGGGTCGGCGAGCGAAGCGCGGGCCGAAGCGATGATGTCAGCTTCGCCGCGCTGCAACGTCGCCTCGGCCAGTTCAAAAGTGCCGATGCCGCCCGAAGTGACGACCGGCGTTGCGTAGCCCGCCTCGTTGATCGCACGTTTAATTGCAGCGGCGAGCGGAACGTTTCTTCCGAAGGGCCCGAGTTCATCGGAAGTGATCGGCGGCATGCATTCAAAACCGCTCCGGCCGGTGTAGGGGTAAACGGCCTGCCCGACCTTCGGCTGTTTCGCGTCGTCGAACTTGCCGCCTTTGGAAATCGAAAGGAAACTGAACCCGGCCCGCGCGAATTCAACGCTGAAATAAACCGCGTCTTCAATCCGACTGCCGCCCTCGATCACCTCATCGCCAAGGAGGCGGACGCCGACGGTGTAATCCCGGCCGACGCGCTCACGCACGGCGCGGTAAACTTCGAGCGGCAGCCGGGCGCGGTTTTCGCGCGGCCCGCCGTAACCGTCATTGCGCGTGTTGGTCGCGCTCAGGAACGAGGCCATCGTGTAGGCGTGCGCGTAATGCAATTCGATGCCGTCGAACCCCGCTTCGCGCGCGCGCCACGCGGCGGCGGCAAAGATGTCGGGCAGAACCTGCGGCAGTTCGGCGATGTGTGGCAGGTGCGTATCTGTCACTCGCTCCCGATAGCCGAAGCGCAACGCCTCAAGCTCGGATTCATCGAGTACCCTGTCGTGCAACTCATCCGGCGCATTCACCAGAAACGCGCGAATTTCAGCTTCATCCGCATCAAGCCAGGACTCATCACTCGTTGCTTCGGCGAGCGCGCGGCGGTGTCTTTCCTTCAGCGAGAGAAACCGCGCGAAATATTTTTCTTTTTCAGGGCGCCGCTTGACGGTCAGGAAATCAATGATCTGAATAAAAAACCGCGTGTGGCCGTCGCTCGCCCGGCGCACGGTTTCGACCATCTCGCGCAGGCCCGGGATGAAGCGGTCGTGCCCGATGCGCAGCAGCGGCCCGCTCGGAATGTCGCGCACGCCCGTCGCCTCGACGACTATCGCGCCGGGGCGGCCTTCGGCAAAACGCCGGTACCAGTCCAGCACATTGCGCGTGACGAAGCCGTCTTCCGTCGCCCGCCACGGAACCATCGCCGGGACCCACGTGCGGCTCTCCAGCGTCACGCCGCCAACCCTGATCGGAGAAAACAGCATTGACCGCGCCGCCTCTTCCGCCGTCGGCCAGCGCGTTTCAGGTAACGTATGACGGATTGAATTCTCCGGATGCCACATGCGATTTCAGGTTGCGGGTTGCGGGTTGCGGGTTGCGGAATCGTGCCCATGCTGCCATGCGTCGTAAGCCGCAATGAAATCGGGGTCGCGCTTTTTCAGTTTGTCGTGCGTGATGCGCCCGCTGCGGGTCATCAGCCGGTAAGCGAACGGCAGCGGCTCCAGATGCCAGTCCTCGTGAATATTTTCGAGCATCAGGAGGCTTGAAAAGGCCGCCTCCTGCAGGCTTTCGACCACCGGCTTTCTGACCCGCTCGAACTCGCGCAGGGCTGTTGATACTTCGCTGCTTCCCGCGAAACATTGGGCCAGCGCGATCGAGTCTTCCAGCGCGAGTTTTGTGCCCGACCCGATTGAGAAATGCGCCGTGTGCAATGCATCACCGAGCAGCACCGTGTTTCCGTGCCACCAGTGCCGATTTCTGACGAGCGGGAAGTTGATCCACCTGACGAAGTTGTTCGCGAGCAGCGGGTGCCCGCCGAGGTCATCCGCGAAAACCCGTTGCAAATATTCGCACGTCCCGGCCTCCGATTTGTCACCGAACCCGGCGTTATGCCACGTGGCTTCGCCGCACTCGACGATGAAGGTGCTGGTCGTCGGATTGAATTTGTAAGAGTGCGCGATGAAATAACCGGCTCCGTTTTCGCGGAAGGTCAGCGTCAGCCCATGAAACAACTGGTGCGTGCCGAGCCAGATGTATTTGTTCTTTCGCAGATCAACTGAGGGTTGGAAAAATTCCTGGCCGGCGCGCCGCACCAGACTACTTGCGCCGTCGGCCCCGACCAGCAGGTCGCAGTCGCGGCACGGCCCGAGGTCTGTCAAACTGGTATGAAAGCGCAGGTCAACGCCCAGTTCGCGGCAGCGCTCGTGCAGGATGTTGAGGAATTTCAAGCGGCCAATGCCGGAGAACCTGTTGCCGCGAATCGTGACCTTGCGATTTTTATGGACGACATCCACGTTGTCCCAGATTTCGCAGTTGCCGATGATGTTCCGGAACGAAGGCCGGTCGCACTCCTCAAGGTAGGAGAAGGTCTGATCCGAAAACACTATGCCCCAGCCAAAGGTATCGTGCGGCCCGTCGCGTTCGACGAGGGCGATTTCGTGCGCCGGATTCTGAAGTTTCATCAGGATGGCGAAATACAGGCCCGCGGGCCCGCCACCGATGATGTTGATCCTCATGACTCGCCTCCCGATTTACGCGAAACATGCGAAACCTGCTGAAATCAATCCCGGTCGGATAGGGCCGACCGGATGATCCGGGATTTTACGAGCTGAGACTCAGGTCATCCACCCGTCTCTGTCAAGACTGTTTTTCGGCCTCCCCGTTAAAGCTGCAAAATCCGAAGCGGTGACCGGGCCCTCGGCAAAAGTCATTTGAGATTGGGGTCATTTACTTTTTCCAGGCCGGAGTTCCCTGGGGGTGGGATATCCCGCTTTCTCGAATAATTGAGATGGTATATGCTTCAATCCTCACCGGAATTTGATCCGCGCCGCGCCGCGCGGCTGGATATTGTTGAGAGGCATTTTTAACCGAACGGAGGTTTTCTGAAATGAAGTTTCCCGGCGGAATGGACATCCAGAAGATGATGAAGGAAGCGCAGAAGATGCAGGAGAAGATGGCGAAGGAGATGGAGGACCTGCGCGTGGACGCGACCGCCGGCGGCGGGATCGTCAAAGTCGAAATGACCGGCAACAAGGAACTCCTGGCCATCAAAATTGACCCCGAAGCGGCCGGCGACGTGGAGATGCTTCAGGACCTGATCGTCGCGGCGGTCAACGAGTGCGGGCGTAAGGTTGACGAAGCCATGCAGAACAAGATCGGCGGCGCGCTCGGCGGGCTCAAGATTCCCGGACTGATGTAAGCAATTGCGGATTGCGGATTTGTGATCCGGGATTTCAATCCGCAATCCGCAACCCTGTTATGCTCGATTACGCAGAACCTGTCACCAGGCTGATTGACGAATTCAAGCGGCTGCCCGGCATCGGGCACAAGTCGGCGCAGCGTCTGGCGTTCCACGTGCTGAAGGCTCCGCAGGAAGAGGCCGACCGCCTGATTGACGCGATTCGTGAGGTCAAAGAGAAGATCACCTTCTGTTCGGTGTGCAACAACCTGACCGACACTGACCCGTGCCGCTACTGCGCCAGCACGAGTCGCGACCGCTCAGTCATCTGCGTCGTCGAAGAGCCTTACAACCTCGTCGCGATTGAGAAGACGCGCGAATACCACGGCCTCTATCACGTCCTGCACGGCGCGCTCTCGCCGATCCGCGGCATCGGCCCGGAGGAGCTGCGGATTAAGAGCCTGCTCGAACGCCTGCGCCCCGGCCCCGACGGCGAGGCCGAAGTCAAAGAGATCATCCTTGCCACCAACCCGAATACCGAGGGCGAGGCGACGGCGAATTATCTGGGCAGGTTACTCAAGCCTCTGGGCATGAAAGTCACTCGCATTGCGATGGGGCTGCCCGTCGGCAGCGACCTCGAATACGCCGACGAAGTGACGATGCACAAGGCGCTCACGAACCGCCACGAGGTTTAGCCCCCAGACCGCCACCCCGCTATGCCTGACTCGGATTACCTGGATGAATACCTGAAATTGAAGGCGGCGAACGATCAGCTGCGCGAGCGGGGCAGGCAGTGGCTGTTCGATTCATTCGGCAATCTGTGTGCAGAAGCCAATCGGAAGTCTGGTGAGCAACCCGGTCAGCAGGTGATTCAGGTTGGTTATCAGGAACGGCAATTCAAGGCCGGCAGTTCGACGATGGTCGGCGAGGCGATGGGCGTGCGTTATCGGATGAACACGCTGCTCATCGAAGTCGGCTGGCCGCGCCTGCCCGAACACGGTTTCATCACCATGCAGGGACTCGCGCGCGGGCGCGTCAGCCTGAGCCCGAACCCGACGATTGACGCGAACCTGATCAGCGAACTGATCCTGAAACGCCGCGGCGCCGATGATGTCTCCTGGTACGTAATCGCCAATGAAAAGCCGGGCGAGGTGCTGACGGAACAGCTCCTGCGCGGTTACCTGAATCTTCTTCTTGCCGACTGACCAGGCCCGTTCAGGAAGCCTTCACCTGCCGCCAGGCGATCTGAGTCAGTGTTCCGAGGCGGCCGTTCGGATTATTGAAGTTCAGGGTGAAGTTCCCGCCGACGCCACTGCTGGTAATGAAGCTGTCACTGTTGGCCCGGTTCTTCGCGATGATCTGGCCCTCGAAGCTCCCGTTGCCGCGCAGGTCAACCTGCTCGCCCGCATAGATCACGCCATTCAGACTTACCGAAGCAGCGGTCCCGTTCAGCTTGAAGTCCGTCCCCGCCAGAAAGAGCAGATCCACGCGCGCGAACGGCGGCTGGACCGGCTCAAGGTTGAGCGCGCGGGGGCCGGCCAGCCAGGGCGTGAAGTTGGCGTTGCCGTTGACCGTGATGTTGCCGGTGGCAATGACGGTGATGGCATAGCTGCCGCCGTTGCATTCGACGTTGCCGAAGTTGAAATAAGCCTTGTCGGACGTGACGCCCGACGAGCCGAGGCTCCAGCGCGGGCCTGTACCGCTGCCCGTCTGTGACCAGCCGTAAGTCGCCGGGTCGCGCAACTCGCCGGTGTGAGTATCAAGCGCGTAACCGCCGCTCGGGACGCTCGCGGGCAGGCCCGATGAGGGGAGGCCGAGCAGGGAAAAAGCCCTGGTCAGCTCCGAGAGGTTGTTCACGAGGACGACATCGGATTTTGAGATGAAGAAATTTTCCGGAAGCGCGTCGCCCGAAGTCGGGAAGGGCTTGATGTCCGGGATGAAAAGTTTCGGCTGATTCCCGGCCTCGAATCCGCCGACCGTGGCCGAACCTCCCGACTGCACGAGTTGCCCGGAAGCCGTCGCGCTCTGCTCCACCGAGGCGTGGCCGCCCAGGATCAGGTTGTTGTTGGTGTGAACGCTGCCATACTGCCCCTGAATCACCGAACTTCCGTCCACTGAGAGATCGCCATCGGAGAGCATGGCGGGGTAAGGGACGAAGCCGATCACCGAATCAATCACGGTCCGCGCCCCGCTGGCGCTGATCCCGGTCGAGCGCACGACCACGCGATTGTTGCGATCCGCCGTGACTGAATTGTCTTCGCCCGACGGCACACTCGGCGCGGCATAATTGACCTGCGAATCGTCGTCATCGTAAACCCGCACAAAGTACCTTCCGCCGGCGAGGCTGACCCCGGTCGAGGGGATCAGGGCGCAGTCCGCCGGGATGAAGCTGTGATCGTCCAGCAGCTTCCCCTGTGACGTATTGCCCATCAGCACGTCATCCAGATTGAATTTCCCGTCGCCGTTCAGATCCCCTGTCAGGGTGCCGGTCTTGCCGGGATCGCCACTCATCGCCCTGAAAACCGAGAGGGCATGACTGACGCCGGCTTCGGCCAGGTAAAACGAACTCGTGTCGCTTTCATAGTTGGCGCTGACGACGAGCCCCGACATGCTCGACATGGTCAGCGCCAGCCCGAGCAGGAGCATCAGGCTGAGCGTCATGAGCGTCAGGATCAGGGTGACCCCGCGCTCGCTCCGTGCGGCATACCTGCGCTTCAACGTGGAAACCTGTTTCTGGTGCATAAGCCCTCCTTTACTGGCGATTGCGCAAATTCACGCGGCTCGATAACGTGACGGTCCGGAAATTACCGTCGCCCGTCACGGCGCGCGCCGAACGCGCGGTGACCGAGATGGTGACGGCGCGGCGATCCACCGCCTCGGTGAAGACCACTGACAGAATGTCCTGCACGAGCGGGCTGGTCACGCCGCCCGAAGTGTTATCCACCATCTCAATGGTCGTCCCGTTCAGACGCAGCGTGACGTTTTCGGAAGTGATGATGTTGTCGCTCGACGAGACGTTGTCATCGAACGTCCCGTTGCCGTTATAGTCGGCCATGATGGTCAGTTGATTCCCGCCGGTCCCGGGCGCGACTGAGGTGCCGTCATTGGTGACGGTCGTCGAAGCCAGCGGGTTGAAGGTCTGGATGCTGGCCGGATTGTTCCCCGCCCCGCGTACGATCTCGCTCAACCGCAGGATGGCGAACCGCGCGTTCTCCTGAGCGTCCGCATTCGCCTGCTCGGCCCTGTAGACGCGCTGGCTGTTGACCAGCAGGTTCAGTGCCGCCCCCATCACGATGGTGGAGAGGCCGACCGCCACCAGTAACTCGACCACCGAGAATGCCGCCTCAGAGTGACTCCCGGGAAGAGAGGTCTTCCGGTAACTGACCGGCGACCGGCGATCCCCTGCCGAAATGATGCTGTTCAGTTTCATTGCTGTTACTCCTTTTTCGTCAGAATGGTCGAGATATCGAGCTGCTGTTTGGCCCGCCGCGGATCAGTCAGCACGGGGATCACGCGCAGGTTCACCACTCTGGTATCCGGCGTCGGGCCGACGGTCACCGACCAGCGGCGGATGAAATTGCCGGCCGTGTCGTTGTAGCCGGCCACGCTGGCGGCCAGGGAATCCTCGCCTGCGGGCGTCAATTGAAGTTGCGCGTCAGTAAAACTCAGCCCGCGCAATTCCTCGATCTTGTCCTGCGCGGCGAGGGTCGCCGCGCCATGATTGAAGCTGAATGAGTCTTCACGCAGCGCTACCGCAAATAACTCGGCGACTGAGATCAGGCCCACCAGCATAATAATCATTGAGACCATGACTTCGAGGAGTGTGAACCCTTTCTGACTCCCGGTGCGGGTGCGATGATTGTTCGGCGTCATATTTCCTCCCGGGAAGGCCGCGCGGCCCCCCTCTTTTTCAATCACTCAATAACCGGCGATGGGACGATCCGCCCCCGCGAAATCAATGGGCGCTCGTCAGGCTCGCGGCCGTGACGCTGACGCTGCCCCGCAGTGAGACGGTGACCTGCTGGGCATCCCTGGAATTGGCGACCTGCACCGAGGGCGAGCCGGTGAGAACAAACGAAGGGGCGATGATCGGCACCTCGCCACGCGAGTTGAAACGAATGGCACAGGGCGTAGCCGTGCCGCCGGGCAGGCTCAGATAAACCCCGCGGGGGAGAGCCATCTTCTCCGATGTATCCAGGGCCCCATCGTCATTGGCGTCAATGCCGAAGCTGTTATCCGCCAGAGAGAAGAACACATCCCGGTTGGCGTTGCGGGTGATCGCCTCACTGCGCGCCCGGTAAAGTGTGGCGGAGATGGCAGAGGAAGCGGCGCTGAGCCGGTAGGATTCGATTGCCGACAGGATCGGCGAAACGGCCATTGCGGAGATCGTCATGATGATCGCAATACCGGCCGACAATTCGATCACACTGAAGCCTTTTTCTTTCATTTGAACCTCTCTGTCGGTTGGGCGCGGCATCGGCAAAGTTGCGCCATGTGGCACGCCATGCAGCGCGGTTGACGGATCAGTTCACCTTAAAGGATGGTACGCGGAAAGAGAGTGTGGGAGGTCAGGAGCGAGAGTACCGGGCTGGAAGCCAGGCGACTCAGGCGCTGGCTCCCTCACTTCGGCGGCCCTCCAGACCGTATCACAGCCGATGCCGTGACTTAGGCCGATGGCTTTGCGTCTCGCCCTTTCGCAACGAGTTGCCTTTATCGGTGAAGGTAGCTGTTACTGCTTCAACGAAGTGACGGCTGACATTCTCTCCTGATCGGGCAGGCTCCGTTACCGTCACTGATCAATTACTCTGCTCAATAATAATGATCACCTTGACGCGAGCATTGAACGATATGACAGGTCCGAATTCAAGTCACAATTTTATGATGATTTGATGGCCCTGGGCCGCTCGTCGCGGCAGGCCATATTCACTGCACCGTCGCTTTCCTTTCGAGCTTTCCCCACCCCACGATCGTCCCGCGAATCGCCGCGACCGTTGATTTGATCGCCACGTAATACATGAGCTGGCGGTAAAAGAAGCGCTGGAATAACAGCCAGACGAGCAGCTTCCAGTCTTCTTTTTTCTCCAGCAGGAAGGCGACGAAGGCGGCGAGGAAATCCACGAAGAGGAACAGCGTGTAATAAAACAGCACGCGCTCCAGCCCGTCGGTCGAATACTCGTTCGGGTGCTGGTACCGCTGCCAGAGCGTGGAGAGGAATGACCAGACCATCAGCAGATCCATCACCGGCGAAATCAGCGGGAAGAAGATTTGAAAGATCAGCACGTTCGGGATGGCGAACCAGCCGAGCGCGCCGTATCGTGGGCGGAAGAGCGTGTCCAGATGCTTCCACGCCGCCTGCAGCGTGCCGAACATCCAGCGGTAACGCTGCTTCAGAAATCCGCGCACGGTGTCAGGCGCCTCGGTCAGCGCGACGGCCTCGTCCTCGTAGTTGATTTCGTAGCCTAAGCGCAGGATCGCGAGCGTCAGGTCGGCGTCTTCCGCGAGCGTCTCATTTGTAAACCCTCCGGCCCGCCGGATCAGTTCGCGCCGCCACGCGCCGATGGCGCCGGGCACGACGGTGATGCAGTTGAGCGCGTCGAAGGCGCGGCGGTCGAGGTTCTGGCTGGTGATGTATTCGAGCGCCTGCCAGTTCGTCAGCAGGTTGAGCCGGTTGCCGACCTTGGCGTTGCCGGCGACCGCGCCGACCCGGTTGTCGGCAAAGTGACGCACCATTTTGCTGATCGCGTCGTGGCGAAAGATCGTGTCGGCATCCAGCCCGATCACGATCTCCGCGTCCGTCCGGTTGATGCCGTAATTGAGCGCCGCCGCCTTGCCGCCGTTGGCTTTGGTGAAAGCGCGCACCCGTGGGTCGCCGCCGTACTGCTTAATCACACGCTCGTAAGTCGCGTCCTTCGATCCGTCATCCACGACGATGATGTCGAAGTTCGGGTAATCCGACTGGAGTAGCGAGTCAATCGTCTTGCAGATAACCTTCTCTTCGTTCCAGGCCGGGACGATTACGCTGACGGTGGGGCAAAAGTCGGCGGGGTACTGCGTGTGGCGGCTCACCCACCACTCGCCGAGCGCGAGGATGCCGATGAACAGCAGGCGCATCAGGCCGAGTACTATTCCGACGACGAACAGATTATGTAACACCGCGCTGACCCAGTTGATCAGCCGGAACCCGGCGTCATCAACCCACGCACCCAGTCGTTCTTCGTTCGGGATCGCCGGCATCACGTCGTCACGCGACTTGCCCATCAGGTCTGAAACCAATACCAGATCGAAACCCCGCGAGCGCAACCCCTCGATGATCTGCGGCAGCGCGGCAACGGTCTGCGAACGGTCGCCGCCGCTGTCGTGCAACAGCACGACGTTGCCCTCGCCATTCAGGGCGCCGTCAATCGTGGCTTTGACGATCTCGTCCGCGCCCGGATTGCGCCAGTCGTTCGGGTCAATCTGCATGCCGATGGTGTAATACTTCAGGTCGCTCGTGAAGAGCAGCGGCCTCACCTGATCGGGCGTTTCCGGCTCAACATCCTCGGCGTAGGGCGGGCGGAACAGCAGCGAGCGGCGACCGATGCGGCTCTCGAGCAGCCGCTCGGTCGCGTTGAGTTCCAGCCGGAACTGCTGCTCGCTGACGACGGCGACGTTCGGGTGCGTGAAGGTGTGGTTGCCTATTTCGTGGCCTTCACCGGCGATGCGCGCGAGCAGATCGGGGTTGAGGTCACCGTTGATGCCGACGATGAAGAAGGTCGCGGGCACGTGGTACTGCTTCAGCACGTCCAGCACCTGCGGCGTGAAGCGCGCATCCGGCCCGTCGTCGAAAGTCAGCGCGATCTTCTTCTTGTTCCGGTCGCCGCCGCCCTTGCGTTCGATCACGTAAGGCGAAGGGAAATTGTCGCTCGTCAGCTTTTCGGAGGTGATCAGACCGGTCTGATCGTTATAGGTGATCTGCCGCCTGCCGTCATGCGGCGTGCTGGCGACGTGCAGGACTTCGCCCTGCCCTTCGTAATCAATGTCGTAGCCGTAACGCAGTTCCTGCATCGCAATTGCCGCATCGCGATTGAGTTGCCGGCGCCGCTCGAAAACCGTCCAGACCGAAGGGTCTTCCGAACCGAGCCGCCAGAGCGCGTAACCGCGCGGCAGGTAGCGATTGCCCTCGACCATCTGGTTGAAGGTCGTGAGCGCATTCAGAAACCAGACGTGATGCTTCGAGCCCTGCTCGTCCTCGTAATCGTAGGCGGGGTTGAGCGATTCGGAGTCGAGCGTGATGACATCCTTCACGTCATCGGCGTTATCTTTGGCAATCGTGAGGGCTTCCTGAAATGAGATCTCGTTCGCGGTCTTCTGCTTCTCAGTCCAGTCGTAGCCGTAGTTGCCGACCGAGATCACGTACTTGTCAGACGGCAGTTCGGCAAAGCGGCGTTTGAGCGCACCTGAGTACCAGCGCTGCGAGGCGACCGGCCCGGCATCGCTCGTGCTTTCGTGTTCGTCGTAAGCCATCAGGATCAGGTAGTCGTTGACTTCGGCCAGGCCGCGGTAATCGAACGTCGGGTCGTCGAGCGGGACCGATTGCGAAACCTCCAGGCCGAGCGGGTGGAACTGATCCCATAATTCCTTCTCAAACGCCTTGAGCGCGTGCTGGCTGGCCGGCGGGACGTTTTCAAAGTCAATGCTGATGCCGGAGAAATTGTGATCGCGGACAAACCTGACCAGTTGCTGAATCGCGCGCGCGCGCGCGGCCGGGTCAGCGAGCATCGCGGCCAGCTTGTCCTTTTCCCATTCCATCGTCGCCGAATTGAAATTGTTGACGAGCGGCGCGATGGCGAGATTCGGCCTGTGTTCACGGACGTAAGCGATGGCCTGATCGGTCTTGTACGGGTCGTCAACGCTGATCGTGCCGTCGGCAGCCGTCAGGTGCAGCCATTCGGGAATCAGCTTGTCGAGCTGATTGATATTCTGCCTGAGCGAGGTGAAGCTGGTGTCATCCCAGTTGACGTAAAAACCGATGATCTCGGTCCGTCCGGGTGGCCCGGGGGTCGGGGCGGGAGTTGAACTGACGGCGGCAGCCTGCCGTTTCGTGCCGGCCAGATAATTGGCGAGGTGGCCTTTGGTCCGCTGGTACTGCCGCTCCGCGCGGTTCGTCGGGATGGGCTGATGCTGCGGCGGCGAAAGGTGATGCGACTGCGGCAGCGTGCGAGCCGCGGTCAGGCCGAGGCTCGGCAGCGCCGGGTTGACGAGTACGCTGATAATCAGCACGCCGAAAATAATCGAAAGCACGGCGCCAAGGAGCTGAAAAGCGCGCTTGAAACGACGCCAGCGCCGCTGTTGCGGGTCAAAAAAAACGGGAGCGCCTGAATTCTCGGACATAAATCAGCCCGTCAGATGCCGGCCATCAGTCGCCAGTTGCAAACCTCGCCGACCACGGTCATCTGACAGGGGCGTTACCCAATCGGCGCAATCGTCCCCAGGATGTGATAGCCGCCGTCCACGTAAATCACTTCGCCGGTAATGCCGCGGCCGAGCGCGCTCACAAGGAACAATGCCGTGTCCCCGACTTCGCTCTGTTCCGTGGCGCGCCTGAGCGGCGCGATCTCACGATGCTTCTCGACCATCTTCGTGATGCCGGAAACCCCGCGCGCGGCGAGCGTGCGGATCGGCCCGGCGGAGATCGCGTTGACGCGGATGTTGCGCGGGCCGAGGTCGTGCGCGAGATAGCGGACCGCCGCTTCGAGCGCGGCCTTAGCGACGCCCATCACGTTGTAATGCGGGACGACGCGCTCGGCCCCGAGGTAAGTCAGCGTGATGATCGAACCGCCCTGCCCGCTCCTGCTCATCAGAGGCAGCGCCGCGCGCGCGAGCGCGACGAGCGAATAGGCGCTGACCTCAAGCGCGGTCGCGAAATCCTGCCGCGTGGTGTTGACGAATTCGCCTTTGAGCGCCTCGGGCGGCGCGTAGGCAATCGAGTGAATGAGGAAATCAAGCTGGCCGAATTCGGCCCCGACGCCCTCGATCATCGCGGTGATCTGGCTGTCATCACCGACGTCACAGGAGAAGGTTTTTGCGCCCGCGATGGTCCCGGCCAGTTCTTCGACGTTCTCACGCAACCTTTCGTTCTGGTAGTTGAAAGCGAGCTGCGCCCCCTCGCGCACGGCTGACTGTGCAATCGCCCACGCGATGCTGTGCTTGTTCGCCACGCCGGTGATGAGTCCCTTTTTGCCTTCCAGCAGCATATCGGCCCCTTCTTTTGGTTGAGAAATGGTGGTTTTAATGCGGCCTGAAGATAACACGTCTGCCGGAAACTTTGAATCTCACGCCACCAAGCGAAAAATGAGGCCGGCAAAAAGAAAGTGCGATGTGACCAGTCGGATGGTCACATCGCACTCCCTTACGTCAGGCAATGAGCCGCAGGCCTCAGGGGGCCACCCGTCTGCCGCCGCGGTCGCGGCCCGTCGGCGGAGGCGTGGGCGTTGACACCGGCCCTCTGGATCTCTCCTGGTTGAAGACTTCGAGGATCGGGTACCACGCGCCTTCGGAAGCAAATGGGACGTATTCAAAGCCGCGCCCGAACGGGTCGTCGTGCCGCGTGGTCGTGTAATCAATGCCGAGCGCCGAGTAGATCGTCGCCGCGATGTCTTCGTTGGCGGCCGCGCGGTTCTGCGACCAGCCCGGATCTTTGACCGAGCCGCCGTCATCGGTCGTCGAGCCGATGACCGTACCGCCTTTGACGCCGCCGCCGGCGAAGACGACGAACTGCTGGAAGTAATGGTCGCGGCCCGCCTGGTTGTTGAGCCCCACCACGTTGCCGGTCCTGACCGTCCGGCCGAATTCGCCCATCGCGACGATCAGCGTTTCGTCGAGCAGCGTGCCCCCGGAGAAGCCGGGCAGCGCGGCGAGGTCGGTCATCAGGTTGGCGAGCCCGGTGTCAAACTGGGTCGAGGGGCCGTAAATCCCGCCGGGCCGGACGTAGATGTTGGTGTGGTTATCCCAGCCCCCAATGCCGATCTGGATGAAGCGCGTGCCGAGATCGGCCTTGACCAGATTGCGCGCGACGATGCAGGAGTTGCCAAAGCCATTGTTCCCGTAGCGCTGCTGGTCTGTGGCAGTGAATTTGAACACGGCATCCACGTCGGGGTTGTACATCATGCCCCGGCTCTGCTGGTAGAAACTGTCCATATCCACTACGCCTTCGCCTAGGGAAGCGTCGGTGCGCAGACTCCCGTCCACGTCAGCCAGCATCTGATAGCGGCGGTCAAATGTGGTCTGCCCGTCGGGGTTGGTCAGTCCGGCCAGACCATTGGCGTTGGCCGTGGCGGCGAATGGCGTGTATCTGGGGCTGAAATAGCCGTTGCCGACCACGTTGCCGCCGTTGAGCGAGATGAAGCCGGGCAGCTTCTGACTGGCCGTGCGCTGGGCTTCAAATTCGAGCGCCACGACGGTGCCGATGTTGGGCGCGATCTTGCCCATCAGCGAGGTCGGGTTGCGGGCGATCTGCTTCCACACCTGCTGCAGGGAGTGGACGAGCGCGGGCGCGCGCACGCTGCGGACGATGGCCATCCGGTTGAGCTGGTTGGCCAGATTCGGCATGAGCCCCTGCGGGAACATAATCCCGTTGTAGGCAGTCGGGTTGAAATCGGCCGGCGTCCACGACCCCACCTTCAAATCGAAAGTGTCCGCGTGGCTTGGGGCGCCGTCCATGTGGATGAAGATGCAATTCCTCGCTTTGCCGACGAGCTTTGCGCCGAGCGGTGCCGTCCTGGCCGAAGCGGTACCGGGCAGCAGCGATGAAAGGAAATACCCGGTGATGCCGGCACCGGCCACCCGGAAAAAGTCACGCCGGCCGAACTGCGGCCCCCACAAGGGAGAATTAGCTGGGCGCAACGGTTTGCAAACTTCGCAGGAGTGATTGGGATGAAGATGATTCATTTCTTTCACCTCTTTCTCTTGATTGTCAGCCGTCGTCGGCCAGCTTAATAGTTATAAGTGAAGTCAACCTTGTTCAGCAGCACCCATTGCAGGCTCTCGGTCGCCGCCTGCCTGCCCATCGAAGTGAAGTAAGGCAGCAGCTTCGTCTTCTCGACGTCGCTCGGCTGGCGCGAGAGCGTAATGAGGTAAAGCTGGGTGATGAGCTGGTCATTGGTGAGGCTCGTATCACTGAGCAGCCGCCTGACGGTCGAAGGGATCTCCGCCGTGTTCGGGATGTTGGTGATCCGGTTGCCCTGGTGAATCCTGCCCATCACAAAGTTATTATTCATCAGGCTCAGCGCCTGCAGGATGGACGCCTCCTGCTGGCGCAGGTTCGAGTCGCGATTGCCGCGCAGGAAGGCGTTCAGGAAGGTCGTACTCCCGCCGTTGGTCCGCGGCTCGGTCGGCTCGGGCAGCTGCATCGCCCACTCGACCGTCCGCACGAGCGCGTTGGCGTCATCAGTGATCGGGTAGCCGCGGTAGACCACGCTGTTGAAGGTGGTGGTGGGGGGCTGACCCGTCGCCGTGACGATGGCGTCGTGCAGCTCTTCGGCGCTCAGCCGCCGCGCGAACTTGCGGGCGTAATAGGGGACGTACCCGATCTGCCAGGTGCCGGGGTACCGCGAGGAGAGCTGGTAGGCGCTCGATTTGGCGATTGATGCGATCAGGTCCCGGATGTTGAAGCTGTCCCGGCTGAACTCCTGCGAGAGGGCTTCGAGCAGTTCCGCGTTGGCCGGCTGCAAGGCCCAGCCGTCCGGCATCTGGGCGTTGGGGCTGAGGCGATCCGGGTCGAAAGTGTTCGACGGCGAGACCAGCGCCTCGATCATCAGCGCCTCCCAGAGGTAGTTGACCGTCGCGCGGGCGAACTGCGGGTCGGCCACGATCAGGCGGGCGATGGCCTGACGGCGGTTCTCGCCGCTGTTGACGCCGCCATCCCCGAACATATATTTCGGCGCAACGATACTGACGCCGTTGATCGGCGTGCGCGGCTGCCGGTTGCCGGAGTTGGTGTTGAGCCGGTAATCGCCGGTCGCGGCTTCGGTCACGGTGTGCCGGCCGTAGTTGGTCCCGGTCGTCTGCTGGAACGTCCGGTTGGTGCGGGCGAAGAAGGCCGCCATCCCCCACGCCTCGGCACGGCTGCGCCGCGCGCCCCACAGATTGACCGCGTCGAGGTGGCCCGCGCCGTTGTGGCACAGCAGGCAGTCCATCGAGCTGAGGCCGAGGAAGGTGGTCGAGACCGCCACCGCGTAGCCGTCATAAACGTCCTGAATCGGCCCCATCGGGACAAAACCGCCGACGATGAAATTGACCTCGCCGTTGACAAAGCTGTCGCCGGTGGCGGTGATTATTTCGGTCGCCATCTGCGCGTAGCTCTTGTTGTTGGCAAGGGAGTTTTTGATGTAAGTGTAGAAGGCGTCGCGACCGCCGCGATAGCGGGTGATGTTGGTGGAATTCGACGTGTTCTTATACAGATCGCCGAAGAACATCGTCCATTTGTCCACGAACTCGGGCGACGCGATTAGCGAATCCACCAGCGTGTCGCGTTTGGCCGGGTTGGGGTCGTTGAGAAAGCTGGTCAGAGCCTCCGGCGAGGGGATGCGCCCGGTCAGGTCGAGCGTGACCCGGCGGATGAATTCCGTGTCGGAGCAAAGCGGCGCCGACAGCACCCCGTCTCTGGCCATGCGATCAAACAGGATGGTGTCAATGAAATTCTTCCGCGGGATTTCCAGCGCCTGATGCAGCCTCAGCGCGTACGGCCCCGAGTTCTCATCGGCAGATTCGGCCGACTGCGAAACCCTCTCGCTGACTTCCACAGTCGTCCGCGAAACTGTCGTCCGGTGCCGGGCCTGCAGGCCCCGGACGCTCTCCGGATCTTTGAGAAAAGTGCAGTCGTCACTGGTCACGGTCGGAGGTTCCTCGCTGTCGTTATCCAGGCTTTCCTGACTGATCACCTGCACCGTTCCCTTATCCGGCTGACGAGTCGCTGTCGTCTGGCTGACGCGCGGCACCTCGCGAACGGCAGTTCTCCCGGCCCCTCTGGTGCGCTGCTGTCTGCCCCCGCGTGCGGCGAGTGAACTGGTCTGAAATCCCGAGAGGTCAAGTGCGGCTATCACACCCGCGACCACAAAAGTCAGCACGACGAATCTTTTTACCCGCCCGGTCAGTCCGGTTCTGCCTGAAGTTTTTCTGCCATCTCTTATAGACATAGGGTCTTCCTCCGGTCGAATGGAATAAATCCATCACCATTGGCCGCACCCGCAGTGCGGTGCAGCGAATTGCGACTATCGAATGGACTACGCGACGAGACCAGCTTTGCGAGGGACAAAGCACTGGAATCATTTATCCTTCCAATTGACTGACTGCTACCGGCTCCGGGGGAATCTCTGAAAAACATTAAGAGCCGATTGCGGATAAGAGTCAGCTGACAGGAAAAAGGTCCGAAAAATTTATGGGACCGAATTCCTTATTACTACCCCAGGCCGCATGCCTCAAACAAGTTGAAAGCAATACGGATATTGATTGTAAGGAGACTACAAAATTATGGGCAGGCGGGCAAGGTTTTTACAACATGATGGGCAGGCGGGATACTAATTGCTCATTAGACCGGTGTCAATTATTATTTTTCAGCCACTCCGATGAAAAAGATTGAGGGTGAACAGCCAGACCAATTACACAGGTCTGGCTTTGAACTTGACCAGTCCGTCTTCAATCACAACCTCGTAAGCGACCTTCTGGCAATTCAGTTTTTCGCGCAACTGGACTGTGCGCGTAGCGATCAGGCGCTGGAACTGGTCGAAGGAAACGTTGTTGACTTCGCCACACTGATCCTTCGCCTGCAGCAGTGAATCGTAGAGGTGCCTGGCTTCCTCCACTTCCTGGCCGCTGCTGAAAGCAACCTGCACCGGCTTGAACTGCGGCGCTTCTTCTTCCTGGACCTGAGCCTCAGGCATCAGTCGTCCGCGCTGCGTCCCTTCCTCTCTTTCCTGCATTGTGCGCCGCCACAACTCCTTGAATGAGACGTAGCGCGCCACAATAGTGTTGTAGTAGTAGCGCTGGCCGAATTTCATGCTGCGCTCTTCGCCAAGGCGCTTGATCGTGCTTTCGATGCGGCCCTTGGTTTCGTGAGGCGGACGTTTGGCCCCGCCATTGAAAAAGACATCGAACTCAATCTTCAGGCGGCGGACATCTTCTTCCAGTCGCTTTAATTGCTCATCCAGAGTCATGACTTTTCCTGTCCAGTCAGAGTTGCAGCTGCGAGGGGAGTTAAGGCGGGGCTTCCCGAAAACGGGCGTAAGTGTATTTGCCGGTGAATTCGGAGTCAAGCTGAGAATTCCCGCGGGGCGGGGCCTGCGGCTCTGGTGGCTGAATGCCGGTTCAGAAATGAACGCCGGGCAGATCATTAGTGACCACTGTGCTATCATACCCACCGTTTTTTATTGACCGTCATGCCCGAAAATACATTACGACATCTGCCCTCGATGGATCTGCTGCTGCGCCGCCCGGGGCTTCAGGGACTGATCGCCGAAGCCGGGCGCGGGACCGTGCGTGACCGGCTGCGCGAAGTGCTGGACGATTTGCGCAGCGAATTGAAAAACGGCAGTGGTGATGCAGACTCTGCTTCGGCGCCGGACGTGGCGGAAGCGCTTTCACTGGAAATTGAGCGTCGCCTTGCCGGCCGCCTCGCGCGCCGCCATCAGGCCGGAATTCAGCGCGTGATTAATGCCACGGGCGTGGTGCTGCACACCAACCTGGGCCGCGCCCCGCTCAGCCAGGCGGCGCTCGAAGCGATCAACCGCGCCGCCGGGGGCTATTGCAACCTCGAATACGATCTCGAAACCGGCAGACGTGGCCGGCGCGGCACCGGGCTCGCGGCAATGCTGAAAGAACTGCTCAAATGCGAAGCGGCTGCCGTCGTCAACAACTGCGCGGCCGCCGTGCTGATCACGCTCAACACGCTGGCCGAAGGCGGCGAAGTGATCATCTCGCGCGGCGAACTGATCGAAATCGGCGGCTCATTCCGCATCCCCGACGTGATCGCAAAATCCGGCGCCCGCATCCGTGAAGTCGGCACGACCAACCGCACGCGGCTCTCGGATTACGAAAAAGCGATCACCGAAAACACCCGCATCATCCTCCGCGCCCACCCGTCAAACTACCGCATCGTCGGCTTTACCGAGCGGCCGGCGCTGGAAGCACTGGCCCGACTGGCCCGCGAACGCAACCTGCCCTTATTCGAGGATCTGGGCAGCGGGTGTCTGGTCAATCTGACTTCGCGCGGCATCCCTGACGAGCCGACGGTCGAGGATTCGCTGGCCGCCGGGGTCTCGGTGCTGGCCTTCAGCGGTGACAAACTGCTCGGCGGGCCGCAGGCCGGGATCATTCTCGGCGAAGCGCCGGTGATCGAGCAGATCAAAAGTAACCCACTGATGCGGGCGCTACGCGTCGACAAGCTGACCTTCGCCGCGCTCGAAGCGACGATCAATTCTTATGCCCGCGACAGGGCGACTCGAGAGCTGCCCGCGCTCGCGGCCCTGCACGCGAGCAGGGAAACGATTGAACGCCGCGCCCGCAATTTCATTCGTCGCGCAGAGCGCCTCGGCGACGCTCTGGAATGGCGGCTCGTTGACGGAGATTCGGTCATCGGCGGAGGCTGCGCACCGGAAGCGAAACTGCCGACGAAACTCATCAGCCTGACCAGCGCACAGGCGGGCGCCACGCAGCTCGAAGAGCAGTTGCGCCGCCACTCACCGCCGATCATCGCGCGGATCACTGACGACCGGCTGACATTTGACCTCCGCACCGTCACGCAGGCCGAAGAGAAGGAACTGCTCGGAGCCATCAGCCATCTGACCGCCTGGCTCCGGCAGGACGAAGCAGCCCGACAGGCAACCCGCTCGTGAGTCAGACCCGGAGAGAATTTATTAAACCTGCCGGTCACGCCCGGCGTATAATCCGTCGGCATCTCTGAGGCTTTCGGTTCTGAAGCAGCCCTCTTCCGAAAGCTCCTCAACGAAAGGTCTGCGGAAGCGTGAATAAAGCGAAGATTCTCATTATTGACCACGACACCGAATCCCGCGCCTCGCTGAAAAAGCTGCTGGCGGACAGCGAGCATCAGGTCGTGACCGTCCCCGACGGCGGGAGCGCACTCGACAAAATTGCACAGGAAGATTTTGACCTGATTATCAGCGACCTCATGATCGGCGAATCGGGCGCCGCGACCGGGTCCGGCGGGCTGCAACTGATCGCCGAGGTCAGCCGGAAGGCTCACACCCCGGTCATCGTTTCAGACGGCGCGTCCAGAATAAATATCTGCAAGGCTTTCAAAGTGGGGGCGGCCAATTACCTCCAGAAACCCTACGACAAGGCCGACTTGGAAAAGATTATCGAGAAGACCCTGGCTTACAAATCGCGCCGCACGGCGAACCTGCTGCCGGCTTCGGGACTGCGCGAAATCATCGAAATCGAACTGCCGAGCGACGTGAAGTATCTGGACGGCGTGCTGACTTACCTCGAAGAGCGCGCCGCCAGATTCGGCATCATTCACACCGGCAACTCGAATGTGTTCGTCGCGCTGGATGAAGCCATCTGCAATGCCATCAAACACGGTAACAAAAACGACCCGTCAAAGGCCGTTCACGTCCGCGCCGAAATCTCCGCTCAGGAGGCCCGCTTCACCATCCGCGATGAAGGCCCTGGCTTTAACCCTGCCGCGGTGCCTGACCCGCTCCATCCGGCCAACCTCTATAAAAATTCCGGCCGCGGCGTCCTGCTGATCCAGCACATTATGGATGAAGTGAAATACAACGAGCGCGGCAACGAAGTGATCATGGTCAAAAAGCCGGAGGGGAAGGAAGAGGGGAAAAGGGGGAAGGGAGAAAAGGGTGCATAGCTTTTTCCCTCTTCCCCACCTCCTCTGATCTTTACTGCGGTGGCGTTTTGCTGTGTTCCTGGTACATCTCGCTCCGCTTTTGCTCAACCATCCCGATCAGTTCATCAATTGTGTAACGCCCCGGCGGCTGTTGTCCGGCGGCCATTATCTCCACGGTATTCAGGAGGGTGGTATTGAATGGTGTGGGGATGTGATGCTTTTCGCCGAGCAGAACAATCTCGCCATTAAAGTACTCGACTTCGGTTTCGTCGCGCTTGTTTTTCAGATCCACCCAGGTCGAGGGCCAGGTTCGCATCTCGTCCGGCAGGCTTTCCGCCGCGCGGATTTCGGCCTCATTCCCGCCGACGCCGCGCAGCTTCGCCACGAATGCCCTCACGTCGAGCGGGTTGTTCTTCTCCTCAATCGAAATCCCCGCCGCAGCCAGCACGCGCAGGCCCTCGTCAACCACGTCCGCCATAAAATGGCTCACCTTCGGCGTGACCTGCGAAAGCTGGACGTAGTAATTCGCAATCGCATGAGTCGCGTTGTTGAGGTTGAGCAGCAGCTTGCTCCATTTGACGGCCATGACGTTGTAATGCGTCGTGACCTCGAACCCGGCGCGGGTGAGTTGCTCCGCGACCGCGAGGGCCAGTTCGTCACAACCGAGCGGGTAGTCACCGATGGCGAGGTTGCGCATCCTCGTGTGCGCGATCACGCCCGGCCCGAGCAGCGTGGCGCTCGGGCCGAGCATCACGCCGTAGACCCGGCGGAAGCGCCAGGCCGCGACCTTCTCATTGCGAATGCCGTTCTGAAAACAGAAGAGCGGCGTCTCCTGATCGAAGACCTCGTGCAGCGCCTGCACTGAAGCGGCGGTCTGCTGTGATTTGACCACCAGAAAAATGACGTCGTCCGCGCGCGGTGAGAGCTGGCGCGGGTCGGTCACCGCCGTGATGCCGGTGATGTGCCGGTCGCCTTCACGGCTGCGAATCGTCAGGCCACGCTCATTGATCGCCTCGGCATGCGCCTGCCGCGCCACCATAACGACTTCGGCGCCGCTCGCCGCCAGCCAGCCGCCGACCAGACTGCCAATCGCCCCCGCACCGTGAATGATGTATCGCATCCTGTCTGAGTGAATGTTTGCCGCCGGGCCGCGGAAAGAAAAATTGAAATGGTGAAGTGAAGTGTTACGGCTTCGTCAATCCCGAATCGCAGTTAAGGTAGTACGCCCGGCAGGACTCGAACCTGCGACCCCCTGCTTAGAAGGCAGGTGCTCTATCCACCTGAGCTACGGGCGCACATTTCAAAACTGCTTCGGTAATTTAAGACGAAGGGCGGGAAAACGCAAAGGGCGGGTAATGAATCACCCGGAGGCGCTCCGGTGCTGGCGCGGCGGGCCCTGCCAGCGGCATAATAGGCGGCACCCGGGCAGCAGCAAACGGCCTGAATCATTCCGTCAGATTTTTCGTATCCGTAGTCAGGACAGGTGGCAGGTTTCAAACTGAAAGGTTGACAATGAGCAGGATCCTTCTGGTTGACGATGACCCGTTGATGCACCAGCTGATCGAATCGGCGCTGGCCGGCCAGGGCCACACGATGCGGCACGCGTCGGGCGGCGAAGAGGGACTCGCGATGCTCGAACGCGAGCCGTTCGATCTGGTGCTGCTCGATTTCGTCATGCCGGGGATGACCGGGGTCGAGTTTATGTCGCGGGTGCGCCGCACTCACCACACGGTCAAGTGCATGATGATCACCGCCTTCGGCACGCCCGAAGCCGTAATCGGCGCGTTGCGCGAACAGGTCTGTGATTTTCTTCCGAAGCCATTCACCATTGCCGAACTGCGTGCGGCCGTAGCCACCGCCCTCAGCGCCTGTTCCGTCGGCGACATCGAAGTCATCTCGGCCAGCCCGGAATGGATCGAATTGCGCATCCCCTGCACCCTCGACGCTGTTCCCCCACTGCAAAGGCTGATGAAACAATTCAAGGCCGACCTGCCGCCTCAGACTTACGAATCCATCGCCTACGCCTTCCGCGAGATGCTCAACAACGCGATTGAGCATGGCGGCAAACTGGACCCGTCGCGCTACGTCACGGTCAGCTGCGTCCGGCTGAAGCGCGCGATCATCTACCGGATCAAGGATCCCGGCGAGGGCTTTGACCCGAAGCAGCTGCCGCACGCCGCGATCAACAACCCCAGCGACAACCCGGCGCAGCACATTCTCGTCCGCGAAGAGAAAGGCATGCGGGCCGGCGGCTTCGGGATTCTGCTGGCCGGTCAGATGGTGGATGAACTGGTTTACAACCAGAAGTGCAACGAGCTGATGTTCATCAAATACCTGTGAGCCTGCCGCTTTGCGTTGCAGAAAAAAAAGGGGCAACCTTTCAGCCGCCCCTCTGAATCCCGATCATTCTGAACCCCGATAATCATTGCTGCTCTTCGTCATTCTGCCCGGCGGTCGTGGCACTGCTTCTCCTCGGGGCGCTGCGACCGGCGCCCAGATGGTCGTAATTGAGCGCCGCGTTGAAGAGCAGCGAGAAGCTGCCGTGCGTCTGGTGCCGCCACATCGGGTTGTTGGCGAACATCACGACGTGGCCTTTGCCGACGGGGATGTCAACCACGGCGGGGCGGTTCGCCAGTTCCGCCCCGCCCGCGAGCATCCCGCTGACGAGCAGATCTTTTTCAGCCGCAAACCGCAGCACGACGCGCGGCCTCATATTGGGAGGCGGGAGCTGGGCGGCAAGCTGCTCGCGTAATTCCGCCGGAACCTGCGCCTCTTCACCGGCCCCTGCCGGGGCCGCGGGCGGCGGAGCGACCGGCGGGCGGCCCTGCGGAACGTCGGGATCATTCAATCCGCCGCGCCCGCTCGGGCGGCCCTGCGTCTGTCCGAACGGATTGAGGCCGCCGCCGCCTCCACCGCCGCCAAACCCGCCGAGCGCGCTCACCTGAAACAGCGGGGCCTGATTGAAATAGACCGCCAGCTTTTCGTCGTAGCCGTAAGCAATCGGACTCTTGCGATCAGCGAATGTCGCACTGAAGACCGAACCGCGCGCCTGCAACTGCCGCGATTCGGCAATCGAAACGCCCTCGGTGATCCCGTAATCAATTGGGATCGAAGCGTTGCCGCCGACGGTCACGAACAGGCCGCCCGCTTCGACGAACTTCTGGAGGTTGGCAACACCGACGATGCCCATGCCGCCGCGCATATCGTCGGTCGTGTCGGGCGACTGCCCCATATTCGGCGTGATGTCCGATTTCTTCCACGGGATCGGCGGTTCATCGTCGCGGCGTTTCGGCACGCCGCGCACGAGCGATTGCGCCGACCCTCCGACCGGCCCCAGGATGATCACGTCCCATTTGTCGCGCAGGTTCGGCGTGTTGCCGATGACCTGATCAGAGATGTAGTCATAAGGAATGCCGAGGCGGTCGAGTTCGATGCGATACCAGCCTTCGTTCTGCGTGTTCGTCCAAGTATGCACGAGCGCGATGCGTGGCACGGCGAGCGGATGACTGGCAACTTCGGGCAGTTTGTCCACCGCGTTGACGGTGATGCCCAGTTCAGTCGCCTCTTTCGCAATCCGCGAAGCCACGTCGGATGGATTACCGTCAGCCTTGATGATAAACGACCCGGCGTTGAAGCCGCGTTCGCCGATCTTGAAGCCGTCTTCCGCCGCCATCATCTTCACGTCCTTCAAACGGAAGCGAAGCTGGGCGAGCGCACTCTCGGCATTGTGATTGATGACCCAGCCGGCCGCGCCCGTGCCCGCGACTCTGCCAGTCACTTTTGCCGGGCCGCCGAGCAGCGTCATCGGAGCGTCAAGGACCGCCGTATCCTTCACGCGCACCGTCTTCACGTTGCGCAGCGCGCCGAGCGTCCAGCCGGTGTCGTCATACGGGCGCGGGTCATTGACGTTGTAATACTGCGTGTCGAGCAGCATATCGGCCATGCGCGAATATGGTTGATCCATCCGCACGACGTAACTGCCCGCCGCCCATTTGCCGTCCTTCGTCTCGACCTCCCTGTCAGCCCTGTGAACTTCACAGCCCTGCATCCTGAGCAGGTTGACCAGATCAGCCGCCTCGTTCGGGCGCGGATCGTCGGCAGGCAGCACGTACGCCGCCGGGCCTTCGGTCTTCGCCTTCGCGACTGAGCGCTTGCTCTTCAGATAAAAATTGCCGAGGAAGCGATCCTTGCTGTTGGAAACCTCATTCATCGCGAACAGGATCGCGCTCTGCTGCAAATTGATGTTGTTGCGGATTGACCATTTCACGCGCGGCAGCGGCGGGTTGGGCCGGAACCAGTCGCGCCCGGATTGCGGCCCGACGGTGCGGTCGCCCGTGTCCGCCCCGTTGCCGCCGTACGTCTCATAAAACCGGCCAATCGAGTTGTGGCCGTTCGCCACATAAAACATGTAATTCGGCGCCCAGCCGTCGTAAAAGCCATGCGTCCATACGCCGGGCACGCCGCGTTTGGTCATCTCCTCGATCTCGTGATAAGCGAGCGAGTGCCATTCGTCAACCACTATCGGGTCGAGCCAGGCGTTGTACGGCCCCGTCCCCGTCGAGGTGTAGAGGAACGGCACCGATTCGTGCAGGTCGTGCAGCACCGTCGGGTGGTATTCGAGGAAGGTCGCCATCTGGTTGCGCGTCAGCGCGAGCGCCATGCCCATCGAATCGCGGTTGTTGTCGTGCGCCACGTACTTGCCCCAGTAGAGCAGCCCCGGCGCGCGTTTGCCCTCATTCGCTTTGCGCCAGTTGTAGAGGTCTACCATCATGTCGCGCCCGTCCACTTCGAGCGTGGGCGTGATCATGACGATCACGTTTTTGCGGATCGCCTGAATGAGCGGCGACTCTTCGACCGCGAGCCGGTAAGCCAGTTCCATCAACATCTCCGGGCTGCCCGTTTCGGGCGAGTGAATCGAACCCGAGGCCCAGTAAAAAGCCTTGCCCTCGCCGATCAGCCGTTTCGCGTCGTCATCACTGATGCGGCGCGGGTCGGCGAGCTTCGCGGTAATGTCTTTGTACTTCGCCAGATTCGCCACGTTCGCCTCGTCGCCGACCACGACCAGCAGTTGTTCGCGGCCCAGTTCACTCTTTTCGGGCGCGGTGAAAACTTTGACGCGCGGCGTCGCCTTTTCGAGTTCGCGGTAGTAGCGGTACTGATCCTTAGTGTAAGTCAGCTTGTTCGGCGTGCCGACGGGGTAGCCGAGGACTTTAGCCGGGGTCGGCACTTTGTCCGAAGCCGGGAGGTGATCCACCAGCTCGGTCAGGAAGAACTTCTCGGTCGTGTTTTTGATGATCGACTCGGTGTATTCCCTGTCAACCGACTGCGATTGTGCAGCCGGCGCCTGCGGTGCATTCTTCTTTGCACTTTGCGCCCGGGCCGGACTGGCGCAGAGCGAGAAGAGGAGGGCAAACAACGCGAGATGGGCGATGGAGCTTCCTGCCCCTGGGAAATTGGGATGACGCATAGACGGGCCTCCATTTGAGTTAAGGAAGGTTATCGTGTGGATTGCGCCCGGACTGGCGCGTGATGAAGATAGACGGCCTCGCCGGACAATGCAAAGGTTTGGGGCCCGGTTACAGCACCTGCCGGTCGCGGCACCGATTCGCATTTGTCTAGGCAGACCTCTGGTAGGCACGGAAGGCGCGCGTCGCCAGCGCGGCACAGAGCAGCGCGAAGACCAGCAGGCAGCCAATGCGCACCAGCACGAAGCGCCAGTCGGGCGTCGGACCGAGCGCGGACCGCGCCGCCTCCACGCTCCAGTTGACCGGGTTATAGCGGGAAACGGCGCGAATCCAGTCGGGCATGACATTCTTCGCCATAAAGACCGGGGAAAGGAATGTCAGCGGCATCAGAATGAAATTTGACGCGCCGATCACCGACTCCTGCCTGCGGACCAGCAACGCCAAGGCGTCCGACAGGGCGGCGAAGGGGGCCGCGAGGAGAATGGCGCTCGCCAGCAGGATGAAAATCCCGGCCAGGCCGCCCGCGAATCGTGCCCCCGTCACATAGCCAAGGCCGATCAGGATCAGGGACTGGATCAGACAGACCGCCGACATCGAGATGATTCGCCCCGCGATGATCGCGGCGCGGTTGATCGGTGAAACGAGGAGGCGGTCCATCACGCCCTGATTCAGATCCATCAGCACGCCCATGCCGTTCCAGCCGCCCGCGAAGAGCGCCGACATGATCACGACGCCCGGCGTGACAAAGCTGACGTAAGAACTGGCATTGAACCCCGGCAGCTCGACGACCCGTTTGAAGAGCTGGCCGTACAGCAGCAGCCAGACGACGGGCTGAACCAGCGAGATCACTATCCACCAGGGTTGCCGTGACAGATTCCGCAAGTGGCGTTGCGCCATGAAAAGCGAGTGAGTGAGAAACGTCATCGTGCTCCTTTCTGACTGACCTGATCGGCTTCGGCGAACGAACGTCCGGCGTACCGCAGATAGACATCATCGAGTGAGGGTCGCGCGACCGTGACCGAGGCGACTTTCAGCCCCTGTGCTTCCAGCGCCGTCAGCATGCCCGGCACCGCCGTCGCCCCCTGATCGGCGCGCGCTCGCAACGACTGGCCGGCCACAACCAGCTCGCGGATGTCCGCCAGACCGTTGAGCGCGGCGCGCACCCGGCCCTCGGCCTCCGGCTGCAGAAATTCCATGTGAATGGCGTCGCCGAATAATTCCCCCTTCAGTTGATCCGGCGTTCCTTCGACGACCAGCCTGCCCCGGTCCACGATGGCCAGGCGACCGGCCAGTTGATCGGCTTCCTCCAGATAGTGCGTCGTCAGCAGGACGGTAATACCCTCTTCGCCCGCCAGCCGCGAGATGTCATCCCACAGATCGGCGCGCGCTTCGGGGTCGAGGCCGGTGGTCGGCTCGTCCAGGAAAAGCACGCGCGGATGATGAACCAGCCCCATGGCAATATCGAGTTTGCGCTGCATCCCGCCGGAGTAGCTGCGGGCGACCATATCGGCAGCTTCCGTCAACGTAAAGCGGTCGAGCAACTGCGCCACGCGATCCTTCAACGCGTGTCCGCCGAGGCCATAAATGCGGGCCTGCAGCGTCAGGTTCTCGCGGCCGGTGGCTTCCGGATCGACGCCGGATTTTTGCGCGACACAGCCGATGGCCCGCCGCACCTGCTCCGGCTCGCCGAACACATCGAACCCGCCCACGCGGGCGGAACCGGAGTCGGGGCGGGAAAGCGTGTTGAGAATTTTTACGGTCGTGGATTTCCCCGCGCCGTTAGGCCCCAGCAGTGCGAAGATCGCGCCCGCCTCGACAGTGAAGCTGAGGCCGTCGAGCGCGCGCACTTTACCGCCATACGTCTTGACCAGGTCGCGGGCTTCGATGGCGGGCGCGGCCCCGCCATCGCCCGCCCTGGGTGCTGTGTTTGAGACGGGTAAAGAATCAATCATCAATCTCTCCTGTAAGTATTCGGAAACCTTGTTGTGTGAAGCTGCCTTTCAGGGCACGGCAAATGCCAGAGACTCATCAGGCACTCTCTGTGCCAGCCGGGGCGGGAGAAGTAACTGATTGAAAGGGCACAGAATGCAACTCAGTCAGCAGACATTTCGCGGCGCCAAATTCGCAGGATTTTGCGAATTTATAACTCATCCGTACATTTTGTTATAGTGGAACCGATGACTATTTCGACCGAACCCGCAACCGCCATTACCGTCAGTCAGGAACTACGGCAGACCCTCGTCCTGCGTGCGTGGGAAGCTGTCAGCACCCAAAGAGAATTGCAGGGCGTACTCGAAGCCATCACGCAGGTGTTAGTTCCGGTGGTCCACTTTGATTCCATCGGAATCATCTACTTCGACGGCGTGAATCACGACCCCTACGCGGCTCACATCGTCGGCGCGCCGCGCCGCGCGGGCGAGACGCTTGAGCAGTATTTCAACCGGCCTGAATTCGCGTGCCCGACAGAAATCCCCGTCCGCCCGCTGACGCCTTACGAACCACTCCATCTGGAACACGCGAATGAAGGCGACATTTACGTCTGTAACGACCTGTTCGCGAAGGAGGCCTAGTACGAACATGATTTCCACCTGGCCGCCGCCGGCATCCGCGCCTACACGTCCATCCCGATGATCGTCCGGGAAAGGATGATCGGCGCCGCCGTCTTTAACCGCAGGGAGCCGGTCGAGTTCACTGATGACGGCCTGGCAATTCTCCAGGCCGTCTCGCGGGCGCTGGCCGTGGCGGTAGCGAATGCCCTGGCCAACGAAGAGATCTGTAAACTGCGCGACCAGCTGGAGCAGGAGAACACCGTCCTGCGGGAGCAGTTGGGGCGGGTGCAAAACTTCCATGAGTTCGTCGGCGATTCGCCACCGATCCGGCGCGTGCTGGAAGCGGTCGAACAGGTGGCGGCGACCGATGCCACCGTGCTGATCACGGGCGAGACCGGCACAGGCAAGGAACTCGTCGCGCGCGCGATCCACCGGCTCTCACCCCGCGCGCGCGGCCTCCTGATCAAATTCAACTGCGCCGCCATCCCCGACACTCTGCTGGCTGCGGAGTTGTTCGGCCACGAGCGCGGCGCTTTCACCGGGGCCGTGGCGCGCCGCAAAGGCCGCTTCGAGCAGGCCGATGGCGGCACACTGTTTCTGGACGAGATCGGTGAACTGCCGCCGGGATTGCAGGCGATGCTGTTGCGCGTTCTGCAGGAGCGGGAATTCGAGCGGCTGGGCGGCGGAGAAACCGTGCGCGTGGACGTGCGCATCGTCGCCGCGACAAATCGTGATCTGGCCGAAGACGTGCGTGCCGGGCGCTTCCGCAGTGACCTCTATTACCGGCTCAACGTTTTTCCGCTCCGCCTGCCGCCGTTGCGCGAGCGTCCGGCGGACATCCCGGTGCTGACGGCGCATTTCGCGAACAAACACGGCGCGCGGTTCAACCGGACGATCAGCCGCATTGACCGGCGTGTGCTGGGCCTGCTGGCCACTTACCACTGGCCCGGCAACGTGCGCGAACTGGAGAATGTGATCGAGCGAGCCGTGATTCTTTCCCGCGACGGCACACTCAGCGTGGATCAGGATATATTGCCGGGCGTCTCCGTCGCGGACAACATCCGGGAGCGGATCGAGGTGCAGGAACGCGAAGTCATCGAGAACGCATTGCGCGCGGCGCGGGGCCGCGTGTCGGGGCCCAAAGGGGCGGCAAACGCGCTGGGGATCGCGCCATCCACGCTGGAATTCCGCATCAAACGACTCGGCATCGATAAATTCAGCTACCGCTCAAAAGAATCCTGACCCGCATTTTCCGGGGGCCGCCAGCGCTCGACCGCTACAACCTCAGCTCGGAATCTGTTCCGGCGCGGATTTTCGGCTTGACCCTGGAATTGATTCCAGACTCTATAATGCCCCTCGTGGCTGACAGAGCTTCAAAAAACGGACTGCTCCGTGCCGGCGAACTGGCCCGGGCGTCGGGCGTCAGCACTGACACGTTGCGCTATTACGAACGCAAGGGGCTGCTCGCCTCGCGCCGCTCGGCCAACGGCTATCGTGAATACCCGGCGGAGGCGCTCGACCGCGTGCGGCTGGTGCGCACGGCGCTCGCGCTCGGCTTCAGGCTCGACGATCTGGCGCGCATCCTCAAAGCCCGCAGCGGCGGCGCGGCGCCGTGCCGTCAGGTGCGGGCGCTCGCGGCGGCAAAGCTGGACGAACTGGAAACGCTGGTGCAGGGCCTGACGGCAATGCGTGACGAAATGCGCGCGCTGCTGGCCGACTGGGACAAGCGCCTGGATTCTACGGGCGCGAATGAACCGGCCCGGCTGCTCGAAGCGCTGGCGGCCACTGATTTCACCGCCGGCGAAAGACTCGCACTGATCACACCACCCTGGCGAAAACGAAAACAGAAAAGGAAGGAATCGAAATGATGAAAAGCACGTATCGGCTGATCACTCTCTGCCTGACCATCGTCGCCCTGACGGTTACCATCAGCGCCCAACCGTCATCGCAGGAAAACTGTCCGCTCCACGAGCAGCATCAGAAAGCCAAAGCCGACAAGTCGGATCACCAGACTGATCATCACGCCGGGGTCAACGAGCGCGGCGATCAGGCGATGGGCTTCAGTCAGCAGAAAACCACTCACCACTTCCGCCTCAGAACAAACGGCGGCGTGATCGAGGTCTCGGCAAACGACCCTGAAGATGCCGTGAGCCGCGACCAGATCAGGCAGCACCTCAGCCACATCGCGCAGAAGTTTGCGGCTGGCGATTTCAGCCTGCCTGTGTTCATTCACGCGCAAACCCCGCCCGGCGTGCCCGCGATGAAACGCCTGAACGCGAAGATCAAATATCAGTATGAAGAGGTGAAAGGTGGTGGCCGCGTCCGCCTTGTGACGAGCGACGCTGAAGCAATCGCGGCGATTCACGAGTTTCTGCGCTTCCAGATCAGCGATCACGAGACGGGTGATTCGCCGGAAGTGACGAAGCAGTGAGGGATTGCTCGTGTCAGCGGCCCGCCCGTCTCATCGCTTTTCGATCCGGTAAAGATGCGTCCTGGTGCGGAGGTAGAAAGCCCTGCCCGCAATCGCCGGGGAAGCAAGGAATCCATCTTCAAGCTGATTTTCCGCGAGTAGCTCAAACGTCCTGCCCGGGCGGATGACCGTGGTCTTGCCCTCTTCGCTGAAGAACCAGATTTTGCCGTCGGCGTAAACGGGTGAGGCTGAGTATTCGCCATCCACCCGTTTCTGCCAGACCTGTATGCCCGTCTTCGCCTCGACGCAACTGGCGATTCCGACGTCGTTGATCATGTATATCAGATCATCAATCAGCAGAATCGAAGGCTTATTCGAGACGCCGCGCCTGACTTTCCACGCAACGTGAGTATCAGTAATCAGCCCGTGGCCTCCGGTGCGAACCGCGAACAACTGCCCGCTCGAAAACCCGGTGGGGAAGAAGATCATCCCGTGACCCAGCACGGGCCGCGTGCTGGCCGAAAACTGCGCGCGTTCCTCCAGACGCCAGAGTTCCCTGCCATTTAACGGGTCGTACGAGTAAGCGGCCTTCGATCCAAGGCTGATCAGCTCCCACCGCCCCTCTATCTGCGCGACGTGCGGCGTGGCAAAGGCTTTGCGGAAGTCGCCGTCCGCCGCAATCTTTCCGTTCGCGTCCACGTCCTGAAAGTCTATTGACCTTTTCGTCTGCCAGACCGTCCTGCCGGTCTGCTTGTCGAGCGCGAGGACGAACTGACGGTCGCTGCCGTCAAAATGCATGATCAGAAGGTTGCGGAAGAGAATTGGGGATGAGCCGGCCCCGCGAAAATGATTGCACTCGATGTCGCGCCGCTCCCACACCACTTTGAAACTCTTCGTATCAATGCACGCCGTGCCGGCGGAACCGAAGGTGACGTAAACGCGCCCCGGTTCGATCACGGGGGTGGGCGAGGCGTAGGAATTGAACGGGTGGGCGTATTGCGGCTGCGCCACCTCGAAGAGTTTCAGATCCCGGATGACGCGGCCCGTTTCGCGGTCAAGGCAGAGCGCGTACAACTGCCGTCCATCTCTGGTCGCGGTCGTCAGCCAGATCTGGTTGCCGTAGATGACCGGCGACGACCAGCCGCGGTCGTGAATCGGCGTTTTCCAGACGACGTTCTTCGTCTCACTCCAATTGAGCGGGAGGTCGGTGGCATCAGAATGGCCGTCCCCCCCAAGCCCGCGGAACTGCGGCCACTGGTCGCTCGTCTGAACGATCAGACAGTTGAAAACGAGCAGGAGCGCCGGAATAATCCTCGTCATCTTAATCTCACCCTTTCAGTGTGCATTCTCTTCATTTCTCTTCGCCGATCGTCAGCACCTTGAGTACCCATTCATCGGGATCGAGAGCAACGCCTGATGGTCTGGCGCCGGGCTTGAAAGTGAAATTCTGCTCGCGCTCGTTCATCTGCACGACTTCGCGGCGCGATGTGCTGCCGGTTTTCATCTCCACGTCGAGCGGCATGCGGAAGACAGTCTTTTCCTGCTTCTGTGTGATCCGCAATCGCAACTCCTGCCTGCCCTCGTCCCACTTCCACGCAGCGTCATAGATCGGATAGCCCGGCTCGAAAATCCACTCCCTGAAAAACCAGTCGAGCGGCTGGCCTGCCTGCGCTTCCATCACGTGGCGAAAGTCATCAGTCAGCGCGTTGCGGTCGCGGTACGTGCGGTAATAGTCGCGAACGCCCGCAAAGAATTTCTCATCGCCCATCACGTGCCGTAGCATGTGCAGCACCCAGCCGCCTTTCTGATAATTGTTCGCGTTGAGCAGCTTGAAGAGATCGGTGATGCCCGGGTCGTAAATCGGGCGCGGGTCTTTGCCATAAGCCTTCAGATAGCCTTCCTTCTCTTCCAGCATCAGCTTCATGAATTTGTCGCGCCCGTCGGCCCGCTCGAAAAACAGATCCCCGAAGTAAGTCGCAAAGCCCTCGCTCAGCCAGAGGTGGTGCCAGTCGCTTTCGGTCACCGAATCGCCGAACCACTGGTGCGCGATCTCGTGCGAGACGATGCCCTCGCCGAAAGCGTTCTCAGCCAGAAAGATGCTGCTCGCGTTCTCCATCCCGCCGAAGCGCGTCGAGGATTGCACGAGCGCGAGTTTCTCATACGGGTAAGGCCCGATCAGGTTCGTGAAGAACTCGACGATCTGCGACGCGCGCCCATAGCCCTTAACACCTTTGTCGCGGTCTTTCGGGAAGAGGTAGAAGGAGAGCGGGATGTCATCGCCCGGCGTTTTCACCCGACCGACGTTGACGATGTCAAATTCCGTCGCGCCGATGACCATGCAATAGGTCGGGATCGGCACGGCCTCGCTCCAGTGCGTCAGCTTCGCGCCATTCTGCAAACTTCTGGTTTCGACCAACCGCCCGTTGGCAATCACATCGTAACGATTCGGCGCGGTGACTAAAAATTCGACAGTCGCCTTGTCGTAAGGATGATCAATGCCCGGGAACCAGTAATGCGCCCGGTTCGGCCAGTTGTCGGCGAAGATCGAACGGTCACCGAATTTGTTCTTCTGAATCGCCAGCCCGTCCGTCGGGTGCCCGTGATATCTGACTGTGACCCGGCACCGGTCGCCGGCTTTGTAATTCCCCGCGAGTGCAACGTTGAGCTTGTCATTCGCGCGCGTGAACTTCGCTTCCCGATTCTCTACGGTCACCTGATCCACTGTCAGCCCTGTGAAATCGAGCGGGACCTCTTTGACGGAATCGCTTTTGAATTCGAACAGGATTTCCGCCTCGGCCTGAATCTCATCACCGGCCTCCGCAATCGTCAGCTTCAGGCGATAGTGAATCGCGTCAAGCGCCGGGATGCGCTGGTAATCATCGAGCGCGAGCGCGGGCAGCACGCAGCAGAGCAGCGTCAGGAGCAGTCGAGCGATTCGCAACCGGAATGGAGAGTTCATTGGCAGCATCAGAGCGGCTTCGATTTTCTGGTGTCGGCCTCGCGGGAAACGGACGTGCCACAGAATATTGTGATTGCGAATTTTTGGGAAGACTCACCGGCTCAATCGAACCGGCACGCCGATACAGTACCGCGAGCGTCCGGCGAGCGGTTTTCCGGGAAGGGGCGAAGCGTGGAGTCTCCGCTCGCCGGACGCTCGCGGTACTGTACCGAAATTTGCCCATTCGCCGGATGCTCGCTGATAATGCCCGCCACAGGAGAACGCCCGCATGCAACTTGATGCTTTCATCCGCCGAATGCCGAAGGTCGAACTGCACGTTCACCTCGAAGGCTCGATCCAGCCGGAAACGCTGCTGCTGCTCGCGCGGCGGAACAACGTCAGGCTCCCGGCAGGCACTGTTGGCGGCCTGCGGCGGTGGTACACCTTCACCGACTTCGCACACTTCATCGAAATCTATCTGGCGATTTCATCCTGCATCTGCACGCCTGATGACATCGAACTGATCGCCCGCGAATTCCTGCGCGGCCAGGCGGCGCAGCGGATTCGCTACAGCGAAGCGACCTTCACGCCGTACACCCATTTCAGCCTGAACAGACAGATCCCCTTTGAAGATCAGTTCGCCGCGCTCAGCCGGGCGCGCGCGTGGGCGGCGGAAGAACTGAATGTGCAGGTCGGCTGGGTCTTCGATATCGCACGCAACGTGCGCCCCGTCGAACACGGCCTGACGGTTGCGGACTGGGCAGTCAGTGGAATGAATGACGGGGTCGTGGCGCTGGGCCTGGGCGGCCCTGAAGTCGGGCACCCGCCGGAATTGTTTGCAGCCGCGTTCGAGCGCGCCCGCGCGGCGGGCCTGGCGAGCGTGCCGCACGCCGGCGAAACCGCCGGGCCCGAGAGCATCCGGGGATCGCTGCGGGCATTGCAGGCCCGTCGCATCGGGCATGGAGTTCGGTGTCTGGATGATCCTGAGCTGGTAGCACTGTTGCGCGAGAAGCAGATTCCGCTGGAAGTCTGTCCGACCAGCAACGTCTGCCTCGGCGTCGCCCCCTCAATCCCCGAACATCAGTTGCCCCGGCTGCTCGAAGCAGGGCTTTACGTGACGATCAACTCTGACGACCCGCCGATGTTCAATACCACGCTGACGGATGAATTCATCCACGTCGCGCACGCCTTCGGGTTTGGCGTCGAGGTCATCGAACAGCTTGTCATCAATGCTGTACGCGCCACGCTGCTGCCAGGGGCGACGCGCGTGGAAATGGAAGAGCAGTTCCGGCAGGAATTCGCGCAACTAAAAAGGCAGGAATAGAAGGCGGATCAGACGGATGCCGGCGGATCAGGACAGGTCAGATCTGCATTCAGGTCTGATCCGCGTTCCCTTCTCCGGACTCCCCCTCACGGCTTGTTGCCCGCGACCCCTTTGAGCTTTTTGATCGTCGCCTGAGTGAATTGTCTAAGGAACCCTGCCGCCGGACCCGCGCTCGCGAAGCCTTCTTTTTCCAGCGCCTCGACTGCGGGAAGCGCGCGCGGATCGCCGAGTTGATTGATGCCGCCGAGCGCGTTGAATTTCAGGCCGAGCGAACTGCTCTTTAATGCGGCGATCAGCAGTTGCAGCACCTTCTCTTTGGCAGCCTCATCATCCTTGCCCACCGCGAGCGCCAGCTTGAGCGCGGCGGCGCGCACGTTCTCTGAATTCGGCCCGAAGCCGCATTTGAAGGCCAGATCGAGCGCGCGCTTATCCTTGAGCGCGGCCATCCCTTCGAGCGCCCCGGCGCGGATCACATCCTTGTCCGAAGGCACCTCAACCGCCTTCGCCAGCGCGTCGAAAGCTTTCGGCGACCCGGTCGCGCCCAGAGCCCGGGCCGCGTCGGCAATTGCGTAATAGCTCTCGTCTTTGCTGACGATGCTGATGAAAAGATCAGCCAGATCCTGATCCTTAAACTGCGCCAGCGCTTTGATCGCTTCACGGCGCACGACCGATTTTGTGTCCTTCGCGCCACCCAGCAGCGCGGTCTTCGCGGCTTCAGTCTGGAAATTTGCCAGGGCCTTCGCGGCTTCGATCTTCACGCCATAAAAAGCGTCTCTGGTCATGACATCACCCAGCGCTTTTGCCACGTCGTCTTCCTTGAGCTTCTTCAATTCATTGACAGCCCAGATGCGGCCCATCACGTCGGGGTCGTGCTGCGCCTGGTAGATCAGCTCCTCCTTCGGCTTGTCGAATTTCAGCTTCTTGATGATCGCGTTGCCGCGGTCAAAGTTGACGATCAGCGGTCTGGAATCAACCGTGAAAGTGAAGTCCTGCTCGGCCTTGTCAATCGTTACATGCTCGACGCGCTCGCCTTTCGCCGTCACGATGGCGATCTCTGTCGGCAGGCGGAAAAGGTCGGCGACCGGATGGATTGCCTTCTCCGGCGCCTTCTGCGTCTGCTTCACTTTGAGCTTCACGGCCCTGGCAGAGTCGTCATACGTGTAGCTCACTTCAAGCTCGGGGTGGCCCATCTTCAGCACCCACTGGTCAAAAAACCAGCCGAGATTCTGCCCCGTCGCCTCTTCGATGGCGATTTTGAGCTGGGCGGTTTCGACGTTCTTCCCGCGGTTGGTCTTCAGGTAATGATTGATCGCCTTCCACCACGCTTCGTCGCCGAGCATCGTCCGCAGCATGTGCAGCGTCGCCCCGCCGCGCGGGTAGGCGTACACGCTGAAGACCGAATCGGGGTCGTCGTAACGGTTATTGACGATGGGCTGGCGATTGCCCGAATTCCATGCGTTGAAATATTGCCGCTGATCCTGCAACACGCCGTAAAGCAGCTCGTCGCGGCCCTTGTCCGCTTCGTCAAAGAGGTGCGCGAAGTAAGTGGCGAAGCTCTCGTTCAGCCAGATTTCCGACCAGTCGCGGCACGTCACCAGATCGCCGAACCACTGGTGCGCCAGCTCGTGCGAGACGATGCCGTCGCTCGACTGATCGAGCAGCGCCCGCTTGTCATAAACCGCGTTGTCGAACATCGTTGTCGCCGAGATGTTTTCCAGCGCGCCGGGGAAATCACGCACCATCACCTGCGCGTACTTCTCATACGGGTACCTGACTCCGGTCTTTTCGGAAAAGAACTTCACCATCTCGGGCAGCTTGCCGAATGACACTTTCCCGTCTTCGACTTTGTCCTTGTAGACCCAGGAGCTGACCGGGATGCCGTCGTATGAGCCTTTGATCTCGGCATACTCGCCGACCACGATTGAAGTCAGGTAAGTGGCGTGCGGCTGTTCCATCTTCCAGCGGTAAGTCGCGGTCTTCAGCTTCGGGTCACGGTCAACCTTGACGAGCGCGCCATTCGAGATGACTGTGTATTTGTCTTCGACGGTCACGTTCATTTCCGTGGTCGCGAAATCGTTCGGGTAGTCGTAGCAGGGGAACCAGTAATGATTCATCTCCGTCTCGCCGCCGTTCCAGATCTGGTAAGGCCGCGACGGGTCGTCTTCGGTCGGCGTGATGAAGACGAGCCCCTTCTTCGGCACCGCGCTGTAAGCGACATTGAAAGTGATGTCCTGCCCGGCGACGTAGGGCCTGTCGAGCGTTACGCGCAGCTTCTCGTTATCCTCGTACTTGTATTGCAGCGCTTTGCCGCCGGCCAGCGTGACTGACTTGATCGTCATCTCCCCGGCATCGAGTTCGACCTCTTTGAAGTTATTCGGGAAAGGCCGCAGTGTGATGGTCACGTCGCCCGTCACCATCTTCTTCTGCCAGTCGAAGCTGACGTTAATGCGGTAATGCTGCACGTCGTAATCGTGGCTGCGCGTCCAGTTCGGCGGCGGAACCTGCGGCGGTGGGGGCATCTGCGCGGACGCTGCGAGCGGCGTAAGCAGAAACAGCAGAGTGACCAATCTGAAATGCGTAATTCGGAAGACTGCGGATGGGCGTGATGACATGCGGACTCCTTTGAAAAGATTTCGGCGACCCGGAATTTGCCGGGCAATTTTTTGCCGTGCGAACCGAGTCACGGTAATCTAACAAACGGCAGAGAACAATTCCACTACACCAACCGTCACGAGATATTGCAGAGGACACAGGCATGACTGCGAAGAAAGCCGGACGTTCAGCCGTCAGCAGAAGGAAAGCATCAGCCGATCAGACATCAGTTCCCGTCACCGCGGACAAATCATTACTCGAAGACCAGCCCCGGTGGATCACGGTCACATTGCGCGCCTCTACCGGGAAGCAGTACCGGATCAGAAGCAGCCCGAAGCTCCAGAGCCACGCCATGCAACTGTCTTACGTGGCCAGCAATCGCCGCCGCTGGACGGCCACCGACAACGCGCGGAAACAGCTTTATGAACGCAGCGAGGATTATCTGGAGGAGCTGGGCATCGGGCCGGAGAAGCTGCGCGAAATCGCCCAAGCGGAGGTCGTCGAAGTCTCCGTCCCCTGGGTTCACAACCGCGAAGACATCGGCTGGGAGGCGCGCCTGCTGCCGTGGGAATTTCTGCTGAGTACAGCAACCAAACGCTATCGTGGCGGCAGGCCTTTTCTGGTGATCCGTCACCTCGACCGTCAGGGCGAACCGCCGCCGGAACCGCGTCAGATTGAGCGGACGCTGGCGATCGAAAGCACGCCCGCCCCGTTCGGCGATTCCTTCAGCTTCGAGGCCGAGCGCCGCCTGCTGGAAGCGCATCTGGGATTCCCCATCGAGCCGCTGAAAAATCCGACGCTGAAAACCCTCGGCGAAGAGGTCAAAGGGCGCAAACCCGATGTCATTCACATCGCCGGGATTGACACGCACCACGGCGCGCGCCTGCTCGGGTGGAGCGAGCAGAAGGCGGAAGAGGTGCGCGACGGCCTGTTTCTGGCCGACGAAAACGGCGCGGCCGGAGCCGTCGAAGCGTGGCGTCTGGCGAGAGTGCTGTGCCGGTCAGCACGGCCCGCGCCCGTGCTGGTCGTCTGCGATTTCTATAATTCCGCGGCCAGGACCGCCGCGCTCATCGTCGCCGAAGGCGCGCAGGCCGCCATCGGATTTCAGGATGACATTGACGACACCGTCTCCGAAAACTTCTTCGCCACGTTTTACTACCTGTGGAAGGAGTATCAGTGGGATCTGCTCAAGGCGCTCCGGGGGACGTGGCAGTTGCTGGCGTCTCAACCGGGAAAGATGCGCGGCACGGGCGTCGTGCTGTGGAGCGCGACATCATTGCTCGAAAAAGCGCGGGGAGAGAGGCAGCGAAAAACCGAGCCGCAGGACGATCCAGTCAAACAGTTGCTCAGTAAACGTAAGGAAGGTGAGCAGTGTCCGGTCACTTCAGATCTGGTGCAGGTGGAAATCGAGGTGTGCGACAAAGTCAATTACTCGCTGCTGCACAACAACCGCGGCATCTTTAACAGCTTCAAGATTCGCTACTTCGGCCAGCAGCGGATCGGCGGGGTCAGGGTCGAAGTGGTGCTGTACGCGGGCAGCCAGGAGTTGCCTTACGTCACGACCTTCGCGCTCGACGAGCCGGTCGTTGATCTGGCGGAACAGGTCAGGGTGCCGCTGACTTCAGCGCTCGCGCGTTCGCTGCGTGAAAGCGTGCGCACCATCCTCTCAGTCAAGGTCTGCGCCGGCGAGCAGGTGCTGCACGAGGACACTTACCGCGTCACGCTGCTCCCGATTGACGAGTGGAAGGATGACGACCGCGAGCGTTACTGGATGCCGTCCTTCGTGCTGCCGCGCGACCCGGGCGTAGCGCGGATCGTGGATTCGGCGCAGCGTTACCTGATGGCGCTCAAGGATGACGGCAACGCTGGGTTTGACGGCTACCAGAGCGGGGGCGAAGGCGACGCCGGGATTGACCTGCAGGTGCAGGCCATCTGGGCCGCGCTCAGTTACGACCACCCGCTCAGTTACATCAACCCGCCGCCGACTTTCACGGCAATGTCGCAGCGGCTGCGCACGCCGAGCGACGTACTCGACGGGCGGCGCGGCACCTGCATTGATCTGGCGCTGCTCGTGGCCGCGTGCCTGGAATACGTGGACATTTACCCGGTCGTCTTTCTGCTGAGTGGCCATGCCTTCCCCGGTTACTGGCGGAGCGAGGAGAGCTACGAGAGATTTCTCAAGGTGGTCCCGGTCGCGTACAAGGACGACCTGATCGGCCACTCGCTCGAAAGCTGGCCCGACGGTCAGGCGTACCCGTGGACGCTGCCGCAGAGCCTCTACCGCGAAGTGATCGCGCTGGTGCGGACGGGCGATCTGGTGCCGCTCGAAAGCGTCTGGCTGACGCAGCACAAAGGCTTCCGGCAGGCGATGGAGGATGGTTTGCAGAACCTGAGCAACAAAAACGAATTCAACTGCATGGTTGACGTGAAGCTGGCGCGCGAGTGGGATGTCACGCCGCTGCCGATTTCAATCGCCGCGGAGTTATAACTGCCATGAAACAATCGAAAGCTGCCCAGGATCGCGAAGAGACCACCCGGATGAATCGCCGGCTGGTCGGCAAACTGACCGAAGCGGTGAAAGGTCTGGACATTCACCCCGCCGACAAACGTCTCTCCGGAGAGCAGACGGTCAACGAACGGCGGCGGCGGCGGCTCAGTGGCCTCGATGAGAACATCAAACTGGTTTCGCTGACCGAGGTCAACGGCGTGCTGCTCTGGGAAGACGGCATCGGTACGGTGCCGGCCACCGGCGCCCCGCGCCAGCGAATGAGGCGAATGGCGCGCCGCGGAGTCGTCGAAGCAGCGCCCGATGATGAAGTCGTGACCCAGTTCAAATTCGAGCGGCTGGAACCGTCACAGGTCGGCCAGTTCCTCGCCAGGCTCGATGACAAATTCGTCCGGGCCGACGCGCCGCCAGCGCTCGCCGGGTTGAGTGACCCGTACGGGTTGCGCCGCTGGGATCAGAACGCCGGGCAGCTCAAGCCGGAAACGAAACCGACGGCGAGCGGGCGAATCCTGATCATCATTCACGGCACGTTCAGCAACGCCACGCACCTGTTTGATCAGCTCAAGGCAACGACTGATGGCAAGGCGCTGCTCGCGTGGGCCGCCGGTCGTTACGATCAGATCCTCGCGTTCGATCACCCGACGGTCTCGATCAGCCCGGTGCTGAACTCGCTCGATCTGGCGCGCCTGTTCGCCGATTCCGCCGCCGACGTAGACGTGATCTGCCACAGCCGCGGCGGGCTGGTCACGCGGTGGTGGCTGGAAACATTCGATCACGCGAATGGCAAGCGGCGCGCCGTGCTGGTCGGCTCGCCGCTGCGCGGGACGAGTCTGGCCGCGCCCGACAAATTGCGCGCCGGGTTGAACCTGCTGACCAACGTGGGGCGCGTGCTGGAAACGGCGAGCGGCGCGGCTGCGCCCATCATCCCGTTTATGTCCGTTGTGATGGGCCTGCTGAAGGTCTGCACATCCATCACCGGCGCCGTCGGCAACACACCGCTGATTGACGCCGCCGTCGCGATGATCCCCGGACTGGCGGCGCAATCAATGACGGACAACAACCCTGAACTGAATCGGCTGAATACAATTCGCGGCACAAGGCGGCCCGATTATTTCGTCGTGCGCAGCGACTTCGAGCCGAAATCACCCGGCTGGAAATTCTGGGAGTATTTTGTTGGCGGAGGGAAACGTCTGACCGATACGGCGCTTGACCTGCTGGTCTTCAAGGAAGCCAACGACCTGGTGGTGGATACGAGTTCGATGACCGGGATTGCAAAGGATAAGGATCTGGCGCGCAGCCGGATTCTCGATTTCGGCACAAGCAATGTCGTCCACCACACGAACTATTTTCTTCAGCCTGAGACGCTGAAATTTATCGCCAACAGTCTGAAATAAGCTCGGTGTCGCACCAGAACCTGTCACTCACTCAGTCGCCGTAAAAACTTCATCAGCACATTGCCCGTGACCGAGCGGCGGTAATGCTCGGTCGAACGCAGGTCGGTAATCGGTGAGACTTCCTGCGAGATCAGTTGCCGCGCCTGCTCGGCGAGTTCGGGCGTGAGCGGCGCGCCGGCGAGCAACCGTTCAGTCCGTGTGGCGCAAATCACGGTCGGCGCGACGCTGCCGAGGGCGATGCTGACCGACGCGATTACGCCGTCAGCCCATTTTGCCTTCGCCGCCATGACTATCTTCGAGATTGCCTGCGCCCGCCGCGTGCCGACCTTGCAAAAGAATGCCCGCTCGCCTTCACCCAGTTTCGGCACTCTCACGGCAGTGACCAGCTCATCGGCTTCCAGTACCGTCCGCCGGTAGCCGGTATAGAACTGATTGAAGGCGACATGCCGAAGACCGCGCGCGCTGCCGATTTCAACCTCGGCGTCAAAAGCCGCCAGCACCGGCAGGCTGTCACCCGCCGGCGAAGCGTTGACGACGTTGCCGCCAATCGTCCCGCGATTCTGAATCTGGATCGCGCCGATGGTGCGCGAAGCGTCAACCAGAATCGGCACGTGACGCCGCACAAGCGGCGACCCGATCAGTTGCGTGTAAGTCGTCAGCGCCCCGATGCGCAGCGCGTCACCTTCATCGGCAATCCCGCGCAGTTCATCCACGCCCCAGATGTCCAGGAATTCAGCGGCATCAAGCAGGTGCGCGTTCATCAGCACCATCAGGTCTGTGCCGCCCGCGATGACTTTCATGGCATCTTTGCGTTCGGCCAGAATCGCGTAAGCTTCGGCGAGCGTGGCGGGTGAATGAACTGTGGCGGGGAGAGTCATGATCATTTATTTTTCCGAGCCACCACCACACGCAGCGGCGGGAAAGTATCCAGCAGGTACGGCCCGCGCGTTTCAACAGACGCAATTCCTGCGCGGCGGAAATAATCGGCATAATCGCCGACGTGCCTGAAATCTGAAATCACGGCGCGCCCGGCCGGTCTGAGGACGCGAGTGATTTCCCTGATTGCCTGTTCGCGCCCGGCGGCGCTGTAGATGTTGTGCAGGCACAGATTCGAGACGACCACGTCAAAAGTCCCGTCCGCGAAAGGCAGCTTCGTGGCGTCAGCTTCCTCAACGCTCACGCGGTCAGCCACGCCCTCTGCCTTCACCACACTTTCAGTATTTCTCCGCGTGTTACCCGACAGGTCTGCGGTGTTCCAGATGTCTATCGCCGTGACTTTTCCGCCCATCAGCTTCTTCGCCGCGCCGACGGCCAGCAGGCCGCGCCCGGTGCCGACATCCAAGACCCGTTCGTCACCATGCAACCCGGCCGCTTCAATTATCCGGTCACGGTGGCGGAACTTGCCGAACTTCGCATAAACCAGCATCAGGCAGCCCTGCGCAAAGAAAACTATTCCGATTGAGAAAAAAGTGTAGCGAAAGCGCCACAGCCAGCCGCCTTCAGCAAAGCGCTGGCACAGGTAGCCGGCTGTCAGGCTCGCCGCCCCAATGAGCATCAGATTTCTGATTACGCCCGGGGCATCAATGCCGTAATCAACTTTTGCCATCACGCCTCCGCCGTGACTTTTGCCGCCTCTTCAATCGCCTCGATAATTTTCACGTAGCCGGTGCAGCGGCACAGATTCCCGGCAATCGCCTCTTTGATTTCGTCGCGCGTCGGCTGCGGAGTCGCATCCAGCAGCGCCCGCGCTGCGATCAGCATGCCCGGCGTGCAGATGCCACACTGCGCTCCGCCGCACTCAAGAAAAGCCTGCTGCAACGGGTCAAGCTGCCCGCCGCGCGCGAGTCCTTCGACCGTGGTGACGTGCGCCCCCCGCGTCTGGCACACCGGCACGAGGCAGGAGTTGATCACTTCGCCGTCAATGATCACCGAACACGCGCCGCACTCGCCTTCGCCGCAGCCTTCCTTCGTCCCGGTCAACCGCAGATCCTCGCGCAACACGTCGAGCAGCCGCTTCAAGGGCGGCGCGTCAACTTCGCGGGCGGTGCCGTTGACATGAAAAGTGATCTTCATAGCTTCTCCATCGCCGCCTGCAATCGCTCCGGCGTGATCGGGATTTCGGTCACGAACGCCCCGGTCGCATTGAAAACAGCCGCGGCAATCGCCGGGGCCGCGCCGTCCATCGGCAGTTCGCCGAGGCCTTTCGCGCCGAAGGGGCCGTGCGGGTACGGGTTTTCGACGATGATCGTTTCCATCTCCGGCGCGTCAAGCGCGGTCGGGATGATGTAATTCGTCAGGCGGTTGTTGACGATGCGCCCGCGCTCCCAGACCAGTTCCTCGCAGAGGCCGTAACCGACGGCCTGAAGCGTGCCGCCTTCGATCTGCCCGGCGGCCAGGATCGGGTGAATCGCGCGGCCGATGTCCTGCGCGGTGGTGATCTTCTGGACGGTGACTTCAAAAGTGTCTATGTCAACTTCGACTTCGGCGACCTCGGCGCCCCACGAATAAGCCGGGTAAGCGTCGCCCGAGTAAGTTTCATCGTCCCACACGATGCCGGGCGGGCTCGCATAACGTGCCTCGGCGCGCAATTCGCCGTGCTGCGCGATGTATTCGCGCGCGATTTCAGTGAAACCCGCGAGGCGCTTTCCGTTGGCGGTAAATTCACCCGCGATCAATTGTGCTTCCGGCGCGCCGTAACGTTCGGCGACAAAGCGCGTCAGTTTTTCTTTCAACTCACCAGCCGCAAGCTGCACGACGCGACCGACGACCATGCAGGTGCGCGAGGCGACGGTCGGGCCGCTGTCAGGCACGCGCGAAGTGTCGGGCTCTTCGATTTCAACATCTGCGAAATCAACGCCGAGTTCGTCAGCCACGATCTGGCAGAAGATCGTCTGCGTTCCCTGCCCGATTTCGGTCGAGCCGGAGAGAACGCGCGCGCGGCCTTCGGTGGTGATTTCAATCCCGGCCCGCGCTTTCATCCTGGCCTCACCACTGCCCGTGAATCCGGCCCCGTGAAAGAAGAACGAAAGGCCCACGCCGCGCCGCTTCTCCCGGGAGAGCGAGCGGGACGCTCGCTTCTTCTTATTCTCGTAATCTGATTTTTCGACGGTCGCATTCAGCACCTCTTCCGAACCGACGCTCCAGGTCAGCTTCTGCCCGGTCGCCGTCGTATCGCCCGCGCGCAGCAGGTTGATTCTTCGCAATTCGAGCGGGTCAATCTTCAGCTCAGCCGCGATCCTTTCCATCTGCATCTCGTAAGCGAAAGTGACCTGCGGCGCGCCGAAGCCGCGGAACGCGCCGTTCGGCGGGGTGTTTGTCGCCACCGCGCGCCCGGTGATCCGAACATTGTCGCAGCGGTAAGGCCCCAGCGCGTGAATCGCCGCGCGTGACAGCACGACCGGCGTCAGCGTAATGTAAGCCCCGCCGTCCAGCACGATGTCAATCTCGCTGGCCACGAGACTCCCGTCATTCATCACGCCGGTGCGGTGGCGGATGACGCCGGGATGCCGCTTGGTCGTGGCGGCGATGTCTTCGGCGCGGTCGTAAATCAGTTTGACCGGGCGTTGCGCCTTGAGCGCGAGCAGCGCCGCGTGGGCCGCGATCACCGACGGGTATTCCTCCTTGCCGCCGAAACCGCCGCCCGTCGTGGTCTGAATGACAATTGCCTTTTCATCGCTCAGGCCGAAGAGCTGTTTGAGCGCTTTGTGGATGTAATACGGGCACTGCATCGAACCCATCACCGTCATTTCGCCGTCACCGGGGACAGCGATCATGCCCTGCGGCTCGATGTAAAGCTGCTCCTGATGCGGCACGCGGTATTCGCCTTCGATGATCCGGTCGGCGTGCCCGAAGGCCTCGTCCACGTCACCACGCACGATCAGGAAGGTTTTGGTGACGTTGTCCGTGCCGTGAATGATTTCGGCACCATTCAGTGCTTCTTCAATCGTGAGTACTGGCGGGAGTTCTTCGTATTCGATACGGATGTGGCGAGCGGCGGCTTCGACCAGTTGTCTGCTCTCAGCGGCGACGAGCAGGATCGGTTCGTCGTAATGACGCACTTCCGATTCGGCGAGCAGCGGCTGATCGTTTTCAATCAGCGCCACGTAATTTGCGCCGGGAATGTCACGGTGATCGGCGATTACGATGCGAGACCAGTCGAAGGCGGGGTCGAACTCAATGGCTTTGATGCGCCCGCGCGCAAGGCGGCTGCGGATGGTTTTGCCGTGGAGCATGGCATCGAGCGCGATGTCGTCAATATAACGCGCCGCGCCGGTCAGCTTTTCAAACCCCTCTTTGCGTAAGACGTTCTGCCCGACAGCCATATTTGACCTGTGACCTTTGATCGGGATGACCTGTCACCTGACGATGATTTTGACATCAACGGTCAGCGCCTGCCTGTCCGGGGTGATCCTCGGTTCAAAAAACCTGCCGGGGCCGGACAGGAGCTTCGGCAGTTCCTTTTCAATGAATTCCTTCAGGTACAGGGCATCATAAATTTCATCGCGCTTCAGTTTCCACTTGCCGAGGATTTTCTGTGCCTCGCCGACCTTGACGCCTTCAATCGTCAGACCGCCCATCCGGTACTGCTGGCCCTCACTGATCGAGATGCTGTAACTCACGCGGCGGTTCGTCTCGTCAAAGGTCGGCGTCGCATTGAACTTTGCCTCGATGTATCCCTGTTTGAGGTAGGCTTTGGCGACGGACTGCACCCCTGAGTTGAATTTCAAGCCGTCGGCAACTTCACCGGACTTCATGCCGAGTGTATTTTCCAGCGCCGGTGTCGGAATCAGATTGTTGCCCGACCATTCAGCCTTGTCCCACATATACACAACGCCTTCATCAACCGGCATCGTGACGGCCACGCCCTGTTTGCACCTGCCGCCGTCCGCGCTGAGCGCCGTTTGCGGCGGGCCGAAGCCGGCGCGCAGGTGGCCGAGTTGCAGGTACAGTGGAATCAGGTTCGCGTGAACAATGGTCATCATATAAGACCGGGAATACGCGCCGCCATTAAAGAGCAGCTTTGAGTTTTCGAGCAGCCTGCTTTCCGGCACGGCGGCGGCGCCGGGAAAGCTCAGTTTGCAGATGCTCAGATTCAGCCCTCTGACACTGAAGATATGTCTGGAAGTGCCGGCCTCGCCGGGGGACTGGGCGTATTCAATCTGGCCTGAAATCTTTCGTTCCTGAAGCAATCGCTCCAGGGATTTTCTGATGCTGTCAATGACCGCACCCGCCGCCGGCGCAGTGCCATCGAACGTGGGAACGTCATGGCTGACCGCCGTCAGGATTTCCTGATCAGTGAACCAGACGAAATTGTCAAAGACGCAGGGCACAATCCACCGCTCTTCTTCAATCTCAAAGCGGACATTCATCAACTCGGTGGAAAAGGTGTAATAGTAATTGATCTTTCTGAATAACCCGGTCTTCAGCATCCGCTGCATCGCCGCGTCAATTGCCGCCAGATCCATATTCTGTCCGGTCTCCAGCCCGGTGGCGGCGACGGCCTGAGCTTCGGTGTAACGCTTCAGGCCGTTGAATTCGACCTTGCCCAGTTTCAGACCGGCCGGCGGCTGACTCTGAGCCTGGGCAATGGCGGCCGTCAGCGAAGCGATCAGTATTGACAGAATCAGGAACAGGGATTTTTTCAGCTGAGGAATAAACGAGTGAATCATCCGTCTTCTCTCCGGTCGGTTTGTTGATGATGTTATATCGTCGTCAGGTCGCGAGCGAGTCGCTCTGCCGCGCTGTGCGCCTGCTCAACAACCTGCTGTTCATCGAGCGTGGTCAGCTTTCCATCGCGCATCACGATCTGTCCGTTGATGATCACCGTTTCGACATCGCTCATCTGAGCCGCGTAAACAATCGTCGAAACCGGATCGGGCTGTGGAGTGGTGTGCAGGTGGTTGAGATTGAGCAGTTGAAGATCGGCGCGTTTACCGGTCTCGATGCTGCCGATTTCGCTTTCGAGCCCCAGAGCGCGAGCGCCGTGAATCGTCGCCATTCGCGCTGCCGTCAATGCCGGCAGCGCTTGCGGCCCGCGCCGCACTTTCTGGAGCAGCGCGGCCGTCCGCATTTCTGTGAACATATCCAGCCGGTTGTTGCACGGCGCGCCGTCGGCCCCGAGCGAGACTGAAATTCCCTGCGCCAGCATCTCTTCGACGTGGGCCAGCCCCGAAGCCAGTTTGAGATTCGATGACGGGCAGTGCGCGACGTGCGTGCCGGTCGAGCGCAGGATTTCAAACTCGCTTTCGTCGAGCCAGACGCAGTGGGCCAGCACGACGTGCGGCGCGGCCAGACCGACTTTATTCAGGTAAGCGACGTTCCGCAACCCGGTGGCGCGCTCGACCATCGCGATCTCGTCCCTGTTTTCCGAAGCGTGCGTGTGAACCAGCACGCCGCGCGCGCGCGCGGCCCGGGCTACGCGTTCCAGCAGTTCGCGCGTGCAACTGACGGCGAAGCGCGGCGCAAAGCAATAACGAATCCGCCCGCCGTCGCGCCCGTGCCAGCGTTCGAGCAGTTCAAGTGACTCGGCAATCGAAGCGTCTGTCTCTTCCCGCAACCCGGCTGGGACATCCTCGCCCGCGTCCATCATGCATTTGCCGACGGTGGCGCGGAAGCCTGACTCTTCGACGGCGTGGAAGACCGCTTCTGTGTGGCTGACGGTTTCCATCGTCAGCGCGCACGTCGTCCCGCCGCGAATCAGCTCGGCAATGCCAAGCCGCGCCGAAGCGAATAACGATTCAGGGGTGTGCGCCGCCTCCATCGGCCAGACGCGCCGTTTGAGCCAGTCAATCAGCGCCAGGTCGTCAGCCGCGCCGCGAAAGAGCGTCTGGCACAGGTGAATGTGCGTCTGCACAAAACCCGGCAGCAGCACGCGGCCACGCGCTTCGATCACTTCGCCGGGCTTTGCACCGGTGATCGCTGAAGGGCTGATTGCGGCGATGCGATTGTTTTCGATCAGTACATCGCCCATGAGGATGCGATTGTCGGCATCCAGCGTGATGATCGTCGCATTCCTGATAAGCAAGGTTCCGGTCATTGAATAAAGCAACCTGAGTTAATGCCGCAGGGGCTGAAGAAGATAACAAAACGAACGCCGCTCAGGTTACCGCAGGAAGGCACTGGCAGGGAAGAAATAGTTGCTGGCTTCAATAAATCCGGGCGGCCTTTCCCCGGGAGCGCGAGCGTCTCGCTCGCCAAGCGTCCCGGCAAGGCCCCCTTTGAGTTCACTCGGGCCGTGATCCCATGCCCGGCGAGCGAAACGCTCGCGCTCCCGGGGAAAGGCCGCCAACAGCCGCGAATAGTTTAAGGAGGATGGGTATGGATTATTACCGGCTTCCGGCAGATCGCATTTTCGCCAGAGCCTCGCCGAACCCGCAGTGGCCGCCGTTGCCGAAGTAAGCGTCCGAATGCAGGACGCGGCCCAGATCGAATCGCCTGAACAGTTCGTGGCCCCGCACGACGCCGCCCAGGTTTTGGCGCGTGGAGATGGCGAAGCCTTCGGTCTCGCCGCGCAGCAGATTGCCGTGCGTGGCGTGCAGGCGGGCGACGGTGTCGAAGAACTGGTTGCCGATGTAATAGCCGTCCTCGCAACTGACGATGACGTCGGCGAGCGTGTGGACGTGCGCGCTGAGGCCGTCAAAGATGCGGCGCAGCGGGTCAACGTATTTGTGATCGCGGGTGGCCCGCAGCCATTCGGCGCCGTCGGCAAAGCCCGCTTCGTCGAGCGCGCCGCGTTCGCGCAGGGCGCCGACAATCGCGCCCAGTTCCAGCGGGTCACCGCCGAGCGCTTCGTAAGCGTAACGCCCCTGCTGGCGCGCAATGCGCGCGCGCCCATGACGGTTGACGATGATGACGGTCTGACGGTCTTCGGCCTTCACGCTGCCCGCTTCCCTGTACGCCGCGAAATCAACTCCGGTGGCCGAGGCGCAGACTTCGGCCAGCGACGCGCGATTTTCAGGGGCGGTGAACAGCACGCCGCAGCCGATCAGGCCGTACTTCGGCAGCGTCACACCGCGGGGATGGTTCAGGCTCTTTTCAATCACGAAGCCGGCGTTTCTGATCGGCGTGTTCAGATCAACCTTCTGATATTCCGTGAAATCATTGCCGTGATCCGAAAACATCTCGACTTCGAGCCGCCCGCCAGACTCGGCGATCAGTTCCTCGACCGCGCGGTCAAGCGTCCGCAGGAATGATTTCTGCGCCTCCCTGCCCCCGAGGTGCGCGAGCGAATCCGTCTCGCCGATGTAGCCGATGAATTCGGGCGCCGTGGACTGGCGGAAGGCTTTTTTCAGCGCGGTCAGATCGAGTTGGGCCAGCACCATCGCCCCGACCGGCGCGGCCACGTAACCGAGCGCGCCCTTGAAGGCCGGGGCATGATAGTTGAACTCCTCGCGCCATGTGCCGCGAATGAAAGTCCCGCCGCTCAATCGCTCCTGGATGCCACCGATCAGGCGGTTGCGGTCGCGGTCGTAGAAGTGATCCTCATAACCGGGCGAGTCAGCCGAGTGCAGGATTTCGACCATCGCCGGGTTGGTGATCGAGGGGAAAGTCGAAACCTGCCGCGCCGGGTCGTGAAAGTGGCGGAAGCGCCCTTCGGCGCGCAGCTCGGCAATTGAGGAGTAAGGCACGCCGTCAAACGCAATGACCAGGCGTTTTGGTCCCGGGCCCGCGGGCGGGATCCGCTCCGACAGCCATGTGTAAAGCGGCAGCGTCAGACAACAGACGATGAGATAAAGCGGCAATACGGCGCGCCGCCAGTTACGGATCATCATTTCACTTTGGACTGAAAATAACGGGCTGACTTTCATGAGAAGACCGGCTTGCCGCGATGCCCGCTATCACGGCTATCGTACCGGCCGTGATGGCCAGGCGGATGACAAGGGGCGAAACATGAAACTGGCGCGGGGCTTTCACCTCCGCCACCTGAGAATATTCCACCCGCGTGGTCTTCCCCGCCCTCGGATCTCTGACGATGAAGTAATCTTCCCCCGACTCGCGGATGTAGCCTTTGAGCTTCGTGTTGTCGCGCAGCCTGACTTCGACCCGCGCGTCAGGCCCTTCGCCGATTCTCGCGACAGAGTTTTTGATCCTCGCCAGCTGCGCCTTCTGTTCCTCCTGCGGATCGGCCAGCGCGGGCCTGACGGTAACGATACTGACGAGCGATGAGATCAGCAACAGGCACAAGCATCTTCTGAACATGGCGACCTCCCTTCCCGGGCCACACACCTCAATCGAGGCTCGCGGCGATTAACACGAGGACCAGCAGCGCCACGCCGGCGCCGATGACCGCGCCGAGGGCAATGGCCGCGCCGGTTGACATGTTGTTGCCTTTGACCCCCCTCACATCGGGATAAGCCACGCGCGCGGCCTTCCCGTTTTTCAGGTCGGTCACGACGAAATTATCCCCGCTGATTTCGCTGACGTACCCTTTCAGCTTCGTGTTGTCGCGCAGCCTCACTTCCACCCGCGCGTCCGTGCCGACGCCGAGCTTCGCAATTCCGGCTTTGATTTTTTCAGCGAAGGCCGCCTGCTTTTCCGCCCTGGAAGCTGCCTGCGCAGGCTGTGTAGTCAGGACGCTGACGAGGACAGCGTCCAGCAAAACGCATAACGATTTTCTGAACATGACTTTCCCCTCTCCGGTAAATAAGGTTTGTGATTAGTGACTCGTGACTGCGACCAGCACGACAATCGCCGTGACCCCGACGGCGGCGAGAGTGCCGACGATAATCCCGCCCACGATATTCCCGGCATTACCTTTCTCCGAAATCCCTTTGACGTCGCCGTAGCGGATTTCGCGCGAAGTCACTTGCCCATGCTCGACGAACTGAAGGGCAAAGCCGTCGTCCCTGATTTCAGCGAGGCGGCCCTGAACTTTCCCGCCGGACTTGAGTTTGACGGTGACGTTTTTATTCGTCCCCCACTCGACCACGCGCTGCTTGAGCTGTTCTTCCCGGGCTTTCTGCTGGTCGGCAGCTGAAACGGCGGGCTGCGGCAGAGCGGGCTGAATCAACAACGCGGCAAGCAGCAACGATAAAACGGGCGACAGGGACTTTTTCGACATGATCCTCTCTCTCCCCGGGGTATTGGTGTGACGGACAAAACTGCTGCGCCGCACTGGAAGCGCAAGCCATACGTTAATCGCCCCGGCCCGGGCGGCGCAGCGTGAGCAAACGTCCTTAATGGTTGCGCCCCTGAATGAGCAAGGGAGATGCCAGAAAGAAATGCAATGAGCGGCCCGTGAACAGTGGAGTTATTGATTCTTCGGGGAAATCCGGCAGCCTGGCGCAGTCAGGATAATCATTCAGGTGTCGCCGGAATCCTGCATCGCCGGGGGCGTCAGGAAAGCTCCGCCTTCGCCGGGCGGCGATAATATTTGCAGGCGGCGAAAACAACCGCCGCCAGCAGCAGAATCAGGTTGACCCAGTTCGGCAGGGCGAGGCTGCGCCAGAAATGCACGGTCAGCAGATAACGTGGCAATCGCCCGGCGGCTACGGCCAGCAGGTAAGGCGCGAGTTCAGGTTGTTGCCGCAGCATCGCCAGACGCACGAGCGAAAAAGGCAGCGGCAGCAGGGCGAAGAGAAAAGCGAGCAGATAAAATTTCCCCCCGCCCCATTCGGGAAGCAGGTCAACCCACCTGTTGTCGGCGACCTTCGGTCGAAGCACCGCCGACAATTTCAGATCAATCAGCCCGCCGACCCCGGCGCACAACGCCCCAACGACGACCAGCGCGCCGACCTGCTGCGGGTGGCAGCGGCTGGCGAACCAGATCAGCACCGGCTCGAACGACAACGGGAACGCCGTGTTCGTGAGGACGGCCAGCGGCACATAGAGCAACAGCCACTTCCACATCAGGCACCCTCCCGAAAGAGGAAGGTGTGACCGCAATTGCGGCACCGGTACTCGGCGCAACCCGCGCGGTGTTCAATGCGGCGGACGTAATGCCCCAGGAAAAAACAGACAGGCGGGTGTCTGACGAGGGCCGCTTCCCTCTCATCTCTCAGGAAGGAATGCCCGCAATGACAGGCGTATTCGGTGTGACTGTGCCGCTCCGTCACCCGATGAACCCGATGCCCGAACAGGCCGCACAGATAACGCACTCTTTTTTTGAAGCCGCTTTGATCGGCGTACGGGTCGGCGCCCGCCCGGAACAGCAGCGGGTGGCCGCAGTGGTGGCAGGCATATTCGTGATGGCCATCGCGCTCCCCCGACAGGGCGTATTGATGACCCATCAGTAAACACGACAGCACATGCCCGATGCGGGTTTCCGGTTTACGTTCATCCAGAATCACGGCTGCGCAGCGATGGCACTTCGCCCCCTGCCCGGCATGATCGAGCGTCACATCATCAACCCGGTGGCCGAACAGCGCGCAGGAAAGCCTCGCGAAACCCTGCCGCCGGTTGAAGCGCATATCGGGCAGGTACGGATAATCAATCAATCCACTCAGTTTGTTCATTGCATCCTTCTCCCCTTCCTGTCTGTCCGACACGCTGGGATGTAGAGCGTGTCAGCAGCCCGACCGTGAGGGAGGGCTCGGTTTGCGATATCCGAGCCCTCCCTCACGGTCGGGCTGCTGACACGGCAACTATCGTGTGCCAAAACGCAGGTCGTCGTAATCAGTTCTGGCCGAGGTTCTGGTCGAATCAGAATCGGTCTTCACCCCGATCCCGATGACGGCGCCCGCGTCAGCGCCGAAAATCTTCCGGCTGTCTTCCAGAATGTTTCTGGTGACGGTCTGCCACTGGCCCGCGGGCCGCTCGCCCGAATGCACGACGACAATCGCCATCCGGTCAGAACGCGGGTGTCTGAAGACGCTGCCCACCGGCACGGTGTCCGACCAGACGTACTTGAGAACCTTTGGGAAGAGCCGTGAACCGAAGACGACATAGACCGAAGCGGCGCTGTCCATCGTCCCGAGCTTTCTTTCGTCGGCGTTCTTCGGCCACTCCCACACGCGCCAGCGCCACGCGAGGACCGGAAGTTCCTGCGGATTGACTGTGACTTCTGTGCCGAGTTGTACGTCGCTTCCCTGCGAACGCGCGGCGAGGTAGCGGTTGCCGTTCGGTTCAGATTCGATCCGGTAGATCCCTTTCGGGCTGCCGCCACGCGCGCTCCAGCCCTGAGGCAGAGCGCCGGCGGCGTCAGAATTGAAATCCCAGTGCGGCCCGGAGGATGTCGCGGCAACAGCAGCCGCGCTGCAAAAAATCACTACTACAGATCTGAATATCCTGCCGAAATCCACTGATACTCCTCCCCCATTTCGCAGTCTTCAATCGGCTGCGCTTTGAGAGATGGCAAACCAGGTGCCAGGTGCAGTGCGGATATTAACGACTGACAGAGACAGATTTATGGAGTTATGGGCAGAGGTAGGGATGTGGTCTGATGCCAGAGAAACGTTTCACTCGTCGTCTGAATCCGGCGCCTCGTCGGTGATGACGAAGCGCCGGCTCATCCCCAGGTCTTTGAGCTTTTGCTGCAGGCTCTGGCGGTGCATGCCGATGCGCTCAGCGGCCCGCGTGACGTTGCCGCCGGTTTCGATCAGGCAGCGTTCGATGTAAGCGCGCTCGAATTCGCGCCGGGCTTCGCGGAAGTCCGCCTGGTAAGGAATGCTGAGGTGATCAGGATCAGTGGTTATTGAGGCCGCGCGGGCGCTCGGCGATTCCGTTCGTTTCGCCTGAATCTCATCCGGCAGGTCTGAAGCCCGCAGCGAGGTGCCGTCGGCCAGCACCGCGCCGCGCTCGATGGCGTTGCGCAATTCGCGCACGTTGCCCGGCCAGTCGTAAGCCACCAGCCGCGCCATCGCCTCACTGCCCACTTCGACGCACCTGAGGTTGTACTTCGCGGCGTATTTTTGCAGGAAGTGCGTAGCGAGCAGTGGGATGTCCGACTGCCTCTCGCGCAACGGCGGCAGGCTGATCTGCACGACGCGCAACCGGTAGTAAAGATCGCCGCGAAACTTCTCGGCCGCCACGTCGGCTTCCAGATCGCGATTCGTCGCGCTGATGACGCGCACGTCAACCGGGATCGAATGCGAGCTGCCGAGCCGCTCGATCCGGCGCTCTTCGAGCACGCGCAGCAGCTTGGCCTGCGTGGTCGCGCTCATATCGCCGATCTCATCCAGGAAGATCGTGCCGCCACTGGCCATCTCGAATTTGCCCTTGCGCTGCGTGGCCGCGCCGGTGAAGGCGCCGCGCTCGTGGCCGAAGAGTTCTGATTCGATCAGCTCGCCGGGCAGGGCGGCGCAGTTCATGGCGATGAATTCGCCCTTGCGGCGGTGCGCGCTCTTTTCGTGGATCGCGCGGGCGACGAGTTCCTTGCCCGTCCCCGATTCGCCGCGAATCAGCACGGTCACGTCGGTCGCGGCGACCTTGTTGATCAGGTCGTAAACGCGGCGCATCGGCTCGCTTGTCCCGAGCAGGTCGCCGATGCCGCGCGCCGATTGCAGCTCTTCGCGCAGCCGCTCGTTCTCGCGCCGCAGGCCCGTCGCTTCGAGCGCGTTCCTGACGACGAGGCGCAGTTCGTCAACTTCAAATGGTTTGGCGAGGTAATCGTAGGCCCCGGCCTTGATCGCTTCGACGGCGGTGCGTTCGGAGCCATGCGCCGTGATCATCACGACGGGCGGGGTGTCTTCTGACGCCGCCAGTTCGCGCAGGTAATCGAGGCCGCTCGTGCCGGGCAGATTGATGTCGAGCAGCAGCAGGTCGGGCCGCGAGGCGGCAACGGCCTTACGCGCTTCATCAACGCTCGCGGCTTCGGTGATTTCGTAGTTCCTGAGGGCGCGGCGCATGCCGTAACGCGCGGCCTCTTCGTCGTCAACAATCAGGACTTTGTACTCAGCCATGCAGGATTTGAGATTTGAAGATTTCAGACTCAGGTTCCGGGCGATCATCGGAACTCACCACTTTCAAAGGCAAAGTCAGAGCAAAGATTGTGCCGCGTTCGCCCTGCGCGGGGCTCGTGAGCCTGATGTCTGCGTCAATGTCACGGGCGCGGCGGGCGACGATGGCCAGTCCCAAGCCCGTGCCGCGTTGCTTTGTCGTAAAGAATGGCTCGAAAACCTTCTCCTGCATCGCGCGCGGGACGCCGATGCCTTCGTCCGTAACTGACACGCGCAGCCGGCCATCCGAATCCGTCCCGCTTTCGATGGTGACGCGCCCGCCGCGTCCTGTCGCCTGCACCGCGTTCAGCAGCAGGTTGCCGAGAATTTCCCTCATCGCGGTCACCGTCACGCCATCAAGCACAGGGTCAGCCGGCAAATTCGCCGTGACTTCAACGCCGCGCTCTGCGGTCTCACTGTGTGCGGGCAACAGCGCGTTACTGACAACTTCGCTCAGGCGCGCGGGTGAGGCGGCAACCACTGCCGGGCGCGAAAAGCTCAGCAGCTGGGAGACGCTGCGGCTGAGGCGGTCTACCTCGCCCGTGATCAGATCCAGGTCGCGGGCGTATTCCCGGCTCACCTGTTCGTCTTCGCGCATCACCTGCGTGATGGATTTGATCGCGGAGAGGGGGTTTTTGATCTCGTGTGCGACGGTGGCGGCCATCTGGCCGAGCGATGCGAGCCTTTCGCGCTCGGCCAGCGCGCGTTCCAGCTTCACTTTTTCTTCAAGCAGCTGGCAGTTTTCCAGCGCGGCGGCGATGTGGCCTGAGACGACCGTCAGCACCTCACGCTTTTCAGCAGTCAGTTCGGGCGCACTGCCGCCGGCGAGCAGCAACCCGACCACGCGGCCTTCACGCCAGAGGACATCGCAAGACAGGGCATCCAGTTGTTTGAGCAGTGCGTCATCCTCTACCTGCGTCCACTGCTGTTCTTCCGCAGTTTGACAAACTCCGGCCACAGCGCTTTCGGCTGAATTGACCGGAATGATCCGCACCCGACTCAACTGCAATGCCTCCGCGAGACGGCGTTCGAGAAACGTGGTGAGCTGGGCAGTCTCACCGTAGCTGGTTGCGGCGGTGCCGACCTGCGCGACCAGATCGCGGTACAACCCGACTTCGCGGACGAAGAGACTTTTGACGTAACGCTCGGTGACCCGGCGCAGCGGCCCGGCCAGAAAGACCATCGCCAGAATCAGCAGCGCTTCGATCACGCTCGAGCGCAGGCCGTAACGTGTTTCCAGCGCCCCGCTGAGCGTGCGGATGCCATAGAGGTAGATCATCATCACGATGACCGCGACCGCGGCATAGACGAGGCTCTGCCTGATGACGATTTCGAGGTAGCGGTAGCGGTAGATGTAATAAGCGATGATCGCCGTCGGCACGATGGAGCCGAGCATCGCGACGGCTTCGACGTAAGGCCCGATCGTCTGCCAGTGGCGCGCGCCGAAAATATAAGTCGTCAGGTTCATTGCGCCCTGCGCGGCCAGGGCGATGGCGAGGATCTGGAAGAACCGTCGTTCGCGCGCGCCGGTCAGCCGGCGGCTCAGCCGGAAACTGACGCCGGCGCATTCCCACAGCACCACGACCGTCCAGAGCATGAACGCGAAGACCAGTGTGATGTGAGTGAAAGGCAGGTGCAGGTTTGAGAGCCGTTCGACGGGATGCACGTAAGGCTCGCGCCACAGGTTCACGACGACCCAGGGCAGCAGCACGAGCGGCACGTAGCCGAACCGGATGAAGGGCGTGAACAGCCGGCGCGGCGCGCCCGCGTCCATCATCTCCCACACCCGCATCTGCGCGTGAAAGCCGACGGGCGGGAGCAGCGCGAGCGCGACGTAAGCCACCACATGGCCCGACTTCAGCCACCAGAGCGCGCCCGGCACCTCCAGCAGCTCATAAGCCGTCGCGATGAAATTCCCCAGATGCCAGAAGCCGACCGTCGCGCCCAGAGCCAGCACGACTCTGGCGACGCCCTCGACGCCCCGCCGCCGGACGAGCAGCCAGCACAGATACAGGTGGAGCGCCGCGCCTGTGGCGAATCCGACCAGCTTGAGAATGGCGAGTGGAGACATAAAACAGCAATGCGGCAGGCAGGAAAGCAGTCCGCCGCCGTCTCCAGAGCATAAAGAAAAGGCAGCGGACAGTAAACCGGAGGCCTGACGCCTTTGTTCACTGCCTGCTGCCTGCTGCTTTGCGGCCTGACTGACTTACTTCACTTCCGACATCGCGGCGATGTAGCATCCGCGCGCGGTCGCGGTCAGCGGGTCGCTGGCCATGCGGATTTCGGAGACCTTGACCGGGAAGTTGCTGGCCTTGAGCATCGTCTCGAATTTCTGCAGGAAGCCGCGCGGTTTCGCCGTGCCGCCCGAGAGGACGACTGGGATCGGGCGATCCATCTTCGGCAGGTTGCGCGAGCTTTCAAAAATTTCGCGCAGGCCCTCGATCAGCGAGGTCAGCACGTCCTCGTAATAGATGTGCAGGGCGCTCGAGATCTTGTCCTTCGGCGCGCGCGACAGGTCGAGCGACTCTTCCTTCGTGAGGCGCACCTTGGTGACGCTCTCGTCCACGACCGCCGCGACGCTCGAGTCAACGTAATCTCCGCCCTTCGGGATGCTGAAGGAGAGCATCGGCACCGACAGGAATGAGACGCAGACGTTGCACATCCCGCCGCCGCAGCTGATCCCGATGCCGGTGAAGTTCTCGTCCTGAAGTTCGGAGAAGACCACGGCCAGCCCCTCGTTGATCGCCTTGGCCGTGTAGCCGAGCCCGTGCAGGATGTTTTTCAGCACGGCCTCGTGGTAGACGAGGTTGGTGTCGGCGCCCTCACCCTTGCCGGGCACGCTGAAGCAGAGCATCTCGCTCTTGCGCGCGCGCGGGATAAGCTGTTCGATGATTGACTGGATGATCTGCTGGCCCATCATCTCCTGGGCGTTCAGGACGCCGTGCTGCATCGGGCGGCGGGGGACGGCATTAAAGAAGCTGGCGAACCGCTCCGAATCGTTGCCGTAAACGTAGAGGTCCTTGCCGTTGCGGTAATAGACCATCTTGTTCTGCTGCATGATGGTCTCGGTCATCTTCGAGTAGGGGACGGCGACGAACGCGTTGAGCTGGCTCTGAGCCTTGTGGCTGCTGTTGTCGGTCGCCAGCACGATGCGGCTGGTCCCGACGTCCAGTCCGAGTGCGTTCGTGTCGCCGATGTCCGGCGCTCCCGAGGCCTGTTTGTTATCGTCCATCTTTCCTCCGTTGTCGTGGTTGTCTGACTCTCCGCGGACGAGGTTGTCGTTCACCCGCTATGATTCGAGTCCGATTGTGGTGGGGCAGGGTTTGATTTACTCCGCCTGGGCCTGACCGCCTTCGCGCAGCCTGCGGCCCAGATCGTACTGTTTCAGATAACTGTCGCGCTTCTGCCGGCGCAATTCCCTGGCGTCGAGTCCGAGCGCGGCGGCGCGGCGCTTGAACTCTTCTTCGGCTGCGGCGACGCCCGGCCAGAGCGGGCCGCCGATTTTTTCGAGCAGCTTGTCGTCCCAGCCGAAACCGAATTCGCTGACGCTCACCGGCGGGACCTTGTACTTGTCGGAAACCCCGACGGCTTCAAACGGGAAATTCCGCACGAGGTCGTAGTGAGGGGCAATCTGCATGGTCTCCGGGTTGACCGAGACCAGACCGTGAGTCACGCAGTTGGCCTCATCAATGTTGTAGCGGCTGCGCAGCACGGCAGTCAGGGCGCGCCCGGAGATGAGCTGCGCTTCGGTCAACTGCTCGTCCGGCGTGGTGGCCTGCTGCATGCTCGATTCAAAGCAGACGCCGATGAAGCTTTCATTCAGCCCGATGTAAAGATTCTTCTGATCGGCCCAGACCGAATGACCCGCGTGGTGCGCGGCCTGGTTATCGCGCACGATGCGGTAAATCTGGCCGAAGCGATCAATCAGGTAGTTGTACGCCCGCTTCTCCCGCACATACCCAAGCAGGCCGCGCGTTTTTGCCTGAATCGAGTCATTGTTGCCCGGCTTGAACTCGACCATCTCATTTTCCGAGGTGTGATAGATGATGCCGACCGGCTCGTGGTAGACCGCTTTCCCCGGGACTTCGGCCCCGCGGCTGGCGATGTAATACTGGCGCGGATGGTTATCAACCTCGTAGTCCGTCAGAATGCGCGCGCTGTTGCTGTAGCGCTCGTAATTCTCCTTCTTCTCGACCAGCCAGACTTTTTCGGGCTTGTAATCGGGAAGGTAGCGCGCCGGGTTTGCCAGCACTGTGCCGGGGCTGCCCGCGCTCTGTTGATTCGGGGTGCGGTAATGCTGCGCGATCCAGGTATTGACGCCCCGCGCCGACCAGCTCACCAGCAGGTAGAGGCCGAACAACCCGACCGCCGCGACGCCGATCCCCGCGCCGTAAAACAGGTAGCGAACCTTGTAAAGCTGAAAAAAGATTCTGGCGGAGACGGGGGCGTTAATCTGCCTGAGCAGCGCGCGGCGCTCTTCGGGAATGGAAGGCAGAAATCCCTGAACCTCTTCAAAGATCAGCCGGTAGAGCCCGAGCTGGAGCAGCCACTTGTAGAGCCCGGTGTTTTCGATGAACGCCAGGCGGCGCAGCGACCGGTGCAACTGCTTTTCGCGCTCGTTCTGTCGGGCGAGAGTTTTATTGAGGAAGCGCAGACGGACTTCGGGACGGTCAAAGAACAGTGCATAGCGCTCGACGATTTTCGTATATGTCAACGTCGTGTCCTTCGTCTCCGCTCTCATCTCAATTCAAGCGTGAAATCCGGAGTACCGAGCCAGCCGGAAGAATCCGGTAACGGTCATTCCGCAATCTGCACCCTGCATTCAATTCGCTTGGTAGCCGGTAACCATGACATCAGAGGCCACACCTCTGGCCTTCAATTGCGACGCGTAGCGATTGGCCTCTTCGCGGCTGGTGAAGCGCCCGGTCTGCACGCGATACCGGGTTCCCATTTTCGGGACCTCCGCTTTGACCACGCGCGCGTCCACCCCGGCGGCCTTCAGGCTGGCCACTCTCTTATCAGCTTCAGCGGGAGTGGTGTAAGACGCGACCTGAACAGTCAGGCCGCCTTCGCTGCTGCTGACGGATTGCCCGGCGGGCCCCACCGGGACCGGGATCGGAGTTTTGTTCGTCGCCGCGACCGCCGGCGCCTTACTCGGCGCAGCTGCAGGCGAGGGAGACGATTGCGGCGCAGTCTTGCCCGCAGCGGCATCAGTTTTGTCAGTCGTCTTTGCCGGAGCTGCCGCGTTATTCGCCGCAGGTGCGACGCTCGGCGCGGCCGTCGGTGCGGTCGCGGTTCCGGCAGGTGCCCCGTTATTCGCCGGCGGGTTGTTCGATTTCGCGGGCTGAGCAGCCGGCGGCCTCTCCACCTTCGCGGCGGTCTGGTCACGCTTTGTAAACTTGTCGCCGAGGAAATACCACGCGGCAGCCGCCAGCCCGGCAAAGACCAGAATGGTCAGCAGGACGGGCAACAACACGCGGCGGCCGGTATTCGTGCTGCCGAGCAGTGGACTGTCTGAGTCTTTATGCGCTTCAAAAGAATCTTCCGGCAGCACCGGCCACCCGCCCACTTTCGCATCCACGACGGTATTCTGAAAACCCGGATCCGGGAATGCGGGCGGCAGGTCGGGAGTAGTGCCTGAAGTCGCCGGGACCGAAAATATTGGCGGCGAAAACACCGGCGTAACCGGAGACACAGGCGGGTACTGGCCGAGGCTCTCGACCGGCGAAGGGCTGAGTTTTTCCGGTATCGGCATTTCACCGTAATCGGCAATCGGGGCAGTGCCACTGCCCGGTGCGGACAAAACGTCCTCAAAGACGGCCCCCGACTCAGACACCGGATAAATGCCATTGCTGATGCGCGGGATGTCGAGGACTTCGTCAGCGTCCGGCTCGACGCGCGTGGCAAAAGGGTCGCGCGGCGCGCCGTTGCCGGGGGCGGGAGCGGTGCGCGGTACGGCTGACATCGGTTTGGTCACCCTGTGCGACATATCGGTCGCGTCCCCCCAGCTACCGGCGGCCCCCTGCATCGTCCTGACTTCGATCAGCGTCGCGCAGCGGGCGCAGATGACGTGCGTCGTCTCGGCCTTGTTCTCGAACTGACACTTCGGACAAATGACTATCATAAGAATTTCAACCTTGTCTCTTCCTGTCGTCACAGGCAGCGGCACCGCCGGAATGGGGAGACGCCCGCTTTTTGTTCTGAGCCGACAATCATGGTTTACACTGAGTTCGCGCCTGCTTGCGATTGCGCTTCGGGAGGCTTTATCGGTTAGTTACCGCCGGCCTTCAGACCATTCCGACACCATCATTGATTGATCGTTACTCACGACCCGAGGGGTTTTTCAATTATGTAATGATCAATGCTGATAACTTACGGGACTCTGCCTGGTCTGCCCGGACCGGCGCGGTTTTATTCAGATCACCTGAGCAAGGCAAGGCGATGCTTTCGCTTGCGGGCAGGAATTTTAACGCGACAGCTGTAACTGAGGCAAGGATAAATTCCGGCGAGGCGCGAACCATCCCTGCTCATCTTGTCGGCGGGTAATGAGTCTTCATCCGGCTGGTGACCCGAGGGTCAGGAAAAGCGGAGTCGGAGACTTTATCTCTCCCTCTGGTGTCTGCCACACAACGCCTGTAACGCATAAGCGCGCCGCGCGGCCTGTCTGACCAGACCGTGGTAATAATGCACGCGCAACAGATTCGCGGATTCCGCCAGCGCCAGAAAGAAGCGGCCCGTCTGGAGCGCCGCCGCCGACTCTTCCTCAGCAATCCTGACGAAGATCACATTGAGCATGATCACCAGCGCGATGGCTGCCGCCTGCCGGGCAATGATTCTGACCCAGAGTGACCTTTCTGCTTCTGCGGAATAATCGAATGACGGGTCAGTAAATTGCCCGACCTCACGGTCATCAAACCAGGCAGTCAGAACGAAGAGAGCGATCCCGACAAAAAGGCATAACCAGGCGGCGGCAAAATTCATAATCAGCAACTCCGATGTGGAAGTGAGGCCCTTCTGGCGACCAGCCGCCGTCGCACTCCGGCTGAGTAATGACGACTTTATCTGGTTGTCGCTGATCACGCTGATCAACTCACGTGCCATACGGCTTCACTTTCCGGCCGCTGCTAAATTACCGCGGGCACACCAGCAAACTCGCCCGGCAGAGAAATGAAGCAGGCTCGAAGATGACAAATTGTGACAAGCGCCTGACACAATCCGTCAGCACTCAATCGCTCTGTGGATATTTCTGTTGCATTACTAAGTTATTCTGAATATAAAGCTCCGGGCCGTTCAGAAATGAATTATTGACAAGCGCCTTTTAACTAATGATAATAAAGCAGTTCGCCCCTCAGATTACCCGGTCATTATTAAACTACCCGCGGTATCGCCGGAAAATATACGGAGGGTCAAGTGATTCACGACAACAATCAGAGTCTGGAAGAGAAACTTCAGAGGCAGACCAGTACGCTGCTGGCCAGGCGCTTCAGTTCCATCGAAGCGGAGATTCAGCGCCTCCAGTCATCAATCAATGAGTTTTGCGAACGTCTGCTCACGCAGGCTGCCGATAGTCAGGTCTCGGCCGAAGAAGTCGCCGACCTGAGCGCACATTTCAAGCAAACGCTCAATGAAGAGTCTGACCTTGCTTTGTCACGTGCGGTGGCAGAGGCAGTGGCAAAAGCGGAAGAGGAATTCCAGCGCAAATTTGCCGAGTCGCAGGCGGAAGCCGAAGCTCAGATCAATGAACTGCGTGTCCGACTCGCTGCCGGTCAGCAGACGGCGGAGTTCACCGTCGCACCCGTCGCTTCTTCACACGAAGGCAGATTCGACCTGCTGCGAGATGCGATTGCCGATCTTGACGCACAACGCACCCAAGCAGAGGCTCTGACGACGCTCGTCGGGCATGCCGCGCACTTTGCGCCGCGCGTCGTCTTTTTTGTCATCAAGAGCGGCAGTGCCATCGGCTGGAAAGCCATCGGCTTTGCCAACGGCTTGAATGATGACACGGTGCGCTCCCTGTCCGTGCCGACGAACTCCGTCAGGTTATTAAGTGAAGCGATTGATCAGCAGCACACGGCCTCGGCCACCGCGGAAACAATGGATGATAGTGCCGCACTCCTCGGCCCGTATGGCGCCCCGCGCGCGGAGCGGGCCGTGGCCATCCCGCTAACCGTCAGGGGCAAGGTCGCCGCCGTGCTGTACGCCGACTCAGGAACAGAGGGCAACGCGACAATCAACACCGAGGCTCTTGAAGCGCTCCTGCAAGTGACCAGTCTGGTCATCGAGCTGCTGCCTGTGCGTCGCAGCACCGAACAGCCGCGCCCGGCCGTTGCCGAGCCGGCTCAGCCGGTCGCGAAGCAGCCGACGCCGGTTCCCGTCACACCTATCCCTCCGACACCGGTTGCGCCGCCGCCAGCGCCGACTCCCGTTTTTTATGGCGGGCTGGGTGACGAGCAGCCGGCAAGGATTGAGACCCCGTCACCGAGCGAACAGGCGACACCGGCATTCGCCTCTGTCACTCCGGTAGTCCAGCCGGCGCCCATGATCACGCCACCTCCGGCACCCCCTGAAGCGCCCGTCTCATTCGCCCCAATGCCTGCCGGGCAGCCGGTCGAAGAGCCACGCCCTGCGACAACCGCCGCCGCCGCGGGCAGCAGTTCGGGAACCGGGGAGGTGTCAAAATCAACCAACATTCTTTCGGGCAATGCCGGCGAGGCGGAAATCAGGGCGCATAATGACGCGCGCCGCTTCGCGCGCCTGCTCGTCTCAGAGATCAAACTCTATAACGAAACCAAGGTCGCCGACGGGCGCCGCAGCAACGACCTGTACGAGCGATTGAAAGAAGACATTGACCGCAGCCGCCAGATGTACGAGAAGCGCGTGCCGCCTCCGGTCGCCGCGAAGTACGATTACTTTTACGACGAACTGGTTCACACGCTGGCCGAAGGTGACGCAGCCAAACTCGGTCATGGCTGCCCCGGCCCGACGGCGCCGGTCTCTTGAGTTCGTGATCGGTGACGGGCGGCATTTTGTCACCCGTCACTGATCAGGTATGATGCCTTTCCGGGACGGGTCATTCAGCTCCCTTAAGCCCGCCCGATCCTTTGCCCCTTAATGACCCTGACAGCTCAGGGAGCAGCCACCATGAATCAAGCCTCAAAGTTCTCTGCCACGTCTCCTGTCGGATTTTACAGACTCCTCGTTTACACAGCGCTGCTGTTGGTGGCACTGACCTCGGTGTCAGCCTCAGCCGGGAAAACTGCGCCGCAGGACAAGGCGCGCGCCCAGTTGCGCGCCGCCGCGCTTTCCGGCTCTGAAGCCGAACTGCAACGCCTCGAAGCGGCTTTCCCGCGTACTCAGGAAGCGGCGCTCGCGCATCTGTTGCGCGGCTACCTGCGCCTGCAGGCGAAGGATTACGCCACCGCGGCATCGCTGCTCGGCGACGAAACGATTGGCCGCCAGAGCGCGCTCGGCGATTACTCGCTTTATTATCGCGGCCAGGCGTTGCAGAACGCCGGCCGCAATGACGAAGCCGAACGCACTTACCGCCAGCTGGCGCAAAGTTACCCGACCTCCCTGCTCGCGCGTTCGGCAGCGCTGCAATCGGCCGGGTCAGCAATGTTGCGCGGCGCATACGAAGTCGCCATCAAAGACCTGACGCAACTGACTGAGGATGAAAAGGACGGAACGGCGCTCAAGCTTAAAGCTGATGCGCTCGAAAAGCTGGGCCGGACGGACGAGGTGATCGCGACGCTGCGCCGGATTTATTTTGAAGCCCCGCAGTCGGCCGAAGCGGAAGCGGTCGGGGCGAGGCTGACGGCACTCGGCTCTTCGACCGCGGCAGCCGACGCCGCGATGCAGCGGAAGCGCGCCGAGAAACTTTACGACGCCGCGCTCTACGTAGTCGCCGCTCAGGCTTACGACCAGTTGATTCGCCAGTTCCCTGCCGCCGCGACGACGGAAGTTCAGTTGCGCGCAGGCACCAGCTATTACAAGGCGAAATTGTATCAGCAGGCATTGAACGCGCTGGCGCAGGTTCGCGCGCGCACGCCGCAGGAGCAGGCTGATGTCATCTACTATCGCGGCCTGTCTTATCGCTCGCTCGGCCAGGAGGCAGCGATGTTGCAGGCGCTCTCCGATCTGCGCCGCGCCACGCCCGCGAGCGAACGCATCGGCGACCTGCTTTACGAAATCGGGAATTTCTACGACAAGCGTAACCAGCCGGCGCAGGCCGTGGCTTTTTACGATCAGGTGGCGCGCCAGTTCCCGCGCGATAACAATGCCGACGAAGCGCAGTTCTATATCGCCTGGCGCGCCCATCAGGCGAAGGACTGGCCGGCGTCAGGGAAGCTGTTGCTCGAACACGTCGCGAATTACGGAGACGTGACTGACAACCGCGGCAAGGCGGCCTTCTGGGGCGCGCGAGATCTCGAACGTGCCGGGGAGAAGGCAAAGGCGCTGACACTCTACCGCGCGCTGATGCTGCGGTACGGCGCGGGCTGGTACGGTTACATCTCCGAGAAATACATCGCGCAGCTTGAAAATTCGGGCATCAAACCGGTTCCGCAGGGCAGCGACGTCACGATGGATCGCGCCGTCGCCAAACTCCAGGTCAACCGCCCGGTCGTCGAAAACATCCAGCGGGAAGACGAAGAGCGCATCGAAAAATCGGCCCAGCTCAGCCTGATCGCGCTGCACGCGCTGGCGCTGAGTGAGGCGGAAGCCGCGCGTGCCGACGCGCCGACCTCGCCCAAAGTCAACCTGCGCATCGCGTACATCTACCGCGCCCGCAACGAAAACGCCGCCGCGATCAATGCCCTCAAGCGCGCTTATCCCGATTACGCTCAGGCGCTGCCGCAGGAGATGACGCGCGAAGTCTGGGACATCTTCTACCCGCTCGGCTGGTGGGACACGATCAGGCAGGAGGCGAAGCGGCGCAACATTGACCCGTATCAGGTGGCCGGCCTGATTCGTCAGGAATCGGTCTTCAACCCGCAGGCCCGCAGCCGCGCCAACGCGCTCGGCCTGATGCAGCTGCTGCCTTCGACCGGACGGCTTGTTGCCCGCCAATACAGCGTCGGCAGCGGTTCAGTCAGCAGCAGTGATCTCTTCAATCCGATTCTCAACATCCAGCTCGGCACGGCTTATCTGGAGCAGCTGATCGGACAGTTCGGGCGCTTCGAATACGTCGCGGCGAGTTACAACGGCGGGCCGACGCGCGTCTCGCGCTGGATTCGCGAACTGCCGGGCGAGACGATTGAAGAGTGGGTGGAAAGCATCCCACTTTCCGAAACGCGCCTCTACGTGCAGGGCGTGTACCGCAACATGCGGCAGTACCAGAAGCTCTACGACGAGCAGGGACGCTTCAGAAGCATCGTCCCCGAATAACAGCTCTGTAACGACAGGCTCTCCAGTTCTGAGTTGTGACAGGGAATCAAGGCTGCCACTCCCGGAATCGAGAGCCTGAAATTTTTGCGATGAACCGCGCCGGATTCATCTCATCCCACCTTGCCGCAGCACTCGCCATCTGCCTTGCCCTGATCGCGCCGATCAATGCCCAGCAAACCTCTTCGGCCGCCGGCACAGGGACATCTGTCAATGTCAAAACATCGCCCGGCACGACCATCTGGCTTGACGGATTGCGGTACGGGAATGTCCCAGCCAGCGGCGAGCTGACCATCCGTAACCTGCGTGGGGGCACTCACTCCCTGCGCGCGCGGCTCAAGGGGAAACAGGAAGTCACGCAGACAGTCACGCTGATCACAGGCACACAGCGCGCGATCCGGATTCCGCTCGCGGTCCCAGCCGGTGAAGCGGAATTACACTTTCAAAACGCCGAGGAGTCGCGTGAGCGCGCGGATCACGCAGCCGCGATTGAAGAATACCGTCAGGCCATCAAACTGCACGGCGGAAGTTACTCCGCCGCGCGAGTCGGTCTGGCCCGCAGCCTGATGGCAAAAGAAGAGTATGAGGATGCTATCGCCGAAGCCCGCCGCGCAGTGCATGATGCGCGCAAACCTTTCCCCGAAGCCCAGACCGTCATCGCCAACACGAAACGCGCGCAGGGTCTGTACGACGAAGCGCTGGCCGGCTACCGCACGGCGCTCCTGCAGGCGCATGACTTCTCACCCGAAGCCCACACCGGCGTCGCGCTGACTTACGAAGAACTCAACCAGTCTGAAAATGCGATCAAACACTTCCGCATCGCCGCCGCGCAGAGCAACGGGACGGAGCCGGTGATCTACTTTCTGCTGGGAGGACTGCTCCAGCATGAGCAGCGCACGAAGGAAGCGATTGAGGCTTACGAGAATTACCTGAAGCTTGAGCCGCAGGGGAAGAGCGCCGGTGCGGTGAGATCGTTGCTGACACAGTTGCGGCGAGAGTTGCAGTAATTTTCATCCGCCGGGGATACGAAGAGGCACGAAGAAAGATCAGGTTTCTTTCTTCGTGCCTCTTCGTATCCCCGGCGGATGCTCTATTTTTTCCTCGCCGCCTCAATCCTTTCGCTCAACATCGCCACAAAATCTTCGCCCTGCGCGAACCCGGCCTGCCGGAACGACACGTTGCCCTGCCGATCAAAGATGATCGTGGTCGGGATAGAATTGACCCCGAAATGATTGTTGAGGTAGTTGGCGTAGACGACCGGCAGCCTGTATTTCTGCTCCTTCAGGAAGGGTTCGACCAGTTCGCGGTCTTCGTCCGTATTGAGCGTCAGGAAAACAACCTCCTTGTCGGCGCTGTATTTCGCCATCGTTTTTTCAAGCAGAGGCATTTCGATCCGGCACGGGCCGCACCACGTCGCCCAGAAATTCAGCACGATGACTTTGCCCTTGTAATCCCCCAGTCTGACGGTCGAGCCGTCGAGCCTGGTCAGCCTGAACTGAAACGGGTCGGTCACGCCTTCGTTGATGTTCGGCGGCTCGATTTTTGCGAGGCGCTCTTCCTTCGCCCTGGCCTGAGCGTCGTAAGCCCTCAGCATCAGGTCGCCGAGTCCAGCTTCTGAGCCGTGTTTTGCCGCGTAAAGTTTGCCCAGCCGGCGGCGGATTTCGCCGCGCTCGGCGCCGTCCTTCTCATCAAGCGACAGCGCGAAAGCCTGCGCGTAATAATCAATCGCCTCATCAACCGCCTTGCGCTTCTCGGCAATCTCAGCCAGCGTCATGGCGGCCTCGGAGAAAGGAGACAGCTTGTAACTCTTCAGCAGATCCGCCGTGGCTTTTTCGGTGTTATTGAGGTCGGCCTGCACCTGACCGCGAATCATGTAGACCGAAGCCAGCCCGCGTGATTTGCGGTCCTCCCATTGCGCGGCGCTGACGCGCGCAGGCTTGTCGCGGGCGAAGAGATTTTCGAACGCCTCGACCAGCTGGTTGGAGTAAGTGAGCGCTTTCGGCAGGTCGCCTTCCGCGCGCCGCTCGCGCAGCAGCGAGATCAGCGACATCAGCGTGTCGAAGTCATTCAGATTCGCTTCCACCAGCCTGATCCCGTAAGTGATCGCCCGGTTGCGGTCTCGCAGCTGCACGCCGAGTTTATAAAGCTCACGTTCGAGTTCCACGCGGTGCTGGCTGTTGGGGTATTTTTTCAGGTAGCCTTCGATATTCTCGACGAACTGCTGCTCGCTGCCGCGCGCTTCCTGAATCGCCCGGCGCAAATCGGTGTCGGAATCCTGCGGGGCGGGGGGACTCTTTTGTGTCTCCTTCGGCGCCTCCTCTTTCTGTTTCTCAGCCGGAGTTTTCAGTTTCGGTCTGGGAGACGGAGACTCTTCCTGCGCGGATGCTGGCGAGGCCAGGGCAAAAGAGAGAATAATGGCGGTGAAGAAAAGTGTCAGTTTCATCGTGGATTTCATCTGTGTTCGTATGAGTGCTGAGAATGTCAATAATCAACTTTATCCTTCAACCCCAACGACGCCCATCAGGCGTCCGACGTGGCCTTCGTGGCCGCGCTCGCGGCGGTAGCTGAAAAACAGGTCGTTGCGGCAGACGGTGCAAAGTCTGCTGTCGTGAATTCTTGTGGCCGGCACGCCGCATTCGATCAACTGGCGGCTGTTCGCGCGGTTGATATTCAGGTGGCCTTTGCCGTTCGCCTGCTCATTATCAATCAACCCTTCGGCGTACCAGTACGCCTTACGGAATGCTTCGAGGACTTCCGGGCCGACTTCAAAGCAGCGGGCGCAGATCGCGGGGCCGAGCGCGGCGCGCAAATCCGGGGCCCGCGAATCGTACTCGCGTTGCATCCGCTCAACCGTTCGTGCGACGATGCCCGCGAGCGTGCCCCGCCACCCGGCGTGAACCGCCGCGAAAGCCTTCGTTCTTTCATCCACGATCAGCACAGGCAGGCAATCGGCGGTCTGAACCGCCAGCAGGATCTGCGGCGTCCCTGAAATCAGCGCGTCACAGACCTCGGCTTCGCGGAGCGCGTCATCGTAATTGATCACCGAGCGCACGTCCGCCGAATGAATCTGTTTGGCGGTCACGAGCGGCCAGTCGGCGGCGCCGATCGCGGCGGTGAAGCGCTGCCGGTTTTCCAGCACGAACTCGCGCTGATCACCCTGCCGTTCTCTGGTAAAGTTGCCGAGGCTCAACGCCCCTTCGGGCAGCGGGCTCGTGCCGCCCAGCCGGGTGCTGAAGGCGTTTTTGAATCCGGCCCGCTCCAGCGGCTCGCAAACGATGTATTGCAGGCCGCGGTGCTGGCGGAAAGTGAAATCATTCATCGCAATGGTCGTCGGAATCGGCGTGGACATCATCGAAGTTGCTCGGCTGGAAGGCGCGATCTCGCGGCACGGGGCACGGTTCATCAATCGGATCTACTCGACTCGTGAAGTTGCTTATTGTGACCAGTCCGGGCGCCGGGCGGAACGTTACGCGACCCGCTTCGCCGCCAAGGAGGCCGCCCGCAAAGCCATCGGCGCGGCCACGCCCGTCGTGGCGCTCGACTGGCACGACGTGGAAATCATATCATCAACCGAAGGCGCGCCGCAGCTTGAATTTCATGGCCGCGCCGCGGAGTTGATCAGACAGCTCGGGGTCACGCGGGCGCACGTTTCATTATCGCACACGGCGGAGATGGCGATTGCTTACGTCGTCCTCGAACGGGAATAGAGTTCAGAGAGAGTTATGCTGAAACACTATTTATTTTTCAGCCTGCGGAGCAGGCGCGAGAATAAAGCCCGGGGAACCACGCCCGGATTCATTTCAGCCCGCGGAGCGGGCGACAGCGTTTTGCGCACATTCGAGTCACCCGACAATCGTCCTGTTTTTCATTACGCCTGTCGCCCGCTCCGCGGGCTGGGGATCTGTACGGCGCCTGTCCCGGGGTTCCGCGGGCGCTCCGCCCCGGGCTTTATTCTCGCGCCTGCTCCGCAGGCTGAAAGACCGGTTTTCGCAAAATGTTCTGTTCTGGTGTTACTCATCCTGCTCTGCCCCGCGTTTGTCTTTGCGCAGGCCAGACGCGGGTTCCAGCCGAGCGACCTGTACGCGCTCAGAGATGTTTCCGACGCGCAGATTTCGCCCGACGGCTCGCGCGTCGTTTACACCATGACCGAAGTCAGCCCGGATCACACACGTAATGTTTCTCACCTGTGGATAGTGCCAACGGCAGGCGGCGAACCCAGACGGCTGACGGGCGAGGAAGCCGGCGAATCAACCGCGCGCTGGTCTCCCGAGGGTAAGCAGATCGCATTTTATTCCAGCCGCGACGGTCACGACGGCCTGTGGGTGATGCCCGCCGACGGAGGCGCGCCGCAACTGGTCGCGCACGTCCTCAGAACAAACTTCTTTCTCACCCATGCGGGCGAGAGCTTCACCTGGTCGCCCGACGGCGGACGCATCGCATTTCTCTCTTCGCCTGAAAGTGTTGCCAACGCCTCAAAGATCACGCCAGCCGGCGGATCAGGCTCGGCGATGGCTGGCATCCCCGAACGCCTGCGCCGCCCGCTGACGGTGGAAGAGATCAACCAGTTGCCCAAAGATGTGCGGGAGATGATCCTGCGCGCTCAGGGCAGGCTTCAGGAATCGGGGGCTGGCAACACCGCGGTTCCGGCATCTCCGTCACCGCAACCGGCGGCAGTGATCGAAATCGGCAAACCACCCGCCGCAGACGATCCGCGAGTGATCACGCGGCTGCAATACAAATCGCGCATGTCGTTTTCCGACAACCTGCAATCGCACATCTTCATCGCCGACTTGGCGACGAAACAAATTCAGCAACTGACTGACGGGAAGTATTACGAGCATTCGATCAACTGGTCGCCCAAAGGCGATGAGATCGTTTTCGTCTCCAATCACGAACCTGATCCTGACAAGGTCAACAACACTGATCTGTTTGTCGTGAATGTCACGAACGGAGGCGTGCGCCAGCTGACGAAAACAAAGGGCTGTGAATGGACGCCGGTCTTTTCACCGGACGGGAGCCAGATCGCTTATCTCGCCACGAAGCGCGAAGTCACGACGATTGACAGCGTGGCTGAGGATTCACACGCCCGGGTAATTCCTTCAGGAGGTGAAGGCGCGCTTGAAATCGGGACGGACGTTGATCGGCGTGTTTCAGCGGTGAGGTGGATGAATGGCGCAACCCTCATTCTTGTTGCAGGCGATAAAGGTGGAAGTGTCTGGTTTTCTGTGAAGGATGGGAAGTCAGAACGCTTCACTCTGCCGCTCGGAGATGAGCAGTTATCAATGCCTTCACTGAGTACTTCGAAGAGTACAGCCTTTGTAGCCAGTGATCCGACACACCCATCTGAAATCTTTACGGGGATAAGTGGCAGGCATACATTTATGCCCCAGCTTCTCCGCCGAGAGAAGTTGAGCAATGTCAATGACGGATTGATATCTTCTTTACTGCTTTCTCCAATGCGTGATTTCAGCTTCACAAATGATGGGGCACAGGTTCAGGGCTGGCTCATTCCGCCGATCAACCTCGACGAAAAGAAGAAGTATCCGGTCATCCTCCTCGTCCACGGCGGCCCGCACGGGATGCACGGTTACAGCTTCAACCCGACCGCGCAGGCATTGGCCGCGCGCGGTTACGCGGTGTTGCTCATCAACCCGCGCGGCTCTTCCGGCTACGGGCAGAAGTTCTCGGACGGCTGCGTCAATGACTGGGGCGGCGGCGATTACCGCGATCTGATGAAGGGCGTGGATGAGGCTCTCGCAAAGTTCCCCTTCCTTGATAAAGACCGGATGGGCGTGATGGGCGGGAGCTACGGCGGCTATATGACCAACTGGATCGTGACGCAGACGGATCGTTTCAAGGCTGCCGTCGCCTCGGCGAGCCTGTCGAACCTGATCAGTTTTTATTCGACATCGCTTTATCAGGATCTGATTCACGCGGAATTCAACAGCTACCCGTGGGACAACTTCGACCTGCTGTGGGAGCGCTCTCCGCTCAGACACATCAAAAAAGTGAAGACGCCGCTGCTGCTGATCCACGGCGAGCAGGATAACGACGTTCACATCACTCAGGCCGAAGAGATGTACACGGCGCTCAGGATGCGCGGAGTTGAAACCGCCCTCGTCCGCTACCCGCGCGAAGGTCACGGCCTGCGCGAACCGCGCCACCGCGAAGACTCCCTGAACCGGACGCTCGAGTGGTTTGACCGCCACCTGAAGTAGAAACAACGAGCCCCACAGAAAGATCCGCATGCGAGTCCTGAAAGAGATACAGCCGGTCGAAGAGCAGGCGGCCAGAATCTCCGCCCCACAACCGGCGCAGCTTTCGCTGCGAGCGGTGACGGCGCTGGAGGTCGTTTCAGTAGTCATGACTGTGCTGATCACGGCGTGGGTGATAATGCCGCTGCGGCTGGGCAGTCGCTGGCTGGAATCGCTCCCAGGGCTGCTGGCTCTGATGATGATGATCAACTCGCACCGGGTGCGTGGTGAAACGCCGCGAGAGCTTGGCTTCACCGCGCGGCATTTCGGGCGGGCGGTGGGATTGCTGATCGGGCCGATGATCACTGTGGTGATGATCGCTCTGGCGCTCGGATATTCTCTCCGGTCTCTCCACTTCACTTCTCACTTCCTGGTCAGCTTTGCCGGGCGCTCGGTCTGGGGGTTGTTGCAACAATATGTGCTTCAGGCTTTCATTTACCGCCGGCTGAAATCCGTGCTGGTGGCTGAAAGCGCGAGTGAAACAGGGCGGGTGACGCGCACCCGGCTGGCGATCGTGATTGCCGCGCTGCTCTTCGCCCTTGTTCATGCGCCCAACCTGCCGCTGATGGCGCTGACGCTCGTGTCGGCGCTGCTCTGGACCTGGGTGTATGATCGCGCGCCGAACCTGCTGGCGCTCGGGCTCTCGCACGGGTTGCTGAGCGCGGTCACGGCGGCGTCATTGCCGGACTGGGTCATCAAGGGGATGACCATCGGGGTCAGGCATCTGGTTTATCAGGCTTTCTGAAGACCTGTAAATTTGAGATTCGAAACCCGGGATTGTCCTCTGCTTTTATGGCTGAAACATTCATCGAAAAACGCAAGGCGGTGTGGAAGAGGCTCGAAGAACTGGTCGGGCGGGTGCGCGGGACGCGCGGGTTGCGGCAGCTCAGCCGCGACGAAGTGCGCGAACTCGGGCGGCTCTACCGACGCGCGGCTTCCGACCTGGCGATTGCGCGGGAGGAATCGCGCGACCAGCGGCTGGTGAATTACCTCAACAGTCTGGTCATCCGGGCGCACGGCGAAATTTACCGCACCGAATCCCGGGGCGCGCGCGGCATCGCTGATTTTTACCGATACGAATACCCGGCGATCTTCCGGCAGACGTTCCGATATACGTTCGCAGTGTTCCTGATCTTTCTGGCGGTCACTGCTTTTTCGTTCGTCGCCACCTGGCGGGATGATGACTTTGCCGACTTCGCTTATCTGGGGCGCGGCACGGTGCAGATGATCAAGCAGAAGCGAATCTGGACGGATGTCCTTAATCAGATCGCCCCGTACGGCGCGGCGCAGATTATGACTAACAACATCCGCGTCGGTTTTATCACCTTCGCCTTCAGCATTCTCCCGGTGATCGGGACGATCAACGCGCTGTTGCCGACGGCGCTGCAATTCGGCGCGGTCAATGCTCTGGTGATCAAATACGGGATGACGCTCAAGCTCTGGTCATTCGTGGCGGGTCATGGCGTGCTGGAATTCACGTCCATCTTCATCGCCGGCGGCGCGGGGCTGATGATCGGGCTGGCGGTAATCGCGCCGGGCGAGCGCACGCGGCGCGAGGCGCTGCTGGAAAAAGGGAGTCTGGCGATCAAGCTGCTGGCCGGAAGCATTCCGATGCTCGTGATTGCGGGCTGTATTGAAGCATTCATCTCGCCGGCCCACATCCATCCGGCGTACAAGTTCGGGGTGTCAGCGGCGACGGCGGTCGGGCTGGCGGCTTATCTGCTCAAAGGGGAAAGAGAGGAAAAGCCGGCGGTCAACGCGGCAGGAAATCTCCCCGGCTGACGGTCCTTGGTGGGTCTGTCAGTCTGTGGCTCCTGCGAAAAGCGCGGCAAACATCTGACGGGCCTGCCCCTGTTGTGACAACTGATGTTCTTTAATCCACCCTCTGACGGCTTCAACTGAAGTCTGAATCGCGGAAACCGACTTGGCGGGTTTCCGCTTTGCGGGCTTGCGGCTAAGGGGTGTGCGCTCGGGCATTTCACTTCTCTTAATTAATCTCGCGCGTTTGTTCTCGTTCATTAGTGATCCTCACTCATTATTTTCATCCCATGTTCGGCTGGATCTTCCCGGCGTTGCTGAAAGCAACTGAGCTGCCTGGTCGGGTTCCTGTCCGTTTTCGGTGCTTCTGATGAAGATTTGCAGCATCGGGTTGGCTCAGGCAGAAAATGAGCGAGCTGGTTCACTACGGCGATGGGAAAATCGGTGAAAGGCAGTGTGATTCGGATGGGTTGATGGGATGGTTACTCAGCCAGCGCGTCGCGGCTGCGGAGTTCGCGCGGGTCGAGGTGGTCGAGCGCGTCGCTGATGATTCGCAAGGCCGTCTCGCTGGCGAAGGTGCGCCACAGGTGGCGATTGTCTTCATCCGCGCCGTTGAGCATCAGCAGCCGCCGCAGAATCCCGACGGTGACGGCGACGGATAAGGCGCCCTGACTTTCCGACGGGCTCTCGAGCTGATTGAGCTGCGCATTCTCGTGCCGCACCCGCTCCAGTTCTTCGGCATCCTTGTCCCGCTCGGGCCGCGGCAGCTCCTTGTCGAGCAGGTCGAAAGCGGCCACCGCCAGCGACTGGCGCCGCGCCTCCGCCAAAGCCGCCAGCCTTTCGCGCACCTCTAAAGTCAGTTGCAGATCAACGAGCGGCGAACCGAGCTTTGCCATCCGCGCCTTGAACCGCGCCCTGATGATCCACCCGGCCACGACAATCGCCACGACCCAGTAAAGCATGAACGCGCCGACGATGGATTGCAGGCTGATTTCAGTCAGGCCGCGCCGCCGCAGGTACAGGCCGAGCGCGGGGATGAGCATCGGCAGCAGCACGACCGTGATCAGATACCACCGCCAGCGCGGTTCGCCCTCGCCCTGTTTTCTCTTCTGCTCGGACATACGTTCAGGCGGCCCCAAACGGCCTGAGATTGCCGCGCTCGTCAAACGACATCTCGCGCGGGTCGCCCGTCACCGTCAGGCCACCGCGTGATTTTACCTCATCCAGGTAATTTTCCGACATCTCAATTTCGGCCAGCGAGAGCGTATTTTTGATCCGCACCACGCGGCCCCGGGTCAGATCATCGAGGCCCGCCGTGCGCAAACCCGTTTCAATCGCCTCGCGGTCGTTCTGGAAATAAACCGGCAGCTTGGCGTTGAACGGCGTCATCGCGGTCAGCACGTTGATGACCGTCGCTTTCAGGTCCAGTTTATCCATAAAGCGCGCCGTGGTGAAGTCGGCCATGCCGATGCCGACGCCGTTGCCGTTGCTCTCCGGCGTCAGGTCGCAGACGAGGATGCGGCGGATGCGCGGCGTGTTTTCGTGCGTCGGCACGCCTTCGACGTAACCATTACAGCTGCGCCCGATGATGTTGGTGTCGAGCCCGGCGCCGCTGATGTTTTTGCCGATCTCATCCACAATCAGCAGGTCAATCTCCTCGCAGGGCAGGCGCGGCATCATGGCCTTTGCTTCCCTGAGCAGCTCCCGATCCTCGGCGATGAAATTTTCCCGCCCGACCGCGACGATCTTCGCCGTCTCGTGCAGGGCGTTTTCGAGGATCGCCACGCCCCCCAGCAGGTGCCCCGTGTCGAGTACGACCTGCGCGACTTCCTGAAACACGCGCGGGAAGCCGAGGTGGTAAGCCTGGCGGTGGTATTCCGTCGCGCCCGCCAGCTTGCCCAGACCCACCGCCGACATCTTGACCAGACCGCTTTCGGTCTCGCCCTTGAAATCAGTGTGTGGCTTGACGCGGTTGACCGGTAGAATGAAGTCGGCCTCCGCAGCGTTGCGATCCAGAAAGACGCGCACCCCGCTCGGCGTCTGCCCCAGTTCGATCACTTCCATCGAAGCGCGGATCGGCACGCCCATAGCTTCTTCGGTGATGCCGTACTCGGCCAGGATGTGACGCTGCCCCTCGCCCGTCGCCCCGCCGTGACTCCCCATCGCCGGGATGATGAACGGCGCGGCCCCGAATGAACGCAGCGTGTCGCACGCGGCCCGGACGATGGCCGCGATGTTCGTGATCCCGCGACTGCCGGCGCCGACCGCGACGCTCGCACCGGGCTTGAGCGCAGGCCGCAATCTTTCCAGCGCCTGGGCAACGGTCTCAGGGATGGATTCGATGCCGGTGGTCTGGAAGTTCTGACGGACGCGAAAGACTTTTGGGAATGGAGGCATAACGGTGAATGTCAGTCGTGAGTGAACGATTCGGAGCCGGTAATTGAAGCAGCGAGAAAGCCGGGGATCGCTGTTCCTGATCAGGCGGTGATTGTAATTCCTGATCCCTCAGTCTTCAATGCGCGAGCGGCGGTTCATTAATTGAGTATTCTATAGCTTTCAAGAAAATGTTATTTGACAAAACAGTTTGTTGACAGTGATGTCAGCTCAGGCGGCGATTCCGAACAGCGCCAGCACCTCCTCGTGACGATTGGTGAATTTGACCAGC
>Ga0070741_10001057_pt1 | contig 88719 bp, 88 predicted proteins | sample Coa_R1_4_FD_66440 | JGI IMG/M metagenome (GOLD analysis project Ga0070741, IMG submission 66440) | Surface soil microbial communities from Centralia Pennsylvania, which are recovering from an underground coalmine fire - Coalmine... | ecosystem: Environmental > Terrestrial > Soil > Unclassified ... | reverse complement strand
GCGCTTCGGCGTTATGTGTGGTGTGGGGAGCGAAATCTCCTGCAGCCCCGTAGCGGAGGTCAGCAATGGTCATGCCTCCGGGGGTCCGCGAAGCAAGCCGTAACCCATCGCGCGCGGGACGTCCTGATCTGACGCGACCTGCGGCTTGACTGCCACTTCGCCTTCGCTCCGCGAGGAACGAAGGCCCGCAGATCCCGGCGGATCACGGGTGTCCCGCGCGCCCTTGGATTTTCCACGGCGCACCGTTTTTCAAAACAGCTGCATGCTGAACGGCCGCGCTTACGCGAAACGCAACCGCATGCGCGCGAGAGAGCGCGTCACGCCACGAACGGGAGACGAGAGATGTCAGGCGTCAAAGTCAAAGTGAAGCTGCCGGAAAGACTTCAGCGCGATCCGCCGCGCCGGCCGCATCGCCACCTGCTGGAGCAGCGCATCAAGGAGGAAGCCGCCGCCCGCGCCGAAGCGCAAGCCGCGGCCGATGCCGCGTCCGGAAAAGCGCCGAAAGGCGGGCACAAGATCATCACCTTCGCAACCTACATTCCCGTGCCCAAGCAGCAGGAATTTCACGAGGGCGGCACCGGCTTCAACGAGCGCCTGTTCAAGGCCGGCAACCAGCTCGGCAAGACAACGTCGGGCGCCTTTGAGATGGCCGCGCATCTCACCGGGCAATATCCGAAGTGGTGGTGCGGCCGCCGCTTCGCCAAACCGATCCGCGCCTGGGTCGGCTCGGTCAGCTTCGAGGCCGTGCGCGATGGCGCGCAGCGCGTGCTGCTCGGCGAGCCGCGCGATCGTGAGAGCTGGGGCACGCGCATGATCATGAAAAACGACATCGTCAAATATTCGATGCGCCGCGGCGTGCCCGACGCGCTGGAAAGCCTCACTGTGCGACATATCTCCGGCGGCGCTTCCACGCTCGGCTTCAAGTCCTACACGCAAGGGCGCGAGAGATGGCAGGCGGAGACGCTTGATATCGTCTGGTTCGACGAGGAGCCGCCGCTCGACATTTATATCGAAGGGCTCACACGCACGGTCGCCACCTATGGCTGCGTCTATCTCACGCTCACGCCACTCAAGGGCATGAGCGAGGTGATGATGCTGTTCAAGGACTGCCCCGGGTTTTGAGATGGCAGACGTCGCAGCGCACCTGGGACCTCATCCTGCCTGCCCGCCGAAGCCCGTAAGGGCGAAGGCGGGAGGAGCGCGCCACACATTCAGCCCTCATCCTGAGGAAGCGCGCGTAAGCGCGCTGTCTCGAAGGATGGCCGCAAACTCTCGGGCCTCATGGTTCGAGACGCGGCGCAAGCGCGCCGCTCCTCACCATGAGGAGGGAGGAAGGTAGAATCGCCAATGGAACCTGGCCAGAGCACAGGCTGAAATCGATTCACCATTCAATTTCCCCGCCATTTCAATCGGTTCCGCTGTCATCCCAGTGTCATCCAAACTTCATAGAAGGGTAGCGTGAGACGCCTAGGACGACACCACTTCGGACCGACAACGGCCGCAACCAAGAACCGCGTCGAAGGCAAGTCACGCGTCCACAAGCGGCCGCCCGGGCAGGGGCCTGACACGAAGTATGTCGCGGATCCCCCAATCCGCGATGGGAATAGGCCGTCAACATGGAGAGAACCTGTGAAACATTGGACCACTTGGGTGGCCGCCGGCGTCATCGCCGCCGCCACGACTGCTTCCGCCAGCGCGATGGACATTTCCGGCGCGGGCGCGACGTTTCCCTATCCGATCTACGCGAAGTGGGCGGACGCCTATAAGAAAGAGACCGGCACCGGCCTGAACTACCAGTCGATCGGCTCCGGCGGCGGCATCAAGCAGATCAAGGCGAAGACCGTGACCTTCGGCGCTTCCGATGCGCCGCTCTCGGGCAAGGAGCTCGACGAAGTCGGGCTCGTGCAGTTCCCGATGGTGATGGGCGGCATCGTCCCGGTGGTCAATCTCGAAGGCATCAAGGCCGGCCAGCTCACGCTCGACGGCGCCACCATGGCGAAGATCTTCATGGGCCAGATCACCAAGTGGGATGATCCGGCGATCGCCAAGCTCAATCCCGGCGTGAAGCTTCCCTCGCAGGCCATCGTGGTCGTGCACCGCTCCGACGGTTCGGGCACCACCTACAACTTCGCCTATTACCTCGCCGACGTCAGCGTCGACTGGAAGTCGAAGGTCGGCTTCAACACCTCGGTCGAGTGGCCGGTGGGCATCGGCGCCAAGGGCAACGAAGGCGTCGCCAACAATGTCGGCAACACCAAGGGCTCGATCGGCTACGTCGAATACGCCTATGCCAAGCAGAACAACCTGACCTTCACCAAGATGGTCAACAAGGACGGCAAGACCGTCGAGCCGGAGACCAAGACGTTCCAGGCGGCGGCGGCGAATGCCAAATGGGATTCGCAGCCCGGCTATGGCGTCATCCTCGCCAACCAGCCCGGCGCCGAGAGCTGGCCGATGACGGCGGCGACCTGGATCCTGGTCTACAAGAAGCCGCAAGACGCAGCCGCCACCGCGGAAGCGCTGAAGTTCTTCGCCTGGTGCTACGACAAGGGCGCCGCTGCGGCTGAAGAGCTCATCTACATCCCGATGCCGAAGAACGTCGCCGCCAGCGTCAAGAAGACCTGGGCGAACGAGGTCAAGGACGGTAGCGGCAAACCGCTGTTCGCCGCGATGAACTGATCCAATAAGGAAAGGCGCCAACAACTTTGGCGCCTTTTCCACCTACGTCGGAAGTGGGCTTGTCTGCCGACATTGGGCCCGCTTGAGTGCTCCCGAAACGACACGCGCACGCTGCAAGGGAGCTCGAATGCGAGAGACGGGGAGAAATCCTGTGGCGGACGTTGCGTTGCGAAGCGAGCCGATGACGCTTGCGGCCCCGGTCGACCGGTCGCGGGTCCTGCTCAAGCTGCGGCTCAATGACCTCGGCTTTCAGCACCTCACGCGCGCCGCCGCCTTCAGCGTCCTCATCATCCTCGGCACCGTCATCGCCTCGCTGATCAGCGGCTCACTGCCGGCCTGGCGCGCCTTCGGCTTCTCCTTCGTCTACACGGAAGTGTGGAATCCGGTGACCGAGAAATTCGGCGCCGCGGCGCCGATCTACGGCACGCTGATCACCTCGGCGATCGCCATGCTCATCGCCGTGCCGGTTGGCCTGATGATCTCGGTGTTCCTGACCGAGATCTGCCCGATCTGGTTGCGCCGGCCGATCTCCATCGCCATCGAGCTGCTCGCCGGCATTCCCTCGATCATCTACGGCATCTGGGGCCTGTTCGTGTTCGCCCCGTTTCTGCAAGAGACGCTGCAGCCGTTCCTGATCACCGTCTTCGGCCCCATCCCGCTGCTCTCGACCTTGTTTGCCGGCCCCCCGTACGGCATCGGGATGCTCACCGCGGGCCTCGTGCTCGCGATCATGGTCCTGCCGTTCATCACCTCGATCTCGCGCGACGTGTTCGACGCGGTGCCGCCGATGCTCAAGGAATCCGCTTATGGCATCGGCTGCACCACCTGGGAGGTGGTGCGCTTCGTGGTGCTGCCTTATGCCCGCGTCGGCGTGATCGGGGGCGTCATGCTCGGCTTGGGCCGCGCGCTCGGCGAGACCATGGCGGTGACCTTCGTCATCGGCAATGCACACCGCATCTCGTCCTCGATCATCGCGCCGGGCACGACGATCTCGGCGACCATCGCCAACGAATTCACCGAAGCGGTCGGCGACCTCTACACCTCCGCGCTGATCGCGCTCGGCCTCATCCTCTTCGTCATCACCTTCATCGTGCTCGCCTTCGCCCGCTATCTGCTGCTGCGGGTCGAGAAGAAGATCGGAGGCTGAGCCATGTCCGTCGCCAACAGCTCGCTCTACGCAGGCCGCCGCCGCAAAAACGCGGTCGCCATGACCATGTCGCTCGGCGCCACGCTGTTCGGCCTCGCCTGGCTGGTGCTCATTCTCGCGGTGCTGTTGTGGAAGGGCTTCTCCGGTCTGTCGCTCGCGGTGTTCACCGAGATGACCCCGCCGCCCGGCTCCGCCGGCGGCTTGCTCAACCCGATTGTCGGCAGCTTGGCTTTGACCACGCTCGCCGTGCTCATCGGGACGCCGATCGGCGTGCTTGCGGGCACCTACATGGCCGAGTACGGCCGCTACGATAAGCTCAGCATGGTGGTGCGCTTCATCAACGACATCCTGCTCAGCGCGCCATCGATCGTCATCGGCCTGTTCGTCTATGAGATCATGGTCTACCCGATGGGCCACTTCTCCGGCTGGGCCGGCGCGGTGGCGCTGGCGATCATCGTCATCCCCGTGGTGGTGCGCACCACCGAGGACATGCTGACGCTGGTGCCCGACACGCTGCGCGAAGCCGCCGCCTCGATCGGTCTGCCGCGCTCGATGATGATCACGCGCATCGCTTATCGGGCGGCCAAGGCCGGCATGATCACCGGCGTGCTGCTCGCAGTCGCACGCATCTCCGGCGAGACCGCGCCGCTCCTCTTCACCGCGCTGAACAACCAGTTCTGGAGCACGAATTTCAACGCGCCGGTCGCGAGCCTTCCGGTTGTCATCTTCCAGTTCGCCTTGAGCCCGTACAAGGACTGGCAGCAGCTCGCCTGGACCGGCGCGCTGATCATCACCTTCGCGGTTCTCGCGCTGAGCATCGGTGCCCGCGTCCTTTCGGCAAAGAGCAAATCATCATGAGTATGGCAGCCGTGACCACCGTTCCCTCCGTGTCCCACGCCGCGAGCGACAAAGCGGGTCTCACCGAGAAGATCTCGATCCGCAAGCTCGACTTTCTCTATGGCGATCACCGGGCGCTGAAGAACATCAACATCTCGCTCTATGCCGGCAAGGTGACCGCCTTCATCGGGCCCTCCGGCTGCGGCAAGTCGACCCTGCTGCGCGTCCTCAACCGCATGTACGACCTTTATCCAAACCAGCGCGCGGTCGGCGACGTGCTGTTCGACGGCGAGAACATCCTCTCGCCATCGCAGGACATCAATCTGCTGCGCGCGCGCATCGGCATGGTGTTTCAGAAGCCGACGCCGTTCCCGATGACGATCTACGAAAACATCGCCTTCGGCATCCGGCTCTATGAGAAGCTGCCGAAGTCGGAGATCGACGGCCGCGTCGAGCACGCGCTGCGCCGCTCGGCGCTGTGGGACGAGGTCAAGGACAAGCTCAACGCCAACGGCCTGTCGCTGTCCGGCGGCCAACAGCAGCGCCTGTGCATCGCCCGCACCGTCGCGGTGCGCCCCGAGGTGATCCTGCTCGACGAGCCGTGCTCGGCGCTCGACCCGATCTCCACGGCGAAGATCGAGGAGCTCATCGACGAGCTCACCGACGATTACACCATCGTCATCGTCACGCATAATATGCAACAGGCGGCGCGCGTCTCCGACTTCACCGCCTTCATGTATCTCGGCGAGCTCATCGAGTTCGGCGAAACGAGCCGCATGTTCACGACCCCGAGCGACCAGCGCACCCAGGACTACATCACCGGGCGCTTCGGTTAGGCCGGTTGAGGGAAACCATAAGGACCTGTCAGAATGTCCGAGCATCACACCGCCAAGGCCTTCGACACCGATCTTCAGGAACTGGCCCGCATGGTCGCCGAGATGGGCGGCCTTGCGGAGAAGCAGATCGCCGATTGCGTCGATGCGCTGGCAAAGCGCGACACGGTGCTGGCGCAACGCATTGCCACCGTCGACACCCAGATCGACGCGCTGCAGCGCGAGATCGAGGACAAGGCGGTGCTCACCATCGCCCGCCGCCAGCCGGTCGCCGTCGACTTGCGCGAGACGGTGAGCGCGCTGCGTATCGCCTCCGATCTCGAGCGTATCGGCGACCTTGCCAAGAACATCGGCAAGCGCGTGATCGCGCTCAACGGCGAGTTCCCGCCGCCGAAGCTCATCCGCGGCGTCGAGCACATGGCCGACCTGGTGCTGGTGCAGCTCAAGTCCGTGCTCGATGCTTATGCGCGGCATGATCTCGGCAAGGCGCTCGCCGTGTGGCGCAGCGACGAAGAGATCGATGCGGTCTGCACCTCGGTGTTCCGCGAGCTGCTCACTTATATGATGGAAGACCCGCGCAATATCAGCTTCTGCATCCATCTCTTGTTCAGCGCCAAGAACATCGAGCGCATGGGCGACCATGCCACCAACATTGCGGAAACCGTGCATTACATGATCGAAGGTCGTCCAATTGCCGATCAGCGGCCGAAGGGCGACACCACGGCATTCTCCGCGTTGCGCGCGGCTGACGGCTGAGGCCATTTCTGATGAATGCACGCATCCTGATCGTGGAAGACGAGGAGCCGCTCACCATGCTGCTCCGCTACAACCTCGAGGCAGAAGGATACGAAGTCGACACCGCCGCGCGCGGCGATGATGCCGACACCAAGCTCAAGGAAGCGACGCCCGACCTCGTCGTGCTCGACTGGATGCTGCCGGGCCTCTCGGGCATCGAGCTGTGCCGGCGGCTGCGCGCGCGTCCGGAAACGAAGCAACTCCCCATTATCATGCTCACCGCCCGCGGCGAGGAGAGCGAGAAGGTGAGGGGGCTCGCGACCGGCGCCGACGACTACATCGTCAAGCCGTTCTCGGTCCCGGAACTGCTCGCCCGCGTGCGCGCGCTCTTACGCCGCGCCAATCCCGAGCGCGTCGCCTCGGTGCTCGCCTATGGCGACATCGAGCTCGACCGCGAGAAGAAGCGCGTGTCGCGCAACGGCCGCCCGATCGACCTCGGGCCGACCGAGTACCGCCTGCTCGAGTTTCTCATGGAGCGCCCCGGCCGGGTGTTCTCCCGCGAGCAATTGCTCGACGGCGTCTGGGGCAGCGAGATCTATATCGACGAGCGCACCGTCGATGTGCATGTCGGCCGCCTGCGCAAAGCGCTCAACCGTGGCCAAGCGCGCGACCCGATCCGCACCGTGCGCGGCGCCGGCTATGCGCTCGACGATCGGTTTGCCGCCAAGGCCAGCTGAAAAGAACATGGCCGGGCAAGCCCGGCCATGTCGTCGACGCGATGATGGTCCCTGTCTCAGCCCCTGAACGGTCGCTTGTCCCTCCGCCGCTCGGTGAGCGGCTGATAGGCGACGCGCGAGTGATAGGCGCAGTAAGGCAGGCTCTCGACCGTGTTGCCGCCGCAGAAGAAGAAGTCGGTCGATCCCGGATCGCCGATCGGCCAGCGGCAGGTGGCCTCGGTCAATTCCAGCAGTGTCCGGCGTTGCCCGATGGGGATGACCTTCTCGATCACCTCCGGCTCGGGCTCGACCTCATAGTCATAAGCGTGCTGCAGCGCCGTATTGCCCCGGATCGACGGCCGCGACACCCGCAGCATGTGGGTCGCCCGCGCCTTGCGCGGTCGTGGTGCCGCCGAAGAGGGGCTCTTCGCCCGTCCCGAAAGCCCCAGCCGATGCACCTTGCCGATCACGGCATTGCGGGTGATGCCGCCAAGCTCGCCTGCGATCTGGCTCGCAGACAGTCCATCCGCCCAGAGTTTCTTCAGCAGCTCGACCCGCTCGTCCGTCCAGCTCATAACGCCCTCCTTCAAGGCGCCGTCCGCTGGGGGCTTTTGACAGAATCCAACCCCCCTCGTTGGCGCCGCTATGGCTCCGAACGCTCACGCATCACCCAAAATGAACTTAGAGTATGGTCCGCCGCACGAGATGTCGTACTGGACGGCCGAAAAACTACAATATGCCGTGACTCCCGCGCAACGGCGGTCCCCGACGCATCCACATCTTCCGGGTGTTTATGCCCCCCGCATCCACATGTTTTCCGTTAGAATCCCGAGTTGAGGCGGAATTGAGTCAAGGCGCCGACACCAATCACCCAGTGCCCGGTTTCGAAGTTCGTGATGCGTCGCGGCATTCTTTGACACGAACTTCGAAACCAAAGGGCACTAGCAACTCTATGATTCCAGTGCCGCTTTTCGATTTGGAATTCCTGAACGAACTCGCGGCAATCGGCGCAGGAATTCCAAATCGGCGGCGCTGGTCGTGTTGACAGGCCAGGGGCTGGAAATACAATGCAAATCAGTGCCGCCCGGCGGGGCGGCATATTTCATTTTGGCGTACAATTTCGCCTTATCGAACTGGATCTTGGATCGGGAAACCGCGCCATGACTTCGCATCTGTTGCCGACCTTCGCGCGCGTCGACCTCGCCTTCGAGCGGGGCGAGGGCGCTTGGCTGACGGCGACCAATGGCGAGCGCTATCTCGACTTCACCTGCGGGGTGGCGGTCAACGCGCTTGGCCACAATCACCCGAAGCTCGTCGCCGCCATGATCGAGCAGGCGCAGAAGGTCTGGCACGTCTCCAATCTCTATCGCATCCCGGAAGGCGAGAAGCTCGCCGCGCGGCTGTGCGAGGCAAGCTTTGCCGACACCGTGTTCTTTGCCAATTCCGGCGCCGAGGCGATGGAATGCGCGATCAAGATGGCGCGCAAATATCACGCCGTGAGCGGTAAGCCCGAGCGCTACCGGATCATCACCTTCGAGGGCGCCTTCCACGGCCGCACGCTGGCGACGCTCGCCGCCGGCGGGCAGAAGAAATATCTCGAGGGCTTCGGGCCCCCGGTCGACGGCTTCGACCAGGTTCCGTTTGGCGATCTCGCTGCCGTCAAGAAGGCCATCACGCCGGCGACCGGCGCCATCATCGTCGAGGCGGTGCAGGGCGAGGGCGGGGTGCGGGTCGCGCCGCTGCCGTTCCTGCGCGGCTTGCGCGAACTCTGCGACCAGCACGGCATGCTGCTCATTTTCGACGAGGTGCAGACCGGTATGGGCCGCACCGGCGACCTGTTCGCCTATCAGCACACCGGCGTCACCCCGGACATCATGGCGCTGGCGAAAGCGCTCGGCGGCGGCTTCCCGGTCGGCGCCTGCCTCGCCACGGCGGAAGCCGGCAAGGGCATGACGGCCGGCACCCACGGCTCGACCTTCGGCGGCAATCCGCTGGCCATGGCGGCGGGCAACGCGGTGATGGACGTGATGACGGCGCCGGGCTTCTTCGACAAGGTCAAGAAGAACAGCATCGTGCTCAAGCAGAAGCTCGCCGAGATCAAGGACCGCTACAGCGCCGTGATCGCGGAAGTGCGCGGCGAGGGGCTGCTCGTCGGGCTGCGCGCCGTCGTCCCGGCGGCAGAGCTGGTCGACGAATTGCGCGCCGAGAAGGTCATCACCGTCGCTGCGGGCGACAATGTGGTGCGGCTCCTCCCGCCGCTGACCATCAGCGAGGAAGACATCGCGGAAGGCGTGGCGCGGCTCGAGCGCGCTTGCGCGCGGCTGCAGCAGGCGCACGCCCGTGCACCGGCGCGAGAGGCGGCGTCATGACCGGCAACGGGCTGCGCCACTTCCTCGATCTCACCGAGATCCCCAAGGACGTGCTCAAGGACATGCTGGCCTCGAGCCGCGCCATGAAGGACGCGCGCAAACGCGGTGTTCCCGATGCGGCGCCGCTTGCCGGCAAGACGCTGGCAATGATCTTCGATAAGCCGTCGACGCGCACCCGCGTGTCCTTCGACGTCGCCATGCGCCAGCTCGGCGGCGAGACCATTTTGCTCACGGGCCAGGAGATGCAGCTCGGCCGCGGCGAGACCATCGCCGACACCGCGCGCGTGCTCTCGCGCTATGTCGACGTCATCATGATCCGCACCCTCGACCACGAGATGCTCGACGAGTTGGCGCGCCACGCCACCGTGCCGGTGATCAATGGCCTCACCCGGCGCTCGCATCCGTGTCAGGTGCTCGCCGACGTGATGACCTTCGAGGAGAAGAAGGGACCGATCCGCGGCCGCACCGTGGCCTGGACCGGCGACAGCAACAACGTGCTCGCGTCGTGGATGCACGCGGCGGAGCGCTTCGAGTTCGCGCTGCGCGTCGCCACGCCGCCGGAGCTGGCGCCGAAGAAATGGCTGATGGATTGGGTGAAGAAGGCCAAGGCCGATATCGCCGTCGGCAAGGATGCGGAGGCCGCGGTCAAGGACGCCGACTGCATCGTCACCGACACCTGGGTGTCGATGGGCGACCGCGACAGCGACGGCCAGCGCCACAATCTGCTCAAGGCCTATCAGGTCAACGGCCGGCTGATGGCCAAGGCCAAACCGGATGCGGTGTTCATGCACTGTCTGCCGGCGCATCGTGGCGAGGAGGTCACTGACGAGGTGATCGACGGGCCGCAGTCGGTGGTGTTCGACGAGGCGGAAAATCGCCTGCATGCGCAAAAGGGCATCCTGACCTGGTGCCTGCACGCCGACGCGCATTAGGTCGCGCGTTCCGCAAGTCTGTGGAGAGGGGCTCGCTTTCGCGGCGAGAGTTCCTAGATTCCCGCGATGACCAATCCGAACCTCGAAGAAATTCCCACCCGCGCGCCGGCGGCGGTCTCCGCCGACGACACCATCATGCCCTTCGAGGTCGACGCGCTCGATCTGCGCGGCCGCGTGGTCCGGCTCGGGCCGGCGGTCGACGAGATCCTCGCGCGGCACGATTATCCGGCGCCGGTGTCGAAACTGCTCGGCGAAGCGCTGGTGCTCACCGCCATGCTCGGCTCGGCGCTGAAGATTGACGGCCGCTTCATCCTGCAGACGCAGACCGACGGTCCGGTGCGCATGCTGGTGGTCGATTTCACCACGCCCGGCAAGGTGCGCGCCTGCGCCCGCTTCGACGCGAACCGCGTCAACGAGGCCATTGCCGCCGGCAAAACCGATACCGGTTCGCTACTCGGGCGCGGGCACCTGGCGATGACCATCGACCAGGGCAGCAACATGAACCGTTATCAGGGCCTGGTCGCGCTTGAGGGCGGCAGCCTCGAGGACGCCGCGCACGAATACTTCTTCCGCTCCGAGCAGATCCCGACGCGGGTGCGCCTCGCGGTCGCCGAGGAGCTGCGCGCGGGCGCGGGCGGTGCCAAGCATCGCTGGCGCGCCGGCGGCATCCTGCTGCAGTTCCTGCCCAAGTCGGCCGAGCGTATGCGCGTGGCCGACCTGCCTCCCGGCGACGCGCCCGAAGGCACGCCGCTGCATGAGGTTCCGGAAGACGACGCCTGGGTCGAAGGCCGCTCGCTGATCGCGACGGTCGAGGATCTGGAGCTGATCGATCCTGCGGTCTCGAGCGAACGGCTGGTCTATCGACTGTTCCACGAGCGCGGCGTGCGCGTGTTTCGCGGCAGCGAGGTGCGCGCGCAATGCTCATGCTCGCGCGAGAGCGTCGAGGCCATGCTCAAGAGCTTCTCGCAGGACGACCGCGACCATATGGTTAAGGATGGAAAGATCTCGGTGACCTGCGAATTCTGCAGCGCCAATTATCTATTCGCGCCGGAAGAAGTAGACGCCAAGGAGGCCGCGAACTAGACCGGCGACATGGGCTGCCGCGCTGTCTTTGCCTGTCTTGCCATGCTCGCCGTGCCGGCTTTCGCGATGGCGCAATCCTGCCCGGAGCCGCTTGCGTCGGCGCGGCGGCTCGTCCTCGTTACCACCGACGGCATGAACACGCCGAAGGCGACCTTGCAGCGCTTCGAGCGCGAGAGCGCCTCGGAACCCTGGCACGCGGTCGGCGATGCCGAGGCCGCGGCGGTCGGGCGGACTGGCATCGGCTGGTCGGTGTTCTTCCGCAAATGGGCGCGAGCCGGCGAGCCCATAAAAGTCGAGGGCGATAAGCGCGCGCCAGCGGGCATCTATCGGCTCGGCCCGAGCTTCGGCCTCGCGCCGGCACAGCATGCGCATTACCGGCAGCTGACCGAGGGCACGGTCTGCGTCGACGACGCGTCGTCGCCGGCCTACAACACGATCACCTCGCGCGCCAAGGTCGGCTGGAGCGTGCACGGCGAGAACATGTGGCGCGTGCCGGACTATCGCCACGGGCTGTTCATCGACTATCCGACCGATGCGCGCGCACGCGCCGGCTCCTGCGTCTTCGTGCACATCCTGCTGCCGGGCAAGCACAGCACCGGCGGCTGCGTCGCGCTGCCCGAGGCGCGGGTCGAGGCCTTGCAGGATTTCTCCGCGAGCGGCGCCGTGATCGCCATCCTGCCGCGCGCGGCGCTGGCGCGCGGAAAGGGCTGTCTTCCCTAATTGATCGTGCGCTCGGCGTAGGAGCTGTCCAGCGAGAACGCCGGAATGTCGATGTCGAAACGCTCGCCCTGATCGGTGATCATTCCGTAGGTGCCGACCATGAAGCCGGACGGGGTCTGCAGCGGCACGCCGCTCGTATACTCGAAGGATTGGCCGGGCTTCAGCGTCGGTTCCTCGCCGACGACGCCGGCGCCGCGGACCTCCTGCAAGCGTCCATTGGCATCGGTGATCTTCCAGTGCCGCGTCTTCAGCTGCACGGTTTCCGGGCCGAGATTGGTGATGTCGATGGTGTAGGCCCAGAAGTAATGGCTGTTTGATGGCGACGACCGCTCGGAAAGGAAGCGGGGCGTCACCGTAACCTCGATCTTGCGAGTGACGGCTCGATACATGGCTATGGCCCGTTGATAAAACTAATCAGGCGCGGGCGAGGCGACAATACTGTACCGTGAGAGAGCGGTGGGTAATAAGGTAACCCAGCGGCGAGAGCGAGCAGAACGGTGAACCCGCACGAGAAAATCACGCTGGCCAAGCCTGCGGTCGCGACCGAGCGCGACCTGCGGCTCGATCTGTTCCGTGGCATCGCGCTCTGGCTGATCTTTCTCGACCATATCCCGTCGAACGCGGTGAGCTGGATCACCATCCGCAACTACGGTTTCTCCGACGCTACCGAGATCTTCGTCTTCATCTCCGGCTACACCGCGGCCTTCGTCTACGGCAAGGCGATGCGTGAGCGGGGCTTCTTCATCGCCAGCGCCCGCGTGCTGCGCCGCGCCTGGCAGATCTATGTCGCGCACGTCTTTCTGTTCGCCATCTATCTCGCCGAGATCGCGTCGGTGGCGCACACCTTCGACAACCCGCTCTACGGCGAGGAGATGGGTATCCTCGATTTCCTGAAACAACCGGATCAGACCATCGTCCAGGCGCTGCTGCTCAAGTTCAAGCCGGTGAACATGGACGTGCTGCCGCTCTACATCGTGCTGCTGCTGTTCTTCGCGCCGATGCTGTGGCTGGTCTTGCGCAAGCCCGCGCTGGCGTTGGTCGCGTCGGCGGTGCTGTACGCCATGACGTGGTGGTTTGGCTGGAACCTGCCGGCGTATCCGAGCGGCGAGTGGGCGTTCAATCCGATTGCCTGGCAATTCCTGTTCGTATTCGGCGCCTGGTGCGCGCTCGGCGGCGCGCAACGCCTCGGCCGCTGGATCGCCGCACCGGCGGTTGTCGGCGCCGCCTTCGGCTATCTGGCCTTTGCCTTCTTCATTACGATGACCTGGTACTTTCCGCGGCTCGGGGTTCTGGTGCCGCACTGGCTTTCGGAGATCATCTATCCGATCGACAAGACCAATCTCGACGTGATGCGCATCGCGCATTTCTTTGCGCTCGCGGTGATCACCGTGCGCTTCGTGCCGCAAGACTGGCCTGCGCTGCGCTCGGGCGTGTTTCGGCCTGCGATCGTCTGCGGCCAGCATTCACTGGAGACCTTCTGCCTCGGCGTGTTCTTGTCCTTCGCCGCGCACTTCGTCTTCACTGAAATATCCAACCGCGTCTTCACGCAAATCGTCATCAGCGCGCTCGGCATTGCCGTCATGGTTGCAGTCGCGGAGCTGATTTCGTGGTACAAGAAGATCGAACGCAAGGGACCGGGATCGCGCACGCCGACGGCGCAGGCCGATCTTGCTGGGGGCGAAGTATGAGGACACTCCTTGCCGTGTTTCTCGGAGCTTTGGCGTGCGCGCATTCCGCCGCGGCGGACACGCCTGCGGACTGTCGTACGGCCGAAAGCCAATCCGACACCGCCTATGCTCTGCCGCACGCGACCAAGGCGATCGCGGAAAAGCACCTCAACATTTTCGTGCTCGGCGCGGGCTCATCGAGCTTGCCCGGCCCGAACGGCGTCGCTGAAGCCTACCCGGCGCGGCTGCAGGCGGCGCTGAGTGAAAAGCTCCCTGGCGTCGCGGTCAGGGTAACCACCGATATCAAGCCGCGGCGCACGGCGATGGAAATGCTGCCCGTCCTGAAATCGACGCTGGCGACGCTCAAGCCCGATCTGGTGATCTGGCAGACCGGCACCAGCGACGCGGTGCGTAATGTCGACCCGGAATCCTTCAAGGCGGTGCTGGACAAGGGGATCGGGCTCGCCGACCAGGCCGGGGCCAATACGATCCTGATGAATATGCAGTATAGCCCACGGACTGAATCGATGATCGCGCTGGGTAGCTATGCCGAAAACATGCGCTGGGTTGCGCTGCAGCATGAACTACCGCTCTTCGACCGCTTTAGTATTATGAAAGTATGGTCGGAACTGGGGACCTTCGACTTGACGTCCGACACGAAGAAACTTGACATAGCTCAAAGGGTCCATGATTGCATTGGGCGATTACTTGGTGATCTCATTCTGGAAGCGACCAAGCCGGACGGGGGTCAGGCCGGCGCTTCGCGATAGACAGCCGGGACAGGACTTTGCAGCGTAGAATTTCGATCGTCGCGAGGGGGGCACTCGCGGTTTCTCTGCTCGGACTGTTGTCCGCGTCGGTTGTGCGCGCGCAAGACGCACCGCACGCCTGCAACATTCCTGGCGACATCGCCCATCTGACCAATCCGCTGCCGCATGTGGCGCGGCATCTCGCCGCGGGAAAGCCGATCACCGTCGTCGCCATCGGCTCGTCATCGACAGCGGGGGCGGGCGCGAGCTCTCCGGCCGCGACCTATCCAAGCCGGCTCTCCGTCGAGCTCGCACAGCGCTTTCCCAATGCGCAGATCAACGTGATCAATCGCGGGGTCAATGGCGAAGAAACGGCGGACATGCTGGCGCGTTTCGACAAGGAAGTGCTCGCCGCGAGGCCTGATCTCGTACTCTGGCAGGTCGGCACCAATTCCGTGCTCCGCGACCATCCGTTGGCACCGCATCAGACGCTGCTGCACGAAGGGCTCGAGCGGCTGAAGCAACTCGGCACCGACGTGGTGCTGATCGATCCGCAATTCGCCCCCAAGGTGCTCGCCAAGTCCGAGCTCGACGGCATGCTCGCACTGATCGCTGAAGTGGCGAAGCACGACAATGTCGATCTGTTTCACCGCTTCGCGCTGATGCGCGAATGGCACGATGCGCAAAACATTCCGTTCGTAGCGTTCGTGTCGCCGGACGGCCTGCATATGAACGACTGGAGCTACGCCTGCCTCGCCAAGGTGCTCGGCGCGGCGATCGCCGAAGCGGCGACCCGTCCGGTGGCGACGGTGGCGGCGAGCGTCCGCGCACGTTGAGCTGAAACAATCCCGATCTGAAGCCTATCCGTCGTCACGCCCCGCGAAGGCGTGGCATCCAGTATTCCGTGAAACTGCGACTGTGCGAGAGTCGCAAGATTGCGGAGTACCGGGTCCCCGCTTTCGCGGGGACGACGCCGAATGTGTTGAGCAGGCGCGGACTAACGTCACACCTTCTCCAACGCCGTCAGTACATCCTCGATGATGTCATCGGGATGCTCCAATCCCGCGGAGAAGCGGATCAACCCGTCGCCGATGCCGAGCTCAGCGCGCGCCTGCGGCGTCAGCCGCTGATGCGTGGTCGTCGCCGGATGCGTGACCAGGCTCTTTGAGTCGCCGAGATTGTTGGTGATGCGCACGAGCTTGAGCGCATTGAGGCAGCGGAACGCGCCGGCCTGGCCGCCCTTGACCTCGAAGGCGATCAACGTCGAGCCAGAGCGCATCTGCTTCTTGATGATCGCCGCCTGCGGATGATCGTCGCGGCCCGGATAGATGAGCCGCGTGAGCTTGGCATGTCCGTCGAGCGCTTTGGCGACGGCGGCGGCGTTGTCGGTCTGCCGGCGGATGCGCAGCGCGAACGTTTCCAGTCCCTTGAGCAGCACCCAGGCATTGAACGGCGACATCGAGGGTCCGGTCTGGCGCAGCACCTGATGCACATGGTCCTGAATGAATTTCTCGCTGGAGAGGATGACGCCGCCCAGGCAGCGGCCCTGGCCGTCGATATGTTTGGTGGCCGAATAGATGACGCAGTCGGCACCGAGCGCCAGCGGGCTCTGCCACAGCGCGGTCGCGAACACATTGTCGACCACGAGCTTTGCGCCGGCGTCATGCGCGATCTCCGCCACCGCCGCGATGTCGATCACCTCCAGCGTCGGATTGGTCGGCGACTCCAGGAAGAACACCTTGGTGTTCGGCCGCGCCGCGGCCTTCCATTGCGCAAGATCGGTGCCGTCGACCAGCGTCGAGGCCACGCCGAAGCGCGGCAGCCAGTCTTCCACCACCCAGCGGCAGCCGCCGAACAGCGCCTTGGCGGCAACCACGTGGTCGCCGGCTTTGACTTGGCCCATCAGCGCCGCGGTTACCGCGGCCATGCCGCTCGCGGTGGCGCGCGCGGACTCGGCGCCTTCCAGCGTCGCCATGCGCTTCTCGAACATCGCGACTGTCGGATTGGAGAAGCGTGAATAGAGGAACCCCGGTTCCTCGCCGCGGAAACGCGCCGCACACTGCTCGGCGCTCTCGTAGACGAAGCCCTGCGTGAGGAACAATGCCTCGGAGGTTTCGCCGAACTCCGAACGCATGGTTCCGGCGTGGATGAGCTGGGTTTCGGGGCGATAGCGGCGTTGCGGTGCGGACATGTGGCCCTCCTTCAGGCAACAAAAAACCGGCCGGAAATATCCTGGCCGGGCACACGCGTCCCCGGCCTTTTAGCGATTTGTTTTACGTGGCTGCAAGCCGGCCGGCTCAAATGACCACGGGATAACAGGGGTCTTACGCGCCCGATCCCTTCACGTCAAGGCACCCATCGGATAGACGGCTGGCAGTGGCTTTTGCAGGGGGTTTGCGTTGCCGCTCTCCTTCGCCGTCGAGGACAAGGGCATCCTGCCCGACCGCATGATCATGGCGTTGGTCGAGGATGGCGCGATCATCCCCGAATACGACCTGGTCACCGACCAGGTGCAGCCCGCAAGTCTCGACCTCCGACTCGGCGAGGTCGCCTATCGCGTACGCGCGAGCTTTCTGCCCGGGCCGAACATCACGGTTGCCAGGCGCATCGACGAGCTGAAGTTGCACGAGGTGACGCTCACCGACGGCGCGGTGCTGGAGACCGGCTGCGTCTATATCGTGCCGCTGCTCGAGAGCCTGGCATTGCCCGATGACATCGTCGCCGCAGCCAACCCGAAAAGCTCGACCGGACGGCTCGATGTGTTCACCCGCGTGATCGCCGACGGCACCCGCGGCTTCGACCGGATCGAGGCCGGCTATCACGGTCCGCTGTATGCCGAGATCAGCCCGCGCACGTTTCCGGTGCTGGTGCGCGAAGGCTCGCGGCTCTCGCAGATCCGCTTCCGCCGCGGCCACGCGCTGCTCGACGGCGACGCGCTGCGCGCGCTGCACGCGCGCGAGCGGCTCGTCGACACCGACAATGCCGACGTCACCGAGGGCGTCGCGGTGGGCGTCGACCTCTCCGGTCTTGGGCCCGGCGGGCTCGTCGGCTATCGCGCCAAGCGACACACGGGCCTGATCGATGTCGAGCGCCGCGGCGGCTATCCGGTCGGCGAGTTCTGGGAGCCGATGCAGGCGCGCGCCGACAAGAACCTGATCCTCGATCCCAATGAGTTCTACATTCTGGCGTCGAAGGAAGCGGTACAGGTGCCGCCGGATTTCGCCGCCGAGATGGTGCCGTTCGATCCGTTGGTTGGCGAATTCCGCGTGCACTATGCCGGCTTCTTCGATCCCGGATTCGGCTATGCCGGCGCCGGCGGCCGCGGCGCCCGTGCCGTGCTCGAGGTGCGCTCGCGCGAGGTGCCGTTCATTCTCGAGCACGGACAGATCGTCGGGCGCCTGGTCTACGAGAAGATGCTGTCACGGCCGGGCAAGCTCTATGGCGAAGGCATCGGCTCGAACTATCAGGCGCAGAGCTTGAAACTGTCGAAGCACTTCCGCGCCTAAGCTCTCGCGGGCCGGCGAACCGCTCGCACCTTTCCGCTGTTGCCGCCTCCGCAGAAGAATGTGTCGCTGCCGTTCGACTCCAGCCCCGATACGATGAGGCCGGCCGGCATGTCGAGCTGCTCGAGGACTTTGCCGCTCTGCGGATCGAGCCGGCGCAGCTCGCTCTGCTCTTCTTCCCAGGTGCCATGCCAGAGCTCGCCCTCGACCCAGGTGACGCTGGTGACGAAACGATTGGAGTCGATGCTGCGCAGGATCGCGCCGGTCTGCGGATCGACTTGATGGATCTTGCGCCGGCGATACTGCGCGACCCAGAGCGTGCCTTCCGCCCAGGCCATTCCCGAGGCGCCGCCTTCAGGCGTCGGAATGGTCGCGACCACGCGACCGCTGTCCGGATCTATCTTCTGAATGCGATCGCCGGAGATCTGGTAGAGGTGCTGGCCATCGAAGGCGGTGCCCGCATGCGCGGGGACAGCGAGCTTGCGCAGCGTTTCCCCGCTCACCGGATCGACGGCATTGAGCGTGTCGCCGGCGGCGACCCACATATTCTTGCCGTCATAGCTGACGCCGGCCACCTGCGTGACATTGGGGAAGGGGCCGTACTCGCGGATGATCTCTGCTGCTTTGCGTTTCATGGTGGTGCTCGTGTTCAGGTTGTTTCGATGCGCGCACCCTACGCATCCGGCAGCGCAGTCGGGAGTAACAAGCTTGTCGGGAAACCTGGGACCGGCGGCGTCATCCAGCGGCGCGCGCGGCCGTGGCCCAGCGCCTGCACCTTGCCATCTCTCGTGAGCTCATCGAGCGCGCGCTGCAATGTTCGCTGACTGGCGCCGAGCGCGAGCGCCAGCGCCGAGCTCGACCAGGCTTCGCCGTCCGCGAGCAGTGCGAGCACGCTCGCATGCGCCGCATCGGTCGGCGGTGCGAGCACGATCACATCGCGACCGCGCCGCGGCACGAGGACAAAGCCCGCCTCGGTCGCCTCGATGCCGGCGGCGCCGCGCAGCACCTTGCGCAGGCGGCCGATCTCGACGCGCAGCCGTGCGCGATGCGATTCGTCGGCGTGCCTGGCGCGGAATGCGCGCGCGAGCAGCGCGGCGCGCGACACGTCGCCCGGCCAGGCTTCGGCAAGCGCGCGGACCAGCGCGAAGAGAACCGGGCGGGTCTCCAGCGAAATCACGTTGCCGGCCTGACAGGCAAGGCGGCGACAAGCATCGATGATCAAGGTCTTCGAGGCCAGTAGCGCTTCGACCTCCTCCAACCGCAGCAGCTGCTCCTCGCCGCGGGCGATCAGCCGCGCGGCCGGGGTCTCGAGCACACGCGCCGCGGTCTCGACCTCCGCCAGAAGCGGCACGATACGGGCCTGCCGCGCGGCCTGTTCGGCGCGCGCCAGCGCTTCGCGCGCCGCCGTGACGCGCAGGCGCCGCATGGCGATGCCGGCGACGACGAGCTCGAGCGACGCACGCGAGGCGGGCGGCAGCAGTATTGGATCAAAGCCCGCCAGCAGGCGCTCGGCCTCGTCGAGGCGGCCGATCAGCAGAAGATGGCGGCTCTTGAGGTAGCGCGCATGCGCGGCATTGGCGCGATCGCCGCGTTTTGTGAGCGTGTCATGGGCCGCGTCGAGCGCTTTCCCGGGCCAATTGAGATCGCGCGAGACCAGCGCGATCTCGGCCTCGGCAATGGCGCAGCGAGCGCGAGCCAACGCCTCGCGCGGCCCGAAGGCGCGCGCCGCCCGCCGCAGCAGCGTTTTGGCGCGGTCCAGATCGCCGAGCTGCGCCATGGCGATGCCGCGCAGCGCCAGCGCCGGCGGATCGTCTCGCAGCGCAATGCAATTGAGCGCATGCAGCGCATTCCCTGCGGCGAGCGCCTGTGCCGCAGCGGTGATCAGCGAGTCCATCGAAACCCTGGGAATGAAATCCCGACACACTTGTCACTCCCGGCCGGCGGCCGGGCGGCCCTAAATCTAGCCCACGACCAACGGGCGGCAAGCCGCCGGCAGGACCGGCGTGGACCGCAAAAGGAGAGAACCGATGACACATACGATCGCGACCCGTGAACAATGGCTCGAAGCGCGGCGAGATCTGCTCGCCGCCGAGAAGGACCTCACCCGGCGCAGCGACAACGTCGCCCGGCTGCGGGCACGCCTGCCTTGGGTGCGGGTCGAGAAGAATTACGTTTTCGAAGGCCCGGATGGCCCGGTAACGCTGGCGGACCTGTTTGACAGGCGCTCGCAGCTCATCGTCCAGCAGTTCATGCTGGCTCCGGGCTGGGAGCAGGGCTGCAAGAGCTGCTCCTACATGGCCGACCACACCGACGGCATGATCGCTCACCTGGAGCATCGCGATGTCACGATGGTGGCGATCTCGCGCGCCCCGCTCGCCGAGATCGAGCGCTTTCGCGCCCGTATGGGCTGGCGATTCAAGTGGGTATCCTCGCACGGCACCGACTTCAACTACGACTTCGGCGTCAGCTTCACGCCGGACCAGGTGGCCAAGGGCCGGATCGATTACAATTTCGGCAATTGGCCTCATGTCGGGGAGGAATGGCCGGGCGTGAGCGTGTTCTGCAAAGACGATGCAGGTCACGTCTTCCACACCTATTCGACATACGGCCGCGGCGTCGAAGTGATGATGGGGACCTATCGGATGCTCGATCTCACGCCAAAAGGACGGGACGAGGGGGACGGCGCCTACACGATGGACTGGATCCGCCACCATGACCGCTACGAGCCGCAGACCCCGGCGAAAGCAGCGGCCGGTTCCTGTTGCGCAGCGCGCGCTTGAGGTGCGGCCATGACCAACGTGTCGATGTCCCCTGTCTTGCGTTACGACATCGAGGCAGGGAGCGGCCACGCCGCTCCCGGCTTCGCTCGATGGCTCGGCCTTGCCGCCGCGCCGACATTCGCGGTCATGGCGCTGTGGAGCGCTTTATCCGGTGCGCAGCCCGACATGCTCTGTATGGCGATGCAAGGCTCATCGCCAATCAGCGGCATGACCCTGATGTATCTGCTGATGTGCGCGTTCCACCTGGCGCCGTGGCTGAATCAGCTCTCAGCAAGCAGGCATCGGGACGCCTGACGACTGATCCCTGATCCCCGATGACTGATGCCCGATCACCACAGGCCTTCTTTGGTGTACGGCGCGCTCCACAACGTCACGGTCAGGACGGCGGCTTTGATCCAGGCCGCCTCGATCCGATCGATGTCCTGCGGAGCGACGCCGGATTTCTGCAACTGCGGCCGCACCGTCAACGCGACCGGTGCGACGAATGCAAACAAGTAGCGTAGCGGCACGACCGGCGGCGTCTGCGTGTGGTCGGTCACGTTCTTCTTGTCCGGCGTGTGACGGAGCCCGATCTCCTGCTGGTAATCGAGCCAGGCCTGGTCGAACGGCCGTGTCGCGACGTCGATCACCCAGCGCACGAAGCGCTTCTTGACCGCGGCCTTATAGTGCTCATCGGGCTTATGGTCCGGGCCGAAGAACCATTGCGCGAGGAACTCATGCGCGCCAATGATCTCCCGCCAGCCGTCGACGAATTCTTCGGCGTGATCGGCGATCAAGTCGCTGGCGCGGTGCAACGCTTGCCGATCCGGTTCGCCGAATTCGAGCGCCGCTTCCAGCTGATGCAATTCCGTGAGCGTCAGCGGAGAATGGGGAACTCGGCCGAAGTCGTAGCCTGCGATTTGGGTTTCGAGCACGATAGGCCTCCACGCACGTCTGCAGGCCAACGTGGGGCGGCCGCGATGTTTCCGGCGCCGGCCGCCGGCAGAACATGCGGCCTCTGCTTTTTGGGATAGCTCGCGCTGTCGTCTGGTATTGCGTGGTCGCCACCCTGTCCAGAGACGCAGCTGATCCTCATGGTATGGGTATGCCGCCGCACACGAAAACTGAACCGCTAATGTGAATTGGGCGCCGCCTCTCGCCGGCACGGCGGCGTGCTTTGTCTGCGCGTGTCGCCGGCAGGCTACACAGGGAGTGGACAATGGGCTCAAAAAAACAAAACGCCCCGCATCGTCTTGGCGGGCTGCTCATCGGAACAGCTTTGGTGATGGGTGTCCCGCTTACCGCGAGCGGCGCCTTTGCCGCGACGGACGCCTATCTGGAATTCAATAACAACAACACCAACCAGCATCATAAGCATCACAAGCACCACGGCGGCAACCAGAACAACTCCAGCAACACGAAGTCGAGTCCGCTCGCTATCCCGCACCAGATCCTGACGCCCCAGGATAGTTCGACGCTGTCCAACTCCACGACCCTGGGAGGATCGCAGAAGAACGGAACGACTGTGAACACTTCGCACAGCCACAAGTAATCCGGGGCTCTCAAGCCACACGCCAACACGCAACGACCGCGCAGCCATGACGGCGGCGCGGTCGATCGCTTTCCGGTGAGACTGCGAGCGACGCGCGGGCCTACCGTTGAGCGTAACGCGAGCCTGCGTGCGGCGAAAGATTTGGGCACGATCACGCGCGGTGCACGCGTCGCCGAAAGTCTCTGCCGATGGCACTTGGCTTCGCGCGCAACGCCAATCTGCGTGAAAGCCGACAGAGGGAAAGCATTAATCCAAATCAATGCCAGGCCTTAAGGATCAGACGGCGCGGAAGGTGCACGATTGCCGGCGATTGTTGAAACGCCATCGCGGGTTGCGGCGCGCGCCGTAGCCTGCCTCCACATCGCTCGAAACAGGTTTCCGAAACGGTGGGATGGCTGATCGCGATCCCGCAAAAACAACAACGCGAACTCAAAGAACTGGGAGGATGAAAATGAAATTCACACTGACTCGTCGTACGATCGTGAAAGCTGGCGCGGCGCTTGCCGGCTCAGCCGTGTTCTCGCCGCCGGTCCTGACCTTTGCGCAAGGCGAGACCCCGATCAAAGTCGGCATGCATGATCCCTTCACCGGCACTTACGCGGCCGAAGGCGAGAGCGAGAAGCGCGGCGCCATGATGGCGCTCGCCGAAATCAACCAGAAAGGCGGGATCAACGGCCGCAAGGTCGAGCTGGTGCTGGAGGACGATGCGGCGAATGCCGGTCTCGCCGCGCAGAAGGCGCACAAGCTGATCGAGCAGGACAAGGTCAACCTCCTGATGGGCGCCGTGTCGTCTGCGACCGCCTTGTCGGTCAACCAGGTCGCCCACGACAACGGGATGCTCTACATGGTCACCGGCGGTCACACCGATCCAGTGACCGGCAGCCAGTGCCACTGGACCACGTTCCGCATCTGCACCACGACCTACATGCTCGCCGCGGGTCTTGCCGGCACGCTCTACAAGAAATTCGGCGGCAAGTGGTATTTCATCACGCCCGACTACGCTTTCGGGCACACGCTGCAGGAGTCCTATGCGAAGTTGCTGAAAGGCCTCGGCGGCCAAGTGCTCGGCAATTCGCTGGCGCCGCTCGGCACCACCGACTTCTCCTCCTATCTGATCAAGGCGCAGCAATCGAAGCCGGACGTGCTCATCGTGCTCGCCGACGGCCAGGACCTGGTGAACTGCATGAAGCAGGCGGCGCAGTTCGGCCTGATGAAGAAATTCCCGATCGGCGGCGGGCTCTCCGAGCTCGAAGTGCTGCGCGCGCTTCCGAAAGAAGCCAAGCAGGGCTGGTGGACGCTCGAATGGTACTGGGACCAGCCGAACACGCCGCATGTGAAGGAGTGGGTCGAGGCCTACAGGAAGGCCTATACCGACGGCAGCTATCCGAGCGCTCGCACCTGGTTCGGCTATGCTGGGCTGCATTCGTTGGCGATGGGCGCCAACAAGGCGAAATCGACCGACGCGTCGAAAGTCGCGAAGGCGCTGGAAGGGCTCGAGTTGCCGCCGGAGATCAAGCTGCAGCCAAACAAGGTCTACTTCCGGCCCGGCGATCACCAGCTGATGTCGAGCGAGTTCCCCGGGGAAATCCTTCCCGACGGCAAATATCCGTCGATGTTCAAGGTCGCGGACATCGTCGCCGGCGACAAGATCGCGCTGCCGGTCAACGAGACCGGGTGCAAGCTCGACTATCCGGCCTGACCGGCAAGGGTTGAGGTATCGATTCGTGCTGCGCCGCCTCCTGCGCGGGGGCGGCGCGGTGCGCCTTCAACGCAGAGACTAAGCGGGCGACAAGGCGGACAATGGAGCTTTTGCTTTTCAATGCCTTCAATGGGCTCATCCAGGGCGTGTTCTACGCGCTGATGGCGATCGGCCTGGCGCTGATCCTGAGTCTGAATTCAGTGATCAACATGGCGCATGGCGGCTTCCTCGTCATCGGCGCATATCTTGCCTATACGCTGACGCCGTATCTGGGCTTCTGGGGCGCGCTGATCGCCGGTCCCGTTCTCGCCGGAGCCATCGGGCTTGTCGTCGAACGCGTGCTCATCCGTCCGGTCTACAAGCGCGCCGATCCGATCTACAGTCTGCTTCTCACCTTCGGCCTGGCGCTGGTCATCGAGGACATGACGCGCACCATCTGGGGTCCGACGGGCTTGCCCCTGGAAGTGCCGGACGTGATCAACTCGCCAGTGAGCGATGTCTATTTCTTCATTACCGGCTATCGGCTCTTCGTCATCGGCATCACCGCCACGGCCGTCATTGGCCTTTATCTTCTGCTGCGTTACACGCTACTCGGCATCCGCATCCGCGCCGGCACGCGCGACCTGGAGACGACGTCGGCGCTCGGCGTCAACATCTACAAGCTGCGCGCCTTCAACTTCGCCTTCGGCTGCATCTTCGCAGGGCTCGCCGGTGTGCTCGCCGCCGGCGTGCTCGGCCTCACGCCGCCGATGGGCAACAGCCTGATCATGCCGAGCTTCGTTGCCATCATCATCGGCGGTGTCGGCAGCCTGTTCGGCGCCGTGATCGGCGGCCTGATCATCGGGCTCGCTGCAGGGATCGTCACGACCTATTACCCGGCCGGGAGTGAGGCCGTGATCTATCTGATGATGCTGATTGTCCTGGTGGTGCGGCCGCGCGGATTGTTCGGCGAAGAGGGCCTGTTCGAATGACGCGCGTTGTTTCGATTGCGGCAATGTGGATCGTGCTGATCGCGGTGCCGTACTGGCTCCCGGCGATCGGCGGCTATACGGCGCTCGGCTCGAAGGTTCTGATCTATGCGATCGCGACCATGGGGCTGAACCTCGTGCTCGGCTTCACCGGCGGCCTATCCTTCGGGCAGGCGGCGTATTTCGGTCTCGGCGCCTATGGCGCCGGAATGACGCTCAAATATCTCGCGCTCTCAACCCCGCTGGCGATCCTGATCGGCACGGTGGTCGGCGGTCTGGCGGCGACGATCCTGGGCCCGTTGGTGATGCGCCGGCGCGGCATCTACTTCGCCATGATCACCATCGCGATCGGCCAGCTGTTTTACTTCGTCATGGTGCGCTGGAATGAGGTCACGGGCGGCGAGGACGGCCTCGCCGGCTTCGGCCGGCAGAACATTCATCTCGGCTCATTGACGATCCCTATCGCGTCGTCCGGTGCTGCGTTTTATTACCTCGTGCTGCTGTGCTTCACGCTCGCCGTCGCGCTGATGTGGACGATCCTGCAATCGCCGCTCGGGCACACATGGGTGGCGATCCGCGAAAACCGGCGGCGCATGGAATTTCTCGGCGTGCGTGTCGAACGTTATGTGTGGGCGGCATTCGCGATCGCCGGAACGATCACCGCGTTCGCCGGCTCGCTGAATGCGCTGCTGTTCAACTTCACGTCGCCGCAGGACTTGCATTGGATCCTTTCCGGGAATTTCGTGATCATGATCATCCTCGGCGGCATGCGCAGCTTCTTCGGGCCGCTCATCGGCGTCATCATTTTCGTGGTCGCGCAGGATTATCTCTCCAGCGTCACCGAAAACTGGATGACCTTCATCGGCCTGATCTTCGTCTGCATCGTGCTGTTGTTTCCGCGCGGTGTGCTCGGAATCTTCCGGCGCGCGGAGGCTGTCTGATGAACGCGCCCACGCATATGCCGGGCGCTGCGGCCCCAGCCCGGGACGCAGACGCGCCGTTCCTGCGCATGGCCAACGTCTCCCGCCATTTCGGAAGCCTCAAGGCCGTCGACGGCGTCTCGTTCGAGATGCGCTCGGGCGAGATGCGCGCGGTGATCGGGCCGAACGGTGCCGGCAAGACGACCTTCTTCAATCTGATCAGCGGCCTGCTGCCGCCGACCTCCGGTGAGGTGATCTTCGAAGGCGAGACCATCACGCGGCAGAGCGTCGTGCAGCGCGTCGGGAAGGGGATCGTGCGCACCTTCCAGATCACCGAGGTGATGCCGGATCTCAGTGTCTACGAGAACATCCGCATCGGGGTCGAGACCGCGGATCGGCTCAATGCGCGGCCCTGGCTCAGCCGTGCGGCGCGCGCCGCCGTCGCCGCGCGCGCCGACGAGTTGATTGAGATCGTGGACCTTTCCGGAAAGGAAGATCGCACCGTCGGCGAGCTCGCACATGGCGACCAGCGCGTCGTCGAGCTGGCGCTGGCGCTCAGCCTGAAGCCGCGGCTGCTGCTGCTCGACGAGCCGACCGCGGGCATGGGTGACCACGAGACCGATCACATGGTCGACCTTGTGCGCCGGCTGCATGCCGAGCAGGGCGTCACCATCCTGTTCATCGAGCACGACATGGACATCGTCTTCGGTATCGCCCAACGCGTAACGGTGCTCGACCAGGGCCGTGTGCTCGCCGACGGCACGCCGGAGGAGATCTCCGCCGACGAGCGCGTGCGCGCTGCGTATCTCGGGACCGCCGAATGAGCGTCGTTCTTAAAACCCAGGACATCCACTCGTTCTACGGCAAGAGCCATATCCTGCATGGGGTATCGCTCGAGATGACCGAGGGCGAGATCGTTGCCGTGCTCGGCCGCAATGGCGCCGGCAAGACGACGACTGTACGCAGTCTGATGGGGCTCACCCCGGCGCGCATAGGCAAGATCGAGATCTTCGGGCGCGACACCACCCGTTGGCCGACGCATCGCATCGCCGAGCTCGGCGTCGGCTATGTGCCGGAGGGGCGCAAGATCTTCGGTGGCCTCAGCGTGTTGGAGAACCTGAAGGTGCCGCAGGCGCGGCCGGGGCCATGGACGCTCGAGCGCGTGTTCACCCTCTTCCCGCGCCTGGCCGAACGCCGCGCGCAACTCGGCCGCCAGCTCTCCGGCGGGGAGCAGGAGATGCTGGCGATCGCCCGGCCCCTGCTGCTCAACCCGCGTCTCATGCTGCTCGACGAGCCGTCGCAGGGTCTCGCGCCGCTCATCGTCAAGGAGGTGATGCGGGTGGTCCAGCGCATGCGCGAGGAGGGCTTGTCAGTGCTGCTGATCGAGCAGAACGCGCCGCTCTGCCTCTCGATCGCCGACCGCGCCTACGTCCTCGACGACGGCAAGGTCGTCTATTCCGGCTCCGCGTCCGAGCTCGCGAATGACACGGAGCTGGTCAACAAGCTGGCCGGCGCCGGCAAGACCGACCGCGCCAAGCCGCGATCAGCGGCGCGCGAGCGCAGCAGCGTTTGAGCCCGTTTTACGGCACAATGTGCTCATCGCGAAAACGGCGCAGCAGGCGGACGAACATCGCCTCGCTGTCGACGACCTGGTGGAAGCCATAAAGCCGCGACTTGGTCACGTCCGACATGACGTCCCAGTCGGCGCCGAACACGTAATCCGCGAACGGCCAGGCGACGAGATCCGCGTAGCGCAGCGGTTGCAGCTTGTATTCGCGCGTCATCTGCTCCCATAGCGACGCCTTGTCGGCCATCTGCTGCGTAAGCGAGATCGTCTGTGGATCGCCCGCCGGCATCTCGAAGGCGTCGGCGATTTTCGGCCAAACATTGCGCCAGCGAAAATAGTCGCCATTGGTGATGTTGAACGCCTCATTGGCGCAGCGGGGCTCGGTCGCCGCCCACAGCGCCGCGTCCGCGAAATGCGTCGATTCCGTCACCTGGTAGATCGAGCCGTAGGCGCCGGGCTTGCCGGGAAACCGCAGCGGCTGACCGAGCTCTTTGGAAATCGCCGCGTAAACCGCAATGGCCGGGACGATGCTCATCGGGGAGCCCGGCGCGAAGCCGCAGAGCGTCTGCGGGCGCAGCTCGACCCAGTCCCACGCCTTGCCGTGTCGATAGGCGGCGAGCCAGTCGATCTGATCGAAATAGTAGTTCGGGCCGGCGTGACGCGGATCGGTCTCGCGCATCGGCGTCTTCAGCGGGCCGAGATGCACGCCGTAATATTTCGTGCCTGTGACCAGCACCACGCGCTTTAGTGACGGCGCGGCGCCGCTGATGGCACTGACCGCGTTCACCAGCATGCCGCGATTGGGAGCGACGTTGGCCGCGAAATTCGCGGCGCGGCCCGCGCTCGCCTGGAACGCAGCGTAGAAAATGTGGGTGACGTCGGTGAGTGGGGCGAGCTTGCGTTGCGTGTCCTCGGCGTCGAGCAGATCGACCGCGATATGGCGATAGCGCTTGCTGTCTGGCTGCGCGCGCCGCGACAGGCCGACGATGTCCCAATCGGGCTCTGCGAGCAGCCGTTCGACGATATAGCGGCCGATGACGCCGAGCGCGCCGACGACGGCGGCTTTCCTTTGCATGTCAGGTTTATCCCGCGATCCGCGCGCGACTATAAACGTGACTTCGCAGAAAAGAAAAACGCTGACCGGAGTTATTTCGGCCAGCGCAAGTGGTCGTTTGCAGGGACGTTTCTGGGCACAGGGTAATCAGGGATCAGAAGTCAGTGATCAGAACTCAGGGATCAGACGTGGTTCTTCTGATTACTGATCTCTGTCCTCTGAGTCCTGTCAGTGGCAGGGCATTTTGTCGTCAGGCCGCGCGGTCCCCCGAGCGCCACGCGGCCAGAGATCGTCGTGATCGAAGATGGTCGCGCCGGCCAGCGCCACCACACGATTGCGGCCACCGTGCTTGGCCTTGTAGAGCGCGCTGTCGGCGCGGCGGATCAGGCGATCGATGCTGTCGCCCGGCTGCCATTCGGTGACACCGAAGCTGCAGGTGACGGTGACGGTCTTGTCGCCGACCCGCTCGGGCGTGCCGGCGATTTTGTTGCGGAGTTTTTCCGCAACCATGATCGCGTCGGTCATATTGCCGTTGATCAGCATGCAGAACTCTTCGCCGCCGAGCCGGCCGGCGAGCGCGTCGTGGCCGTTGAGCTTGGCGGCGGTCGACCACAGCACCACATCGCCTGCGTCGTGGCCGAGCGTGTCGTTGATCGCCTTGAAGTGATCGATGTCGAGCATGATCGCCGAGACCGCGGCGCCGGCACGAGCGCTTTCGCAATAGTCCTGTGCGGCCTCGAAGAAAGCGCGGCGGTTGGCCAGCCCGGTGAGCGTGTCGGTGTAGGCGTAGCGCGCGATCTCGCGCTGCATGGCGGTGACGCGCTCGGCGACGCGCAGACGAGCGCACAACTCTTCGCGCTGCGGCGGCTTTTGCATGAAGTCGTCGGCGCCGTGGTCCAGCGCTCTGACGATGTCGGTCTGCTCGCTATTCGACGACATCAGCACGATGTAGAGCGCGCGCTTGTTGCCGCAGAGCCGGCGCGCGGCCGCGACGACGTCGACGCCATGCATGGAGGTCGGCTCGGCGCTGGTGATCAGGGCGGAGATGTCGTCATGCGTGCGCAGATGTTCGATGGCCTCGGCGCCGTCGGTGAAGGTGACGACTTCGTGCTTCCACTGCTCCAGCATGGTCTGCAGGATGCGAAGGACGGTGCGGCTGGAGTCGACGATGGCGATACGCATGACTGACGCCCTTGGTTTTTTGGCGCCGGCCTCTTCGTGCCGGCGTGTCATGGGTTTTACGGCCACAATCCTTTCTCGGCGTTAGCAATGCCGTAGGGAGAAATACCGATACTCGAAGCGCCCGCGGAGTGCCGTTTCGATCGCGAAAAAGAAGAAAAGATCATGGAATTACAGGCGCATAAGTCGTTCGACTCAATTTTAGCGATTGTGCTTCGGGTCCATCCACAACTCCTGGCTATGCTGCAACTGGTTAAGGGGACGGATCAGTGACTGCCAACGGAACCTCGCACTCCGATCAGATTTTCATCGTGGACGACGATCCTGCCGTCCGCGAGATGCTGCGCATCGTGCTCGCCGGGGCCGACTACGAGGTCGTGTGCTTCGCCGACGGCCCGGCGCTGCTCGCCTCGATGCGCGATGCGACGCCGGCCTGCATCATCCTCGACGTACACATTCCCGGACCATCCGGCCTGATGGTGCTCAAGGAGCTGCGCGCCAACGAGCGGGCGATGCCGATCTTCATCATCTCCGGCGCCGGCGACATCCCGATGGCGGTCGAGGCGATCAAGAACGGCGCCCTCGATTTCATCCAGAAGCCGTTCCGCGGCAGCGAAGTGGTACAGCGCGTGCGCGAGGCGATCGCCGCGTCGATGCGCAAGAAGCCGGAGGCGCCGTCGTCGGGCGTGCGATCGCTGCATTTCCCCGGCATGGAGCCGCTCACCGCGCGCGAGCGCGACGTTCTCGAGCAGATCGTCGCGGGCGCGTCGAGCAAGGAAGCCGGCCGCGCGCTCGGCATCTCGCCGCGGACGATCGAGATCCATCGCGCGCGCATCATGGACAAGCTCGGCGCCAAAAACGCCGCCGACTTGATCCGCATCGTGCTCAGCGAAGGCCGCGTCGCGGTGGCTTAGCGTCGATCGCTGGCAACAGCCCGGGACCTCATCCTGAGGAGCCGCGCGTAGCGCGGCGTCTCGAAGGATGGCCGCAACTGCAGTGGCCTCATGCTTCGAGACGCGAGCTGCGCTCGCTCCTCAGCATGAGGATACAGGCCGACCCGAGCGGGCTACGCCGCGATCCCGATCCTTGCGATCCGCGTGAGCGCCTCGTCGAGTTCGCGGTCGGAGCAGGTCAGCGACAGCCGCAGATGTCCGGCACCGGAGCTTCCGAACGACGAGCCGGGAACGGTGGCGACGTCGATCTCGTCGAGCCAGCGCTTGGCGACGGCGGTGTCGGGCGCGGCGACCGCTGGGAACAGATAAAACGTCGCCGGCGGGATGTCGCAGGTGATGCCGCGCACGGTGGACAGGCCGCGCGCCGCGGTCTCGAGCCGTGTGCGGAACATTTTCCGGTAATGCGGCACGAGCTCGTCGAACAAGGAGAGCGCGGTGATGCCCGCGGCCTGCACGAAGCCGGGCACGCAATAGACCGAGTGCTGGATGAATTTGAGGATCGTCTTGGCGAGTCCGGGCGGGGTGATCAGTGCGCCGAGCCGCCAGCCGGTCATGCCGAAGGTCTTCGACAGGCTGTCGATGATGAAGACGCGCTCCTTGGCGCCGGGCAGGCGCGCCGGCGTCGGGAAAATGCCTTCATAGAGCAGGTCGGAATAGACCTGGTCGAACAGGATCCAGAGATCGTGCTTGGTCGCGAACGCCAGCAGCGACGCGATCTCGCTTTCGGAAAAGACGCGGCCGGTCGGATTGACCGGCGAGTTGACGATGATCGCCACGGTGCGCGGCGTCACCACGCGCTCGAGCGCGGCCGCATCGATGCGGTCGAGCATGGAAATGCCGATCGGCGTGCCGCCGCAGAGCCGTACGCACGGTCCGTAGCTGACCCAGCCGGGCTCCGGCACCAGTACCTCGTCGCCGGCCTGTACAACGCCCATCAGCGCGGTGAGCAGCGCAAACTTGCCGCCCGGCGTGACGATGACGTCGGCCGCGTCGTAAGCGACGCCCGAGCGCTTCGCCTCGCGCGCGACGATGGCCTCGCGCAGCGCCGGCAGGCCGGCCGGCGGCCCGTAATGCGTGTCGCCGCCGCGCATGGCACGCTCGGCGGCCTCGATGATCCGCGCGTCGGTCTGGATGTTCGGATCGCCGCTGGAGAGACCGATGATCTTGCGGCCCGCGGCGCGCGCGGCGCGCACGCGCTCAGTCATTTCCACGGTGGCCGAAGGCTTCAGCCCGACCACGCGGTCGGCAAGGAGTCGTGTCATTCCGGAACCTGATTTGAATAGGGCGCTAGGCGCAGAGCGCCGTCGCGGGATGCGCAATTGTCGCAGGAAGCTCCCCATGGTTCAATTGTTGGCTTACACATGACTGGGCTGCCCGCGTAGAGGAGATGCGTGATGAGTCTGTTTTCCCGTCGCACGATACTGAGCGGTGCTGCCGCGGCGTTCGCCGTGGAGGCGACATCCTCCCGTGCACAGCTTGGCTCGCGTGCGATGCGGATCATCGTGCCGTGGCCGCCCGGCGGCATCACCGACGTGGTCGGGCGCGTGCTGGCGCAGCGCATGGGCGTCGAGCTCGGGCAGACGATCATCGTCGATAATCGGCCGGGCGCTTCGGGCACGCTCGGCCACGGCATCGTCGCGCAGGCGGCGCCGGACGGCTACACGCTGCTTGTCGGCACCAACAGCACCTATGCGATGGCGCCGTACCTGTTCGAGAAGCTGCCCTACGACCAGGAGAAGCAGCTCACGCCGATCGGCCTCGTGGTGCGCAGCCCGCAGTTCCTCTGCGCGCATCCTTCGGTGCCGGTGAAGACCTTCGCCGATTATCTCGCCTATGTGCGCGCGCGCCAGCCGGATGGTGTGAGCTTCGAATCCTCCGGCCCCGGCAGCTCCAGCCATCTCGCCGCCGAGCTGCTGATGGCGCTCGGCAATTTCCGAATGCTGCATGTGCCGTATCGCGGCGGCGGGCCCGCCCTGCAGGCGCTGATCGCCGGCCAGGTGAATGTCGGATTTGTCGATGCCGTGGTGGCGCTGCCGATGGCGGCGAGCGACAAGATCCGCCTGCTCGCGGTGAGCACCACGGATCGGGTGGCGGAGGCGCCGCAGGTGCCGACGATTGCGGAATCGGGGCTGGCTGGTTTCCAATCCTCGACCGACATCTCGATGTTCGCGCCGGCCGGCATGGCGCCCGATCTGGTCAAGAAGATCAGCGGCGCCATGTTGAACGCGCTGAAGTCGCCCGATGTGCGCGACGCGCTGGTGAAGCAGGGCGCCATCATCGTCGGCGGCACGCCTGAGGAGTTTCCGGCCTATTACAAGGCGGAGACTGCCAAGTGGAGCAAGATCATCCGCGACCGCGGCATCAAGATGTAGGGACGGCATTTGCCCGCCTTGCGCCGCGCGCTCTCGCCCGACGATCTGCAGCAGCTTGCGCAGGCGCAGCGCGCCAATGATCAGCCGCGCGTGCTCTGCATTGCGCTGGAGAAAGTGAGCGCCGAGGTCATCGGCCATCGGCTGTTCACGGTGATGCGCTATGAGAGCGCGCACGACGAAGTCGAGCGCATCTTTAGCAATATGCCACAGGTTTATCCGACCGGCGGACGCAAGCAGAAGAAGGCGACGGCATGGAGCGACCGGGTGTTGCGCGACATGCAGGTGTTTCGCGGCACCAACGCCGCCGACATCCGTTCCGCCTTCGATGACCACGAAACAATTCTGAGATTGGGGCTGGGTTCGGTGCTCAACGTGCCCGTCGTCGATGCCGGCCGTTGTCTCGGCACGATGAACCTGCTGCACGAGGAAGGCTGGTATGGCGCCGCGGACGAACGCGTCGGTGTTTCGCTCGCCGCGTTTCTGATCCCGGTGCTGCGTGATCCAATCGACGAGACCGATGGTTAAATCGGCTTCGGCCGCTGATCCAATAAATTTCGGATTCGCATCGCCAGTTGCTCCTGCGTGAGCGGCTTTTGGATCAGTTCGACGCCCGAATCGAGGCGGCCTTGATGAACAATCGCGTTGCGCGAATAGCCGGTCATGAACAGGACGTTCAGATCGGGTCGCGCCTTGAGCGCTTCGTGCGCAAGATCGCGTCCAGTCATGCCCGGCAGCACGACATCGGTCAGCATGAGATCGATGCGAACCTCGCGCTGTTGGATGAAGCCGAGCGCGGCGACTGCATCATGCGCAGCCAGCACGCCGTAATCGAGATCGCGCAGCGTTTCGACCAGAAAAGACCGCACATCTACATCATCTTCAACGATCAGGATCATCTCGCCTCGTTCGCCATCGGCGGATGTTTGCAGGTCCTCCGGCTCATCGACAGACGGCGCGTTTTCCAGTCTGGCCAGATAGATTTTGACGGTCGTGCCTTGCCCCGGTTCGCTGTAAATCTTGATGTGGCCGCCGGATTGCTTGATGAAGCCGTACACTTGGCTGAGGCCAAGACCGGTGCCTTGCCCCGGCGATTTTGTCGTGAAGAATGGTTCGAAGACACGCTCGATCAGCTCCTTTTTCATTCCCGCTCCGTTGTCGGTGACCGCAAGCAATACATATTGCCCCGCTCGCACCTCGGGATTGACGCTGCAATAATCCTCATCGAGAAAGGCATTGCTGGTCTCTATGGTCAGCTTGCCGCCCGGTTTGTCCCCGATGGCGTCGCGCGCATTGACCGCCAGATTGAGCAGCGCCGCTTCGAGCTGGTTCTGATCCGCCTCCACCGGCCAAACACCGGCGCCGCCGACCGCGAGGACCTCGATCGTCTCCCCGAGGCTGCGTTGCAGAAACTCGACCTCGGCTGCGATGAACTTGTTCAGGTCGAGCGGTTTCGGGTTGAGTGGCTGCTGCCGTGAGAACGCAAGCAGGCGCTGCGTCAGCGTCGCAGCGCGTTGGGCGCCGCGCAAAGCCGCAGCGATGGAGCGCTGTTGCCGAGTCAACGAGGGCTGTGCCGACTGGGCATTCTGTTGAGCGCTCTGCAAGTTGCCAATGATGACCGTCAGCAGGTTGTTGAAATCATGTGCGATGCCGCCGGTTAGTTGGCCGACAGCTTCCATTTTTTGTGCTTGCAGCATGCGCTCGCGAGCTTGCTCCGTCAGCTGTTGCGCTTCGTGCCTTTCAGTGAGATCGCGCGTGATCTTGGCGAACGCAAACAGCTTCCCGTCCTCGTCATAGAGCGGATTGATGACCGCATTTGCCCAGAATTCCGATCCGTCTTTTCGTCTGCGCCAGCCTTCGGCCTCGAATTTTCCCTGCTTGGCCGCCTGCTCCAAGGCCATGCTCGGAATGCCTTTTTGGCGATCCGCATCGGTGTAGAAGATCGAGAAGTGCTGGCCGACAATTTCCTCGCTGGTGTAACCTTTGATGCGGGCGGCGCCGCTATTCCAGCTCATGACATGTCCATGCAGGTCGATCATATAGATCGCATATTCGCGAACGCCGTCGACGAGCATCTGAAATTGATTTGACGAACGCGCGCCATCACTCTGCGATGGGGAGGCAATTTCGCGAGATGGCTTGTCGTGATCGATCATTGGGGTACCGGCGTACGAAATACGAATGCACGAGCCCCGTACCCGGGCATAAAAACATTTGCTGCGAGAAGTTTGTTCCAGCGGATTACAGAACGCTCATGTTGCAACGCAGTTGATTCGCGCTTTCGGTCGGTGATCAAATGTTCTGAGATGGGGGAACGATCGGAGTGGATGTGCGGCGCGCCGCGGCGCTGCCGACGACCCAATCGTCAGCCGCTAGTTCGCGACTTCGTGATTGCGCGCATGATAAAGACCTTGCTCCAGTCGTCGTCGCAGGATTGCATTCTTTGCACGTGACCATCAAACAGCGCAGCCTCGACGCAGGACCGATAACGCCATGATCTTGCAATCGACGATCACATGCCCGCATTGCGCCACGGCCAAGGTCGAGACAATGCCGACCGACGCGTGCCAATTTTTCTATGTGTGCAGCGGCTGCGGCGCCAGGCTCAAGCCGAAGCCCGGCGACTGCTGCGTGTTCTGCTCGTACGGCTCGGTGCCGTGTCCGCCGATTCAGGCGGAACGTGCGGGTGGGCCGGCTGCGTCGTGCTGCCGGAGCTAGCTGTCTTCAGCCGTTGCCTCGGCGGCTGAGCCAGCGATCGATGCTGATGCGGCCGGCGCCGGTGACGAACAGGAGGAAGAAGGCGCCGAGCATCGCCATGTTCTTGTAGAAGTTCATCTCCTGCACGCGCAGCTGCGGTCCGGAAAATTCCCAGTAGCGGTGCGAGCTCAACGTGGCGACCAGCATGAAGACGATCATGATGCCGACGAAATAGCGCGTGGCGAAACCGAACAGGATCGCGAGCCCGCCGAAGAATTCCGCCGGCACCGAGATGTAAGCCAGAAAATAGGGCAGGCCGCGCGGCGGGAAGGTTGCGGCGTAAGCGGGAATGTCGAAGATCTTGCCGTACCCGCTGCGGATGAAGATCCAGGCGAGCAGGATGCGTCCGATCAGCAGCGCGACATCAGCAGTGCTGGTGGCGATCCCGTCAGTGGCCGAAAGGGCCGGGTGCGAACTGGTGGTCTGGCTCATGATGTAGGTTCCGTCATTGTCAGTGCCATTTTCAAGAGTGATGGAGGCGTGGGTCAAGCCCGCTAACGCCCGATCGCATAGGCCTGCATCAGTCGCGGCGTTGCCGCGGCGAAAACCATGCCGTCCTTGCGCCCAGCCGCGCAGACGCGGCCGAGCGACCACGGACCTTGCACCAGCACGTCGTGGCCACGCTGACGCAGCGCCGCGATCGTCGCTTCGCCGACGCGGTCCTCGATGAGCAGGCGGTTGGGCTCGATCGTTCGCGGATAGAACGACTGCGGAAAGTGCCGGCTGGTGAACAGCGGCAGGTCGATCGCTGACTGCAGGTCGAGCCCGTGATGCAGATGCCGCAGCAGCACCGTCAGCGTCCACTGGTCCTGCTGGTCGCCGCCAGGCGTTCCCATGGCGAGATAAGCCTCTCCGCCGCGCGTCACCAAGGTCGGCGTCAGCGTGGTGCGCGGGCGCGCACCCGGCCGCACGGTCGAGGGATGGCCTTCTTCGAGCCAGCCCATCTGCCCGCGGGTTGTAATGGCGAAGCCGAGGCCAGGCACGGCGGGCGAGCTCTGCAGCCAGCCGCCGGACGGCGTCGCCGCAAGCATGTTGCCGAAGCGGTCGACGACGTCGATGTGCACCGTGTCGCCCCATTCGACCGGCAACGGCGCGAAGGTCGGCTCGCCTTGCCCGATGTCGATGGCAGGTTTTTCCGCGCCGGCCATCGCCAGCACGCGGCGCATGCGCTCGGCGGCGCCAGGCAGGTCGCCGGGGCGCATCTCGGGGGAGGCCTTGTCGGTGACGAGCTTGCGGCGTGCCGCGGCGTAATCTTCGGAGAGGAGTGTTGTGAGCGGCACGTCGACGAAGTCCGGATCGCCGTAGAACACCTCGCGGTCCGCATAGCCGAGCTTGAGGCACTCGACGACGGTGTGCAGGAAGCGCTCGCCGGCGGGCTCCATGGCGTCGAGATCGAAGCCCTCGAGCAGCGCCAGCACTTCGAGCGCGACGGGGCCTTGCCCCCACGGTCCGGTCTTGTGCACGACGACGTCGCGATAGCGCCGCGACACTGTCTCCTCGGTGCGCGCGCGATAGCGCGCGAGGTCGTCGCCGCGCAGGAAACCGCTGTTGCGGAGACCGGTCGAATCCATCAGCTCGGTGCGATAGAAGCGATCGACCGCCTCGGCGACGAAGCCGCGATAATAAGTGTCGCGCGCCTTCTCGATCTGGGCCTGGCGATCGCTGCCGGCCGACTGTGCCTCGGCGACGATGCGGCGATACGTGGCGGCGGTGTCGGGCGTGCGATGCAGGGCGCGCGGCCTCGGCACCTCGCCGTGCGGCAGCCACACTGCGGCGGAGCTCGGCCATTCCTTGGTAAAGAAGTCTTTCGCCGCAAGGATCGAGGCGGCGACGCGCGGCAGCACCGGATAGCCGTTCTCAGCATAGCCGATGGCGGGCGCGAGGATGTCGGCGAGCGTCCAGGTGCCGTAGTCGCGCAAGAGCAGCATCCAGGCGTCGAACGAGCCCGGCACCACGGCGGGGAGAAGCCCCGTTCCCGGCACCTGCTTGAGACCGAGCGAAGCGAACCGCTCGGGCGTCGCCAAGGCCGGGTAGGGTCCCTGGCCGCAGATGACGATCGGCTCGGACGCGTCCCACGGCTTGAGAATGATCGGGACGTCGCCGCCGGGACCGACCAGATGCGGCTCGATGATCTGCAGCACGAAGCCGGCGGCCGCCGCGGCGTCGAAGGCATTGCCGCCGCGCTCGAGCACCGACATGGCGACCGCGCTGGCGATCCAGTGGGTGGTGGCGACGGCGCCGAAGGTGCCGCGGATTTCCGGGCGTGTGGTGAAGTCGAAGGACATGCGCCATTCCGTCACGAGGAAGCGGGAAGCCTTACGCTGCAGCGGGCGATCTGACAAACTTACCCATAAGGGCGTGAACACCGGAGACCATGATGTCATTGCCGACCCGCAGAGTCGTGCTCACGAGCCTGGCCGGGCTTGCCGCTTGCGCGTCCGCCGGCCGGAGCTTTGCGCAAGGCGCCTATCCGACGCACAACATCACGCTGATCGTGCCGTTCGCAGCCGGCGGCTCGACCGACATCCTGGCGCGGCTCGTCGGCGGCTATCTGCAGCAGTCGCTCGGACATCCCGTGGTCATCGAGAACCGCACCGGCGCCTCGGGGAATATCGGCACCGCGATCGTCGCGCATGCGGCGCCCGACGGCTACACCTTCCTGTTCAACACCATGAGCGTGCACACCATGAACCACGCTCTGTTCGCCTCGATGCCATTCGACGGGGTGAAGGATTTCTCGCCGATCGCCATGCTCGCCTACGTGACCAACACCATGGTGATCCACCCGTCGATCCCGGCGAAGACGGTGCAGGAGTTCATCGATTACGCCAAAGCCAATCCTGGCAAGATCGCCTATGCCTCGGCGGGCGCCGGCTCGACCAATCACCTGTGCGGCGCGCTGTTCGAGAAGATGACCGGCGTGCAGATGGTGCACGTGCCGTATCGCGGCGGTGCGCCGGCGGTCACCGGGACGGTCGGCGGACAGTGTCAGCTGTTCTTCACCGCCGGCACGCAGAGCCTGCCGCATGTCAAAAGCGGTGCGCTGCGACTCCTGGCCGTGACCGAAGGCAAGCGCTCGGAGTTGCTGCCGGACGTGCCGACGGTGGAGGAAACGGTGCCCGGCTTCGAGATGGCGGTGTGGTACGGCGCCTTCGGACCCGCGGGCATGCCGCGCGACATCGTCAGCAAGCTCAACAGCGAGATCAGCCGTATTTTGTTTTTGCCCGAGGTGAAGCAGAGGATGGCGGACATCGCGGTCGAGGTCGCCAAATCGACGCCCGAGGAATTGGGCGCGCTCACACGCAAGGACGCGGACAAGTGGGGTCGCATCATCAAGGAGCTCGGGATCACGGCGCAGTGACGCACGTGTGCCGACGAGGACGAGCGTGATCGCGCCCATCATCCGCATTGCTGTCGCCGCATTGCTCGTCGTCTCCGGTTGCACGCCGGCATTCTGCTGGGGCGATGAAGCGCACAAGATCGTCGCGCTCCTCGCCATCAACATTCTGCAGTCCGACAGCCTGCCGACGCTCGACAAGATCAACGGCATGCTCGGCCCCGACGACAACCGCTATGGCAGCAGCTCGCTCACCGACGAGGCGCTATGGGCCGACCGCTATCGCGACCGCAATCCGGAAGGCCGCAAGATCACCGAGAGCTGGCATGACCTGGCGCTCGACTACGACAACCCAAATCTCGCCAAGGCCTGCGAGCATCCGGAATTCGAGGGGCTCGCCAGCCAGGGCCCATCGCCGGACTGCATCGTCGACAAGATCGAACAGTTTCGCAAAGAGCTCGCCGACAAGTCGGCCGACCCGGACGAACGGCTGCTGGCGTTGAAATATCTGCTGCATCTCGTCGCCGATCTGCACCAGCCGCTCAATGTGATCGCGCGCACCGATCCGGAGACCGGCAAGTCCGACTTCGGCGGCCAGTGCATCGGCATCGTGGTGACGAAAGCCGCGCCGGTGCGGCTGCGGTCGCATTGGGATACGACGCTCGTGGAGAAGGCGCTGGGGAAGGGCGCCGACGAGGCGGCAGACCATTTGGAGCGGCTTGCGACGACAGCGAACAAACGCAAGTGGTCAACCGGCAGCGTGGCCGATTGGGCAAACGAATCCTACAAGGTCGCCAAGGCCAGCATCTACGCCGGCGTCATCGACCATCCGCCGGAGAAGACCACGTACACGTTCCGCGAACGCGACGGAAAACCGGATCCGCGCTGCGGCGGGCCGTCGAAGCTCTACAAGATCGACGCGAGCTATGACGAGCGGGCCAAGGAGATCGTCAAGGAGCAGCTGGCGAAGGCGGGAGTGCGGTTGGCGAAGGTGTTGAAAGATGCGTTGAAGTAATCTTCAGCGCCGTCATGCGCGGGCTTGACCCGCGCATCCATCATTCTCGCGAAGATGGATGGATTACCGGGTCAGGCCCGGCAATGACGAGGCCGAGTGGTGGTGCCCACTACCCCAGTTCAATCACCAAATTCAGAAACTCGTCCACCCGCACGTGCGAATCCGGCCCAATGCAGCAGGTCGACTCGCGTTCCTCGACCAGCGCGGGGCCATTGAAGCTCGCACCCGGCGCCAGCGTGTAGCGGTCGTACACCGCGCAAGGCAGCGAGCCGATGCCTTCGAACAGTACCTCGCGGGTGGCGTGCGGCTTCGGTGCGGCGTTGCCGCTGCCATTGCCCGATCGCTTGATGCGGATGTCCTGGCCCGGCGCGACGCAGGCGAGCCGCCAGCTCAGGGCTTCGATCGGCGCGTCCTCGACGACGCGGCCGAAGCGTTCGCGATAGCTCTTGAAGAAGGCCTCGCGCATTCCCGCCAGATGCTCGGCAGAGAGAGTCGTCGACGGCAGCGGGACCGGGATCTCAAAGCCTTGCCCAACGTGGCGCATGTCGGCGGTGGGCTTGAGCGTGATTGTTTTCGGATCGGCCCCGGCTTCGCGGAGTAACTTGGAGCCTTCCTCGATCATCGCGGCGAACAGCGCATTGACATGCGCGAAGTCGAGACGCTCGAGGCGCGCCACGTAGCTGCGCACCATGTCGGTCGCCGGCGGTGCGACGAGGAAGCCGAGCGCGGAGGCAACACCGGCGCCGAGCGGCACCACGATGCGCTGCATCTTCAGAAGCCGCGCCAGGTTGAACGCGTGCACCGGGCCGGCACCGCCGAAAGCGATCAGCGTGTAGCGGCGTGGGTCGCGGCCCTTTTCGGCCAGATGCATGCGGGTCGCCGCCGCCATGGTCTCGTCGACGATGCGCTGCACGCCGAGTGCTGAGTCCATGGTCTGCATCTTCAGCGCCTGTGCCACGCCGTCCTTGAACGCGCGGCGCACGCCGTCGAGATCGAGATGCATCTCGCCGCCGAGGAAATAATCCGGATTGAGCCGGCCGAGCACGAGGTCGGCGTCGGTCACCGTCGGCTCTTTGCCGCCGCGACCGTAACAGACCGGGCCGGGCTTGGCGCCGGCGCTGCGCGGGCCGACCTTCATCAGCCCGGAGGCGGGCTCGACGCGGGCGATGGAGCCGCCGCCGGCGCCGATCTCGATCATGTCGACCACGGAGACCTTCAGCGGCAGGCCCGAGCCCTTGACGAAGCGGCGCACACGGCCGGCCTCGAAGTCGAACTTATGGTCGGGTGCGCCGTGCTCGACGAGGCACATCTTCGCCGTGGTACCGCCCATGTCGAAGGAGACGACGCGGTCGAGCCCGGTGAGCTTGGCGAGGAACGAGGAGGCCATGGCGCCGGCCGCTGGCCCGGATTCGATGAGGCGGATGGGGAAGTCCTTCGCCTCCTGCACGGCGGCGATGCCGCCGCCGGAAAGCATCACATAAAGCCGGCCGATGAAGCCGATCCCGGCAAGCCGCGCCTCCAAGCGATCGAGATAGCGGCGCATCAGCGGCTGCACATAAGCGTTGGCGCAGGCGGTCGAGGTGCGCTCGAACTCGCGAATCTCCGGCGCCACCTGCGAGGACAGCGTTAGCGGCAGTGACGGATAGAGCTTGCGCACGATCTCGGCGGCACGCCGCTCATGCGCGGCATTGCGATAGGCATGCAGGAAGGAGATGGCGATCGCCTCGGCGCCGTCGCGCTCGACCAGCTCGCGCGCGACGCTGGCGACGCCCTGCTCGTCGAGCGGCAGCAGCACGTTGCCCTCGACGTCGATGCGCTCGTTGATCTCGCGGCGGCGGTGGCGCGGCACCAAGGTCGGCGGCGCTTCGAGGAAGAGATCATAGAGGTCGTAGCGGGTCTCGCGGCCGATCTCGATCACGTCGCGGAAGCCGGCGGTGGTGAGGAGCCCGACGGTGGCGCCGGTGCGCTCGATCACCGTGTTGGTGACCAGCGTGGTGCCGTGCACGATCGAGTGCACGTCGGCGGCGTCGAGCGATTTTTCCTGGAGGAGCCGGGTGATGCCGTTGACGATGGCCTCGCTCGGATCGTCCGGCGTGGTGAGAAGCTTGCCGGTGTGCACGAGATCGCGGCGCGGATCGTGCAGCACCAGATCGGTGAAGGTGCCGCCGACGTCGACGCCGATGCGGATGGAACGCTCGGTCATGTTACTTCACACCGTAGTCGTTGCGCGCTGCGTCAGCGCTGATATAGCCGTCGCGCAGATCCGCCTCGACCGCGGCGCGGTCGCGCGTCTTGGGGTCGCCATAGCCGCCGCCGCCGGCATAGATCATGCGCAGTCGCGCGCCGGGTGCGATCACGGTGCGCGATTTCGGATGCGGGCGCGTGCCGTCGCCGAACTCGATCAATGCGCCGGCCCCCGGCGCGCCGCCGCGCACGCCCAGTGCCGGATGGTCGCGACGATCAGAAAGGAGCGAAAGCCGTAGCGGGGTCGGCGCGCGCACCTCGATCTCCGCCTCCTGGCCGAGCCCGCCGCGGAACCGGCCGGCGCCGCCGGAATCGGGCCGCAGCTGCTTCTTCCAGACGACCAGCGGCGAGACGCTCTCGAAGGCTTCGATCGAGCCGGCGCCGACATTGGTGGGAAACGATGTGGTCGGCAGGCCGTCGCGATGCGGTGAGGCGCCCATGCCGCCGGTCGCGAACAGCACCTGGCTGAAACGGTCGCCGTTCTTGTCGAGACCGGAGAACAGCGCGCGCATCGATGGCGCAGCGCCGCTATCGGCGATGATGCGGTCGGGAATGATGTCGGCGAGCGCGCGATAGATGACGCCGGCGAGGAGATGCCCGGTCAATTGCCGCGCGCCGACCGGCGCCGGGAAGCGCGGATTGAGGATCGTGCCTTCCGGCGCCGACACGCTGATCGCCTGATAAGTGCCTTCGTTGCGCGGCGTGAACGGATCGAGCGAGCACTTGATCGGATAGACCGAATAGGCGTGCGTATAGTTGAACACGCAGTTGATGCCGCGGTCGATCTGCGGCGAGGTGCCGGCAAAATCGATATGCATGCGCTCGCCGGCGATGGTGACGGCGCAGGCGAGATGCGTCTTCTGCTCGTCGAAACCGTCGGCATCGAGCGTGGCGCGATAGGTGCCGTCGGGGACGGCAGCGATGGCGCGGCGCATGGCGATGTCGGCGCGGCGGTGGATCGCCTGCGCCAGGCCCTGCAGGTCGTCGAGCCCGCCGTCTTCGAGGAACTCCTCGACGCGGCGCACGCAGACTTCGTTGGCGGTCACCTGTGCCTCGAAGTCGCCGAGCACCTGCCGCGGCACGCGAACATTGGAGAGGATCAAGTCGACGAGCTCGTCATTGCGCGTGCCGGCACGCAGGAAGCGCGACGGCGGAATGCGGATGCCTTCCTCGAACAGCTCGCGGCAGTCGGCCGACCACAGCGCGCCGCCGACATCGGGCGAATGCGCGATCGAGCCGGCGAAGCCGACGAGCTTGCCTTTGCGGAAGATCGGCGAGACGAAAGTGAAATCAGGCAGATGCCCGGTGGCGAGCCACGGGTCATTGGTAATGACGCAGTCGCCGGGCTGCCAGGTCTCGGCCGGGAATTTTTCCAGGAAGGTCTTAGTGGTGCGCGGCAGAATGCAGGAGAACGAGGCGATGCCGCCGGTGTTCTCCGATACCGAGTTGCCGTCGCGGTCCATCAGCACCGTGGCATAGTCGTTCGACTCGCGCACGATGGTGGAGAAGGCGGTGCGCAGCAGCCCCGCCGCGGCCTCGTCGGCGATGGAGATGAGCCGGCTCCAGAACACCTCCAGCGTAACCGGATCGAAGGTGTCGTGATTGGTCCGCGCGTCCATACTGATCGTTCCTCAGCGCTGCTGCCGTCATCGCCCGAAGGCGGGCGATCCAGTAAACACCGAGACGCGAGGTGATTACTGGATGCCCGGCTTTCGCGGGGCATGACCGCGGAATTGTGGCAAAGGCTATGAATTCAATCTCATAGTGTCTAATATGATTTATGTCATGATTGATATGCGAAACGAATGATCGAGCTCCGGCATCTGCGCTATTTCACCGTGCTCGCCGAGGAGCTGCATTTCGGCCGCGCCGCGGCCCGGCTCGGGATCTCGCAGCCGCCCCTGAGCCAGCAGATCCAGGCGTTGGAAGCGCTGCTCAAGGCGCCGCTGTTCGAGCGCAGCAACCGCCGCGTCGAGCTCACCGAAGCTGGCCGCGCCTTTCTCACGGAGGCGCGTGCGACGCTCGCGCAGGCGGAGCGAGCCGCGGCAATCGTCGGGGCAGCGCAACGTGGGGAAGTCGGCGAAGTGAAGATCGGCTTCGTGCCGTCGGCGCCGCTGCTGGCGCCCTTTGCGAGGACGATCCTGGCGTTCCGCAAGACGCTGCCCGGCGTTCGCCTCGTGCTCGAGGAGCAGGTGACTACCGCGCAGATCGATGCGCTGGCGGAGCGCCGCCTGCAGATCGGCTTCATCCGCAGCCCGGACAAGCCCGCATTGCCCGATAGCATCGCCGCCCTCGAGCTGACGCGCGAGCCGATGGTGGCGTTCCTGCGCGCCGATCATCCCTTGGCGAAGAAGCGCGTCGTGCCGCTCAAGGCCTTGGTGGATGAGCCTTTCGTGTTTTTCCCGCGCGGCATCGGCACCAGCCTCTACGACCAGGCGATGGCGCTGTGCCGCAAAGCCGGGTTCACCCCACGCATCGAGCAGGAGGCACGCGGCAACGCGACCATCCTCGGCCTCGTCGCGGCGGGGCTCGGCGTCGCCATCCTGCCGTCATCGTTACAGGGTATCGCCGGGAGCAATGTGGCCAGTCGTCCGCTGTCACCGAAGGGCACCTCGAGCTCCATGTGGCTCATTCACCGCAAGCATGATGCGACGCCGGCTGCGGCGAAATTCGTCACGCTCGCGGCGGAGAACGCGCGCAAGCGTTCTCCATAGAGAGCACCGGTCGGGTGCCTCCTGGAGCAAGCCAAGGGAACAACGATGACCATCATGATCACCGCCTTTGAACGCTCGCCCGATGGCGGCAAGGGACTGGCACGCGATACGCGCGTTCGCTGGGCGCTTGAAGAAGTAGGCCAGCCTTACGAAGTCCGCCTGGTGTCGTTTCGCGCGATGAAGGAAGGTGCGCATCTGGCGCTGCATCCGTTCGGCCAGATTCCGACCTATGAGGAGGGCGATCTCGCATTGTTCGAGACGGGCGCGATCGTGCTGCATATCGCCGAGCGCCATGCGGGCTTGCTTCCGGCTGACGCCAACGCCCGGGCCCGCGCGATCGCATGGATGTTTGCCGCGCTCAACACATTGGAGCCGCCGATCCTCGAGCGCGTGACCGCAAAGATCCTGGAGGGCGACAAGCCTTGGGCCGCGGAGCGCCTGCCTCTGGTCGATGATCGCATCCGCGCCCGGATGCGCCAGCTCTCCGATCGCCTTGGCGACGCCGACTGGCTTGACGGTGGATTCAGCGCCGGCGACCTGATGATGGTGTCGGTGCTGCTCAGGTTGGAGGCCATCGGGCATCCTGGACGAATACGCAAACCTGGCCGGCTATGTCGCGCGCGGCGAAGCGCGGCCGGCCTACCGGCGGGCTTTCGCCGCGCAATTGGCGGTCAATACCGGCAAGCCGCCGGCCGGCTGATTGAGGCAGACCCGGGAAGGTGAAGGGACGGAAATGACTACGGCCGAACGACAAGCCCACTGGCAGAACGTTTATCAGACCAAGGGCGAGCGCGGGGTCAGCTGGTTTCAGGAGAAGCCCGAGATCTCGCTCGATCTCATTCGCGCGACCGGCCTTGGACGTGACGCGTCGATCATCGACATCGGCGGCGGCGCATCACGCCTGGTCGACGCGCTGCTCGACGAGGGCTTCCGCTCGATCAGCGTCCTCGACCTCTCGGACGAGGCACTTTCCAAGACGCGCGAGCGGCTCGGCGCGCGCGCCGGCGCGGTCGACTGGATCGTCGCCGACGTCACCACCTGGGAGCCACCGCAAAGCTACGACATCTGGCACGACCGCGCGGCCTTTCACTTCCTCACCGCGACCGACGATCGCGCGGCCTACGCCGATCGCGTTCGCCAAGTGCTGCGGCCGGGCGGACAGCTTATCGTCGGGACTTTCGCGCCTGACGGGCCCGAGCGCTGCAGCGGTTTGCCGGTGGTCCGGCACGATGCCGCCTCGCTCGGGGCGGTGTTCGGCCCGTCCTTTGTGCTCGACGAGACGCGGCGGCACGATCACACCACGCCGGGCGGCGCGATCCAGCATTTCCAATTCAGCCGGTTTCGACGCACCGCCGCCTGACCGCCCGTCCGTGCGTGTGGAAAAATAACGAACAGTGCGGTTCCTCCACAGCCTCGACGTTGCACGCGATGTCGGACAACCGACTCGTGCGCACAAGCATTTCAATTTGCGTTGTTTCATTCACTTCCTTCGCACGCATCTTTCGCCGCCTTAATCAATCTTCGCGCGCCGGCCAAAAGCTTTCTTAACTACGCCGACCGGCGTCGCCACACGCGCACTCCACAATCGCCGAGCACCGCGTAGATTGTCCCGCGAACGCGGTCCCCCCCGAACGCACCCGAGAGCTCGTGTGATGTTTCGCGTGTTCGCCTGCATCGCCAGTCAGCACGATTGGCGGTTGATCGTCGTCGCCGGCATCGTCTGCTTCATGACGAGCCTGTCGGCCGTGATGCTGTTCCTGCGCGCGCGTGGCGCCAGCGGACGCACGCGCGGCGTCTGGCTGCTCACGGCGGGCACCGCCAGTGGCTGCGGCATCTGGGCGACGCATTTCATCGCCATGCTGGCTTACGATCCCGGCGTCATCATCGGCTATAATCTGGCACTCACGGTGCTCTCGCTGATCGCCGCGGCGGCAGTGACGGCTTTCGGCCTCGCCGTTGCAGCCGCCTGGGGCGCCGGCTGGTCGGCGGCGCTCGGCGGCGCGATCGTCGGCGGCGGCGTCGCTTCCATGCACTATCTCGGCATGAGCGCGGTCGAGCTTCCGGGCTATATCGCGTGGGACCGCGATCTCGTCGCACTATCGATCGCGCTTGCCATGCTACTCGGCGCCGCAGCACTGGTGCTGGCGCTGCGGCCGGGCAGGCCGGCGCATGTCGCGGCCTCGCTGCTGTTCACGGCCGCGATCATTTCCCACCATTTCACCGCCATGGGCGCCATCGAGATCGTTCCCGACCCCGGGCGCATCATCGATCCCTGGCATATCGCGCCGGGCGTGTTGGCGATGGCGATCGCGGGCGTCGCCACCGCAGTGCTCGGCCTGAGCCTTGTCGGCTCCTTCGTCGATCGCCTCAACGACCGCGACCGCCGTCTCGCTGCAGCCATCGACAACATGACGCAGGGCGTGGTGCTGTTCGATCGCGACAACCGCATCGTCGTGCACAACGATCGCTACATCGAGATGTATGGGCTCTCGCGCGACGTGGTGAAGCGCGGCGCCAGCCTCAACGACGTCATCGGGCACCGCTTTGCGATCGGTGCGTTCGCCTCCGATCCGGTGAATTATTGCGACGACCTGTTGGCGGCGATGGCTTCCGGACACACGGTCAGTCGCGTCCTCGAGCACCGTGAAGGACGCGCCATCGCCGTCACCAACCGGTCGCTCGCGAATGGCGACTGGATCAGCACCCATGAAGATATCAGCGACCGCCGCCAGGCCGATCGCCGCATCGCGCATCTCGCGCACCATGATGCGCTGACCGATCTGCCCAACCGCGCCGCCTTCGGCGAGCGGCTCGCGCAGGCTCTACAACGCGCGGCGGCGCGACGCGGCAGTTTCGCGCTGCTGTGCATTGATTTCGACCACTTCAAGGAGATCAACGATCAGTTCGGTCACGGTGTCGGCGATGCTTTCCTCAAGCGAGTGGCGACGCGCATGCAGGCGGCCGCCGAAGGCGCCTTCCTGGCGCGCCTGTCTGGCGATGAGTTCGCCATCATCCTCGAGGGCGCGCAGTTTCCGGAGAGCGCCGACGCGCTCGCGGGCCGGCTGTTCTCGATGGTCGCCGGCGAGACCGACATCGATCATCGTAAGGTGCGCGTCGGGCTGTCGATCGGCGTCGCCATGTTTCCGCGCGATGGTGGCGACGCCGAGACGCTCATCGCCAATGCCGACGCCGCGCTCTATCTCGCCAAGGCGGAAAGCCGCGGCACGGTGCGGTACTTCGACGCCGCGCTGGCGCAGAAGCGCCGCGAGCGGCGCGCGCTGCAGCTCGACCTGCGCTCGGCGCTGCGGCGCAACGAGCTGCGCCTGCATTATCAGCCGCAGGCGGCGGTCGACGGCGAGATCACAGGCTTCGAGGCGCTGATGCGCTGGCAGCATCCGACGCGTGGGCTGGTGTTGCCCGGCGACTTCATCCCGCTCGCCGAGGAAACCGGCGACATCGTCGATTTCGGCGAGTGGGCACTGTGGCAGGCTTGCGAGGAAGCCGCGACCTGGCCGAAGCCGCTGCAGATCTCGGTCAATGTCTCGCCGGTGCAGTTCCGCCACGGCGATCTGGCGCAAATCGTGCAGCGCATCCTGCGCGAGGGGCGGCTTGATCCGGGCCGGCTGGAGATTGAGGTGACCGAGGGCGTGCTCGTCGACGACTTTGCGCGCGCGCTGACGACGCTACGCCTCCTGCAGGCGCTCGGTGTGCGCATCGCGCTCGACGATTTCGGCGCCGGCTATTCCTCGCTGTCCTATCTGCAGGCGTTCCCCTTCAACAAGATCAAGATCGACCGCGGCTTCATCGCCAATCTCTATCGGACGCGACAGTCGGTCGCGATCGTACATTCGGTGATCGGGCTCGCGCACGCGCTGCGCATCCGCGTCACCGCCGAAGGCGTCGAGACCCGAGACCAGCTGGACATCCTGGCGCGCGAGGGCTGCGACGAGGTGCAGGGCTATCTGATCGGCCGCCCGCGCGAGATCGCCGACTACGCCGACGTCCTCGGGCTGCGCAAGGAATACGTGGCGTAAGGCCTGCACAATTGACGCCCTTGCGAGATGCGGCGGCGCTTGGTTATGGTGGCCTCGCGCGGGCGTAGTTCAATGGTAGAACGGCAGCTTCCCAAGCTGCATACGAGGGTTCGATTCCCTTCGCCCGCTCCAACCTTCGCTGGTCCGCAGCTGCGGTTGGCGCGCCAGCCTCGCGCAGCGAAGGTTGCCCGCCGAAGCCTTGGCGAAGGCGGGCGATAGATAGGCGCTTCGGCTCGGCAAGCCGGTTCGTGCGAAGGCTGTCGCGCCGAAGCCGCGCAGCGGCGTAGGCGGACGTCTGCATCATTGCTTGATATGCTTGCAGGCGTCTCGGCATGACTTTGCCGCGGCGCTGGAGAAAAAAATGAGTCAGAAGAACGAATTTCACAACCTCGACAATCCGAGCGACGGCATCGCGCGCGAGCTTGCCGCGGGCGTGAATACGCGGATCTTCGCTGGCGAGCATGCCATGCTCTCGGTGGTTACGCTGGAGCCGAATGCTGAAGGCAAACTGCACCACCATGCCGAAGAGCAGTGGGGCGTGCTGCTGGAAGGCACCGCGGTACGTGTGCAGGGCGGCGAAGAGATCACGGTAAAGAAGGGCGATTTCTGGCGCACGCCGGGCAACGTTCCGCATACGATGCGTGCGGGACCGCAAGGCGCGCGCGTGCTCGACATCTTCAGCCCACCGCGGCCGGAATACAAAAAGCCGGGCTCGGGCTTCGGAGCTTAGGGAATCGGCCTGCCAAAACCCTGACGCATTCGATTCAATTTTAGGCAAGCCGCAACCGGTCCGTGCACGTCTCGTGGGCTATGCTTGCCTGCGATCAACAAGCAGGCGGGGGGTAAGCCATGCCGATGTTGTTCTGGTATCCGATGATCCTCATGGCCGCGCTGTGCAGCCTGGCTGACGATCCGGCGAAGCCGCAACCATCGCGGCCGCGGCGCGAGAGGGACGTCTTCGCGCTATCGGTGCACTGAAGGCCTTGCCTTAAGCAGCCTGCCGCGCGTGCAAGGCGATGCCGATCAGCGCGGCGCCGCCGAATATCATATTGATGCCAACGAGAAGCCCGAGTGCCCACGCGGCACTGCCAGGCAGCCCGGCAAAGATCAGAACCGCCAGCACCAGATCGACGATCCCGCTGAACACCATCCATTCCCAGCGGCCGGACAGCTGCGCCCGGTGATCGAACGCATACAGGATCGAGGCGACGCCTTCGACGATGAAGAAGGCGATCAGCACGAGCGTCAGCGAGACTGCGCCGCTTCCCGGCGTGATCAGCAGAACAAGACCGGCGATAACGCCGAGAATCCCGGAGATAAGTGACCACCAGAAGCCCGGTGCGCCGCGCGCCATGAACGTCGTGATCAGGCCCATGACGCCGCTGATCAGGAACAGCCATCCGAGCAGGATGGTGATCCCGAGCGTCGCGAAGGGCGGCAGCAGGATGGCGAGCACGCCCAACACCAGGAGGATGATGCCCTCAACGAGGAAGGTGCGCCAATGTTCGCGCATCGCCCGGGCGACGGAGGCCTGAAGGCTTTGTGGGGTGTCGGTCATGGCTTTCCTCGCTGACAATCTATGAGGGACGAATGCAGAAATTCTGCCACGGAACGCTAGTGTCCCGGTTCCGAAGCTCGCCACCATTGCAGCACATTCTGTGCGAACTTCGGAATCGAAAAGACACTAGCAAACATATTGATTCTAGTGCCCCTTTAAACCCGAAGTTCGCAAACGGACTCGCGGCAGTTGTAGTGCGAACTTCGGGTTCGGGGCACTAGCGCCGTCGCCTTCTATTCCCCTCGCGTTGCCGCGCGCATCACGGGCTCGTGACACGCGGTTTGCCGGCCCTCACAAAAGAATGCGGAGCGCGTTTGACGTCGTTGCGCTATGGTCCGCCCAATCGTCGGTGGCCTGATGGGCCATCATGCGCATGATGGGGAACAGAATGACCGTCCGACTCACGAATTTGCTCAGCACCTCGATCTCCTTGCACCGCCGTATCGCGATCGCCCTCGGCGCTCCGGCGCTGGTGTTTCTCGCGGCGATGTTCGCCGGGAGCGTGGCTCCGGCCGAAGAGTTTCATGCGATCCCCGCTCCGGTCATCGATCCGGCGCCGGCCGCTGATGCGCCGGCACTCGAGACTGCGGTGCTCGCCGGCGGCTGCTTCTGGGGCGTGCAGGGCGTGTTTCAGCACGTCAACGGTGTGACCAACGCGGTCTCCGGCTACGCCGGTGGCGAGGAGAAAACCGCGCATTACGACATCGTCTCGATGGGCCGGACGGGGCATGCCGAATCCGTGCGCGTCACCTTCGATCCACGCAAGATCAGCTATGGGCGCATCCTGCAGATCTACTTCTCGGTGGCGCACGATCCGACGCAGCTCAATCGTCAGGGACCGGACAGCGGCACGCAATATCGCTCGGCGATCTTTCCGACGAATGGCGCGCAGGCTTACATCGCCAAGTCCTACATCGCGCAGCTCGACAAGACGGAGATCTTCAAGAAGCCGATCGTGACGCGCATCGAGACCGGGAAGACGTTCTATCCGGCCGAGGGCTATCACCAGGACTTCCTGGCGAAGAACCCGAACTATCCGTACATCGTGATCAACGATCAGCCGAAGATCGAGCAGCTGAAGAAGCTGCTTCCCGATCTCTATCGCGATCAGCCGGTGCTGGTGGCGAATGCGGGACTTTCGAATTAGCGCAGTAGTTAAGCGCTAAAAAAATCCGAGCGACTCGCACCCGGTGCCGGCGGCGAAGCTCTGCTTTGCCCGCCGCGCCGGGATGTCGATCACGTGAACCGTGCCGTCGCCCTGGCAGGCGATGAACAAGTCGTCGCCGCGAAACGTCATGTCCATCGGTTGGCTGCCGACCTTGATCGCGGTCTGCTCGGTGAAGGACGGATCGATCAGGCTCACCGTGTTGCTGTTGAGGCTGGTCACGCAGAGCAGGGAGAAGTCGTCCTTGTAGCGGGCGATCTGCGCCGGCTTGGGGACGTCCTTGAGCGGCAGCGTGCGGGCGACCTTGCCGGCCTGCGTGTCGATCAGGAACAGCACCGGCGTCTCGTCGCTGACCGCGACCACGGTGCGGCCGTCGCCGGAAATGGCGATGCCGGCGAGCGCCTGCGGGGTCTCGATCTTACCGAGGAATTTGCGGCCGGGGAGGTCGAGCACGGAGACGGTGCGGTCCTCTTCGTTATCCGTGTAGATGCGCGTGCCGTCCGGCGAAATAACCAGGCGATGGCCATTGGTCGAGCCCGATGGGATCGACCCGATGACCTTGTTGGTCCGCGGGTCGATGATCGCGACCACGGCGCTGTTCTCACAGGTGAGATAGATGAGCCCGTCCGGCGCCAGCCGCAGCGTATGCGGCGCGACATATGGCGACAGGTCGATGTCGGCGAGCCGCTCGCGGCGCGCGAGGCCGAAGACGCACAGTGTATGGCCGGGGTTGGGATTGCGGCCATGGATGCCATCGCCAAAGATCGGCACATAGGCCGTCCTGCCGTTCGGCATCACCAGGAGCTCGTGGACGGTGCGCTGAAAGCCGTCGAGCACCTTCTCCGTCGCGAATGTCGCCGGATTCACGAACAGGACCTTGGCGCCCATCTTGTCGACGGCGATCATGCCGTGGCCATTTCCTGCGCTGGTCATGTCGGCTCCTCGTTCCCGCGAGACTTCGTCTCAACCAAGTTTTCCCGAGGAGTTCAAGGGTCAGCCCGCTGCCGGGCTCATCGAGGTTGCATCACCGCCGCTCACAAGAGCGCGAGCTTCCTTGTCACCTGTCGCAGAAGTTAAGGAACAGCAGGCTTTTTCCGTCGGTTGTCATGATGAACCGAAACGCGGAGAAAAAAATGCCCATGTTCTTCTGGCTTCCGATGATCATCTTTGCCGGCATGCTTGACGTGACCACCGAAGGTTTGACGCCGCGGCGGGCGGAGGCGAAAGTGCCTGAGCCCCGTTGAGGCGAGAGCAGCATTCGCGATCAAAACAAAAGGCCGGCCGTCATGCGACGGCCGGCCTTTGCTTTGAGCGAAACGGTGCGGGATCAGTTGCCGCTGATGGTCTTGATCACGCTCGACATCGGCTTCGCCGTGTCGAGGCCGCCACCGATCTCCTTGAGCACGATCTCGTTGTATTCGGGCAGCGGCTCGATCGGCGTCTTGCCGGTGATCTGCACCACCTTGTAGCCGCCGGCCTTGAGCTTCGCGAGGATCTCCGGGATCGCCTTCGCGGTGGCTTCCTGGAAATCGTGCATCAGCAGGATGCCTTTGCCGCGCTTGTCGAGCTTCTTGAACAGCGAGGCAATGACCGCATCCGGCTTGTGGATCTTGAAATCGAATGAGTCGATGTCGGTGGAGAAGACGCCGACGTGGCGATCAGCCAGATACTTCAGCATGTCCGGCGGGTGCCGCAGCGCCGGGAAGCGGAAGAACGGAGCGATCGGCTTGTTGCCGAGCGCGATCGACACCGCGCTGATGCCCTTCTCGATTTCCGCCTTGGCGTCATCCGGGCTTTTGGCGTCGAGCGCCATCAGGTCGGCATGCGACCAGGTGTGCGAGCCGACGGTGTGGCCCGCGGCCACGACTTCCTTGAGGATTTCCGGATGCCAGCCGGCATGTTTGCCGATCGGGAAGAACAGCGCCTTGGTGCACTGGTCGGCGAGCGCCTTGAGCACCGCCGGCGTGTGGCCCGGCCACGGACCGTCGTCGAAGGTGAGCACAACTTCCTTGTCCTTGAGGAAGTCGTAGGCCTTGAAGTGCTCGAAGCCGAAGCCCGGGCCGCTCGAGGTGTCGATCTCGACCACGCGAGAGACGCCGAGCGCGTTCGGGTTAGCGCAGGTCGCATTGGCCGTCGGCGTGGGCGCCGCGGCGGGAGCGGGGGCAGGTGTGGGCGCCGTGGCCGGCTTTGCCGCTGGTGCCTGGGTAGGTTGTGGGAAGCCTTGGCCGAACGCGGCCGTGGCCGCGATCCCAAGTCCGAAAGCCACGCCGAAAGCCACCGATTTAAGCATTTGTTCGAGCCCTCCAGGCCGCGATTTTTCAGCTTTAAGGCTACTTAACCCGCCTTTAACCCGTTCCGTCAACGGACGACCCCGGCGCAACGCCGGTTGTCAGTCTTTGGCAACCAGCATGGTTAACAGGCGCCCGGGTGGGGTGAGCCGTCGGGAATGTTTAGGGGCAACTTCGGGTCTAAATGATGACAGAAGTCCGGAGCAAGTTCAGTTGCCGCCGGGGCGGATCGGGCTTATCTCAGCGGTAAATCAACGGAAGCGCGCGATGCCGGCAACTTTGGCGGCCACAAAACTTTCCCAGCGTCCGTTCATTCTGCTGGCCGGCGCGGTGACCGCGACGCTGGTCGGTGGAGCGCTGGCGCTATGGGCCTATTACGGAACCAGCGTGTTTTACGAGATGCTCCTCGCGGGGTGGGCGGCGTGTTTCTAACGATAAGGTGGATTTGGCAATGAATGCCGGAACGTCCCGTATCGCGCTCGTCGTCTCTGCGTTTCTGGCCGGTCTCGTGTTGTTCCTCGGTGTGATCTTCGTCGTCGGCCGCGGCGCCAATCCGATCACGCCGGCGGCTGCCTCGATCGGCGGTCCGTTCACGCTGGTCGATCAGAACGGGAAGCCGTCGAGCGACCAGGATCTCAAGGGCAAGCCGTTTCTCGTCTTCTTCGGCTTCACCAACTGCCCCGACGTGTGCCCGACGACGCTGTTCGAGGTATCGGAGGTCATGCGCGCCCTCGGCCCGGATGCCGATCGCACCGCCGCGCTGTTTGTCACGGTCGACCCGGAGCGCGACACGCCTGATAAGCTCAAGGACTACCTTTCGAGCTTCGATCCGCATGTGCGCGGCCTGACCGGCGACCTCCCGGCCATCACTGCGATCGAGAAGAGCTATCGCGTCTATGCCAAGAAGGTGCCGATCGACGGCGGCTACACCATGGACCACACCGCGCTCGTCTATCTGATGGACAAGCAGGGCCACTTCGTCGCGCCGTTCAATCTCAAGCGCAAGCCGGCCGAGGCGGCAGCGGATCTGCGCAAATACCTCTAAGGGATCGCGATGTCCGGGTTCATGTCGACGTATCTGGTGCCGCTCGCGATCATCGCGGTCGCCATCGTGCTGGTGCTCGGGCTCACCAATATGATGCGCGGCGGCTCGCCGAACCGCTCGCAGCAGCTCATGCGGCTGCGCGTATTGCTGCAGTTTGTCGCCATCATTGTGATCATGGCGACGATCTGGGTGATGGGTCGCTAAAGCAGTCGAAGGAGCGCCTTATTTGGTGGGCGCAATGCGCAGATATTCGTCCTTCGTCACTTTGTGCCTCTTGGCCTTCTTCTTCGCCGCCGAGTAGCTGTAGCTGTAAGTCGAGTGGTGCAGCGTGTTCAGATAACCGGGGCTGTCGCAGCCGAAGAACATCGCCTTGGCGGCACCGAATGGCGCGATGGCGCCGACGAACAGGAACAACGCGGCCGTAGCCAAGGTCGTGATACGCACGGGGGATCCCTCCCTGATTAGTGCTGCGAGATAAGCTAGAATAACCATTAAAGTTCCCCACGGCAAACCCAGATTCTCCAACGAGCTCCGATGGTTGTCCTCAATCGAATCTATACCCGGACGGGCGACGACGGCACCACGTCGCTGGGCAGCGGCGAGCGGCGCAAGAAATATGACCTGCGTGTCGCCTCCTACGGCACGCTGGACGAGGTCAACGCGGTCCTCGGGCTGGTGCGCCTGCACACGCAGGATGATGTCCCCTTCGACGCTGCGCTTGGCCGCATCCAGAACGATCTCTTCGACGTCGAGGCCGATCTGTGCCTGTCGGAAAAAGGTCCCGGAGGCGCCCGCCTGACGGTCACCGACGCACAAGTCGATTGGCTCGAGCAGGAGATCGACCGGTTCAATGCCGATCTCGCGCCACTGCGCTCCTTCGTGCTTCCCGGCGGCCGCCCGGCCGCCGCGTACCTGCATCTGGCGCGCACGGTCTGCCGCCGCGCCGAACGGCTGATGGTCGAATTGCACGATGTGCCGGGAGAAGAGGTGAGTGCGCCGTCGCTCAAATATGTGAACCGGCTATCCGATTTCCTCTTCGTCGCCGGCCGCTATGCCAACAGCAAGGGTGCCGATGACGTTTTGTGGGCGCCGGGACAGAACCGTTAGCGCGATGCGAGCCCATGGCCTCGGACTGCTCTTTCTCTTCGCCGCGCTGGCGGTGCAGGCTGCTGCGTCACCGCTCGACGACTTGCTCCCGCGCGCTGCCGGCAAGACTGCATGCTTCAGTCGCGTCTACGACCAGGCACATCTGCGTGCGCATCCAAAACAGACGACAAGCGCGATGACGGTGTGGCTGCGTTACGACCAGCCCGATCCGAAGATCGCGGCCGGCTTGCAGATCAATCTGGCGCTGACGCGCCGCGGCGAAGCCGAGCCGCTCTTCGCGCAAGGCGGATGCGCATGGGTGGAGGGCGGCAATCGCGACGTTCAAGGCCGACCCGTGGTGAAGTCCTTCAAGAAGAACGCCGGCGCCGACTGCCTGATGACCGCGCGTCCCGATGTGTTTGACGTTGTCAGCGCGGAGGAGGGCGGGGAACTGGTGATCGATCGCGGCCAGGATGCCGACACGCTGATGGTCTATCTCGATGACGGCCTCACCATGGTGAAGCGCGCCGATCGCGCCAAAGGGCTCGACGTCCGTTTTGGAACCGATGATCGCGTCTTTCTGTTGCACCGCGCGGATGCGAAGGTCTGCGAATTCGTCGAGCAAGCCTTGTCGAGGCAGCGTTGACCCTGAAAATGGCGGCTATTAGGGTGCGCCGCACCAAATCCGGGCTAGTGCGGCCGATTTGAGGTTCCTGTAGCGTGTGCAGCAATTTCTATCAGGAACCTCAAATCGATAAGCCGCACTAAAGCCGTAAATTTTGCTAGTGCCCTTTGCTTCCGAAGTTCGTGTCAGGGGGATTGCTGAGATTTCTCACGAACTTCGGAAGCGGGCACTAGTGCAAGTCCGGCGGAGCTGACTGAAAATCATGAAGATTCTCGTCCCCGTGAAACGGGTTGTCGATTTCAACGTCAAAATTCGCGTCAAGGCTGATGGCTCGGGCGTCGAGCTCGCCAATGTGAAAATGTCGATGAACCCCTTCGATGAGATTGCCGTCGAGGAGGCGATCCGGCTCAAGGAAGCGGGTAAGGCCACGGAAATCGTCGCGGTGTCGATCGGACCGGCGCAGGTCTCGGAAACGATCCGCACCGCGCTCGCTATGGGGGCCGATCGCGGCATTCTGGTGAAAAGCGACACGCCGGTGGAGCCGCTCGCGGTGGCGAAGGTCCTCAAGGCGATCGTGGAGGCGGAAAAGCCCGGTCTCGTCATCCTCGGCAAGCAGGCGATCGACGACGACTGCAACCAGACCGGCCAGATGCTGGCGGCGCTCCTCGGTTGGCCGCAAGGCACCTTCGCCTCGAAGCTCGCACTCGACGGCGGCGACATTGCCGTGACCCGCGAGGTCGACGGCGGCCTGCAGACGGTGAAGCTCAAGGGGCCGGCGATCGTCACCACGGATCTGCGTCTCAACGAGCCGCGTTACGCGAGCCTGCCGAACATCATGAAGGCCAAGAAGAAGCCGATCGAAGAGAAGACGCCCGATGCTTACGGCGTCGACGTCAAGCCGCGCTTGCAGGTGGTGAAGACGATCGAGCCGGAGAAGCGCAAGGCCGGCGTGAAGGTTTCCTCGGTCGCCGATCTCGTCGGCAAGCTGAAGAACGAAGCGGGAGTGCTCTGATGTCGACGCTGCTTCTCGCTGAACACGACAACAAGACGCTGCGCGACGCGACGTTCAAGGCGCTCACCGCGGCCAAGGCACTCGGCGGCGATGTGCACGTTCTCGTCGCCGGCAAGGATTGCAAGGCGGTGGCGGACGCCGCCGCCAAGCTTAACGGCGTGAGCAAGGTGCTGCTCGCGGATGCGCCGGCTTACGAGCATGCGCTCGCGGAGCCACTCGCCGCGCTCATCGTCTCTGTTGCCGGCGCGTACGACGCGCTGGTGTCGCCGGCGACCACGACGGGCAAGAATGTGATGCCGCGTGTCGCCGCGCTGCTCGATGTGATGCAGATCTCCGACATCACCAAGGTGGTGGCGCCCGACACCTATGAGCGGCCGATCTATGCCGGCAACGCGATCCAGACGGTGAAGTCGACCGACGCCAAGAAAGTGATCACCGTGCGCACCGCGGCGTTCCAGGCTGCGGGCGAGGGCGGCTCGGCCGGTGTCGAGACCGCGGCGGCCGCGGCCGATCCGGCGATCTCGTCCTTCGTCGGCGAGGAGCTCTCGAAGTCGGATCGCCCCGAGCTCACGTCGGCGAAGATCATCATCTCCGGCGGCCGCGCCATGCAGAGCCGCGAGAACTTCACCAAATATATCGAGCCCGTGGCGGACAAGCTCGGCGCCGCGATGGGCGCCTCACGCGCGGCGGTCGATGCCGGTTACGCGCCGAACGACTGGCAGGTCGGACAGACCGGCAAGGTTGTGGCGCCCGAGCTCTACATCGCCGTGGGCATTTCCGGCGCGATCCAGCATCTCGCCGGCATGAAGGATTCGAAGGTCATCGTCGCCATTAACAAGGACGAGGAGGCGCCGATCTTTCAGGTGGCCGACTACGGATTGGTCGGCGATTTGTTTCAGGTATTGCCCGAGCTCGCCACCGAGCTCGGCAAAATCGGTCGCTAGGCGGGCGCCACGGCAGTGGTATGATCGACTGGGTGGTCGGAAATACGAACCGGGACGGATGAAATCATGACGGCCAGCATTCAGAGCGTCGGGGTCATCGGTGCCGGCCAGATGGGCAACGGCATCGCCCATGTCTGCGCTCTTGCCGGCTTCGACGTCATGCTCAACGACGTCTCCGCCGACCGCATCAAGGCGGGCCTTGCCACCATCAACGGCAATATGGCGCGTCAGGTGAACAAGCAGGCGATCACCGAGGAGGCGCGCAAGGGCGCGCTCGCGCGCATCAAGGCAGCTGAGAAATTCGAGGCGCTGGCCGACTGCGATCTGGTCATCGAGACGGCGACGGAGAAGGAAGAGGTCAAGCGCAAGATCTTCACCGAGCTGTGCACGTCGCTCAAGCAGAACGCGATCCTCGCCACCAACACCTCGTCGATCTCGATCACCCGGCTCGCTTCATCGACCGACCGGCCGGAGCGCTTCATCGGCATTCATTTCATGAACCCGGTGCCGCTAATGGAGCTCGTCGAGCTCATTCGCGGCATTGCCACGGACGACCCCACGTTCGAGGCCAGCAAGACCTTCATCAGCAAGCTCGGCAAGACCATCGCGGTCTCCGAGGACTTCCCGGCCTTCATCGTCAATCGCGTGCTGCTGCCGATGATCAACGAGGCGGTCTACACGCTCTACGAAGGCGTCGGCAACGTCGAGGCGATCGATACGGCGATGCGGCTCGGCGCCCACCATCCGATGGGGCCGCTGGAGCTCGCCGATTTCATCGGACTCGATACCTGCCTGTCGGTGATGCAGGTGCTGCATGAGGGCCTCGCCGATTCGAAGTACCGCCCATGTCCGCTGCTGGTGAAATATGTCGAAGCCGGCTGGCTCGGCCGCAAGACGCAGCGCGGGTTCTACGATTATCGTGGCGAAAAGCCGGTGCCGACCCGTTAGTCTGCAGCAACGTTTCGTTAACCATCAAGGCTTTGTTAACGGCTGTGGGCTAGCCTCAAGCGTGGCCAGGCCCGCGGAATCATGAGCTCACTTCTCTCATCCGTCGCATCGTCGCTCTTCAACAGCTCGTCGGCCGCGGCCGGCACGACTGCGTCCTGGATGAACAGCGCGGAAACTGCGATCCAGGCGAGCCAGGATGCGGGTGGCCTGCTCGGCATGCTGCAGAATGCGGCGGATGGGACGAGCGTGTTCGCGGGCGCCGCCAACACCTTCGCGTCGATCACGACCAACAACACCACCGCCGCCAGCCAGTTCTATGCGCAGATAGCCGCGCAGCGCATTCAGAAGGAGCAGGCGCAGAAAATCCAGCAGGCGCAGGACGACGCGGCCAAGCAGGCGGCGATGATCAAGCCGGAAAGCATGCTCGAGCCGATCATCTATCTCGACAACGGCACGTCGCTGGACACCACCAGCAACATCCTGACCATGTCGGACGGCACGCAATATGACGCGCTCACCGGCGCTAAATATGTCGACCCGACCCAGCTCACCGAAATGCCGGACGGCTCAACGCTCGACACAAAGAACAACATTCTGACGATGACCAACGGCACGCAGATCGACACCGTCACCGGTCTGACGATTACGTCAGGAACGAGTGGCTGATAGCGCCGCGCTTCGCCGTTACTTCTTCAAGGCTGCTTCGATCAGCGTGATCGCGTCGCCGCTCGCCCATTCGGCCGGGCCGGCGATGGTGCCGATTTCGCAACCGGAGGGATCGACGAGAACAGTCGTCGGCATGCCGAAGGCGCGGCCGACGGACTTGAGGTCCTGGAACACACCGGCGCTCGGATCGGCATAATAGGCGAGCTTGTGGATGCCGACGTCGCCAAGCCAGGCCTTGGGCTTTTCCGGGTCGCGGGTGTCGATGTTGACCGCGACCACCTCGAATTGCGGGCTGCCAAGCTTCTGCTCCAGCGCATCGAGCGCCGGCATTTCCTTGCGGCAGGGCACGCACCAGGTGGCCCACAGGTTGAGCAGGACCGTGCGTCCACGCCAGTCGGCCAGTGTCTTGGTGGCGCCGTTGGCGTCATGGAAGCTCAAATTCGGCAGGGCGAGCGGCGCGTCCGCCACCTTGATGGCGGCGACTTCGCCATGGACCAGCGGGGCGATCCGGTGCGCCACCTTAACGGCGCCGGCGCAGGCAGCATTGGCCGGATTGCCTTTGAAGCCGCCGATCCCGTATACCCCCGCGAGACCGGCCAGGGCTCCGGCGGCGACAGCCGCCGCGATCAGCAGAAATCGGCGCTGCGACGGGCGTTTTTGCGCATCGGCGGTTTGCGTCATGGGCAGCAGGTTTTCGCGGTTAGGGATCGTGGTGTCATGAGCAACAAGATGTGGGGTGGACGTTTTTCCGCCAGCCCCGACGCGATCATGGAGGAAATCAATGCCTCCATCGATTTCGACCGGCACCTCTTCCGCCAGGATATCGCCGCGTCCAAGGCACACGCGGAGATGCTCGCCAAGCAAGGCATCATTGCGGCAAACGATGCCCGCAAGATCATCCGCGGTCTAGACACGATCCTGTCAGAGATCGAGAGCGGCAAGTTCAAATTCAAGCGAGCGCTGGAAGACATTCACATGAATGTCGAGAGCCGGCTCGCGGACCTCATCGGACCGGTGGCCGGGCGGCTGCACACCGCGCGCTCGCGCAACGATCAGGTGGCGACGGATTTCCGCCTGTGGGTGCGCGCCACGGTCGATGCCATCGACGCGGCGCTCGCCGTCTATCAGCGGGCGCTGGCGCAGAAAGCGCGCACGCATGCCGGCGTGGTGATGCCGGGCTTCACGCATCTGCAGACGGCGCAGCCGGTCACTTTCGGCCACCATCTGCTCGCCTATGTGGAGATGGCTGCGCGTGATCGCGGCCGCTTCGCCGATGCGCGCAGGCGCCTCAATGAATCGCCGCTCGGTGCAGCGGCGCTCGCCGGCACCTCGTTCCCGCTCGATCGCGCGATGACCGCGAAGCGGCTCGGCTTCGACCGCGCCATGGCCAATTCCCTCGATGCGGTGTCCGACCGGGATTTCGTCCTCGAGGTGCTCGCGGCGGCCTCGATCACCGCCGTGCACCTGTCGCGCTTCGCCGAAGAGATCGTGATCTGGACCTCGCCGCTCGTTGGCTTGGTGAAGCTCTCCGACAAATTCACCACCGGCTCCTCGATCATGCCGCAGAAGCGCAACCCGGATGCGGCCGAGCTGGTGCGGGCGAAGACCGGCCGCATTTTCGGTGCGCTCACGGCGCTGCTCGTGGTGATGAAGGGTCTGCCGCTCGCCTATGCCAAGGACATGCAGGAGGACAAGGAAGGCACGATCGATGCGCTCTCTGCGCTCACGCTGTCGATCGCGGCGATGACCGGCATGGTGCTCGACCTCGAGCCGGATGCCGCGCGCATGCACGCGGCGGCGTCGGCGGGATACGCAACGGCGACCGATCTCGCCGACTGGCTGGTACGCACGCTCAAGCTGCCGTTCCGCGAGGCCCATCACATCACCGGCCGCATCGTGGCGCAGGCCGCCGCGGCGGACGTCGCGCTGGAGGCGCTGCCGCTCAAAACCCTGCAGGCGATCGAGCCGCGAATCACGCGCGACGTGTTCAGCGTGCTTTCGGTCGATCGCTCGGTGAAAAGTCGGGTCAGCCTCGGCGGCACCGCGCCAAAAAACGTGCGCGTGCAAGCGGAAAAATGGCTGAAGAAGCTCGGAAAACCAAAGCGTTGATGGCGAAGACGCGGCTGTCGCCTTTGCAGCCCGATCTGCTATGGTGCGGCCAATCCCACGGAGTACCTACGTGACACGTCCCTGCAGTCGTCCGTTTGCCCGTCTTGCCCTGATCGGCGCGCTCGTCGCCGCGGTCGGGCTTGCGGCCTGTGGACGCAAGGGCCCGCTCGATCCTCCGCCCGGTGCGGCCGTGGCGGAGCCGCAGCAGAGCGTTTCGCCGACCCCTCCGACCTTGATGCCGCCAATCGGCGGCAGCTCGTCCTCGTCCGGCGGTACCGAGACGCGCAACGGTCTGCCGGTCCCGGCGCGAGGTGAGAAAAAGCACATCCCGATCGATGTGCTGATCGAATAATGCACCACTTCGATTATCGCGACGGCGTGCTCCACGCCGAGGCGGTGAATCTCGACGCACTCGCGGCGCAGGTCGGGACCCCGTTCTACTGTTATTCGACGGCGACGCTGACGCGGCACTATCAGGTGTTCGCCGGCGCCTTCGCCGATGTGCGTGCGCTCGTCTGCTACGCGATGAAGGCGAACTCCAACCAGGCGGTGATCGCGACGCTCGCCAAGCTCGGCGCCGGTGCCGATGTCGTCTCTGGCGGTGAACTCAAGCGTGCCCGCGCCGCCGGCGTGCCGCCAAGCAAGATCATGTTCTCCGGCATCGGCAAGACCGCCGAGGAGCTCGCGCTCGCGGTCGACGAAGGCATCCTCTGCGTCAATGTCGAGTCCGAGCCGGAGCTCGAGCTCCTTTCGCATATCGCGCAGGAGAAGGGACGGACCGCGTGCGTGTCGGTGCGCGTCAATCCCGATGTCGACCCGAAGACCCACCACAAGATCGCGACCGGCAAGGCGGAGAACAAGTTCGGGATTCCGATCAGCCGCGCCCGCGACGTCTATGCGCATGCCGCGAAGCTGCCGGGCATCCAGGTCTCCGGCGTCGACATGCATATCGGCAGCCAGATCACCGATCTCGATCCATTCGGCGATGCATTCGCGCTCCTCGCCGACTTCGTGCGCACGCTGCGCGCCGACGGCCACACGATCTCGCATGTCGATCTCGGCGGCGGGCTCGGAATTCCGTATCGCGACGACAACGAGCCGCCGCCGCACCCGGAAGCCTATGCCGAGGTGGTCAAGCGCGCGACGCGCGATCTCGACTGCACGCTGATCTTCGAGCCTGGCCGGCTGATCGTCGGCAATGCCGGCATCCTGGTCACCCGCGTGCTGTTCATGAAGCGAGGTGAGGCCAAGACCTTCGTCGTCGTCGATGCGGCGATGAACGATCTCATCCGCCCGACCCTCTATGACGCGCATCACGAAATCTGGCCGGTCGTCGAACCTTCGGTGTCCGCCAAGCACATCCGCGCCGATGTCGTCGGTCCGGTCTGCGAGTCGGGCGATTTCCTGGCGCTCGACCGCGACCTCCCCGAGCCGAAGCCCGGCGCATTGCTCGCGGTCATGTCGGCTGGCGCCTACGGCGCCGTGCAGGCCGGGACCTACAACACGCGCCCTCTCGTTCCCGAGGTGCTGGTGCGCGATTCACAATGGGCGCTGGTGCGCCCGCGCCTCGAAGTCGACCAATTGATCGGGCTCGATCGCTTACCGCCGTGGCTGTGAGTGCTGGTTTCCCGGCACCTGTAATCGGCGTATGCTCTCGACATGAGCGACTTTCAGAGAATCACGCGAGACCCTGGAATCATGGGCGGAAAGCCTTGCATTCGGGGGATGCGCGTCACCGTCGGCATGATCGTTGGCCAGATTGGTGCCGGCCGCAGCGTCGACGATTTATTGTCCGACTATCCTTATCTCGAGCGTGAGGATGTATTGGAGGCATTGCGCTATGCGGCGTGGCTTGCGCAAGAGCGTGAGATCGCGCTTGCCGACAGCGAATGAAATTCCTGGTCGACATGAATTTGTCGCCCGAATGGGCCACATTCCTGACCGGAGCCGGATTTGTCTCAATCCATTGGGCAGATGTTAGCCGCCGAACGCTTCTGATCGAGAATTGATGCAGTGGGCATCAGAGCACAATTGCATGGTGCTCACTGCCGACTTGGACTTTGCGGCCATCTTGCCGCGACGAAGGCCGAGCGGCCTAGTGTTATCCAGGTCCGCAGCGATCTCCTGACACCCGATGCGTTGGGAAGTGCTGTTCTGGCTGCGATTCACCAGACCAAGGATTACCTTGAGAACGGCGCCATTGTTTCCATCGATGCCGACCGTGCTCGTGTCCGCGTCTTGCCGTTAGACGATCGGGGTGCCTGAGCGCCTCGAAGTCGACCAATTGATCGGGCTCGATCGCTTACCGCCGTGGCTGTGAGTCCGACACAAGGCCTGGAATTTGCACGGGCTGGCGTGGGACTTTGAGACTTTCGCTGTGTTACGGTGTTGTTGATGAGATTCTCGGCGGAAACGCGCAAGAATCGCGCAAACGGAGCCGGTTTTGGACGGCATTGACGACCGTCACCCCGAAAATACCTCGTTCCGCCTGCTGAAGCAGGCGCTGCAACGGGCTCGCGGCTCGATTCTTTGGGAGCGCCTGTGGCCGGCGCTGGCCACCCTCGCAGTCGTGATTGGGCTGTTCCTCGCGGTCTCCTGGGCCGGATTGTGGCAGCAGTTGCCGCCGCTCGGCCGTCCCATCGGGCTCTTTATTTTCGCGCTGCTTGTCCTCGCCGCCCTGATCCCGCTGGTCCGGCTGCGGCTGCCGTCGACCGACGACGCGCTGCGCCGTCTCGATCGCGGCAGCGGTGCGGCGCATCGGCCGGCCACCGCGATGGCGGACGCCATCGCCGCCAACGAGCACGATCCGGTGTCGCAGGCGCTGTGGCGCGCGCATGTCGAGCGCGCCATATTGGCCGCGCGCAGCCTGAAGGCCGGCTGGCCGGCGCCGCGTCTTGCCGCGCGCGATCCGCAGGCGTTGCGCGCTCTCGTGCTGATCCTTGTGCTCGTCACGTTTTTCGCTGCCAGCGGCGAACGCTGGAAGCGGATCGGTGCGGCGTTCGATTGGCAGGGCATCGCGGCGCCGGCGAATTTCCGCGTCGATGCCTGGGTGACGCCGCCGCCCTACACGCAGCGCGCGCCGGTGATGTTGCCCGGGCTGCGCCCGGGCGAGCTGGCGCAACTCCCCGGACCGGTCTCGGTGCCCGCGGGCAGCCAGCTCATCGTGCGCGCCACCGGCAAGGTGAAACTCGCGCTCGCAACGCGCGGCGGACTGGAGGACGCGGCGCCCGAGGCGCGTCCGCAGGCATTGCCGGCCGGCACCGAGGAGCATCGTTTCATCGTCAAGCAGGACGGCAGCGTGACGCTGCGCGGCGTCGGCGAGGACGTGACCTGGACGTTCAACGCCATACCGGATCGGGCACCGACCATCGCGCTGACCAAGGACCCGGAGGTGCAGGCGCGCGGCTCGCTGCTCCTCGCCTACAGCATGGAAGACGACTATGGCGTGACCGACGCCCACGCCGTGTTCGAGCGCAAGGCGGACGGCGAGAGCGATAAGGCGCGCCCGTTGTACGGACCGCCGCAATTTCCGCTCGTGCTGCCGCAGGCGCGCACCCGCAGCGGTACCGCGCAGACGCTGCGCGACGTCACCGATCATCCCTGGGCCGGCGCCGAGGTGACGATGACGCTCGTCGCCCATGACGAGGCAGGCAATGAAGGCCGCAGCGAGCCGTTCGATCTGCGGCTGCCGCAACGCGCCTTCGTCAAGCCCTTGGCACGCGCACTGGTCGAGCAGCGCCAGATCCTGGCGATGGACGCCAATGCCAAAATTCCCGTGCTCAAGGCCCTCGATGCGCTGAGCATCGCACCGGAGCGGTTCACGCCGGAGGCCGGGGTCTATCTCGGGCTGCGCTCGATCTATTGGCAGCTCACCCACGCACGCACCGACGATGCTTTGCGCGACGTGGTCGCCGCGCTGTGGACGATGGCGCTGTCGATCGAGAACGGCAACGTCTCCGACGCCGAGCAGGCGCTGCGCCAGGCCGAGGAGAATTTGCGGCAGGCGCTGGACCGCGGAGCCAGCGATGAGGAAATCAAGAAGCTGATGGATCAGCTGCGCGCCGCCATGGACAAGTTCATGCAGGCGCTCGCCGAGGAGATGCGCAAGAACCCGCAGCAGGCGCAACGGCCGCTCGATCGCAACACGCGCATGCTCAGCCAGCAGGACCTCAAGAATATGATGGACCGGCTGGAGAACATGGCGCGGCTCGGCAACAAGGACGCGGCGCGACGATTGCTCGAGCAGCTGCAGCAGATGATGGAAAATCTGCAGATGGCGCGGCCGGGCCAGATGGACAACGGCGACGACGACATGATGTCGCAGCTCGACGAGCTTGGCGACATGATCCGCAAGCAGCAGCAGTTGCGCGATCGCACCTTCCGCCAGGGACAGGATATGCGCCGCGACCGCCAGCGCGGACAACGTGGGCAGAACAACGACCAGCAGATGGGCGAGCTGCGCCAGGATCAGCAGGCACTGCGCGAGCGCCTGAAGAAGATGCTCGAGGAGCTGCGCAAGCGCGGCGCCGGCGATCCGCAGCAAGGCGAGAAGGGCGAAGGCCAGGGAGATATCGATCAGCAGCTCGGCGATGCCGGCGACGCCATGGGCCGCGCCGAAGACCAGCTCGGCGACAGCAATACCGACGGTGCCGTGGACTCCCAGGGCAAGGCGCTCGAATCCTTGCGCAAGGGCGCGCAAGGCATGGCGCAGCAGCTACAGCAGCAGCAAGGCGTCGGATTGGGGCCGGGTCAGCCGGGACGCAACGGCCAGGCGCGCGCCGATTCAGACACCGATCCGCTGGGGCGGCCGCGGCGCGGTCACAATTATGACGACAGCACGGTCAAGATCCCGGGACGCGGCGAGGCCCCGGCGGAGCGCGCAAGCCGTATTCTCGAGGAGCTGCGCCGCCGCTACTCGGATCAGGGGCGGCCGCAGCTCGAGCTCGATTATCTCGAGCGACTGTTGAAGGATTTCTAATAGCCGGGGTGGAGCGGCGGTGCCTAATGGCACCGCACTGGTGCCCCGCTTCCGAAGTTCGTCATGCATTGCTGCGCGCTCTGGTGCGAACTTCGGAAGCAAAGGGGCACCAGCAAGCGATATGAATCTCGTGCGGCTTTCGATTTGAAGTTCCTGTAGGAAGTTGCCGCAGACTGTGCAGGAACTTCAAATCGGCCGCACGAGCGCCTCTTTCACCGCCCCTTGAATCTGCGCGACTGAGAACGGCTTCTGAATGACGTCGTGGATCAGCGCATCGAGCCCGTGCGCGCGCTCACGCTGATCGGCGTAGCCGGTCATCAGCAGGATCACGACATCGGGGTGGTCGCGGGCTGTGGCGAGTGCCAGCGCGATCCCGTCCATCACCGGCATCTTGATGTCGGTGAGCAGGATGTCGAACCGGCTCGCATCCTGCGACAGCACATCGAGTGCCTCGGCACCATCACGCGCGACGACCGTTTCGTGGCCATCCTCATGCAGCGCACGCGCAACCATTGTGCGCAGCACGTCCTCGTCTTCGGCGATCAGGACGCGCGCCACGTCATTTACCTCCCGACATGTCGCGCGGACTGAGGAAGCGCACCACGACGTCATGGGCGTCTTCCGGCGGCGATGCCAGGCGGCTGCGGAACGGCAGGCTTTCGTGGGGACCGAGAACGCTGCGCCCGGCCTGTGCGGTCCAGGAATAGATTTCCTGTCCAGCGGCATTGCGTACGGAGAAGCGGAGCCGCGGCACTTCGACCGCATGCCGCGTGGTGCTGATGATGTTGCCTTCGACGACGAGCACGTTCATGCCGTCGTCTTCGCTGGTGATCTTGACGTCCTTGAATTCGAGCCCGCGCAGATTGACCGGCAGGCCGATGGCGGAAAACAGCGACGCGGTCTGCGGAACGACGCGCACCACATCGGCGCGCCAAGTCACGAGCGCCACGTTGACGCCGATCAGCGTCAGAATGAGATAAGGCAGCTTCGATTTCTTCTGCGTCACCTTGCGCCGAGCCTGCCGGCGCGCGCGGCGGGCGGCGAAATCCTCAACGTCTTCGACGGGCGGCGGCGGAACCGTCGCGTCGGGATTGTCCGGCTCCGGGGCCGGCACCAAGGAAGGGGCCTCGGCGACCGGATGCTCGGCATTCGCGGGAGTATCTGTTGCCGCGGCCGTCGGCGCGGCAGCGGTCGCTTCGGCTTCGCGCTCACTGAGTGCATCGCGGAAAGCCGCAGTTTCATCGCTCACCGGGCCTTGTTCGCTCTGTACCGGCGGTGCGCTGACCGGCCCATCGATGATGTCTTCGCGCACCGGCGGCATTGGGCTCGGTGGCGGAGGAGGCGGTGCTGCCGGCTGGCCTTGCGCTTCCGCGATAACGTCATCGACAAACGCGGTAACAGTCTCGTCGACTTTGGCGGCTTGCGGTGCGACGAACCACATCGTTTTGCAGCGCGCGCAACGCACATTGCGCCCCTTCGCGCCGACCGAGGCCGGCGGGAGCGTGTAGGACGTCGCGCAACTTGGACAAACAATCAGCATTGGAATCGTCGCACTCTCGCTGAGAGACCCTAGCAGGCGTCCCTTAACGGATCGGAAACCATGCGCGGTCGTTCCGCGCGCCTGCGGCGGGCCTGCTAACAGATTGAGGGGCCACGCTCTTTTGGCGACCCAGGGCGTTGGGCGGCGGCCCGGAAACCACTCTGGGGACGGTCCTTCCGCCGCGCTGGCCCGCCAGCGTTAATCCTGTAAAAGCAGGGGCGGGGCTTTCGCGGGACGTTCCGGAGACCGAGGCGTGGTCCGTTTCGAGAATGTGGGCTTGCGCTACGGTCTCGGGCCCGAGGTGCTGCGCGACCTCACCTTCCGCATCGAGCCGCATTCATTCCAGTTCCTCACCGGACCGTCTGGCGCCGGTAAGACCTCGCTGCTGCGGCTTCTGTTCCTCTCGCTCAAGCCGACGCGTGGACTGATCACCCAGTTCGGCCACGACGTGGCGACGCTGAACAAGGACGCACTGGCCACGCTTCGCCGCCGCATCGGCATCGTGTTTCAGGACTTCCGCCTGCTCGACCATATGACCACCTACGAGAATGTCTGCCTGCCGTTTCGCGTGATGGGCCGCGATGAGGCGAGCTACCGCGAGGAGGTCATCGAGCTGCTCAACTGGGTCGGGCTTGGCGAGCGCATGTGGGCACTGCCGCCGGTCCTCTCCGGTGGCGAGAAGCAGCGCGCCGCGATCGCGCGCGCGGTGATCGCCCGGCCGCAGCTCCTCCTTGCCGACGAGCCGACCGGCAATGTCGACCCGAGCCTCGCGCAGCGCCTGCTGCGCCTGTTCATCGAGCTCAACAAGTCTGGCACTTCGGTGGTGATCGCCACACATGATATCGCCTTGATGGACCAGTACGATGCGCGCCGTCTGGTGCTGCACGACGGCCGTTTGCACATTTACGACTGAGCACGCGATGACGGACTTATCGACCTCGGACTTGGACGGACCGACGCGGCTGGCGGCGCGGCCCGCGCCACGGCTGGAAACGCCGATCGTGCCGGCCAATTCCATTTCCGGTCGCGCCCTGATCGCTGTGGTCGCGATCATGACGTTCCTTGCCGCACTGACGACGGGTGCGGTGATGCTCATCCGCGGCGCCGCCGGCGAATGGCAATCCGACGTCGCCCGCGAAGTCACCATCCAGATCCGGCCCGCTGCCGGGCGCGATCTCGACGCCATGGTGGCCAAGGCCGTGGACTTGTCGCGCAACACGCCGGGTGTCGCCGACGTGCGGGCCTTCTCCAAGGAGGAATCGGCGCGTCTGCTCGAGCCCTGGCTCGGCAGTGGATTGACGCTCGAAGAATTGCCGGTGCCGCGCCTCGTGGTGGTCCGCCTCGCGTCGGGCACGAGCCCCGATCTCGCGGCTTTGCGCAAGGCGCTCAGCGAGCAGGTCACGGGAGCCAGCCTCGATGATCATCGCGGCTGGGTGGCGCAGATGCGCGCGATGGCAACAAGTGCGGTTGCCGGCGGCGTCGGTGTGCTCGCGCTGATGATCGCGGCGACGATGCTGTCGGTCACCTTCGCGACGCGCGGCGCCATCGCCACCAATCGCCCGGTCATCGAAGTGCTGCATTTTGTCGGCGCCACCGACGGCTTCATCTCCGGCCATTTCCAACGCCACTTCCTGCTGCTCGGCTTGAAGGGCGGCGTGATCGGCGGCGCTGCCGCGGTCGTTCTGTTCGCGATCCTCGGGCTCATCGGCCGTTTCATCCTGGGCTCGGCCACCGAGGCATCGACCTTGTTCGGGAGCTTTTCACTGGGCGCAGGCGGCTACGCGGCGATGCTGTTCCAGGTGGTGCTGATCGCCGCGGTCACGACGCTGACCTCGCGGCATACCGTGAACCGCACCCTGGAGACGATCGGCTGATGGCGACGATCGAACAAGGCGGCAGGGGAGGAGGCGTTTTCCAACGCTTCGTACATTTCCTCGGCGTCATCACCATGACGGTGAGCTTGCTCGCCGCTGGGCTGCTCGTCGTCGGCGGCATTTGGTTTATCGGGCAAGTGCCGACGCAGGAGGTGCCGATCGATCGCAAGGCCGACGGCATCGTGGTCCTGACCGGCGGAGCGTCGCGCGTGGCCGACGCGGTCGAGCTCCTCTCCTCGGGGAAGGGGCAACGACTGCTGATCAGCGGCGTGCATCCCTACACCCGGGCGGTGGAGATCGCGCGCCTGGTGCCGGTCTATCAGCGCGTGTTTGCCTGCTGCGTCGACCTCGACCGCTCGGCGCTGAACACGCTTGGCAACGCTATCGAAACCCGGCGCTGGGTGAAGGAGCGCGGCTTCCAGTCGCTGATCGTGGTCACCTCCAACTACCATCTGCCACGTGCCATGGCCGAGCTCGAGCATCAGTTGCCGGATGTCACGTTGATTCCTTATCCGGTGGTCACCGAGCGCATGAAGAACGAGCGGTGGTGGTCGAGCCCGACGACGGCGCGGCTATTGCTGTCCGAATATCTGAAGTATGTCTTCGCCGTCATCCGTATGCGGCTCGACCCCGAGCCGGAAAACGCCACGTGAAGGCCTCCCGTGCTCGTCTTCATTCGTTCCGTCATTTTCAATGCCGCTTTCTATCTCACGCTGCTCGTCTATCTTGTCGCGGCACTGCCGACCTTCCTGATGCCCTACAGAGCGATTGTCGAAGTCGCCAAATCCTGGGGGCGCACCAATCTGTGGCTGCTGCGGGTCATCTGTGGCCTCCACGTCGAATGGCGCGGGCTTGAGAAAATCCCGCACGGGCCGCTGATCGTCGCCGCCAAGCATCAATCGACCTGGGAGACCTTTGCGCTCATCTCGCTGTTCGAGAATCCATTGTTCATCATCAAGCGCGAGCTGATGTGGATCCCGGTGTTCGGCTGGTACACATGGAAGGGCCGCATGGTGCCGGTCGACCGCGGTGCCGGATCTTCGGCGTTTGCCGACATGACGCAGCGCGCCAGCGCCGAGCTGGACCAAGGACGCCAACTCATCATCTTTCCGGAGGGCACGCGGCGCCCGGCGGGAGCCGAGCCGAAATATAAATTCGGGGTCGCCCATCTCTATGCCGGGACCGACGTGGCCTGCCTGCCAGTGGCGCTGAACTCCGGCCTGTACTGGCCGCGGCGCAAATTCATGCGCTATCCCGGCAAGGTCGTTGTCGAGATCCTCGATCCGATCGCACCAGGGCTCGATCGTAACAGCTTCTTCGCCCGCGTGCGCGAAGCGATCGAGGCGTCGACGGCGCGTCTCACTGACGAGGGGCGCCGCGAGCTCGCGGCGCACGATCTTCCTTAGACCGAGGCGCCGTGCGACTCGTGCGTGCCCTTGAGTCGCTCGGCAAGCACATGCAGATCGGTCTCGCGATAACCGAGAGTCTCCAGCGCCTTCACCGTTTCGATGACGTAGTCGCGGTTGGCGCCTGATTGCCCGTGACCCTGGCGCACGTGATGCAGTTGCTGATCCAGCGTCAGCCGCCCGGCATATTGCTGATGGCCGCGATCGACGACGTAGCACAGCGCGCTCACGCGACGCTGCGGCGCGTCCTCGAGCCAGATGCTGCGCGTCGTCTCCCGGTAGACCATGGTGACCTGCTCGCGGGAGCGCAGATAGGCGATCGTTTCCGTTCGGCGTGCCGCTGTCACGCGATAGGCGACGCCGCGGCAGTTGCCGCCGCGATCGAGCCCGAGGACCAGGCCCGGCCGCTCCGGAGTGCCGCGATGCACGAAGGAATAGACGCAGAGCGCCCGATGGGCGCCGATCAGGCGCGCAGGCATGCGCTCGACGAATTCGAAGCCCGGCCGCCACATCAGCGAGCCATAGGCAAACACCCAGAGGTCTTCGGCGGACGCGGATTTCGAGTGCATTGGCGGCGGGAATCGACTACGGGCTCAACGTCGGCGACACTGCCAAGCCCGCCTATCAGGCCCGCTGCCGCGGCGCAACATCGTGGAAATGCCGCATTCGCCCTTTCCTTAGGCCGCCATGATCGATCGCACCGCTCCCGACTCCGCCAGACGCGCCGATCGTTCGCGCTCGACGATCCGCAAATATATCGGGCTCGTCGTCGTGGTCGTGCTGCTCGCCGCCGGCTGGAGCGGCTTCTGGTATTACGCCGTCGGCAAGGCGGAGCAGGCGATCGCCGGTTGGAAGGCGCGGGAAGCCAAGGTCGGCCGTATCTACACCTGCGGCCAGGAGACGCTGAGCGGCTTTCCGTTCCGCATCGAGGTACGTTGCGACCTCGCGCGTGCCGAGTTCACGCAGGTAACTCCGAAGCTCGACATCAAGACCACCGGCGTCCTCGTCGCCGCACAGATCTATCAGCCGACCCTGCTGATCAGCGAATTCACCGGCCCGCTCAGCGTTGCCGAGGCCGGAAAGCCGCCGAGCTTCATCGCCAACTGGAAGCTCGGGCAGACCAGCGTGCGCGGCACGCCGAATGCGCCGGAGCGCGTCTCCATCGTGCTCGACGGGCCGTCGGTCGTTCGGATGACCTCGTCCGGCACCGAGCCATTCGCCAAGGCGGATCACTTCGAGCTGCACGGACGCATGCTCGAAGGATCGGCATCCAAGAATCCGGTGATCGAGGTCGCTCTGCGCAGCACGCAAGCGTCGTTGCCGGGCGTGAACCCGCTCATGGTGGCGCCGATCGACTCCGAGATCGACGCGGTGCTGCGCGGGCTCAAGGATTTCGGGCCGAAATCCTGGGCAGACCGCTTTCGCGAGATTCAGGCATCCGGCGGCAGTATCGATATTCCGCAGGCGCGCGTGCAGCAGGGCGACACCATCGCCGTCGGCCGTGGCAATCTCACCATCAACGCCAATGGACGGCTCGATGGCCAATTGCGGGTCACGGTCGTCGGCGTCGAGCAGTTCCTCAACGCGCTCGGCTCCGACCGCATCGCCGCGGCGAACCCCAATGTCGATCGCTTGGCGGGAACGCTCGATCGGCTGATGCCCGGGCTCGGCACCATGGCGCGCCAGCGCGCCGGCACCGGCATTGCCGCCGGCCTCAACCTGATTGGCGAACCGACCACGCTCGAGGGCAAGAAGGCGATCGCGCTGCCGCTGCGCTTCGACGATGGCGCGATGTTCCTCGGCCCGGTGCCGCTCGGCGTAACGCCGGCGCTCTTCTAAAAGCTTATTCGTTGTCCGCCGCGTAAGGCCGCGGCAGCGGCGGTTCCGGGAGCTGCGGATGCGCCCGGCCGAAATCGGGGCTCGGTGAATCCTGCCCGATCTGTACGATGCCTTTGCGGATGGCGCGCGTGCGCGCAAAGTGCTCGTAGAGCGCCTGCCCGTCGCCTTTGCGGATCGCGCGGGTCAGTCCCGAGATGTCCTCGTTGAAGCGGCCGAGCATCTCCAGCACCGCGTCCTTGTTTGCCAGAAATACGTCGCGCCACATGGTCGGATCGGAGGCGGCGATGCGGGTAAAGTCGCGGAACCCGCCGGCGGAGAACTGCAGCACTTCCGAGCGCGTCACCTGCGAGAGCTCGTCGGCGGTTCCGACGATGGTGTAGGCGATGAGGTGCGGCAGATGACTGGTGATCGCCAGCACCAAATCGTGATGGTCGGCATTCATGCGCTCGACATTGGCGCCGAGCGCGCTCCAGAATGCGGCGAGCTTGTCGACCGCTGCCGGATCGGCGCCGTCCGGCGGCGTCAGGATGCACCAGCGGTTGACGAAGAGCTCGGCGAAGCCGGCATCGGGGCCGGAATATTCGGTGCCGGCGACAGGATGCGCCGGCACGAAATGCACATTCTTCGGCAGATGCGGGCCCATGTCGCGAACGATCGAGCCCTTCACCGAGCCGACGTCGGAAACGGTGGCACCGGGCGTGAGATGCGGCGCGATCTCCTTGGCCACCTCGCCGCAGGCGCCGACCGGAACGCAGATGATGACGAGATCGGCACCCTCGACCGCGGCGGCGTTGGTCTCGACCACCTGATCCGCAATCCCGAGCTCGGCGACGCGGCGGCGCGTCGTCTCCGAGCGCGCCGTGGCGGTGATCGAGCGTACCGCGCCTTGCGCGCGCGCGGCGCGCGCGATCGATGAGCCGATGAGGCCAACCCCGATCAGCGCCAGGCGATTGAAGATCGGCGCCTTGAGCGTCACGCCGCCGACCCCAGAAATTCGCGCAGCGCGGCGACCACAAGACGATTGGCCTCCTCGCTCCCGACGCTCATACGCAGCGCGTTCGGCAGCTTGTAGGCGCCGACCTGCCGCAGGATGAGCCCGCGCTTGGTGAGGAAGGCGTCGGCGTCTTTTGCGGTCCGGCCCTTGGCCTCCGGAAAGTGGATCAGCACGAAATTGGCGACGCTCGGCGTCACCTTGAGGCCGAGCTGGCCGATCTCGGTGGTGAGCCAGGCGAGCCACTTGTCGTTGTGTGCGCGCGCGGTCTCGAGATGCGCGGTGTCTTCGATCGCGGCGACACCCGCGGCGATCGCGGGGGCGTTGACGTTGAACGGACCGCGGATGCGGTTGACCGCGTCGACGATGTGCGCGGGGCCGTACATCCAACCGAGGCGCAGCGCCGCGAGCCCATAGATCTTCGAGAAGGTGCGCGTCATCACGACATTGTCGCTGGTGGCGACAAGTTCGATGCCCGACTCATAGTCATTCCGGCGGACATATTCCGCATAGGCCGCGTCGATCACCAGCAATACCTGCGGCGGCAGCGCGCGATGCAGGCTTTTCACCTCGTCGAACGAGATGTAAGTGCCGGTCGGATTGTTCGGATTGGCCAAGAACACGATCTTGGTGCGCGGCGTCACCGCGGCGAGGATCGTGTCCACGTCGGCGGTGAGATTCTTCTCCGCGGCCACGATCGGTTTGGCACCGGTGCCGAGCGTCGCAATCGGATAGACCAGGAATCCGTGCGTGGTGTGGATCGCCTCGTCGCCGTCGCTGAGATAGGCGCGCGCCAGAAGGTTGAGCAGATCGTCCGACCCGGCGCCGCAGACGATGCGGCTCGGATCAAGCCCGAACGCGCGGCCGATGGCTTGACGCAGGTCGCCCGCGGCACCGTCCGGATAGTCCTCAAGATGCTCGCCCACCGCGCGATACGCGGCGATCGCCTTTGGGCTTGGCCCGAGCGGCGTCTCGTTCGACGAGAGCTTGAACACCTTGGCGACGCCGGGCGCGCTGCTCTTGCCCGGAACGTAAGGGGCAATGTCCAGCACGCCGGACCGCGGTTGCGGACGCATGGCACTCATTCCTTCAGTCCTCGAAATCAGGCGCCTTTATCGGCGGAGATCGTATAGCGGGTCGCGTGGCTGCCGACGAGGGCCGAGGAGCGTAAAGACGCTCCGGCGTTAACCAGCGCCTTGCTCACCGCGTCGAAGCTTTGGCCCTGCGGCACTGAGACCAGCAGCGCGGCGCCATCGAAAGCACTATCCGGCACCGCGATGAATTCGGCGAGGCTGGCGAGCGCCTGCGCGACGCCGGCGCCCCAGCCCGACACACGCACGCTCCACACCTCCGCCTCCGGCACCATGGCGTCAGCGGCGACACGGGAGATGACAAAAACCGGCAGCGCCGCCGGATGGTCGGCACGCTCGACGAACGGCAGCCGCGCGATGATTTTCGGCGCGCTGTCGAATTCGAGCGCGTTCCACCACGCGCCTGCACCCGGTACCGCGATCGCCGGCACCAGACCGAGGTCGCCCTTGGAGTCGGATACCGCCGCGACCACGCCGGCAGCGCCCATATGCGGCACGAACGGCACCGTGAAGCCGAAATGAAAGCGTGCGGAATCGCGCATCAGCGCGTCGCCGGCAGAAAGGTCGGCGTGCACGGCGAACGGTGCCTGCACGTAAGTGAAGGTCGCGATGATGACGCGCCAGATGCTTTCCGCGGTATCGAGCGGCAGGATCCCCTTATGCCGCTTCACCAGCCGGCGCATCATGTCGGCCTCGCGCGCCGGGCGGAACGCCGAGCCTACCTCCTGGCTGCGCTTGACCGAGATCAGGCGGTCGATGATCTCGCCGCGTTGCATCAACAAATGATGCATCGACTCATCAATGCGATCGATTTCGGCCCGCAGATCGGCCAGGGCTGGTTTATCGGGAAGCTTCGCCATGGCGGCATTGATAGGGGCGGGACGGGGCGAAAGCAAAGAAAACATTGACACTTAGGGCCCATGATCCCTACCTAACGCCCGCTGCCAAAAGCCCTTTAAATCTGGCAAATTGGGCGTACTGGGAAAGCCCTGCGGAGATGGCCGAACTCTTGAGCACTGCACGGGGTGAGAGCGGCTTGCGCGAAGCGGACACCGCGCGCGAGTCGCTGGTCGTGCATTTCGGCCCCGAGCATCCGCTCAAGCTCGACGCCGGTGTCGACCTCGCGCCGTTCCAGATCGCCTACAAGACCTACGGCACGCTCAACGCCGCGCGCAGCAATGCCGTGCTCGTCTGCCACGCGCTCACTGGCGATCAGCACGTCGCCAGTCGACATCCGATCACCGGCAAGTCGGGCTGGTGGGAGACCATGGTCGGTCCTGGCAAGCCGATCGACACCGAGCGCTACTTCGTGATCTGCCCGAACGTGATCGGCGGCTGCATGGGTTCGACCGGCCCGTCGTCGATCAATCCGGCGAGCGGAGAGCCATGGGGTCTCGATCTTCCGGTCATCACCATCCGCGACATGGTGCGCGCGCAGGCGATGCTGCTCGATCATCTCGGCATCGAAACGCTATTTGCCGTCGTCGGCGGCTCCATGGGCGGCATGCAGGTGCTGCAATGGACCGCGAGCTATCCGCAGCGCGTCTTTGCGGCGCTGCCGATCGCCTGCGCCACACGGCATTCGGCGCAGAACATCGCCTTCCACGAGGTCGGTCGTCAGGCCGTGATGGCCGATCCGGAATGGCGCGGCGGCCGCTATCTGCTCGAGAGCACCGATCCGCGCCGCGGGCTCGCGGTCGCGCGCATGGGTGCGCATATCACGTACATGTCCGACGCGGCGCTACACCGGAAATTCGGGCGCAAATTCCAGGACCGCGACAATCCGACGTTCTCCTTCGACGCGGATTTCGAGGTGGAATCCTATCTGCGCCATCAGGGCATTTCGTTCGTCGAGCGCTTCGACGCCAACTCCTATCTCTATCTCACCCGCGCGATGGACTATTTCGACCTCGCCGCCGATTGCGATGGCGTGCTCGCCAACGCCTTCAAGGGAACGCCGACGCGTTTCTGCGTCGTCTCCTTCACCAGCGATTGGCTGTTCCCGACCTCGGAATCCCGCGCCATCGTGCACGCGCTCAATGCCGGCGGTGGACGCGTGTCGTTCGCGGAAATCGTCACCGACAAGGGCCACGACGCGTTCCTGCTCGACGAGCCGGAGCTGTTCGCGATCGTGCGTGGCTTCCTCGACGGCGCCGGCAAGGCGCGCGGCCTCGAGAGCAAAGGGTGAGGTGATGCTCACCCAGGGCTCCCGCGACCTCATCGCCAGCAACGCACCGCGCACCGCGAGCGGCTCCCGCGTCGACCTTCTGGTCGTCGCGCAGATGGTGGCGCCAGGCTCAAAGGTGCTCGACGTCGGCTGTGGCGACGGGGAACTCCTGCAACTTCTCGCCGAGCGCGGTGGCGTTGACGGACGCGGCATCGAGCTCTCGCGTGAGGGCGTGAACGAATGCGTGGCCAAGGGGCTCGCGGTAATCCAGGGCGACGCCGATACCGACCTTGTCGACTACCCGAACGATGCCTTCGACTACGTGATCCTCTCGCAGACGCTGCAGGCGACGCGGCGCCCGCGCGAGGTGCTCGAGCACATGCTGCGGATCGGCCGCCACGCCATCGTGTCGTTCCCGAACTTCGGCTACTGGAAGGTGCGCCTGCAGCTTCTGTTTGCCGGCCATATGCCGCAAACCGAGATCCTGCCGTACACGTGGTACGACACGCCCAATATCCACCACTGCACCATCAAGGATTTCCGTTCGCTCTGCGCCGTTGCCGGCGCGGCGATCCAGAAGGGCGTGGCGCTCAATGCTTCCGGACAGCCGCTGCGTCTCAACGCGCCCTGGTGGTTCTGGAACCTGTTCGGTGAGCAGGCGGTATTCCTGCTCAGCCGGCAGTCGGACGCAGCCAAACGCTAGGCTTTTCGGCCGTTACTTCGCGTGTTCCAGAGCGAAACTTCGCCACATTCCCCCTAAACTCAGTACTTCTGTATTGCAGCGCGCACGCAAAGTATTTATGTCATATGTATACGTATGACTTATAGTATTTGTTGGAGGTATGATCAGTTATGTTAACTAGTATGCTTTATTGCAGTGCAAAAAATCGCAATATTTCCGCTTTAACTCCACGGAACTGACACGAAAGATTGGCGTTAGGGCCCCGAACTTAGTGACCGTTGCTTTTCGGTCTCTGAGTGATTTCGCACGAAAGGGGACTTAACAGCATGAGAACCTTTAAAAAGCGAGCGGTGCTCGCATTGAGTGGTATTGCCATTGCGGCAGTCACGACCCCGGCTTTTAGCAAGCCGACCCACCATCACCATCACGTTCGGCGGTCCGCGCCGGCTGTCTCGCCGTTTTCGCCCTTTGGGCCGAGCGTGAGCCAGGCAGACAGCAATACGATCGCCTATCCGCAGGCGCAGCAGATCGCGGTGCCGCCTGCGCGTTCGCGCAGCCGCCGCATCAGCCGGCGTGCCGCCGCAGCCTTCGCCTCTGCCGACGCCGCGCCGCTCGCCGGCCTCTCCCTCGGCGGTGGAGACCTCGTCAGTCAGGCGCGCAGCTATCTCGGCACCAATCCGACCGGCAAAGGCAGTCTGTGGTGCGGGAACTTCATGAACCTGGTGCTGGAGAGGTCGGGCTATCGGCCGTCGCAATCCAACACCGCGCGCTCGTTCGCCTCTTACGGACACCGCATTTCCGGCCCGCAGGTCGGCGCCATCGCGGTGATGGGACGTCGCGGAGGCGGCCATGTCGGTGTCGTCGCGGGCATCGATCCGAGCGGCAACCCGATCCTGATCTCCGGCAATCACAACCGGACGGTCGCGGAATCGGTCTATCCGCGCGGACGCATCTACGCCTACGTGATGCCGAACTAATCGAGGCGCACGCACTGCGGAGCAAGCTGCGCCTCGCGATCCCGCGTGGCCCAGCTTTTCTTTTGCGCGCACTTGTTCACCGGCATCAGCGATTAAGTTTACGCGTTAAGGTTAGACGCGGCGCCGTTAAGCTTCGCAGCTGTCTTTGAGCAAATGCGCGTAACGCGCTGATCCTCATCAAGCTCTGTCGCGATTGGCATTGCGCGATACGCGCCGGTGCCGACGTAAACCATTTCACCGTTAATGGAGATCAAACAAAACCGCGAAAATGCATGTGCTACCTGAGTTCTCAAGCCGACTTTGTTCGTCGGCTGTCGGTCGCAGCGACCGGGGGAAAGAGCGGGGGAGTGGGATGCGTTTTCATCGCCAAGCGGTTCTGGCACTCGGCTGCGTCACCATGGCGGCACTGAGCTATCCGGCATTCAGCCGGCCCAATCCCGACGTCATCGATCAGGATCCGCAGGCTCCGGTCGTGCGCATCCCGAAGCCCGCGGCCGGGGAGGTCGCGAAGCCGAAGCTCACCTACAAGAAGCGCATCCATCATCATGCGCATGTGGCGCGGCATCCGGCTGTCGAGCAGGTCAACAACAACGAGTTCGAGAATGACGTGCGCTACCCGCACCTCGAGCGGTTCTCGCCCGCGCGTATCGCGGCGCGCTCGTCGACCGGCTGGTCCACGGCATTGATCGGAGAAGCGCGCAAATACCTCGGCACCAACCCGACGCATCGCAAGCGGCTATGGTGCGCGACCTTCATGAATTTCGTGCTGGCCAAGGTCGGCTTCGCCGGCACCGGTTCCGACGCGGCGAAGTCCTTCGCTTCCTACGGTGAGCGTATTCACGAGCCGAAGGTCGGCGCCATCGCCGTGCTCACGCGCGGGCGGCGCGGCGGCCACGTCGGCATCGTCACCGGCTTCGACGGGCGGGGGAATCCGATCCTGCTCTCCGGCAATCACGGCCACCGCGTCGGCTACGGCGTCTATTCGCGCAACCGCGTGATCGCCTATGTGCTGCCGACGCATCACACCGCCCCGGTGCACGGCCCGCTGCGCGAACGCGCCGCCGAGGCAGTGCCGCAGCGTGCCGCGCAGGTGGTGCAGGTGGCGCAGCGCCGCGTGCTGCAGATCGGTCAGAGCCAAGTGCCGCCGCATGCGGTGGTCCAGGCGCAGCGCCCGCTGCCGCAGCGCTCGATGCAGATCGCGCAGAATACCGGCTCGGGGTCAGGCAAGCCGTCCTTCGTCGCTGAATTCGAGATGATGGTCTCGAAGGTGACGGGCCGGAACTGATCAGGTCCGGGCGTCAAAGGACCCGGTCGCCAATCGCGACATCGCCGGCGGCGATGACTTCCGCATAGACGCCGCAGTCGGAGTGGCCGAAGTTCCGCATCAAGGTCTTCGGGATTTGCAGATCGCGGATGCCGGTCGCCGGATCGACCTCGGTCGCCGCGCAACGCACGATCCGCTTCACCACTTTGAGACGCGCTGTCGTGCCCATCGTAATTTCGCGATCCAGCAGCTCGAATTCCCGCCACGCCGGCCAGCCTGAGACAAAGACGTTAGCGCGAAAGCGCAGCGGGTCGACTGGCGCACCGATTGCGGTCTCGATCTGCTGGACGGACGCGAGATTGATGATCGAGACGACTTTCTTCGCCACGTCGGAGAAACTGTGTCCCGAGGCGTGGAGCACCTTCGGCGCTCCGCGCAGCTCCTGCGGCATGAAGCGGCGAAAGAACGCCTCAACGGCCAGCCGTCCTTCTTTGCTGGAGAGGTCGGCGCGGACGACCTCGCGCCCCTCGGCTTGGATGGTGAGGACTTGCGTCGCCTCGTCAAAATCGGTGCGCAATGCGGCGAGCCGCTCATTGCGCATCAGCATCAGGAATCGCTGTTTGGGGAAATAAGCGGGCGCCGTCGGATCGAAGCCGGAGGGTCCGTTCTCGATGGCATAGCGCCGATCGCTCGGGACGGTCGCCCCAACTGCAAGGGACGTGTGGGTGAGGGCTTGCGGGGAGAGGCCCTTCACCGGGTAGCGGTAAAGAGCGGCAATGGTCGCGAACGGGTCGGTCATGCGGCTTGTTAACCCTCCGTGGTGCCCCCAAGCAATGAAAGTTCGAGCCGCCCCTTCAATCCATTTTGCCGCGACCCCACATACCCGCCAGGGCGGGTTGCCGACAGGGATCCGCCTGAAATGCTAGGGTTTTTGATGCAAATCAGAGACCGGACATTCAACCCCATGACGATGTTTGCGCCGTGCCGTAAGGGCGGCGAGGACAGGCCGAGGGAAGGACCATGAACTTCGAGAAATACACCGACCGCGCCCGCGGTTTCGTGCAGTCTGCCCAGTCGCTCGCGCTGCGCGAAGGACACCAGCAATTCACCACCGAGCACCTGCTCAAGGTGCTGCTCGACGACAGCGAGGGTCTCGCCGCCGGGCTCATCGACCGTGCCGGCGGCAATTCGCGCGCTGCGCTGCTCGCAGTCGACGCCGCGCTTGCCAAGATGCCGAAAGTCTCCGGTTCCGCCGGCGGCCAGTTGTTTCTCGCGCCCGCGCTCGCGCGCGCCTTCGACGCCGCCGAGAAGGCCGGCGAAAAGGCCGGCGACAGCTACGTCACTGTTGAGCGACTGCTGCTCGCCTTGTCGATGGACAAGGAGAGCGAGGCCGGCAAGGCGCTGCAGAAGGCCGGCGTGTCGCCGCAGAACCTCAACGCCGCGATCAACGCGCTTCGCAAGGGCCGCACCGCCGACAACGCGTCGGCGGAAAACGCCTATGACGCGCTGAAGAAGTATGCGCGCGATCTCACCCAGGCAGCGCGCGACGGCAAGATCGATCCGGTGATCGGCCGTGACGAGGAGATCCGCCGCACCGTGCAGGTGCTCTCGCGCCGCACCAAGAACAATCCGGTGCTGATCGGCGAGCCCGGCGTCGGCAAGACGGCGATCGTCGAAGGCTTGGCGCAGCGCATCGTCAACGGCGACGTGCCCGACAGCCTCAAGGACAAGAAGCTCCTCGCCCTCGACATGGGCGCGCTGATCGCTGGCGCCAAATACCGGGGCGAGTTCGAGGAGCGCCTGAAAGCCGTGCTGCAGGAGGTCACCGCGGCCGAAGGTGGCATCATCCTGTTCATCGACGAAATGCACACCATCGTCGGCGCCGGCAAGGCCGACGGCGCGATGGACGCGTCCAATCTGCTCAAGCCGGCTTTGGCGCGCGGCGAGCTGCATTGTATCGGCGCCACCACGCTCGACGAATATCGCAAGCATGTCGAGAAAGACGCCGCGTTGGCACGGCGCTTCCAGCCGGTGTTCGTCTCCGAGCCGACGGTGGAGGACACGATCTCCATCCTGCGTGGGCTCAAGGATCGCTACGAGCAGCATCACGGTGTGCGCGTGACCGATTCTGCGCTGGTCGCCGCGACGACACTGTCGAACCGCTACATCACCGACCGCTTCCTTCCCGATAAGGCGATCGATCTGATCGACGAGGCCGCGGCGCGGCTGAAGATGCAGGTCGATTCCAAGCCGGAGGAGCTCGACTCCATCGACCGCGAAGTGATCCGGCTGAAGATCGAGCAGGAGGCGCTGAAGAAGGAAAACGATACTGGCTCGCGCGATAGGCTGAAGAAGCTGGAGAAGGAGCTCGCCGAACTCGAGCAGCGCTCTGCTGAGCTGACCAGCCGTTGGAAGTCGGAGAAGGACAAGCTCTCCGACGCGCAGAAGCTCAAGACCGAGCTCGACCAGGCGCGCGTCGAATTGGCGAATGCGCAGCGGCGCGGCGAATTCCAGCGCGCCGGCGAACTCGCTTACGGCCGCATTCCGGAGCTGGAGAAGAAGGTGAAGGCGCTCGAAGCGTCCGACGGCAAAGGCACCATGGTCGATGAGGCGGTCACCGCCGATCACATCGCCCAGGTGGTGTCGCGCTGGACCGGTGTGCCGGTCGACAAGATGCTCGAGGGCGAGAAGGAAAAGCTCCTGCGCATGGAGGATGAGCTCGGCAAGCGCGTGGTCGGGCAGAAGGAAGCTGTGCAGGCGGTGTCGACAGCGGTGCGCCGTGCGCGTGCCGGCCTGCAGGATCCGCATCGGCCGATCGGCTCCTTCATGTTCCTAGGCCCGACCGGCGTCGGCAAGACCGAGCTGACCAAGGCGCTTGCGGAATATCTCTTCGACGACGAGGCGGCGCTGTTGCGCATCGACATGTCGGAATACATGGAGAAGCACGCGGTCTCCCGCCTCATCGGCGCTCCTCCCGGCTATGTCGGTTACGACGAAGGCGGTGCGCTCACCGAAGCGGTGCGGCGGCGGCCCTACCAGGTCGTGCTCTTCGACGAGATCGAGAAGGCGCATCCGGACGTGTTCAACGTCCTCTTGCAGGTGCTCGACGACGGACGGCTGACCGACGGTCAGGGCCACACCGTCGATTTTCGCAACACCTTGATCGTGATGACGTCGAACCTCGGCTCCGACTATCTGGTCAACCAGCCGGAGGGTCAGGATACCGATGCCGTGCGCGATCAGGTGATGGCGGTCGTGCGCGCCAGCTTCCGTCCCGAATTCCTCAACCGCGTGGATGAGATCATTCTGTTCCACCGGCTGCAGAAAGCGGAGATGGGCCGCATCGTCGACATTCAGATGCGCCGGCTCTCGAAGCTGCTCGAGGATCGCAAGATCGTGGTCAAGCTCGACCCGAGCGCGCGCGAATGGCTCGCCGATAAGGGCTGGGATCCGGCCTATGGCGCGCGTCCGCTCAAGCGCGTGATCCAGAAGTCGGTGCAGGACCCGCTCGCCGAGATGATCCTCGCCGGCTCGGTCAAGGACGGCGATACGGTGAAGCTTTCCGCCGGCAAGCAGGGGCTGACCTTCAATGGTAAGCTCGCGGCCGCGGCTTAACGCGCGATCCGCTAGTCCTCTCGTCTTACAACGCCCGAGCCGCTATCAATGCGGCTCGGGCTTGTCATTTCGGGGACGGCTATGAGCTACGTGAAATCGGTGCTGCAGCCGAACGAGCAGCTTCTCAAGGTCGGCCGCCTGCACTGGATCGCCTATGACCGTGCAATCTTCTTCCTGCTCGTCGGGCTCGTTCTGCTCTGGCTGGAGAATACCTACTGGAAGCATGACGTGATCATGGTCGCGACCGCCGTCATCTTCGGCGCTATGTTCCTGGCCAGCTTTCTGCACGCCTGGTTCATCCGCTGGACCACCGAATTCGCGGTGACCGACCGGCGGGTGATCTACAAGCGCGGCTTCATCAATCGCCACACCGCCGAGATGCACATGGATAAGGTGGAATCGGTTGATGTCGATCAGTCGGTACTCGGCCGTATTCTCGGTTACGGCACGATCCACGTGCTCGGGACCGGGCAAGGCATCGAGCATTTGCATCGCATCGCCGACCCGATCGGCCTGCGCAACGCCATCACTGCGAAATAGGAAGAATTAGCGGGCGGCCGTGGCCTGGCCGACTGTCTGCTGTGCCACGCGCGATGGCTTGCGCGAAATCATGCCGTCGAGGCGATCGCGCTCTTTCTCGAAGCTGGCGAGCATCGGGCCCTCGAGCACGCGGCCGCGCGGCAGCTTGATGCGCATCGGGTCGACGAAGCGGCCGTTGACCAGGATTTCGTAGTGCAGATGCGAGCCGGTCGAGAGACCGGTCGAGCCGACGAAGCCGATCACCTGGCCCTGTCGCACGCGGCTGCCGACATCGATATTGCGCGCGTAGGCGGTCAGATGCCCGTAGGCCGTCTCGTAGCCATTGGTGTGACGGATCCGGATATATTTTCCGTAGCCGGATTCCCACCCGACCTTCTCGACAGCGCCGTTGCCTGAGGCATAGACCGGCGTTCCCGTCGGCGCCGCCCAGTCCACGCCGGTGTGCATCTTGGTGTAACCGAGCACCGGATGACGGCGTACGCCGAAACCCGAGCGCATGATGCCCGCCATCACCGGCTTGCGCACCAGGAACTTCTTCGCGCTCTTGCCGGTCTCGTCGTAGTAATCGACGACGCCGTCGTCGGGCGACTGGAAGCGGTAGAACTTCTTGGTCTCGCCGCCGACGGTGAGTGCGGCGAACAGGACTTCATTGTGGTTGTCGGCGGCGGGGGTTTCGTCTTCGCCGGCGAACATCACTTCGAAGCTGTCGCCCGGCTGGACCTTGCGCTGGAAGTCGACGTCGTAGGAATAAATGCGGATGAGGTCGTCGATCACCGGGCGCGGCACCTGGTTGCGCAGCGCGGTCTCGTAGACGCTCTGATAGAGGCGGACGCCGCTGCCATCGTCGTCGCCGTCCTCCTCGCTGCCTTCGGCAACCGCGGTCTCGGTGTCGACGTTCTGCACGTCGACCGAGACGTATTTGCCGCTCTCGGAATAGGCGACGACCGCCTCGACGGAGCTGTCATTGGCGACGATCACGCGGATCGGCTGCAGGCGCTGGCTGCCTGCCGCCGGCGCGACCAGGATGCGCAGCTTCTCGCCGTCTTTGAGCGCGCCGTCGCGGCCGCGGGCGCCGAGCACGCTGGTGATCGCCTTGATCTCCTCCGCCGTGGCGCCGAGGTCGCGCAGCACCGCGGAGACGCTGTCGCCTTTCTTCACCGGCACGGTGCGCTCGTTCCAGGCGTTGCCGCCGGTGGTCTGGCTGGTGGTCTTCGGCAGAAGCGTGATGTTTTCCGGAACGATGCGGGCCTCAAAGCCGGCATACGGATCCTTCGGGATGCCTTCGGTCGCGTAGGCGAGACGGATGCCGCCGATGCCCGGGCCGGCGGAGGCGAGCGTGGCGGTGCCAGGGGCGCCGCCGCTCGTCCAGTTCGCCGCCTCACGCACGCGCGCGAGAATGTCCTCTTGCGATTGCGTCACCGCGATCTTGAGCTTCGGCAGCAGCGTTGGCAGGTCGCGCATGACGAAGGCGACTTCTGCATCGGGCTCGGCCGCTGGCGCATCGTCGGCCGTCGCGCCCGGCGCGCTCTCGGCGAGCAGTCGCTGCGGATTGAACGGCGGAATGTTCGCGGACAGGTCCGATGTCGTCAGCGACAGATTGCCGGCGATGCGCACGAACGGACGCACGCGCACCACTTCGTGGTTGCCGACCCGCGTCATGGTCGAGACGCGGATCACCTGGCGCGCGACATTGGCTTCGCCCGCGGGCGGCAGCCGGTCGGCCTTGCGCGGCCCACCGCTCTTGTCGCCGCCACCGCCGAGCGCGCCGCGCAGCGCCATCTCCACGCGCTCCGGGAGCGAAGCGAAATTGGTCTCGCCGTCGAGCGATGTGAAAACGGCGCCTCCCATCAGGGCGGCGCCGCACAAGCCGGTGAGAATTGTGCCCGAAAACCACTGCACGGAAATGCGACGACGATCGACGAGCACACCGGTGCCGCCATCGACCGAAAGCGGCGGCTCATGGCCGAGCTCGATCGGCTCGTGCTCCTGCCGCGTTCGATAGGTGCTGCGCGACTTGCCGTGATCCAAGCTTCGTCGTCCCCTGCAGGCACAAATGGGAGGCAGCCTGCCGCAACTTTCGTAACGCCAGCCGTCGGTCACTCAGAATTTCTGAATCGAGAGCGGCACGATGCCGTGGCCGTGAAGTTGCGTCAATGACAGGGGTCAAAGACGGCAGCTCCACGCTCTTCAGAAAGCCCGAGATCTGGCGGTCAAACCCCTCGTTGCGGTCCATCCACCAAGAGTTGCCAAGGACGTAGCAGGAATGTGGCCTCAGTGCGGCGCGGGGGGCCTTTTTCCGTCTGGCTTGGTAACCGTGAAAGGCCAATTAACGCCTGTGAATCCGGGGCCTGCGGGAAAGTGCGAAAATCCTGAGTCGGGAGTTGACAATAGCAAAAGCCCCCGACTATATACGGCCCACACGGCGCGCCGCCGCTTCGGCGTGATGACGCGCCTTTGAAGCTCATCACTGCATAAGTGAAACGTCATCCGACAGTTCTCGGATGTGCGGGCTTCGACGGCCCTTCGAGCAATCGAAGGGTGGGGACCTTCGCGGGTTTCCGGGCTGTTTGACAAGTGAATCGGAAGAAAGAGAAACGTGGACGGCGAGGTCCTTGCGGGCCGCTTCCTCGATCGGGGATCCTTTTCTGAAAAGGACAGGATTACTGATCAATCAGAGGTGCGGTCAGGAAGAGACTTCGGCGGTCTTACGTTTCAAGGTACATCGCTGGTCGCGCAAGCGGTCAGGTGATGGACCTCGTCAAAGCGCGTCGATGCGCAGTCCAGAAATGGAAGGCGTATCGATATACGCAACGTGAGTGACCAGCCGGGATAAAGATCTCATCCAACTTGAGAGTTTGATCCTGGCTCAGAGCGAACGCTGGCGGCAGGCCTAACACATGCAAGTCGAGCGCCCGTAGCAATACGGGAGCGGCAGACGGGAGAGTAACACGTGGGAACGTGCCCTTCGGTTCGGAATAACGCAGGGAAACTTGCGCTAATACCGGATACGCCCTTACGGGGAAAGATTTATTGCCGAAGGAGCGGCCCGCGTCTGATTAGCTAGTTGGTGAGGTAACGGCTCACCAAGGCTACGATCAGTAGCTGGTCTGAGAGGATGACCAGCCTCACTGGGACTGAGACACGGCCCAGACTCCTACGGGAGGCAGCAGTGGGGAATATTGGACAATGGGCGCAAGCCTGATCCAGCCATGCCGCGT
>Ga0070741_10001056_pt1 | contig 88730 bp, 73 predicted proteins | sample Coa_R1_4_FD_66440 | JGI IMG/M metagenome (GOLD analysis project Ga0070741, IMG submission 66440) | Surface soil microbial communities from Centralia Pennsylvania, which are recovering from an underground coalmine fire - Coalmine... | ecosystem: Environmental > Terrestrial > Soil > Unclassified ... | reverse complement strand
CAGCCTAAAGGCGGTACTCTGAACATCGGATCTAGGTCTTGCTTGCCGTTGGTTTTTTGCCGAAATCACGCATCACATCGCCGGCCATGCTTCGCGGCAAACTGATTGTTGCCGTGACCTCGCTGCCACTGTGCTGAACCTTGAGATTATTCAATACCTTTGCTGTATTGGAATCCTTTGGCACAGAGGCCTTTTTAAAGAAAGCCGCAGTTGTTATTGCACCTGCTATTGTAGTCGCATCCATTCCGCCGGTTGTATTGCCAGTTACGGACAACGTCACGTCGCTATTATTAGCATCAACCGATATTTTGATCGACGAAAATTTCGAAAGAAACGGCTTCATTCCGGACTGAGCCATCACTTCCTTTAGAAAAGCCTTCGCGGCCTCGTCGGCATCCCTGGAGCCTGTGGAGCTCAAGACTTTTACATCTTTGAAATCGCCGTTTGCGTCGAGAGTGACTCCGATAGTCCCTCGCAGCGCGTTCGGATTGACCTTTAGTTGGCCATTTCTATATTTATCAACAACCTCATCTATGTGCTCGCGGAGCGGAAATATGTTAACCGCAACTGTCGGAACTTTTGAGTCAGCAGCATTTGACGACGGCGGAGCATTGTTCGCGCCACCCGTAGAACCTGCTGCCGAGCTATCGCCAGACTGATCCTTTTTGCCTGCGGTATCTTTGGCCAGTTCTTCGCGTTTCCTGGCTTCGGCCAGAGCTCGACGGCGCTCTCTTTCTTTCTTGCGTTTCGCGGCGAGTTCTTGTTCCTGCTCAATCTCGGCGAGCGATTTTGCATGTAGAGGAGCAAAAAAACCGACAGGATATTGCAGTTTCTTTCCGCTCTCGATCCAGGCGACTCTGTACTGTCGCTCGGCCTGCTGATCGACAACTTGAATATTGCCGAACTGGCTGTTTATTCCCTGGATAAAGAACAGAACAAACAGAAGGATATAGAAAACGGTGCTCAAGCCCCACCCGAGAAAATAGAGGCGCCGGATCTCGCGGTCCGGGTGCGCATTCGGCATGTATTTGTCGAGTGTGCTCAGATGCAACAGCGTACCTCTCTAGATCACTATTATAGCACCAGCAATCAGCAAGCGGTTAAAGACAAGCCCGGAAATCTCTCTTTTTTCGAACACAGAATCCGGGAACGTTGACTGTGACATCAAATGGCCAAACTCGGGCCTTTGACTACGGTGTCACACCAGGTGTCACAGTGCTACTAACAGATAACGAAGAGGTTACAGGAACTGTGACAGTGTGACAGCAGTTGGCCAAATCCCAACAATTGTGCCACGCTTTGCCACAATCGTGGCGTGGACTTTAGTCCGCGCAAGTTATAAATCTTTCAAGACAATTGGAACAGAAACTGGCCATTAACCTCAAGCTCGAGCTACGGCTTTTCATTGCGCGGTTTAGCTTTAATCCTGGTAGATCAATGATTTGCGCGGACTAAAGTCCACGCCACGATGGCAGTCAGCGCCACGCAAGTACAATGCTCAGAACAATTATCGCTAAAACTCCGATTGCGGCCAGCATATTTCTTTTGCTTTTGATGTGCCAGAAATAGGTAAGAGCGACGATGATTCTCAGGATTGGCGTTAGCGACAGAACAATCAGCCCGAGACCAAGATATGCGCTCGGATTCAGATATTCTCTTCCAGTCAATAATTGAGAAAGCGTTGGAGTAGGAACTTTGGCCAGCGAGCTTTTTCCAGGAATTGGCATTCCGGAAAATAAATAAAGCACCGATCCAAACAGCATCAAAACGCCCGCCAGGAAAGAAGCGATTACGGTGACCTTGGTCATCACCCTGTGCATTTCCGCGGTAACGGTCTCTTTTCGAGACTCAGGTTTACTTGCGGACATAGGCCATAACGCCCTTCCATATCATCTGGCCGGAAATATAGAAAAGCACCGCGACCAGAATACCGCGCAAAAAGCGGACGTCGAATCGCTGGTAGAGCTTTGCCCCAAGAATCGCGCCACCGAATACGCCAAAAGCCGTGGGAACTGCGATTAGCGGCGCGATATAGCCGTGCGCGTAATAAACGAAGACACTGGCTGCCGCCGTAATTCCAACCATGAAGTTGCTGGTTGCAGTGGCCACGCCCAGCGGCACTCCCATTACCGAATACATTATAGGCACTTTGATGAAGCCGCCGCCTACGCCTGAAAGGCCGGAAACATTGCCGGCCAGGTAACTCATCGCTACGCCCATGCCCCAATTTTTCACTTTGTAAGAACCGGTAAACAACTCTTCTCGCAGTTGTCTAACCTGAGGTTCACGCATGCGTCTGCGAGCAGCAAACCCTTTGTAAACCGTATAAACCGCCATCATCAGAACAAAGCCACCGAACAAAATGCTGAGAAACTGGGGGCTAAGCATTCCCGCGATCAGACTTCCGGTAATAGCGCCGGCTGTCGTTCCGAGCTCGAGATTCAGAGCCAGCGGTACATCATTCATTTTGCTTTGCGACGAGACACAGGAGACCCCGGCCGACGTGGCGATGACGCCAACCAGGCTGGTGCCGATTGCGAGATGAAGGTCTATATGAAACAGTAATGAAAGAGCGGGAACGAGAAATAACCCCCCGCCCAAACCAAGCAGAGCACCAAAGAGGCCCGCGACGACACCCACTAAAAATAGAAGGGTAAGAACTAACATTCCACGGAGATTACGAGACGTGGTCCTTTACAAATCGGCAAACTCAATATCCCCGGAGAGACTTTCTGCTGGATCATCCCAACGAAAGAAAGTTATACCATTCCGACAAATCCTGTTTCAACCCTTCATAGCGATCCTTGAGTTGTTCATAAAGTTTTGCATTCTCAATCGCCAGAGCGCCGAGATTGGCTATAGCCTTTAAAAAGTTGATTTCTTTATGGGTAAATCGCTGTGGCGCGGCCGCATAGACGCGCATAACGCCTATTACTCTGTCGCGAATCGCCAAAGGTACGGCCAATACCGATCGTATTCCTTCTTTAATAGCTTCCGAAGTATACTGAAGTCCAGTCTCTTTTGTGATGTCGGTAATCATGACAGTCTCGCCGGCCAGCACTCTCGCTGCCACAGGGCTTCGCGACACATCGATTACGCCTTTGCTCAAATAATCTTCACTTAAACCATACGAAGCTTCGAACGCCAGACTGTCGTCCGGATTCAACAACTGAATCGAACAGCCCTTCAACATCATCTCTTCTGCAGTTCCCGCAACGACCGCGTTCAGCACATCTTTGAGTTTGTTTACCGAATTGATCGCTCCGGCAATCTTTACCAGCGCCTCATGAATCCTGGCGCTTTCAATCGCCATTGCCCCCAGATCGGCCACGGCGGTCAGGAACGCCACTTCTTCATCAGTGAATCTGTAAGGTACCGTCGAATAAGCGCGCAATACGCCTGCAACACGTTCTTCCACGCTCAGCGGCACAACCAAAACCGAGCGGACACCTTCTTTACGTGCGGCTTCCGGATATTGCCACCGCGGATCTTCTGTTACCTCTTGAATGATGACCGGTTTGCCTTCGAGCGCCGTCTGATCGATCGCGCTTCGCTCGATGTCAATCGGACCTTTGTTCAGATACTCGTCGCTGAGTCCGTATGCGGCAATCAGCCTCAAAGTATGGCGGCGCGGACCGACCAGTCGCAAACTGCAGGCGCGCAGACCCATCTCTTCGGCGGTGCTTTTCAACAGAGCCTTAAGAGTTTCATCGAGACTCGTCGCCGCATTCAAGGCACGCGCAATTCGATATAGATCAAGCGCTCTGCCCTGTATTTTGGCTTCTGTCGGTTTGGTTTCTGGCATAATGCCTCCTGCCTGCCTTTATCTCGCAGAAGTCCCGCAACAACCGATGCCGCCGCTTGCTTACGATTTTATGCTAGTTCCTGCTGGACTCGAATAATTGGGGAATGGCCAATTCTCCGTTATGTGATCATTATAAGCAAGCTTTTTTACCATAATTATGTCCGCGATGGTTTCCACCGGCCGCTTCCCGATCCGATTATTGTGGCGACTGAAGTAGCTCGTGAAGGCTCTCTTCGGTAATATCGTAGTGAGAGGCGTGCCAGACCGCTTTGCCGTTGCGCACCAAAATGACTTGCGGCGATTCGTGGCGAACTCCCAGTTGATTTGCGACAGCGTCGGAAATTGACCGCGAACGCTGAACAACTATCATTCTAATAATCGGGCTAATAATTGGGCCAACGATCGGACCTTCATCAGAGCCTTCGGCTTGAAATTTATTCATCTCACGAAAAGCATGAGCACTAATTGGACAGGTAAGGCTGTGTTTGAATAGTATAACCGGCGATTTATCCGAATCGCCGATGACAGCTTTCAACTCGTCCACGTCTTTTAATTCCACCAATTGTGCCCCCGCCTGCGCCATTTCCCCTCCGTATGCGACTCTAAGCTCAATTCTTAGCGAATTTGGTTCCACTATGCAAATCGGTGTATTGGTTGCGTCAAACATCAGTGATGTGGTAAGGTCTTAATTGATATCCCGAACAAAAGGCGAGCCATTATCCTCAGATTTAATAGCAGCCTCATATCGAAATGTCGGATTGGTTGGAAGGGAGCTTCGCGGACACTCCTTGTTAAAGTATCAAGCGAGCGCTCCCTTCCGGCCTGAGTTCGAATCCGATTACGACCGGAAGTTTCCCCGACTCTCCCTATTCATCCATTTGAATCAGTTTGAATACCTCGTCCACGATAAATCCGTTCGTTGCGATTGAATCTCCACCGCGAATTGTCGAAACGCCTTTCCAATCGGTAAATGTGCCGCCGGCTTCCCGCATAATTGGAAGCAACGGTGCGCAATCCCAAACCTTCATAATTGGATCGATCATTAGCTCGGCTCTGCCAGTCGCAACCAGCGCGTAGCCGTAACAATCGCCCCACGTGCGCTGGCGACTGGTTGCATTCGCCAATCGTTCGTAAGCCTTTCCGCGACCGGTTTGATAGAATAGTTCAACTCCAGTGTTCAGGAAAAGTGCGTCACCGAGATCTTTAACTTGTGAAACATTGGCTCTTCTACCGTTCCAATAACATCCTTCGCCTGTTGCGGCGTATAGTGTCTCGCCAAGCGCTGGATAATTAATGACGCCGACGACGATTTCATCATCTTTTTCAATACCGATCAGTACACCGTAAAACGGGACTCCCCGAATGAAGGACTGTGTCCCATCGATAGGATCAATGATCCAGCGATATTCGGACTGGCCGGTTTGTTCACCATACTCTTCGCCGACGATGCTGTGATCGGGAAATTTCGCGCAGATCAATTCCCGGATCGTTTGCTCCGTACGTTTGTCGGCAATGGTAACTGGCGACTGATCGGATTTGATCTCCGGCGTCAGCTTGGTTTGAAAATATTCAAGGGTGACTTTGCCTGCCTGCCAGGCGACTTCGACGGCGAAATCCAGCAAATCACGATTTGTTACGCTCATATGCGTGGTGAAAGTCAAAGCTAAAATTTCACCACAGAGGTCGCAGAGGACACGGAGATTTTATTGTTTTTCCTCTGCGCCTTCTGTGGTTGATATATTCCATTAAGTTTTAATCTGCGGCGGATTCCAGCGCTTTTCCCTCCGGTTTCTTAAGCAGTGGCAGATACTGCCTGGTTATCGCTACAACAACACCAGCCAGTGCAACCAATCCAATTACGTTCGGCAGCGCCTGCAGAGCATTCATAACATCTGCGTAATCCCAGACAAGATCTACCGGAGCCCATGCTCCAAACAGGATCAATGAGCAATAAATGATTCGGTACGGTATGATGATCTTTGTTCCTATTACGTATTCAAAACATTTCTCGCCGTACCATCCCCACCCGATCAGGTTCGTGTAGCCAAATAACAACGAGCTGATCATCACGATGTAACCGCCGACGTGAGGAAGACTGGTGCCGAACGAAGTCGCGACAAGAGCTGTAGAAGTCAGCCCCTTATTCCACAATCCGCAGACGATTACGACCAGTCCGCTCATCGTGCATGTCACGAAAGTGATGATGAATACGTCCAGCACGCCCAGCATCGCCTGGCGCACGGGATTCGTTCCCTTTGCGACTGAATATCCGATAGCAGCGGTTCCGAGGCCCGCCTCGGTTGCGTATAGCCCGCGGGCAGCACCAAACCTCATTGCCACGGTCCATCCCGCCGTGCCGCCGAGTATCGCGGTCGGACGAAAGGCGCTGGTAACGATCAAACCGAATGCAGCAGGGATCTGATCAAAATGGGCAAAGATAACGTAAAGCGCGCCTCCTACATAAAGAACGACTTTCAATGGAGTCAACGCTTCAGCGAACCGCGCAATCCACTTAATTCCGCCGATTACAACCAGGAAAACCAGAACAAATATGATCGCACCCACGGCGACCACCGAAAGAGATGGAATCTGACTGTGAACTACAACGGCCATCGAATTTGTCTGAGCTAATGGTCCAGTCGACATGGCGGCAACTCCGGCAATGATCGCGAAGAACCAGGCGAGTCCCTTCGATTTCATGCCGTATTCCAGGTAGTACATCGGGCCGCCCGCCCATTCTCCATTTGGCAACTGGCGACGATATTTGAACCCGAGGATTGCCTCGCTGTATTTGGTCGCCATATTCAGCAACCCCATCACCCACATCCAGAAGATCGCTCCGGGACCACCGGTTACTATCGCAGTTGCTACGCCAGCTATATTGCCGTTACCAATGGCACCGGCAAGAACTACCATCAGCGCCTGAAAGCGCGATATGTCTCCGCCCGCCTCAGACTTTTGGGGAGCGAATGCAGCCTTCAGTGCAATCCCGAAATTCGCAAGGTGGGTCAGCCTCAATTTAAGCGTGAGAAATAATCCAACCAGTGCAAGAGCCATAACGGCGTACGGCCCCCACAGCAGACCTGACGCCGTATGCACAATATGCTGCAACTGTTCCATTGATGCTCCAGAGTATGAATGATGAAATCGGAGAATATCACAAAAAAGTGGCGCAGACATTCAGTCTGCGCGAATTGGGAATTTACCAAGGTCGAAGATAATCGTCAGTTCTTGACCGCTCTTAGAGGCCCAGTCAACCAGAGTGCCAGTACTATCGAACGTTCAGGTCCAGAACATGCGCAGACTGAATGTCTGCGCCACTAAAGATTATTTGACGCTCACATGAATTACCGATAATATTCGTCTTCTGTCGCGATTGATGCGCGACAGAAATCGGTAAGGCGCATTGGTGTAGTTGGTTAACACGCAGCCCTCTCAAGGCTGAGACCACGGGTTCGAGTCCCGTATGCGCTACCATCTCTTCTTTTATTAGCCCGCAAGAATGGATCGATAAACTTCAGGATCGACGTTTCCACCACTGATCACGCAGCAGACCGATTTTCCTTTGAAGAATTCCGGTCGCGTAAGAACCGCGCCGATACTGAGTGCGCCAGTTGGCTCGCACTTAAGATTGGCTAGCGAGAATAGCTGTCGAACGCCTTCTTTGATGTTATCTTCGGGAACTTCGACGATGTCCTGGACTCCGGTTTTAATCACTTCCCAATTGTGATTGCCGATGCTCAACGTCCTTGCGCCGTCGGCAATCGTTTGTGGCTCAGTTTCATTGCGGATTATGTGACCTTCGCGAAGTGAACGCGCCGCATCATTCGCCATTGCGGGCTCAGCACCGACGATTTTGACCTCTTTGCCGCTTTCTCGTGTTCCCTTTACCAGACCAGAGATCAGACCGCCTCCGCCGATCGGAGAAACTATGTAATCGAATTGCCTGTCCAGTTTTGCCAGTTCCCTGCCCAGACTCGCGTTCCCATCGATAACCAACGGATCGTCGTACGCGCTGGCAACGAATGCGCCGGGGTCTTCGCTGGAAAGCTCTGAAACCCGCTGTGCTCTGCTCTTCGTTTTTACGTCGACTAAATCAACAGTGCCGCCGTACTCCCGGACTGCGTCCACTTTCACTTTCGCTGAGGTTGCTGGCATAACGATGATGCATTGCTTTCCCAAAAGCGAGCACGCATACGCGACTGCCTGCCCAAAATTTCCTGACGATGCAGTTATGATTCGCTGCTGCGGGATATTCGCAGCCAGGTTGTAAGCAGCCCTGAATTTGAAACTGCCGGTGTGCTGAAATGTTTCGGTCGCGATTGTCAGATTGACGCCCAGACGTTTAGCCAGCCTCGGGGCATCAACTATCGTCGTGTGTCGCACGATTTCGGTAAGCGGAGTCACAGCGTTTTTGGTCATTACTGACAAATAACCAAATCAAGCCAAAAAATCAAATCGGATTGGAAGAAAGAAGCTCTGATTCAAAATCTGGGCGTGTCTCCTATAACACCCAATTGTCGCATTAATCCCAGATCGTCAGTTTGCCGCCAGTGCTCAACAATCTTGCCGTTTACGATGCGATCGATTTGAATCTGATTAATGCTGACCATTTTCCCTGAGGGACTAACGCCCATAAGATGAATACCGCGATGGGTTCCTTGTATGGTCAGGCGAGTAACTACTTTGTCTCCATCAAACAGTTGATCTTCCACTAAGAATGCCAGATCGGGAAAAGCGGTCCGTAATATTGTCACAACCGGCTTCAAGTCGTCTGGCCCTGGCAGCGAGTCGGGAGTAGTCGGCGAGTGATTGATAAACCTGGAATCGATAATCTCGTCCAAAACGGAAATGTCTCCGTTGTTCCAGACTTCTTCAAAGTACCGGTTCATGATTCTGCGGTTTTCTTCAATTGACATGTCTTCTCCCCGAGCTGGTTTTTTAATTTACGCGGATTATGACGGCAGGGCCGGCCTGTTCGCAAGCCAAAATAAAAGGACCGAGCACGCATCTTTAATCAAGATATGTGCTCGATCTTAAAATTGCGGCCACTTTTCAGTGAGTCAGCCGCGCATAGGAGTGTCAGAATGCGAGGAACAACTAGAGTGATCTCAAAAATGTTATAAGACGTTTCTGATCAGCAGCGTTCAGGTGACTGAAATTATTGATCACCTGGGAAGCTTCGCCGCCGTGCCGCATTATGGCGTCCATCAGAGTCACCGTCTGGAAATCATGCATATATCGGTTATGTGTTCGCAATCCCCACAGCGGCGACGTGCGCATCTTGTGAGCAGTAATCTGACCGCCGTTCTGAACAATTCCATCACCTGTTCCGACATCGTGAAGCAAGAAATCGCTGTAAGGATGAATATTCTTGTTGCCCAGCATCTGAGCCTGGGTCGAGTTGATTCCCGGAATCAACGAAGGTATGCCCTTGCTCTTATCGCCGAGCAGTTTGTCCGGGCTCGCCGTCGGAATCGTAGACATATGGCAAATGTTGCAGCCGACCTGGTTGAAGAGGTTTTCACCAGCCTTCGAATCCGAACTATTGCCAATGGACCAGTCGCGTGAAGGAGGCTTGGTTGCTCGCATGAAGGCCGCGAATGCATCGATGTCGTTATCTTTGTCTTCGCCGCTTGGCCCGTTGTCAGGTACCATATCATATGCGGCGACTGAGCGTCCCAGTGAAGTGTTCTCAGTCTTGAAAAGTCTGTTCGTAATACCGATTTCGTTTACATAGGCATCGCCGGAGAACGACAGCAAACTGGCGTGCTGATCTTTCCAGCCGAACCTACCGACTCGCCACAGACCTGGATCTTCCAATATCTGAACCCAAACAACCTGCCCTTGAATGAATCCGTTGGTGGCCTGAGCCTGCTGCTGAGCTATTGTGGTAAAAGTGCTGTCGTCGATTGCTTCGACGTATCCGTCACCAAGCGTGTTAAGCGACGCCCGGAAAGTACGAATGTTCTCGCCGTCGGGCACAACTTCCTGGATAGCCGGATCTATTGCTCGATCGTTAATCAGAGAGCCGCCGGGAGCATCAACGAAATTGCCCTTTGAATCCAGGTGCCCGGCTCTCAGCACTGAAATCTGGCTTATGCCGCCGGTCGTAGGACTCTGATGACATTCGGCGCAGGATTGGGCGTTGTAGACCGGCCCGAGGCCTTTCGCTATGTCATCGCGTTCCTCATAAATTCCTTTGGTCTCGTCGAAATCCGATTGACTCAAATAACCGTTGCTGATGTTGTCATATCCGGCCGGCGCTTCGGTGACACTATTGGTGGTAGGCGCGCCGGATGAAGTGCGCGTGGCCCCACGCGGCTTTACTACGCCCGCAGTCAGCCTCGTTTGAGTAAAGGTCAACGGCTGCACCAGACCGATGACCACGAATAAAACCGCGACTCCAAGGATAACTCTCATACTCTCCGCTCTCTCCTGTCTTCCATCGAGCTGGCCGGATACCGCGTCGAAGCCTTAGCTAATGGAAGTAAGCAATGGGTTACACACCGTTTAGAGCCTCGCAGGTCGAGAAGCTCAGATTTCTCAGCCCTGCTTAGATATTGTTGCGTGTGCACCGACGCTATTGGCAAAGTCCAGACCGAGAACAGTGGAGAGCTGTTTATCCAAATGATTCAAAGGTTTAGATTAATTGGCCGTGTGGTTTGTGAAGAACAGTCACAGTTATCGTTAGCGGAAGTGTGTACAAGCGTAACACTATGTGGAATCGAAGAAGCCTTAATACGATATCGAGTTCGTAGTTCCGCCTTCAGGCCGGAATTTTAAAAACCCTCCGCCTGAAGGTGGGACTACGAACTAGAATTGATTGAAACCTTCCTGGCTGAAGACCACGCGGTCCGGGCCAAGCGTTCGCTTTAGGGCATCAAGCAGTTTTTCGTGTTGATTGTTCGTCAACCAGTCTCCGTAACCAAGGTTTCTCATCAACGCAGGAACACCCAGGGCCTCAGTTCGTTTGCCGCCCAAACCGTCGCCCGCAAATGTATCGACCAGAGCTCGCGTACAGCGCGGATTCAGCAACTCAGCGAACCGATCAGGGTCGCACGGAAGCATCGGACTGATGGCGGCTTGTACTCGAAGTTCCGCGCCGTGAAGCCGCTCAAGAACTGCCAATCGTCTGTCAACGCTCGGTGATGTCGGAGTCAAAGTTTTCCTGACAGCGTCGTCATCGGTCTCGATTGTTATGCTGATCCAGAGAAAATCGCGCATGTCTTTTAGCAAATCAATGTCGCGCTCAATCATCGGGCTTCTGGTTTGCACGACAAGGAGTCCGACCGGAAATTCCAGGAAAATCTCCAGAACGGCCCTCGTTAATTTCAGCTTTGATTCGACTCCCTGATACGGGTCGGTCGCTGTCGACATGAATATTCGCAATTGATCCAACCGGCCCGCGGATTTTTGCTTGGCCAGTTCCAGCGCGAGAAGATCGGGCGCATTGGTTTTGGCGGTGACCCAGTCTCCCCATTGATGCGGAGCGAACTTCGCAATCGGCATCTCTCTTACGTAGCAATATGGACAGCCTTGACCATTTGTTGTGTTTCGTCCGAACGCGCAACCCTGGTACACATTAATCGAATGGGTAAAGGTGGACAGGAACCCACCGGTCGGGTTCAACAGCGTCTTCGCCTTCTTTTCAGCGTAATGCAGCACCCTACCTGTGTACCATGATTGATCGACAATCTCTATATGCAAGAGCAATGGCTTCGTGCGTCATTTTCAGTAACAATATGCGAACATTGGTGCGATAATGGGTATTGCTGCCGGGCGAGTTTCGCGGTTTGGCGCCAGCGAGACATTCTATCAGATCTGTGGATCTGGGGTTTCTGATCTAACGATGGTTGTTGCGGATCAATTACAAGCGAATGATGCTCTGTTGCTTCCGTTTCTGAATGCATCAGATCAGGGAGCATCAGAGGAGGCATTATCAGAACTGATATCTCTGCACGCTCAGCCCGCAATCAAAGATATTGTAGGTTATCGATTGCGCAGCTTCCTGTCTGTCGCCGATATGCAGGATATCGAGGATGTTCACGGCACGGCAATCACCCGTTTACTCACCCATCTTCACAGGCTAAAGAGTAACCCGAGCGAAAGGTTCATCAGCAACTTTCGCAGCTATGTCGCGGTTATCGCATATAACGCCTGTCACGAGTATCTGCGCCGCAAATATCCGCAGCGATCAAAGCTAAAGAACAGGCTTCGCTACCTGTTTTCACATCATCCGAAGCTGGCGATCTGGGAAGATGAAAACGGCGAAATGCTTTGCGGGCTGTCCGAGTGGAAAGACAAAAAAGCCGACAGCCTAACTTTAGTCAAACTGCGTCGTTTCGAGGACGGAGAATCTGATTCTGAGCAGAGTTTATCAAAGACGCAGTTGCGGCGATCGGACATGGGTGACGGAATGATCCTTCTTTTAAACTGGCTGGAAGGATCTGTTGAGCTTGATGTCCTGCTGAGCGTTGTCGCAGACATATGGGATATTAAAGACCAGACGGTCAGCTATGATCACGAATCAGAGGACAGTCCCGACTCGGTCGAGACTTTGCAGGATCAAAGGGTAGATATCGAGGCGGAGGTCGAGCGTAAATTATTTTTGCAACAGTTGTGGGGTGAGATCCGCCTGTTGCCTGCGAAACAGCGCTCGGCGTTGCTGCTCAACCTGCGTGATCCGCAGGGACAAGGATTAATCTCGCTGCTGCCAGTAACCGGAGTTGCCAGCGTCAGCCAGATCGCAGAAGTGCTCGAAATTCCGACCGCAGAGTTCGCAAAGCTATGGAACGATCTGCCGCTGGAAGACGCAGAAATAGCTGAAAAAATGGGATTGACCCGTCAGCAGGTGATCAATCTTCGCAAGTCAGCTCGCGAGCGCCTTGCGCGCCGATTGAAGTCCGGAAAACCGAAATGAAAAATAATTTCGCTGATTTTTCACAATGATAATATCCCGGATATTTCGTCATCATATAAATATGGATGGTGCGGCAAGCCCAAGTTACATGAAGCCAAATGCACGAGCCAACTTTGCTTAACCATCTTTCAGAACAACAGGTTAAGGCTTTAGAGAGAGAGGGGCCTTCAACCGGCAGAATTATTGGTAGGTGGAGATCATCTGGCGGAATGCGCGCTGGTGAGTGGAGATGAGCCAATGAACCAATCCTGGCAAAATTTCAAAGCCGATTTGGAATCGATTGGCGAAGCTGACCTTACTCATCTTCAATACGAAGAGATGGCCGCCTATGTCGACGGAAAATGCGACGATGTTGAACGAGAAATAATCGATAGCCATATTTCGATTTGTAATTTTTGCGCGGATGAGCTTCGTGATCTGAAGGAATTCAGCGGCACTGTCATAATTCCGAAGAATGTTGAGGTGGCGCTACCGGCTAAGGTCTCCTTTTGGCAGGGCGTGACAAGTTTCTGGTCACCGGCTTCGAAACGTTTCTGGATTGCAGGGTTGTCGTTTGCCGCTTTACTGATTATCGGTATCTCTGTAGTCCTGATTTCCAAACACAGCAAACCTGATGTTGCATTGGCTCCGCCTTTGCCCAATAAATCTGATAATCCGCCGGCCGCAGCCACGGGCGCACCGCCGACGGTCTCTATTCCCGACCAGATTGTCGCAACGCTGAAAGACAACTCCGGAGAGATTACGCTGTCACAGTCAGGCGGTTTGAATGGTTTGGAAAACCTGTCGGAGTCGGAACGGCAGATAGTAAAAGACGCTTTGCAAACGGAAAAGGTATCTCTTCCGTCGGACATTAAAACCTTGATAGGCAAAGCCGGAACATTAATGGGAGAGCCTGATTCCGGACCTGCATTCAAAGTGTTGCGACCTCTGGGAACTGTTGTTCAGACCGACCGGCCGTCATTCCAGTGGCAAAAACTGGAAGGTTCGACAATTTATACAATCACAATTTTCGACCCTAACTTTAACAAAGTTGCCGACAGCGGTCCGCTGCAAACAACAACCTGGCGCAGCAATGTTTCGCTGAAATCGGGTGCAACGTACTTGTGGCAGGTAACAGCCGTAAAAGATGGAAAAGAGATCACCGTCCCGGCAGCTCCAGCACCAGAGGCCAAGTTCCGTGTTGTCTCGCGTTCCGTTTCGGAGGAGTTGAATCAGATTAAGCAGCAGTCTGGCAGCTCGCACCTGGTAATGGGTACGTTTTACGCTAAGAACGGATTGCTAGACGATGCCGAAAAGGAATTTCAGGCTCTTGTCGCTGCCAATCCTGATTCCGCTGTTGCTAAGAAGCTGCTGTCCAGCGTCCGCGGCGTTCGCCATTAGTTCGATGTTCTTACAAATAACTTTTCCTGTAAGCTAAGTAATATGGCGTTGCTCTCTACATCATTAATGTTTAGAAACGGCCAACACGGTCTTCAGATGTTTATCATAACCCTTTTGAAGCTATCAGCAGTCAAAGGGTTCTATCCAAGTTTGTGACCTGGCAGCGGTAATCACTAAACGGTGAAATTAACCCACATCAGGGGTGGGCGGGCAATCCAGTTTAAGATGGTCTACCGTTGCCGGTCACTCGAGTTAACATAACTTGCCTCCATTCTTAACACATACCATTTAGAAGCTCCCTAACCTTGTAACGCGCCTAACTGCCTGGAGCGATTGATACTTTCTCAGAATAGTCACATTACGCTCAAATATGCGCGTAATGCACTCAGAAAATATAATGTGTATCACTAAATTTTTCTTGACAGATCGGAAAACATATTATATTAATATGGTCGCTGGGTAATGGTTATTCGATCTCATACATTTTTGGAGGTACACATTATGGCAACTCAGATTGCGACCTTGAATCAGTTACTGAACCGAACCGGCTTTCCGGCAAACCGTCTTTTCAAAGAATTCTTCAGCTTGCCCTGGAATCCGGGTGAAGACCTTGGCTTAACCGCCGCAAGCCCATCATTCGATGTTATCGAATCTGACGATAAATATATGGTAAAGGCAGATTTACCGGGTTTTGAGAAAAACAACATTAATCTGACCTACGAAAACCGAACTCTGACTCTTTCCGGCGAACGCAAACTGGAAGAGGCAGAAGGCATGCGCTATCACCGAGTTGAAAGCTTCTCTGGCAAGTTCACAAGATCAGTGACGCTTCCAGTGGAGATAGACGTAAACAAGATCACGGCTGATCTTTCAAATGGCGTTTTGACGGTCACGCTGCCAAAGGCCGAATCAGTTCGCCCGAAGCAGATTTCAGTAAACATTGGGTAAATGAAGAACTGTGACAATAGTATTATCGGAGGAATAGACCTATGTCAGCTATCGCAACCAATCCATATCGCAAATTAAGTCGTGAGAACGAGCCTCGCACCAACGGGAACGTGGGCTGGCCGGTCGAGGCTAGTGAGCCGGCTGCCGTGTGGACTCCCGCAGTCGATATCTACGAGACAGTCAGTGAAATTGTAGTTCGAGCGGAATTGCCGGGCGTTACCAAGGAGAGCCTGCAGGTGCAGGTTGAGAATAATCTGTTGACGGTAACCGGGTCCCGAAACTCTGAAAACAACGAGGCCAGAGCGGTACTACGGCTTGAGCGTCCGTGGGGTAATTTCAGTCGACGTTTCACCCTGCCCGGAAACATCGACCAGGGCAAAATCAGGTCCGAGTTCAATCAAGGAATTCTTAGAGTCTTCCTGCCGAAGCGCGAAGAAGCTAAGCCGCGACAAATTGAAGTGACGATAAGCTAAGAACAGTTGAAAGGGATTCGAGAGGACGTTTAACCAGGCTTACGGTTGGCGTCCTCTTTTCTTTTACATTCTAATGGGAGTTTGCTCCGGCCAGCGCGAGTTAACAGGAATTTAACATCGCCGTAACACACCCGTTATACTCCTATGCTACACTCCCTTTTACTCAGGTTGAGGCACACACCGTGTAATTACAGCAGAATCAAGGGTTAACTGAGTAACACTCTCAGCGCTTGCTCGGTTTTAGGAGACTGCACTTGGCAATGGGTAAAAGAACAATAGTTGTTATCGAAGACGACGAAGATATAGCTGCGTCAATCCAATATAACCTTCAACGGGACGGTGATTTCGCGGTCCGCACGGCGCATACCGGCGAAGACGGTCTGAATCTTGTCGGGAAAGAGCGTCCTGACCTGCTGATTCTGGACCTGAATTTACCGACTATGACCGGTTTCGAAGTGTGCCGGCGACTCCGTAACAGCGAATCGACGGCGACGATGCCAATAATCATGCTGACGGCCAGAACGGCCGAAGGCGACAAAGTATTGGGTCTCGATCTGGGAGCCGATGACTACATCACGAAGCCGTTCAGCGTTCGAGAATTGATGGCGCGCGTGAATGCGATCCTCCGTCGTGTCGCACTGGAAAAGTCGCAGCCGGTATATGACGACGGACAGCTTCAAATCGATTTTGAGAACTTCACTGTTAAGCTGCGCGGCAACGAAATCAAACTCACACGCAAAGAATTCGAGCTTTTGACTGCCCTGGCCCGCAGACCCGGCCGAGTGCTTACTCACGACTATCTTTTGGAAACGGTGTGGGGCCTGAATTACTACGGCGAGTCCCGAACATTGAATGTGCACGTTCAGCGTTTGCGACTGAAGCTCGGCGACGCCCGCGATTATATCGATACGGTGATAGGCGTAGGCTACAGATTTGTCAAACCGCAGCGAGTTCTGGAACAGGCCGAAGAAGTCCAGGTTCTCAGCGGCGAAACCAAATAGATAGCCCGCGAACTGTCGACTGTTTGATCTCTCCTGTGATGATTTCCAACTGGCTGGTAGAATGCTGGGTATTCAATTTGTGAGCGCTCAGTGGAAGCACACCAATGAATCTTTGGCAGACAATATCGTCTCTTAAGCGGACCCGACCGACCAGCGCATCCGATTCCGTCGGGCACAGCGATTCCGACTTTGCAGTCCAGGCTGATGCATCTGATCCATTGATAACCTCGTTGCTGGCTGGAGTAGATGAAGCCGTCCTTGTCATCGATCCTGATTCACAGGTAAAGGCATACAACGACCAGGCGCTGGAATTGTTTGGGCTGCACGATCTGTCTGACCCAATTCGGCTCAGCACTGTTACTCGCGACCAGATCATACACACTCTCGTCAAGCAGACCCTTCACAATGGTGTTCAGCACGAAGAGCGGGTGCAGACGGTGATCGGCAGCGAGCGAACACTACAGGTCAGGGCTACTCCTATATTTGATCCAGATCAGGGAAAGGTCCTGGGCGTCGTGGCATGCATTCGCGACCTCAGCCACATTGAGCATCTGGAACGCGTGCGCCGCGAATTCTTTGCCAATCTGTCACACGACATTCGAACACCATTGACGTCGATACTAGCCTACGTTGAAACTTTGCTGGACGGAGCTCTTTCCGACTCTCAGAACAACGTCAGATTCCTGGAGATCATACACAGAAACGCCAGTCGCCTTAGCATCCTCATCAACGATTACTCGAACCTCTCTTTAATTGAATCCGGAGGGTTAAAACTCCATATTGAGGAAGTATCGCTGGCACAGCTTATTGACGAGCTCAAGGTAATGTTCCATTCGCAACTGGAAAACAATCAGATAGAGTTGCGGATAAACATCCCCGAAGATTTCAATGTCTATGCTGATCCTCAACGACTGGTGCAGATTCTGACCAACCTTCTGGACAATGCGATCAAATTCAACAAGCCCGGCGGCAAGATATTCATCGAAGCCGAGACAAAGAGTTATTACTCAGTAATAGTTGTCCGAGACACCGGATCTGGCATCACACCACAAGACCTGCCTCGAATTTTTGAAAGACTTTATCGAGCCGATAAATCCCGCACGCCTGGAGTTGGAGGCTCCGGCTTAGGACTGGCTATCGTGAAGCATCTGGCTCAGGCACACGGTGGCGAGGTTGAGGTTGAAAGCGTTCCAAACCTGGGATCGACATTCAGGGTGAAGCTTCCGATAGTTGGTATCGAAACTGCGGGGTCTTGAGAATTATTCGAGCTTTTATTGCCGACCGCCATCTCCCGCGCCGCTTACCGCATGCACGTGCTTGATTACGCGAGCTTCCTTTATATAGACCACCAATTCGCAGATGTTTGTGATCTGATCGGCCAGTCGCTCCAGGTGCTTGGTTATAAACAATAACTGAGTGACGCGAGCAGCGGATTTTGGATTCTCTGACAGGTAGGCGATTAAATCGCCGAATATCCTGGCATACAAAGAATCAATCTTGGAATCCTCTTCTATTACGGCTCTTGCCTTTTGACTATCGGCCGATGCGTACGACTCAAGAGCTTTGGCGAGCATCTCCTGAATGATCTCTGCCATTCGCGGAAGATCGACATAAGGTTTCAGTTGTGGTTCGTTCATCAACAACAGAGAACGCTTGGCAATGTTGGCCGCGATGTCGCACATACGTTCCAGTATTGTGGCGAGCTTTGACGACATCAAAACAAACCGGAGGTCTTTTGCGTGCGGGGATTTCAGAGCGAAGATATCGACTGACAGATGATCGACTTCCAATTCCATTCGATCTACTATATCGTCACCGTCGATTACCTCCTGCGCGAGGCGCGGGTCTCGTTCAACCAGGGCACGCATAGCGCGGGCCAGCGCGGATTCCGCCGCGCCACCCATCAACAAGACTTTGTCGCGAAGTTCAATAAGACTTGGTTCCAGCAGCCTGTTTTCCATTTTGCCCTCTGTGCCTGCCGCCGAATGCTAACCCTTGTTGATCCACCGTTATTGATCAGCCGAAACGCCCTGTGATGTAATCCTCGGTCATTTCGCTTTCCGGGTTCATAAACATCGTTTCGGTGTCGCCGAATTCGATCAACTTTCCCAACCAAAAGAACGCGGTATAACTGGAGATCCGCGCTGCCTGCTGCATGTTGTGGGTCACAATTACAATAGTATAATTGCCGCGTAAATCAAGCATCAATTCTTCGATTTTTTGCGTTGCGACAGGATCCAGCGCTGAACATGGCTCGTCCATCAGAATTACCTGAGGTTGAACCGCCAGGGCTCTCGCGATGCACAACCGCTGCTGCTGACCTCCGGAGAGACCGAAGGCTGATTGATTAAGTCGGTCTTTGACTTCATCCCACAAAGCAGCCTGTTTCAGAGAACGTTCGACCCGATCGGCAAGCTCTCGCCGGGATTTCGTCATTCCATTGATGCGAAGACCATACGCCACGTTATCGAAGATCGACTTTGGAAACGGGTTCGACTTTTGAAAGACCATTCCCACTCGCCTTCGCAACTCAACAACGTCGAGTGACGACGAGTATATGTTCTGACCGCCTATCTTCACTGTTCCAGTCATCGAAACGCCTGGAATTGTATCGTTCATTCGATTGATGGTTCGCAGCAGCGTACTTTTGCCGCAACCGGATGGACCGATGAAGGCGGTGATTTCGCCTGGAGGCAACGTCAGATTAACATCGAAAAGCGCCTGGGTTTTACGGTAATAGAAGTTTAATTGCTCGATTTCTATAACTGCCGTAGATTTGACCGGTGACAGCTTATCTCTTTGATCCGGGTTGGGAGATTGAAGCAGAGCGGCTCCCCCACCGGACCTTCCTTGATTTGAAGCTGGCATTAAAGTTGAACAATCCTCCAAACTGTGCTGAATTTCCGTGCTCTAGCTTACCTTGTTTTTTGATGGTCTGTAAACTTGCATAAACAGGCCTCGGCCCCCAGTTGCAGTTTTTGGCGGCCAATAATTAACAAAGAGTTTACATTACGGTGACCCGCCCGTGACTGCTGTCTGTAATTATCCCCCTTGCGATTTTGCGGCTTCAAATGCAACCGGATCTGCGGCGCCGTGTGCGCAGTGCAGTTGAATTTCCACCAGGTATGTTCGGGAATCTAATAAAAGGCGAGGCCCGTCTTCGCCCCTCATTAAAAGGAGAGCTTCTATGTTCAAGACCTTTCTACCGAGCAGGCGTAAGTTCAAAGGAATTTGCTTGCTCATGATGCTGATGCTGGGACTGACGCAGTTAAGATTTGCCAGGACTCACTCAGCGGATGATAAAGATAAAGACGCAACCAAAAAGGCTGCTGACGATAAAAGCAATGATAAATCAAAATCAGCAAAGCCCGCACCAACGCCAGAAGAACTGCAGCAGATGCTGATCGAGCAGTCGAAGGCTATGGAGGCTTTGCAGCAGCAGGTACGTCAGCAACAGGCTGAGATCGACGCGCTCAAATCAAAGTCCACTGGCAATCAGCCAGCGAATGCCGCATCGGTAACACCAACATTGGGCACGAATGCAAATACGACGGCATCCGCGACGACTTCGACGACAGCAAACACGACGGCCCCTATTGGAAAAACCGCGGTACCGCCGCAGGAGACGTCGCCACTTCAACTACGCATTGGTAATGCGACGATTCAGCCGATCGGGTTTATGGATTTCACGGCCGTTGTTCGCGGCACGAACACAGGTAACAATATCGGCACCAATTTCAATTCCATTCCGTTTAACAATCAGGAACAAGGACATCTGTCGGAAGCTCGTTTGAGCATGCAGAACTCCAGAATCGGATTCAGAGTCGATGCGCTCGTGCACGATGCTCGCGTGATCGGCTATATGGAAGCCGATTTCCTTGGCAACAACCCGAATAACACGTTTGTCAGCAGCAACAGCAACACACTCAGATCGCGACTCTACTGGGTTGATGTTACAAGAGATAAGTTCGAGGTTATGGGCGGCCAATCCTGGAGTCTAATGACGCCGGGTAAAAACGGCATATCACCCCTTCCGGGCGATATTTTCTACACCCAGAACATAGACGTGAATTACCAGATCGGTCTGACCTGGGCGCGTCAGGCCGGGATCCGCTTTGTTTACCACCCGACCAATACAGTTGCGGCTGCAATAGCATTGGAAAATCCAGAACAGTTCGTAGGAAATCCGGCTGAAGTTACCTTTCCATCAGCCTTTAACGCCGTTCTTACCGGCGGTAATCCGCAGTTTGACTCGGGCGGCGCGTTGTCGACTCCAAACCTTCATCCGGACATAATCGGTAAAGTGGCCTGGGATCCGAAAGTCGGCGATCGCCATTTTCACGTTGAAGGCGTAGGCTTCCTCCGCACATTTAAAAACACGTTTATCCCTGTCGGAGGAACGACGTTCGACCATTCAACTAAGACCGGCGGTGGCGGCGCTCTGAATATGTGGCTTGATGTAACGAAGAATATCCACTACGTCTCCACGATGTTTTTCTCGGATGGCGGTGGCAGGTATATATTCGGACAGGCACCTGACGCTGTCGTTCATCCCGATGGGTCGATTGGGTTAGTGCAGTCTTACTCAACTATCCAGGGTATCGAAGCGAATGTAAGACCGAATACTCTTCTGTTCGCTTATTACGGCGGTATGTATGCTAAGAGAAATACGTTCATCGACACCACAAGCGGCCTCGCCGTCAAGCCGTTTATCGGCTTCGGCGGACCGAATTCCGGGACGTCCAACAATCGCGCTATTCAGGAAGGAACCTTCGGTTTCAACCAGACAATTTGGAAGGATCCAAAGTGGGGCGCTGTCAACTTTATGGGTCAGTTCTCTTACCTGACTCGCGCACCCTGGTTTGTTGCTCCGGGAGCGCCAAAGAATGCACATACACCGATGATCTTCCTCAATCTCCGGTACACATTGCCAGGAAGCGCGCCGAAGAAGGAAGACTTAACAGTGAATAAATAGGCATTGACCTATTAAGAAGCAAGGGAGGGTTCGTAAAGACGATCCTCCCTGTTTCACAAAGCAGTTCCAGACGTGACCCGACCTGTTTGTTGTGGGAAGGGTAGCAGGAATAGTGAGTTACGTTGCAATTCCCAGCCCAAGTTTCGCTGTTCTAATAACACGCTTTATTCAGGTTAATGGTTCTCAGAATGCTTTGGCTCGGGCAGAACTGCGTCGGAAACTTAAGAGGATCCGAACTTCGCGCATCGGTGAAAAGGGTGAATTTAATTTAATGTGACAAGCTTGTTACATTCCGTTGATACTCGCCCCTTACACTGGACCCTTCCTGGTAATAAGCCTCGTCGGAGGCTATATGGAGGAAAGACAAAATGTCAAAGAATCCCGTAAGTTCCGCGAAAATCGGAGCAATCCTTCTCGCAATCGCGTCACTTTCTCTGCTGCTCGTAGCATGTGGCGGGGACACAACGGATGCAAACGCTCCTGAAGTTAGACTTCAGGGCGCGGGCGCGACCTTCCCGAATCCGCTTTATCAGAAGTGGTTCAGTGAGTACAATAAGATTACCCCTAATGCCAAATTCGACTATCAATCTAAGGGTTCCGGTTTCGGAATTACGCAGATAAAAGCAAAAACTGTTGATTTTGCAGGATCCGATGCGCCGATGAAAGATGATGATCTCAAGGCTGCTCCGGCCCCCATTCTGCATATACCGACAGTTCTGGGCGGCGTTGTAATTATTTACAACGTGCCTGAAATTACAGGAGAATTAAAGCTCACACCCGAGGCCGTGTCAGGAATCTTCATGGGAACCATCAAGAAGTGGAATGATCCTGCAATCGCCTCCAGCAATTCTGGCGTTAATCTTCCAGCGAAAGATATCACGGTCGTTCACCGCTCTGACAGCAGCGGGACCAGCTTTATCTTCACGGATTATCTATCCAAGGTTAGCCCGGAATGGAAAGATAAAGTCGGAGCGAACACATCAGTACAGTGGCCGGTGGGCGTCGGAGCAGGAGGAAGTGAAGGCGTAACGGGGCAGGTTAAGCAGACGCCGTATTCAGTAAGTTACGTTGATTTGATCTACGCGTTACAGAACAAGCTTGGTTACGCAACGCTGAAAAATGCCGCCGGCGAGTTTGTCAAACCTTCGCTCGACTCTGTGTCTGCAGCCGCTGCCAGCGCGTCAGGTCAAATTCCTGATGATTTACGAGTGTCTATAACGAACGCGCCGGGAAAAGACTCTTACCCGATATCCTCGTTCACTTATATTCTGGTTTACAAAGATCAGCCGGATGAGGCAAAAGGTAAAGCCCTTGTCAAATTCCTATGGTGGGCCACTCACGCTGGTGAGGAGTTTGCGCCAGGACTAGCCTATGCGAAGCTTCCAGCCGACGTTGTTACGAAGGACGAACAAAAGATTAACTCGATCACATTCCAGGGCAAGCCTTTGCATACGTCCTAATTTCGAGACGAAAAAGTAGGGTACCTCAATGTCAACAGTAGGCGCACCCAAACAGTCTGATTTTTCGGGGTCCGTGCAGATTGCGGGACCCCGAAAACAACTGCAACCCGACAGTGCGTTTCAAAGGCTATCTCACCGCTTTGGAGATCGCCTCTTTAACGCTGTAACATTTCTTTTCGCCGGTGGAATAGCTGCGCTGGTGGTGATTATGATCATCGCGATGGCAGTTAATTCCAATCTGGCATTTGGCAAATTCGGCATTCATTTCCTCTGGAGAAGCGCCTGGAATCCCGTCACGGAGGACTTTGGCGCGCTCCCGTTCATATACGGTACGGTTGTTTCATCTCTACTATCCTTGATCATTTCTGTACCGATCAGCGTAGGCTTGGCAATTTATCTTGTCGAGCAAGCTCCGCGTAAGATCGCTGATCCAATAGGGTTTGTCGTACAGCTGCTGGCCGCAATTCCTTCAGTGGTCTACGGGCTTTGGGCAATTTTTGTTCTAGCACCCCTGCTTCGCAATTATGTTTATCCTGCCCTGCAGTCGACCCTGGGATTCCTGCCGATTTTCAAGGGCAGCCAAAACGGTCTGGGATTGCTGACCGCGGGAATTATCTTATCGATCATGATAGTTCCGATTATCACGGCGATTAGCGTCGATATTCTGCGCGCTGTTCCAAATACCCAGCGCGAGGCGGCCCTCGCCCTTGGCGCGACAAAGTGGGAAACAACATCGATCGTTTTACAAAACGCCAGGTCTGGTATCACAGGCGCCATCATTCTGGGGCTGGGACGCGCAATCGGCGAAACGATGGCGGTAGCAATGCTGATAGGAAATCGCGCCGAGGTTGCCATATCGTTGTTCGCACCGTCAACGACAATCGCCGCCGCGATAGCGAATGAGTTTACCGATGCGACGTCGGAAATATGGCGACAGTCGCTTATCGAGATCGGCTTAATCCTGTTTGTTATTACATTCATTATAAACTCGCTGGCCCGAATCCTTGTCTGGAGCGTGGCGCGAGGTTACGGGAAGGCTGTCTAATGGCTAGTCTGGCTCAACGCAAATTTATAAGCAGAATAATGACCGGGCTGACGGCGCTTTGCGCCGTCCTGGTCATAGTCGCGCTTTTCGCGATTCTGGCCTATATCCTGATTGGCGGAGTTCGATATCTAAGCCTGGACTTTCTTGTTAATGATCCTAAACCGGTAGGAGAGGCTCACAGCGGCATACGCAATGCGATTGTAGGATCAGCAATACTTGTCGCGGTAGGATCCGTTATTGGGATCCCGATCGGCGTACTCGGAGGGCTCTTTCTCGCCGAAACAGAAGCTCACAAGCTTGCGAGTATTATTCGTTTCCTGATCGACAATCTCATAGGCGTTCCCTCAATAATCATCGGTGTATTTGCCTGGACGGCGATAGTCAAGCCAACTGGACATTTTTCGGGGTGGGCCGGCGGACTTGCTTTAGCAATGATGATGGCGCCAATCGTGGCCAGAACCACGGAAGAGATGATCAAGCTGGTACCTATGGAATTGCGCGAAGCCGCACTGGCGCTGGGGGCGCCGCGCTGGCGCGTAAGTCTCGGGGTCGTGCTGCGCACAGCCGCGGGCGGAATCGGAACCGGTTGTATGCTGGCCATCGCGCGCGTTGCCGGCGAGACGGCGCCGCTGCTGTTTACAGCTCTGGGACTGGGTTATCTGAACACAAATCTCAATCAGCCAATGGCGTCGCTTACTTATCAGATTTATTACTATGCGACTTCCCCCTACGAGGATTGGCATGCGATGGCGTGGTCTGCGACGCTGGTCCTGATCACAATGATATTTATGTTGAATATAGCAGTGAAGTTCATTTTGCGGTCGAAGCATTCATAATGCAGAGAGTAATCAGCTGAGAATGCCCGTAAATGAGAAGACTTGGCTTACCCAGATGCGCAGCAAGTCGAAGGTAAATAGAAATGACTCCTCAAAAACAGATCGAACCGGATATTCAGGTGGACAAAAACACAACTGAAACAGCCCCAGGTAACGGATCTCAAGAAGTATCAGGGAACGACACCACTATGTATACAACAAAGCCGATGTCTCCGGAGTTGAAACAAGGCCAGACAGCAAAGGCAGAACGGCGCGATCAGGATAATTCAAAGGCCACTACAGACCACAAAATCCTGATCGAAAACGTCAACTTCTATTATGGCAAGTCGCACGCTCTTCATGACATCTCTTTGAAGATTCCATCAAACAAGGTCACCGCCTTTATCGGTCCGTCTGGCTGCGGTAAGTCAACATTGTTGCGCGCACTCAATCGCATGCACGATCTTATCCCGAAGGCGAGATTAGAAGGACGAGTCGAACTCGACGGTGAAGATATTTATGATCCGGGAACAGACGTCGATCTTCTGCGGCGACGAGTCGGAATGGTTTTTCAGAAGTCGAATCCCTTCCCGCGTTCAATTTATGACAATGTCGCTTACGGTGTCAGGATCAACAATCTGACCAAATCAAAGGCGGATTTAGACGCCAGGGTTGAGAAAAGCTTGCGCGGCGCTGCGTTGTGGGAAGAAGTTAAAGACCGTCTCAAGACGTCGGCGTCCGGCCTTTCGGGCGGACAACAGCAACGTTTATGTATAGCCCGTGCAATGGCAGTCGAGCCTGAAGTGATTCTGATGGACGAGCCGTGCTCGGCGCTTGACCCAATTGCGACTCAGCGAATAGAGGAGTTGATCCTGGAGTTGCGCGATCAATTCACAATCGTCATCGTCACTCACAATATGCAGCAAGCGACTCGCGTCTCTGATCACACTGCATTTTTCTGGCTGGGCAAGCTTATCGAATTTGACACAACCGAAAAGATCTTCACGAATCCCAGCAACCAGATGACTGAAGATTACATTACAGGACGGTTTGGTTAATACCTGCGGACGGCATCGCGCCCGTGTTTGTTTATAAAAAAATAGAGGGTGAGCAATGGCAAATAGAATTCTGGAAGCAAGTATGGATGGCTTGCGCGATAAGATATTGATACTGGGTGGAGCGGCGGAGGCGGCCATTTCCCGAGCAATGCGCGCGCTCGTGCAGCGCGATCCAATACTCGCGCAAGAGGTAATTGATGGTGATGACGTCGTGGACAGGATGGAGCTTGAGATCGACCAATTCTGCCTGGATATTATCGCTCTAAAAACCCCGGCAGCGCGCGACCTCAGGTTCGTACTGATGTCGGCCAAGATTGCGCCGATTCTCGAGAGAATGGCTGATCTTGCATCGAACATCGCCAGGCGATCGCTGCTCCTGCTTGAGGAGCCTCAGCTGAAACCGTATATCGATCTGCCTAGAATGGCGGAGATCGCGCTTCATATGCTGAGCGGCGCGCTTGAGGCTTATGCCACTACCGACAGCCAGAAAGCTCGCGAGGTTATTCAGGAAGACAACGAAATCGATAATCTATATGCGCAGGTCTTTCGCGAGTTATTCACTTTCATGGCAGAAGACCCAAAAACAATCACGCGAGTAACCCAGCTTTTGTTCATCGCCAAGCACCTGGAGCGTATCGGCGATCAGGTAACTAACATTTGTGAAATGGTCGTGTATGTGAAAGAAGCACGCGTCATTAAGCATGAACATGCGTTGGGCGGACCGCTACCAGAAGCGTAATAGCTGATCTTCGTTTTAAATTCAAAGAGCCCACACCTTGGGAAAGGTCTGGGCTCTTTGTTTACTGGTGCGGAAGGGGGGACTTGAACCCCCATGGCTTGCGCCATACGCCCCTCAAACGTACGTGTCTACCAGTTCCACCACTTCCGCGTTCAGGAGGCTTTAGATTCTATTACCATCTGCTACCGCAGATGGTACTGACTTCAAAACTACTTCTTCGGCTGACCCGGAGCCGGAGTCGTTGGGTTCGGCTGCGGCGTCGGCGTACCGGTTGGCGAAGCCGATTGTGGAGCAGGCGTTGCTGACGGCTGAGCCGCTGGCGCATTAGCAGGCGGCGTCGGCTGAGGAGCGGGAACATTAACCGGAGCTCTCTCCCTTATCCCACTAGCCGCGGATCGGGGACCGCCAATACCTACCATAAATAGGAAGGTAATAATCATGAAGGCTATCGCCGAGCCTACTGTAACCTTCTGCAAAATTGTCGCCGTGCCACGCGGACCAAAAGTCTGCGCACCGCCACCGCCGAAGAGAGCCGCTGCATCTGCTTTTCCGGATTGGAGCAACACGACACCAATCAGGATGAAGCTTGCGATTACCAAAAGTATTGTGAGAATTATTCCTAACAAAGTTTACCTGCTCAATTGATCAGCTCCGATTGTAGTTCACAATCTGAGCAAAAGTCTTCGCATCCAGGCTGGCGCCTCCTACCAGCGCTCCATCAATATCGTCTTGTGCCATTAGAGCAGCGATATTGTCGGGTTTGACGCTGCCTCCGTATAGGATCCGCACCGTCTCCGCCGTGGGTTTGCCAACCATGTTTGAAAGATGATGCCGGATGAATGCATGCATCTCCTGGGCAATGCCGGGCGTTGCCGTCCTGCCTGTACCGATAGCCCAGACCGGTTCGTAAGCGACGATGATACGGGACACGTCTGACCCTGTCAAGTTACGCAAACCGCCCTCTAACTGTGTTCGGACTCGCTCCTCCGCTTGGCCCGCTTCGCGTTCTTCCAATCGCTCACCGACACAATAAATCGGTGTTAAATCAACATCGAGCACACATCTGACCTTCCGGTTAGCTCTCTCATCTGTCTCGTGAAAGAACTGTCGGCGCTCGGAATGGGCCACTATAATGTAGGAGGCGCCGGCATCCTTTAACATATTTGCCGTCACTTCACCGGTATAAGCCATCTCGTTTGGTTCGTCGGCAACGTTCTGTGCGGCAAGCTTGATATTCGAACCCTCCAGCCTGTCGGCGAGAGTCTTTAAGGCAGTGTACACCGGGCCAATGACGACCTCGCAGTGAGTTGCGTTAGCAACCAAAGGCTTTAGCTCAAGGGCGGTCTCGACAGCGGGACCGATGTTCTTATACATTTTCCAGTTGCCAGCGATGACAGGTTTTCTAGGTTGGGTCATTTTTCCTGGGAGCGCACGCGCCTCGCGTGCCTTTTTCCGACTGTGATTATCTAACAACAAACGTACTCTTATCCTGGGCCCTGCACGCGAGACGCGTGCGCTCCGAGGCTACTTATCCGTTAAGGCTGCGACACCTGGCAACTCGACGCCTGATAGAAACTCCAGACTTGCGCCGCCGCCCGTCGAGATGTGCGTGATCTTATCGGCAATGCCAGCTTCGGTAACTGCTGCGACGGAATCACCACCGCCTACGATGCTGGTCGCACTGCTCGATGCAACCGCGCGCGCGACCGCTACGGTGCCGCGGTCAAACGGCTTCAACTCGAACATGCCCATCGGGCCGTTCCACAAAACCATTTTTGCCTGTTCGATCTCCGCGGAAAAGCGTTTGACCGTCTCAGGTCCGATGTCCAAACCGGCTTGGCCAGGACGTGTGGCCGAAATAGCCAATGTCTTTGGGGCCGCTTCCTGGTCAGACTTATCAACAACTACATGATCTGACGGAAGCTCCAGCTTCACTCCGCGCTGTCGAGCGTGCTTCTCAAGATTCTTTGCAAGCTCTAGCTTATCCAATTCCACCAGCGATTGACCGATCGGAAGTCCTTTCGCCTTCAGAAAAGTGTAAGCCATTGCGCCGCCGATCAACAGTGAATCGGCTGACTTCAACAGGTTTTCGATTATCTCGATTTTGTCTGACACTTTCGCGCCGCCAAGTATCACGACGAATGGATGTTCTGGATCGGACAAAACCTTGCCCAGATATTCCAGTTCCTTTTGCATCAGCAGTCCTGCTGCAGCCTGACTGACAAACCTGGTCATTCCCACCGTTGACGCATGCGCCCGATGGGCAGTACCAAATGCGTCGTTAACATAAAGATCGACCAGCGAAGCCAGCTCGCGTGAAAACTGTTCGTCGTTCTTCTCTTCCTGAGCATGGAAACGCAGATTCTCCAGCAATAACACCTGACCATCGGTGAGAGCGTCGACCATCTTCTTCACGTCTGGTCCTATGCAATCGGGCGCCAGTTCGACCTGCTCTTCGAGAAGAGTTGAAAGCTGTTTCGCCACAGGTGACAGTGAATACTTCGGATCGACCTTTCCTTTCGGACGGCCGAGATGCGATGCCAGAACGATCCTTGCGCCGTGCTCTTTGGCATACTTGATTGTGGGCAAGGCAGCCCGGATGCGGGTGTCGTCGGTAACCTTTACGTTATCGATCGGAACGTTGAAATCTACCCGGATAAATACCTTTTTACCCGTTAAGTCGAGATCGGTAATCGAGAGTTTGGCCATTTCCTCTACTGTATCTTAAATCGAGAAAACCCCACCCGACAATCTTATCGATTGCCCGTTAATCTGAAAATTGAAAGCGTTAAATTCCTTTGTTAGTTATGAACTTCACCAGGTCGCGAACTCTGCAGCTGTATCCCCACTCGTTGTCATACCAGGACACGACTTTCACAAGCGTTCCATCGACAACTTTCGTGCAATCTGCATCAACGATCGATGAATTCGAGTTTCCGCGAAAATCTATCGATACCAGCGGCTCGTCGCAGTATTGCAGAATTCCCTTCATCGGTCCTTCGGCAGCAGCCTTCAGCGCGGCATTAACCTCTTCATTTGTGGTTGCGCGACTCACGACAACGTTCATATCAACGACCGATACATTTGGAGTCGGCACGCGTACAGCAAATCCGTCCATCTTTCCTTTCAATTCGGGCATCACCAGTCCTATCGCCTTTGCGGCGCCGGTTGACGTTGGAATCATGGAAACTGCTGCCGCGCGTGAACGTCGCAAATCCTTGTGCGGTTGATCCAAAATCTTCTGATCATTGGTATACGAATGGATCGTCGTCATGTTGCCACGAAGAATCGTGAAGTTATCGTGAACGACCTTCGCAATAGGCGCAAGACAGTTGGTCGTGCAGGACGCGTTTGAGATGACGTTATGACGCTCAGGATCGTACATCTGATCGTTAACGCCAAGGACTATTGTGATGTCTTCTTTCTTAGCCGGAGCCGATATGATAACTTTTTTTACCCCATCGCGGAGATGAGCCTTGGCCTTGTCCGCGTCGGTAAAGAGGCCGGTCGATTCGATGACAATCTGCGCCCCGACAGAAGCCCAGTCGATTTTGGCTGGATCTCGTTCAGCGAAAACCCGGATCGCGTGGCCGTTCAGATTGACGGTGTTTTCACCTGAACTAACATCCGCGTCGAGGGTTCCAAGAACCGAATCATACTTCAACAGGTGTGCAAGAGTATGGGGATCTGTGATATCGTTAACTGCTACAAATTCTATATCTTTGTCGCCAAGCGCTGTCCGAACTATATTACGACCGATTCTTCCAAAACCGTTGATACCGACTTTGACTGTCATGGCAAATTCTCCTCGGCTTAAAACCTGGCGGATCGGAAACCAACCCTCCCGCCTGTCAGCCAGTTGCGAACGCAATAATACTACTAAGTTGTCCCCATAAAAAGCCGTTGAGCATAGCCCGCTTTATCCGGCAATGTCAAGCCATTCGCGACCTCAAAGTTTGTTCCGTTTTTCCGCTTTAACAGCAGACATCGTGGCGTGGACTTTAGTTTGCGCAAATCCTTGATCTACCAAGACATTAGATAAGCCGTGCAACCCCGAAATCTTGCGGGGATTTACAGCCCACGCCAGGATTACCGACTCTTCCGAGATTTACGTTCTTTTCCGGGAACGTGGCTATACCTCGCTCCCCAAATGCTCCTCTCTTGTTCAGTACTGGGATATTTTCATCCCAGAAACGGGCACCTAGATAGCAACTTTAAGGATTGAACCCTTTACTAAATCAAATAATTAAGCTATTTAACCTGTTTTGCCGTTTGATGAAATAATGGCACGACAGTTGGCTAATGCCTTACGCGAACAAGCGGTTTGGACTCTCTCTGGACCGTATCGTTAAGTCTTAGATTTCAGGGGAAATCATTGGGGAAAGCGGGCTTGAATTCAAAATATTGCCTTTTTCGGAAACTGTGAGGCGGATTGCGTCGTACTAGGCAATGATTTGAGCCATAATCATTAAGCGTATCTTTTGATCTGAAAGTTCAGGAGCTTTGTAATGAATCGATCATTTCAGTTTTTCAAGCAGGGGCTTGCTGCGATCCTGGTGCTTGTATTTGTGCTTCCGCTCTCAACGTTTGCAAATGAAGGCAGGAAGACACATCGTAAGAAATCGCGCAGCACAAAAGCGGCAACTACAGCGCAAACGGACCAGCAGCAAACGTCGGCAACAGACGACAAAGCGAAATCGGACGACAGCAAATCCGACACTGTCGCCACTACGTCGGATAACAAGACTGTTGTGAAGCCGTCCGCGAATGACGACAGCGCTCCGGCCATCAAGCCTGTTCAGAATCCGAATCAAACGCCGCAGTCAGGTCAGACCCAGACTCAGACCGGTCAGGGACAGACCACCGGACAGGATCAGACGGCTATTCAGCCGCCAAAGCGCAGCGACAAACAACCGCCCGAAAATCGAGTTGGCGTCGATCTGAATAATGTTATGAATCTGTCGATCCACGACGCAGTCGTTATGGCGCTGAATAAGAATTTGAGTATCGCTGTTCAGCGCGTTGCAGTGGAGCAGGCTGAGTATAATCTGAAGGGCTTTGAAGGGATTTATGATGTCACTTTTACATCTCGTTCAGATTTCATAAATTCAACGCAGCCGTCGGCAAGCAATTTTTCAGGCGCAACTAATGGCACCCTAACAACAAAGCAATTGGATTACAACGCGGGGATTGCACAGTTAATGCCTCGTGGCGGCGGCAACTATAACGTTCAATGGAACAACACCAGGAGTACAATCAGCGGCGGAAACTCGCTGAATCCACAGTTTAACAACAACATCTCCTTTAATATAACGCAACCGCTTCTGAGAAATTTCAAGATTGATAACAATCGAAAAAATATTTTAATCGCCAAGAAAAATTTGGATCTGTCGGACGTTCAATTTAAACAGATCGCGATCAATACGATCAATCAAGTACAGGATGCATATTGGAACCTGGTCTTCTCGATAAAGAACGAAGATATCCAGCGAGATGCATTGGATCTGGCGGTTGTGCAGCTCGAAAACAATCAAAAACGCGTTGCTGCCGGTGACCTGGCGCCGATCGATGTAATCTCTGCCCAGGTGCAGGTTGATCAATCGGTTAACGGCGTAATTATCGCGTTGCAACAGGTAACAACTGCCGAGAATTCTTTGAAAGCTCTTCTCAGCGATGACCCAAACAATAAGCAGTTTTGGACATCAAGAATAGTAACAACAACACCGGTCGATTTTCAGCCGTTGAACCTTACATTAGATGATGCAACAAGGCTCGCATTGGTCAACCGGCCTGAGTTGCAAACTTTAAGAGATAATATAGAAGTCAACAACATCAATATTGGATATGACAGAGACCAGCTCAAGCCACAGGTCGATCTCATTGGACTCTATACGACCCGCGGGCTTGCAGGAACGCCAGTAGTGACAGGACCCGGAACATTCGTGCAGAATCAATCTCAGATTGATTTTGTGAACAATTTGAACACGTTTCTGAAGGGCGAGCCTGGATTTGTGAATATACCTGTTCCCACAGCCAACGTACTGCCGGTGCCTCAGCAAATTGGTGATCAATTTATCGGCAGTGAATTGACAGCCCTCGGAAACCTGTTTGCAAATAAGTTCCGAACCTGGGAAATCGGCGTTAACATCAGCTTCCCGTTCAGAAACAGAACCGCCAAGGCTAATCTGGGATTCGCGCTTGCGCAGGGACGCGCGCTTGACCTTCAGCAAAAGCAGGAAGTCCTCAATATCCAGGTTGAAGTTCGTAATGCACTTCAGGCGGTTGAATCTGCCCGCCAGAGTATCGACGCAGCCAGATCGCAGCGCGTCAATGCCGAAGCACAGTTGCAAGGGGAAGAGCAGAAGTTCAAGGCCGGCTTGTCACAGAACTTCCTGGTCCTGCAAAGACAGAACGATCTGTCGAACGCTCGCGGCGCTGAGCTGAGAGCTTTGACCCAGTACAACATTGCGGTCGCTGATCTTCAGCGAGTTCTGTCGATTACGCTGGATTCCGCAGGAGTTTCGGTGCAGAGCCCGGTTAATATGACCGATCCGGCTCCGAAATCAAATCCGAATCAAAAGCCAAATCCAAAGCCGTAAGAAAGCGGATTAAATTTCGTAAGGAAAAGGGCGGTGCCAAGAAATTGGTGCCGCCTTTTTTGTGGCGCATTCGTCCCGATTGCGCCCGTGCGAATACGTGGACGTTGGAATGGACAGGTTACATAAGACAGGGGGCGCAATCGGGACGAATGCGCCACAAATCTATTTCAGGTCTGATGAATAAATCGCCTGATAGGCCCAATAATTCGACATCACTTTATAAACATAATCTTTGGTCTGCTGGTAACCGAGTTCGATAACGAGCCTGTCGACATCTTCGCTCTTTGAGCGCTCGCGCCATCGAGCTACGTTGTCTTCGCCGCCGTTGTATGAGGCGGCCACAGCGTAGGGATTCCCGGGAAATAAAGTCAGCAAGTCTTTAACATACTGAGAGCCAAACAGGAACGCCGTATTCGGATCGTATAACTGATCCTGTTTGAAATCGGTCAAATTGAGCTCAGTCGCAATCTTGTTCGATGTGTCTGTAATGAACTGCATCATCCCTCGTGCGGCCGATGTGCTCTTTGCCTGCGCTTTGAATCTGCTCTCCTGACGAGCCAGGGACAACACCAAACGTGGATCGACTCCGCGTTCACCGGCCGAACGCAACAGGTCGGCTTTGTTTGGCGCAGGATAATTGAGCGCGGCGAAATCGCGCGGCAATAATTCCAATTTGTAATCCCGCGGCAAAGTTTTAAAGAGCGACTCACCGAGCGTAATCGCCCTGTCTGCGCGATCGCCACGATTGTAATAAACCGCGAGAGAATAACTGCTCAGCCCTGTCGGGCTTTCGTTTTGATCTGAACTGCTGACACGACGAGTTCGACGTTGATCGAGGTCATTGCTGGTTAAATCATTCGAATTCGGTTCATAGCTTGTCTGCACAATCGCGGCTTTATCATTCGATTCAGACGGAACCTGATTTTCGCTATACGATCCATTGGCCATTCCCAATTCAGCCGCGCCTTCATCGTACATCCCAAGGAAAAGAAGCTCGCGCGCAAGTGCATCGTGCGACTGCCCCGTTGTCGGCTGCCCATACTCGCGACTGACATTTGCCACGCGATAACCGAATGGCGCACGATATGCAGGTAACTGATCATAAGCGCGACGAAGAACTTCCAGCATTCTCTTTCTTATATTTTCGTCATCGCTCAACCGTAGCGCCAGATCCGCTTTTTCTTTCGCGATAGTTGCAGAATCAGAACGAATAGCAGATTCCGCTTCGCTTGCGGCCTGCGACGCTCTGCGCTTCAGGGAGGCTCCTGCTTCAGAGTTTGCCAACGCCTGTATTCGCAGCGTTGCCCTGTGACCGTAGAAATTGTCCCGTTCGTCCGGAAGGCTCAGGTATATCGCGGCAGCCTCTGAGATTCGGCCCATCTGTTCCAAACAGTATCCGCGCATGAATGCGACTTCTTCCCGATTAGTGGAGCCAGGCCCTTGCTGGCTCAGGTTCATCGACTGCAGTCTTGTAAAAGTCTCAAGGGCGGCTGGATATTCATTCTGAGTCAACTGAATCTTTGCTTCTTCGAAAACGGCGGTTGTAGACGCGAGATCGCGCGCAAGCAATGGATTGCTGACGGCCCGTTTTACCCAAACCAGCGCTTCGGGCAATCGACCGGCAGACCGCAAAGAATCGATGGCGTTAAGGTGCGCACCACCCGTCCATTGAGATTTTGGATAGGCTTTCAAAAATTGATCGTACTGTCGGACGGCATCCAGAAACCGACCGGCCTTCTGATACGTGTGCCCAATGTGGTAATACCCGAGCTCGCCCTGATCGGTGTCAGGAAATTCATCGTGAACTCGGGTGTACCATTTGACCGCTTCGTCATAATTGTTTTCGAGATAATAAGTTCTTCCGATCTGGTAGAGCGCATCCGGCTTTCCTTTGGCATTGGGAAACTGCTCGACCAGAGCCATGTAATGCTCTCTCGCTTCGGGAAAACGACGATTGAACATGTAAATACCGGCTCGGGCAGCCTGGTCGTATTCAGTTAAAACCCGATTGCTCTTCTTATCTAATTCATCAAGAGCCTGAGCGGCAGCAAGTACCGAATCGTCTTTGGGCGCTCCGACAAGTTGAGTGAATATCGCTCTGGCGTTAACCAGATCACCGGCATTGATGTAGGCCTGTCCGATCTCCACCAACAATTCGCGGCCGGTCGAAGAACCAGTGCCCGCCATCGGACGCAGAAGGGCTATTCCAAAAACATAGTCCTTGCCTTCAAGGTAATTCTCGCCAAGTCTTCGTTGCGCTTGACGCGCGGGAGCACTTTGCGGAGCAGCTTTGAGCAGTTTGTCCAGGTAGTTTCTTTCCGCAGTCAACTGATGATTAGCTCTTGATATCTCGGCAAGGTGATAGAGCGCATAAGCAGAAAGGTTCGAATTTCGCGCTATAACCGCGTCAAGCAACGGAACAGCATCATTTCCCTTGCTGTTCTTTTGCAGAACCCGAGCGAGCGAATAATCCAGATTGTTTTTTGCAAAATCCGATGGTGAGTCAGATCGAATCTCCCGCAGTTTGGTCTCGGCGGCGACGTAATCGCCGTCATCCAGAGCCTTTACCACTTCGCGCTGAGATTCAGCATGGTCGACCGCGGGACGAGTTGTTAACGCGAAAGTCGAAATTATAAGTATTAGTATTGCGAGAGTTGCTGATCGTTTAATCATCCAAAAAGCCCTTGAGGAATATAAGTCCAGTCGCCCATCCAACCACATTTTGCGCGCTCGGAACAAGCGAAATAAGGGATGATCTCACCGATTTGCGTTCACAATTAATGGCGAATCACCCTTCGTTTCCCATAATATATCGCTTTTGGATCAATTAGAACAGTTAAGGGGAGTCAATGACAGCAGCAAGATTAGACGGGACAGTAATCGCGGGACAAATCAAGCAGGACGTTGCGACGGAGGTCGCCAGGCTCGCCAAAATCGGCGTAAAGCCGGGACTGGCGGTCGTGCTGGTCGGAACCGATCCAGCTTCGCAGGTTTATGTAAGAAATAAAGTGCGGACGTGTGAACAGCTTGGCATTTATTCGGAAAAACACGATCTGGGCGCTGAGACCACGACCGAAGAGTTGCTGGCGCTGGTTAATCGGCTGAACGGTGACGACAAGATTGACGGCATCCTGGTTCAGTTGCCGCTACCGAAACAGATTGAAAGCCGCACGATTCTGGAAGCCGTAGTCCCGGAAAAAGATGTTGACGGATTTCATCCGATCAACGTCGGGCGACTGGTAATGGGCAGAGATTCGCTGGTTCCATGCACTCCCGCTGGAATTATCGAGATGCTGGATCGTTCCGAAGTCACAATCGATGGTAAATATGCTGTTGTAATCGGCCGAAGCGATATTGTCGGAAAGCCGGTTTCCCTGCTGCTTCTTCACCGCAACGCCACCGTCACTATTTGTCATTCGCGAACCAAAAATCTGGCGGAAATAACCAGACAGGCAGACATCCTGGTAGCGGCAATCGGCAGACCTGCAATGGTAACGGCCGAATACGTCAAACCCGGAGCTGTCGTAATTGACGTTGGAATGAACCGCGTCGACGACATAGAACAGGCTAGAAAAATATTCAGGAATGACGAAAAGCGAATCTCAGATGTGACCGCAAAAGGATACGCTCTGGTCGGCGATGTCGATTATCACGGAGTCAACGAGGTGGCTGGACTGCTAACTCCTGTGCCCGGCGGCGTCGGACAGTTAACGATTGCCATGCTTATGGAAAATACAATTAAGGCGGCAAAGCTTCGCCGGGGGATATCTTAAGCTGAGTGGAATTTCGGTTGACTCCAAAGGCGCTCGGCGTACAATAGCCTGTTGAATCTGACCTGCCCTCTGCCATAGAGCACGGTTTGTCCGTTGCGTGGTCAGGGCAACACCATTAGGTGTTAATAATGTGAATGACGGAGCGGTCCGATCATTCAAAATAAATAATTGAAAACGGCGGTCACGAGCTCGGCTTTATGTTAAGTACTCTCTCGTCTACGTTCATTGCCCAAGCGGCAAATCAGATTCTCAGTCCCGATTTCCAATGCCAGCAAGCTTTCCACTCGAATTGTGCCGGGCCTGTTACCTTGCCCGGTCTGGACAAATTTGTCGCGAGCTTTACGCGATATCCGCAAGGCAACATCAGCTATCTTTACGAGCTGGATAAGACGGACTGGTTCTTTATCACGCTGTATTTCGGAATCCTGGGAATACTTGCGCTTTACGGAATTTATCGTGCGCGGTTGATCTATCTGTTTAGCCAATACGAGAAGCACGAGCCACAGCTCAAATCCTGTTTTATCAAGTTGCCCAGAGTGACAGTGCAGCTTCCGCTCTACAACGAGATGTACGTGGTTGAGCGCTTGATTGAAGCTGTCTGCAAGCTGGATTACCCACGCGAACTTATAGACATTCAGGTGCTGGACGATTCAACTGACGAGACGCAAGCGATTGCGCGCAAGCTGGTGGATTTCTATCGCAACGAAGGCCACCGAATTTTTTATATTCATCGAGAGAATAGGCACGGTTTCAAGGCTGGCGCTCTCGATGAAGGTTTGAAGTCCGCAGAAGGCGAGTTTGTCGCGGTGTTTGACGCCGATTTCATTCCGCGTCCCGATACTCTGATGAAGATGATTCATCACTTCTCGCAGGACAAAGTCGGAATGGTCCAGATGCGATGGAGCCACCTGAACAAAGATTACAGCCTGCTGACAAAGATTCAGGCGATAATGCTGGACGGTCATTTCGTAATCGAGCAGACCTCACGCAATCGTTCAGGCGGCTTCTTCAATTTCAATGGCACTGCGGGAATGTGGAGACGCTCCGCTATTGAGCATAGCGGTGGCTGGCAACACGACACGTTGACGGAGGACACGGATCTTAGCTACAGAGCTCAGTTGATGGGCTGGAAGTTTGTTTATCTGCTGAATGACGATGTACCGGCTGAGCTTCCCGTCGAGATAAACGCGTTTAAGACCCAGCAGCGCCGGTGGGCCAAGGGACTGGTTCAAGTTGGAATCAAGCTGCTGCCGCGAATCTGGCAGAATCCCCATTTGCCATTGAAGGTAAAGGTGGAGATGTTCTTCCGTTTGACCGGCAACATAGCCGCGCCGCTGATGATCATTCTTTCGATCCTGCAGTTGCCGATTCTGGTCGTTCGGTACAATCAGGGATTTTTTCATTTGATCGTTTTCGACGTGCCGCTGCTGCTGTTCTCGACTATTTCCGTCGTAATGTTCTATGCCAGTTGTCAACGTTATCTTTATCCGGATACCTGGAAGAAACAGTTGAAGTATCTGCCGCTGGTAATGGCGATGGGAATTGGACTGGTCTTCAGCAATGCCAAAGCCGTATTGGAAGCGGTTCTTGGGATCGATACTGCATTTGCCCGCACTCCGAAATATAATGTCGCGGCCAAACGCGACGCCTGGCAATCTGCCGCAAGAAAATATCATCGACGCCGCGGATGGCTGCCGTTTCTGGAACTGGGGTTGAGTTTTTATTTTGTCCTCGCAATCTATTACGCGTTGTCGCGTGGAATATACGGGACAGTCCCCTTCCTCATGCTGTTCCTGATTGGATACGGTTATACAGGCGTGATGTCGTTGTTCCAGGAGCTGTGGCAGAAAATATTCAGCCAGCCAAGTCAGCAACCTGCTACTGAACAGGTTTAACGAGATACAGGCAAACTCGAATCACTGGCGTGTCTGCGATATTCAGATGACCGAGGCGATTTCGCTTTGACGTATCTTCTATACGCAGTGAAACCGAACCACAACGCATAAAAGAAGATCAGCATCGTTATACTGCCTGCGAGTGCCAGGGCGACCGATCCGGTCACTTTACGAATAACGAGGAAGAAATCACCACAAATTCCCATTCCAAGCGGAATCATTGCGGCTATGAGCACCCAAGTCGCAAGACGATGAAAGTGTTCTGTGTCTTCGCCCTCTTCGACTATCCTGTGATAAGCCGCCGGCGTCATCAGTAGAATGATGCTGATGGCAACCAGCGCCAGGCTCGCCACGTGAACGTATTTGGAAGACGCGGGCAACTGGTCAAATCCGCTTTCCACAATCGCTGCAAATTGAAATCCGAGCAAAGCCTGCGAGCCCGGCAATACTACTCTGGCTTCGGTTAAAACCTGTTTTATTTTATCTTTGAGTTCAGTCTTGCCGTTAGATTCGTTTTCCGGCTTTTCCTTAGCGGAGTGATGTTCGTGTTCAGACTCACCGTATTTTCTTATCATTTCTAATCCATACCAGAAAAACATGGCGACAATAAACGTAATAACCCCAGCGACTATCTGCACCAATTCGCCTGCAATTTTTCCGATTACTATGTAAACGTCGATTCCGAAGGCCAGCGCAAACGGCAGCAAAGCGGTTTTCATAAGCTCTGTCGAGTAACGGAGCAATCCTTTTGTGTCGCGCCCTTCTTCAACAATCTGGTGGTACGTTCCCGGCGCCATAAGAAGCGCAACGGCAAGAAGCATCAAGAACAGAGCTGCTACGTTGAGATATTGGGAAACTACCGACAATTTCCCAAATCCCTGGTTGAGGACGACGCCGAACTGAAAGCCGACCAGCACCTGTGCGCCAAGAATCAACATTCGCGCTTCATCGAGCGCGTTCTGCACTTTGTCTTTGAGACTTACCATGTCTCACCGTACCCCACGCGATAGTTCTGTACGAGTATCTGTTATGCAAAATAAACTCCATGTAAACAGGCCATCACATATGTACGATCTGGTTGAAATGGAGGAAATCGGTCTGGCTCAACGGATTAGAAGGCGTTTAGGTATTGTTTCGAATGGTGGGTGAGAACAGGCGGTCGGTGACAGAATCACAGACCGCAATTACGTTTAGAACAATTGAATTAAGATAAAACTTTAATAAATGAACTTCTCGACGATTTTGGCCCTGATTTCAGTGATCGGTGTACCTTTGGCAAACAGTTCGCCTGCCATCAGTGCTTCCTGCTGGCAAGTACCGCAAAACTCGCCGTGTTTGTCGGTGTAGCAGGACAATAGACTCTTATGACCATCCGATACGTCGCACCCGCAACCGCAAGGCAGTTGCATCAGGAGACGAGGATTGTCTTTAGCTAGTTGATAAGCTTTTTTGGTATTCGGATCTTTGAATTGATCAGGGTCAAGCACCTTTGGAAGGTCCTTCACGTCGTCAGGATTATCGTAATATGGCGGCAGCTTCTTCTTAGTCTTCGGATCGATATGCTCTGTCTGATGAGCACTTGATTGTGTTTGGCTCGATTTCCCAATTAAGTTTGGCAGCAGCGAAAAAGCCGCTATGATCGGCAAGAACAACAGTGTCGCAACAAATCCTTTTCTTCGCATTCCGTCTCCTGATTATTTCAATTTGAGGAGCAGGCCAATTATTCCTGAGCAATAAGGCTAGCATCATCTTCCGACATAGCGCAAGCTGCCAGCTTGGGCTACGTCATTTCTTAAACAACTTATCAAAGGCAGATCGAGCATCGGTGATCCTCTCTGACGAAGTAGTCGTTTCGCGCTCTACCGTCTGTCGCGGCTGATAGAATGTGCAATTGTTCGCCATATCCTTTTTCTTGATGCGCTCTTGTATCGGCTGTCGGCATTCGTTTCTTGCAGACGTATCGAAGTGAATGCAGTTCTTGCAGGAATGCAGATCTGATTTACACTTCGGACATTGAGTTGTGAAGGTAATTGTTTCCAGCTTCGGAACAACAGAGCCGCACAACGAACACCTGAACACTTGATGCACGGGAGGCAGTTTATGAGTCCGCGGTCCGTCGGGGCGTTCCGCAGGTTTCGGTCTTTCTGATTGTTGCGGGCGGTCGTCACTCATATACCCGCGTTGTTTATATTTTCTGTCCATACTTACTCCACCACCTCCTCTTAAGCACACAAAGGATCGTGGTTCGTTTCAAGATTTACTTTTGAGCCTGATAGAACGTGAGAATCTATGCAGTATTCTATCAGCATAGATGCGGCGCAATGCTCACAAGATGCTCACCCTGGGAGCGCAGGCAGCCTCGCCTGCATACCTGGGAAACGCGCGCTTCATATGCTAAGCGGCACGTTGTAAAGATAAGCAGGCAAGGATGCCCGCGCTCCCAGGAACGCTCCACACAACTCACTTTTTACCGGCTGCGCGGTTGTCGCGCTCTGCCCTGGCTTTTGCGACCATCTCTTTTACTTCGGCCAGGAGAGTCGGTCCGTGGTACGGAATACCGTCTTTGATCGTCCATTCCACGCCGCCAGTGTGAACGGTCTTACCGTTGCGAATCTCGTCGACTCCGGTTGGGTAAAGAACTTTCAAATTTTCAAGCGGATTGCCGTTCACTACGATCAAATCCGCCAGATAGCCGGCTCGCACGCGACCAAGATTCTCTTCCTGACCAAGAATCCTGGCGTTATTGCCAGTGGCGTGCTGGATAACTTTGATCGGGTGGAAACCTGCTTCCTGATGCAGTTCCAACTCGCGAATCAACCCGAACCCATACATTTGATAGATAAATCCAGCATCATCGCCAGCTCCGATCAGACCGCCTCGGCGATCGAATTCGCGCAGAGCAGCCATCCAGATGCGATAATTCTCTTTCCAAAACGCTTCGTCGGTTGAGGTCCAGCCAATGAAGTAAGAACCGTGATTGGCGGGATTCGGGCGGAAATACTCTTCGAGAGTAGGATGCAGATAATCCGCAAACCATGGCTGCGTCTGAGCTCGCTGAAGATCACGGCTCGCCTCGTAAATATCCAGAGTCGGATCCCACGCCACGTTGGCGTCCACCATCGCCTGCAACACCTTGCTCAGCTTCTCCGGGTTAGCTTCACGCCAGAGATGACCGGCATAGCGAAACCTGTCCGTCTCGTTGTTGTAGTTATAGCTGGATGGAAAATTCTGAACGCCGCCTTCAATGGCGGCGTCTGGTATACCGTACCAGTGCTCAATGCTGGTCGTTCCAAACTTGATGTCGTCCCAGGCGTTAGTCTCTTCGACGCCGACATGGTGGGCTATGCGCAGACCGAGTTTATGCGCCTCGTCTTCCATTGCGGCCATAATGTCGCGGTCGATGCCAAGAATTTTCAGACCGTCGACGCCCATCTGTTTAAGCTCGCGAACACGAGCGCGAGCTTCATCAGCGTTCTTGGGCATTGGCGTAGTATTGAATCGGCCGTAGACAAAAACACGTGGCGAGGCTACTTCGCCTCTCGCACTTTTTTCGCGCAATTCAATTGTCTTTTTTGTGTCGCTGCCAACGTCGCGGATTGTGGTGATGCCGCAGGCGAGCCAGATCTTCAACTCATAGTCGAGCGGCTGAGGAATGCCGCCGCGCTCGTCCTGCACGTGGGCATGATTGTTGATGAGACCCGGCAATACGTACTTGCCGGTAGCATCAATTTCGACATCGCCTGTCACGCGTCTGGAGCCTCGACCAGTGGCAACTGGATCCAGCGGAATGACCTGAGTGATTCTGTTGCCTTCGATGACGATATCTTTCGGACCGGAAGCAGGAGTCCCGTTTCCGTCGACCACCATAGCATTATGAATTACGATTCTCTGATAACGACGGCCGCTGATGGGAAGTTGTGGCTGGCCCTGTGCGCCGACGAATTGAGTGGAAATGCACAACAGAATCAGCGCGACGATAGTTAGAAAGGTTTTATTCAACGACATCTTTGTGCTCCTGTGACTTGGCTCTCCCCCAGCGTTTTTCATAATAACTTTTATGCGGAAACGTCGGTGGCGGAGGCGGCGGAATCTTCGCGGCCTCTTCGGGCGAGCCCGCGCGGCGACGCAACAACTCTAATTTTAAGCTCTCTTCTCCGCGAGCCATTGCCCAGCGATGATTTGCCTTAAATAACGGCTTTAGCAAAAACGACATTGTGCGGAATAGGGGCTTTTCGCCTTTCAGCCTCCAATCATAATTCATATTGACGTATTCGCCATCCTGTTCGAACACCCACTCTCCGCGGCCGTCAAAATCTCCGAACGCTCTTATAACTGAGCCATACGGATATTTCGATTCCGTAACTTCGAATTCCCACTTGATCGTGTATGGCAGCCACCCTTTGGTGAGCACGTCCATGCGTCTGCCGATGCTGTTTTTGTCTCCAGGTTTAAGCTCGCTTATTTCGAGATAGACCGAAGGCCACCACTCTGATAGAGATGACAGGTCTTTCATTATGTCCGATACTTCGACTACTGTTCCTTTAACTCGCCATTGACTGACGAAATAATATTCGTTTGAACTGGGCACGGGATTATCCCTTATTATCCTTTGATTGTGTAATGACGAATGCCAGCAGCGCACATAATGTAAACCCAAACGCGTTCGCAATGCCATGACTTTCCACCATTTGCGGAATACTTATTATCGGATGACCCGAAACGCTGCCAATTGAATATCCTGTCGCAAAGAGCATCCCGGCAAACACGGAGATCGAAGAGATTAACAAAAACGTCCGCGCAAAGGCATTGCGGGTATCAGGAACAACAATGCCAATCATTAAAAAGCATATCCCCATCAGTGATAGAGACAAAATAACCGCCGAAATAACTTCCAACACCGGAGAAAACGTAATCCCTGCGGCCAGCAGCGGAGTACCTGCAATTACGCCAATCGATATGCTATTGAAGATTTTCATTGATGACGGGCGAAGCTGGCGAATGCGATGGCCCACCATCGCCGTAATAACCGGGGCGGCAAAACCTGCATAGTGGAAGTGCATAGCTGTCAACAGGACTATCGCCGTGCTGAAACCCAGCGGTCTGTACCCTAGTCGTGAAGCGACCAGCCACGTTCCACCAACAGGTAGGTAAAGCGCGGCCGCCACGACACAAAACTGCTCAAAACCGGTTGGCCGTTGAATGAGCCTTCCAAGCCCGAACAACGCCACCAGAATGGTGAACACGAGCCACAGCGAGGCTAGTTCCGCGGCTATTTTCCCTTCATTTAAAAGAAATGAAATCGTCGCTGCCGCAGCCGCAAAAGGTTGAAGAAGACGCGCCGCGAAATAGGCGAACGGTTCTTTGTTGTCGTCCATTACGACGGGAACAAGTGACAGCGCAAGCGGCGTCAAAACAAGCATTGACAACAACACCAATCGGCTGGTCAAACTGATCTCCAAGGTCCTGTTCGGTAAAAGAAATTGCACAAGCAGCCAGACTACCGTGCCACATATAGCGCTTGAACGCAGCCATCTTCCGGATTTATTTAAAGCAGAACTCGTCATAAGGTTATCCTGAAGTCTTTAATATGAATATGCGGCTCGTAAAAGAAAATCGCGGTTATCAAATCGCGGTCACCGCGGTTATCCATGATACGAACTCCATCTGACGGCGGTTTAGCACAGCGTTAGTGATCTCAGCACGAGTCAACGGGCGTTCCCATCTTTTTCGGTCGTTCGTTGTGGCCGGATGCGATCTTCCTTACAATCAGGTACAAGGAGGGCTAAATGCAAGATCAAACAGATTGGCGATCCAACCTGATCGACGATGACGACGGCGTCAGAGAAATTCTTGAGCAGGCGAAAACAATCGCGGTAGTCGGCATAAAGGACCGACCCGGACAACCCGCTTTTTATGTCCCAAATTATCTTTCAGGCGCAGGCTACGAAATCATACCGGTAAGTCCAAACGTCGAACGCGTATTTGAACGCGATGCCTATGATGTAATAACCGAGGTTCCAGGTGACATCGACATCATGCAGATATTTCGCCGGCCGGAATTCGTCAGGGCACATGCCGAAGAGGCGCTGCAAAAACGACCTAAGGTCTTTTGGACCCAGTCGGGAATTGTAGATTGGGGTTCAGCCGAACTTCTTGCAAAGTCCGGCATCAAAGTCGTGATGGATCGCTGCATGATGGTGGATCATCAGAGGCTGTTGCGATCGAGAGCTTAACGGGACCTAAAGAAGAGCCCAAGCTGCCAGCCTGCGCCGTTTTAAAGTCCGTATTGCTTTCTTCGCGTGTGGACGTGAACCTTGGATATACCAAGCAGCTTTCCGGCCTGCGTCATGTTGTTTTCGGACTGCTTGAGGGCATTGCGCAGAAGAAAGACCTCCAGTCCGCGCTTTGCATCCTCCCATTCAGGCAGCAGGTTGCCGTCGATAATGAATTTATTGTCACCGTTGACCACCACGCGTTCCCGTCTGTACTTATTGACAACAGAATCGTATTCGGACTTAAGCCAGACTTCCTGTTGTCCTGACATCAATTCGGTGGCTCTCACCAGAAAATCCTGTCCTTTCGATACGTGGAATGCATGATAAGCGTCGGCAAAATAAATATAACATTGAGCATGCTGCTGAGGCGTCAGATCCCGCACATGCTCAACTGCCTGCTCCAGTACACTGATGGCTGCCTGGGGTTCTTTCAGAACAATCAGGATTCTCGCCTGCAGGATTAAGACCGAACCCAGAAGATTTCCATCGGTCGATTGGCGCGCAATTGCCAGGGCCTTTTCAATATTACTCTGCGCTTTTGGCATCAGACGGCGCCGCAGGTAGAGTTCTGTCAGTTGCAGCAATGAGGCGCATTGACCGTTTGCACCGGAATATTTACTGTTCAGGTCGACGGCTTCGATCAAGTGGCGCTCTGCATCGTCGGATCTCTTCAGCAACAGGAGCACGCGACCGCTGGCAATCAATGCCTGCGCCAGGTCGCGCGACAAGCCGTGCTGCCGGAAAAGCGTGATTGCCTGTTCCAGAACGGTAATCGCTTCGCCGTACCGGCCGCCTGTCTCGAAAAGCTCTGCGCAGCCAACCATCGCAAGTCCGTAATTTCGGAATTTCTCAGTTCGATTCAACTGATCGATTGCAATTCGGAACAGGCGTTCGCTCTCTTCGAGGTCGCCCATGTGTTTTTTAACTGTTGCCTGCTTGAAGTTCAAAAGTCCTTGCAAATAAAGACCTTTGTTGTCCATTCTCAGCTTCAGGCAGTCCTGCGCTTTCTCAATGTAGTTCTCAGCCTCTGCGTAGTTGCGCATTGCAATGGCGGTTCGCGCAAGTCCGTAAAGCGACCAGGCAAGGCCGAACCGACTTTTCTGCAATTCGTTGAGATAAGCGGAAGACTCAAAGCGGCTGGCTGCTTTTTCGAATTCGTGTTTAGCAAACATCAGCTCGCCTTCGGCGCGGGCGAACCTTGCAACTTCTGAAACGATTGAAAGGTCATTGGCGCATTCATTTAACAACGCGGCGGCTTCGTCCAATCTTCCACATTGAACAGCCACTTCGGCGTTTAAAACACAGGTAATCGGAAACCTGGCCAGGGCTTTCAGCTTGTCCTGCGCTTCCAAAATCGCGCCAGTGTCGATGAGATCAGCAGCCACAAACAAACGATCATCAGCTTTAGGGGTCATTGTTAACCTCGGGGGGAGAATTGTATCCATCATAGTAGTATTCTAATTAGTTCCTGATCTGCGTACGGGCCGTACCGCAGCAACAGGAATACTACAGTTAATTAGTAACGTTAGGTGGACATTACTGTGTCAGCAATTTGACACTAGTTTGTTTTTCCAAACCCGAGCTCGACTATCTTATTGCGGCCACTGGACGTGGATGTTGGCGCTTTGTAACAGATTCAATATGTGGTCCGCTTGTTCATCTGAACTACGCCATTAGTTGCTGGAAGCCGTCCTTCCTCCTGTCATTGCGGCTTCTGGAAAGAACCTGCAACAAGGGTCTTTGCAGGCAAGTCAGATTATAATGCTAAATCTGAAAAAAACAAAAGCTAAAAATATCAGGAATGCTAAAAAAGTGGCACGTTTTGGGAAAGTATATGATATCCGGTATTTCCGTCGCGTTCAGTAACACCATAAATGCTATAAGGCGCTGAGACTGAATATTTGGAGTTAGGTTAGGCCTTTTTCGGCCACATGAAAGCTAATTACCTCTGCCCCCGACGATCTCAGAACCGATTCGACTGCGGGTTTACTTCCCTTCTTAACACCAAAAACGACGCAACCGCCGCCGCCAGCTCCGCACACTTTAACCGCGACGGCGCCTTGTTGTTTGGCCGCATTGGCAAGCTCTTCTATCTGCGGTGTCGACACGCCCGGAGCCAATTGACGACGATTTTGCCACTCTTCATCGAGAAGAGGCCCGATCATGTCATAGTCTTTTCTGATAAGAGCATTGTGCATCTCGGCAGCGATCCGTCCGATGTTGCCAAGCAGGTTTATTACCTGTTGATTGCCATCGATGTGCCGCTTGAAAATTTCCCAGTTGTTTATTCCGGAATTTCGCTGAGCGCCGGTGTAACATAGCACCAGTCTGCTTTCCAGTTCTTCGGCGTCAACTTCGATTCTTTGACGTTTGACGCCTTCGGCAGTTAGTTGCAAAGCAAGAACGCCGCCAAACATCGGTGGATAGTAATCCTGGCAGCCGGCCGGAACTTTTATCACTTGAGTCTCGACATTCTGCGCGATCGTCAATAGTTCTTCGGGAGTATAGCGATTACCTGAGAGCTGGTTTAGTGCTCCGCAGATGGCAATATCGAGAGCCGACGATCCACCCAGGCCAGCGCCTGCCGGCGCGGTCGCCTCTGTTGTAATTGTCAGGCCTGTATTTGGCCGGAAAAAATAGACAAGCTTTGACAATAACTCCACGGTAGAGTCATGTTTCAACTCTTCAAACGAGGCGTACTCGGCTCGCGCGCCCCGGTCCGTAGCCTCGAGAATAAATTTTCCATCATCGCGGGTTTCCAAACAGCAGCGAGCGTATTGATCTATACCAAAATTGACTGTTTCTGCTCCTTCGTGAAATAAGAACAGTGGGTATAGATCGATGGTGCCTCCCGCCAGGTCTATTCTGGTGGGAACTTTTGTTTCAATAATCACAAAAAACCTGCTTTATGATAATTATTTTATATGGGAGAGCTATTACTTTTCTTCGACCCTTTCGCCAATGGCCCGCTCGGCCAGATGCAGGCGGCGAATCACCAGTACAACTATGACCAATAGAGCGCCAGCCAGCAGCCATAATTCTGCTCGCTGAACTCGACCCATTAACTCCTCTATGCCTGCCGTAAAGAAAAATCCTAATCCGGCCAGGAATAGTACCCAGAGGCCACAACTGAGAAACGTCAACCCGGCAAAACGCGGAAAACCGAAATTGCAGACCCCCCAAAAAATCGCACTGGTGGTTCTGAGTCCCCAGATGTACTTTACCGCAAAAACTGAGAGCATGCCGAAACGCTGGCGTATTTTTTCCAAACGAGGTCGGGCTTTAACGTAAAGGTTAAGGCTGGTTGCCTTTTGCCGGAAGATGCGTCCTATGCCGTACGCGATCGTGTCGCCGACAAATCCGGCCAGTGTGCCTGTTATGACGATTTGCTCGAAAGTGAATCCGCCGCTTCGGGCGATGACTCCGCCGAGCAACAACGTGAAATCGCCTTCAATCATTACGCCCAGAAAGATGGCGTAAAGGCCATAAGTCTCGATTAAGGATTTAATCCAAGCTTCCATTGGGCTTCCATCGAATCACGCGCTAAAAATGGAATTCAGCTTAGTTTTTCGGACCTTCCGTTCGAGCTCAACGGATCAACTGGCAGACATGCAACGCCTCTGATCCCAATTCCGCGGCCTGTCAGTCCTGCTGCATCGGTCGGCAGAGGGGTTGTTTGACAGGCTCTAGGGCCTTTGTTATATTCGCCGATTGAGGAGAAACGCCCCATGAATCGGACACCATCAGATACGCTCTACGTCGGCGCCGACCTTGGTGGCAGTAAGCTCAAGGTTGCGCTGGTCGACAGCGAAGGCAGCATAGTAGCACACAACAGCACTCCTACAGAAGCTAAAGATGGCCCGACTTTGATCGAGCATATCGTCGGCGGATTGAAGCAAATGATGGCCTCAGCCGGCGCCGGACAGGTCAAAGCTATTGGTGTGGGACTTCCCGGCCTGATCAACCGCCAGACAAACAAGGTCGAGATCCTGCCCAATCTTCCCGATGCCGCCGAATACGATATAACAGGCGAAATTATTAAGCGACTGGCTCCTCTTCCCGTGGTGTTCGACAACGACGCAAATATGGCCGCTTACGGTGAGTTTGTAATCGGGGCAGCTCGCGGAAAACGCAGCGTCTTTTTCATAACACTGGGAACGGGGATCGGCGCGGGTATTATCCTTGACGGTGAAATGTGGCGGGGCGCAACCGGTTTTGCCGGAGAGTTCGGTCACATGACGATCAATCCCGAAGGACTGGATTGCACTTGCGGCAGTTTCGGTTGCCTGGAGACTGTAGCTTCGGCGCCTAATATTGTCCGGAGGGCGCGCGAGCGCCTATTCAGGGATTCAACCTCTTCTCTTTCGAAATTAGGGCTTCGGCGTGGCGAGTTCACGAGCGAAGATATCGCGAAAGCGGCGGCACAGGGTGACGAACTAGCCCAGTTGGTGTTAGAGCGCACCGGTATGTACCTGGGTGTCGCCATAGCCAACGTGGTCAATCTGTTGAACGTTGAGATGGTGGTGCTTGGCGGGGGCGTTATGGAAGCAGGTAACCTGCTGCTGAAACCAACAGTAGAAGAGGTTCGCCGACGCGCTTTTCGACCTGCATTTGCGGCTTGTCAGTTTGTGATTTCAGAGTTAGGTACTAATTCGGGAACCGTTGGTGCGGCAATGCGGGCTCGCGATGCGTTGAACAAATAATTCTAACGCGATTGGGTCTCTTTCCTGGCATCTCGTTCGGCTGCCTTCCGTAAAGATTCTTCAAAACCTTTAATATCAACCTCGTCGCCATAGAGGGTTTCGCATAATCTTACTTTGCTCTCAACTTCAGAAAAGCCCGGCGGAAATGTGGCAAGAATCCTCTCCCTAAAAACCTTATGTGCGCGCATTCCGAGTTTCAGACATTCGAGAACTGGCAAAGCCATTATTTCTCCCCGTGTTAAGTCAGTGATTTCCGATATTTCCACGGGTTGGATTACATCTTTCACAACTAATTCGTTTCCTCCAGTAAGATTTTGCCCCACACCATTTATGTAAACCGATGCTAAATCCGATGGCTTCGCTTTCCTCAGACCATCCTAACATCTATAATCACTTTGTGACTTCAGAAAACATACGCAATTTTTCGATTATAGCTCATATCGATCACGGCAAGAGCACTCTCGCCGACCGTTTGCTGGAATTTACCGGCGCGCTGTCGCAACGCGAAATGTCCGATCAGGTTCTGGATGCAATGGATTTGGAACGCGAGCGCGGAATAACGATTAAGGCTCACGCCGTACGCCTGAATTATACGGCGCAAAACGGGACGGATTATATTCTCAACCTGATCGATACCCCTGGACACGTGGATTTTTCCTACGAGGTTTCACGGTCGCTTTCTGCCTGTGAAGGTGCGCTGCTGGTGGTCGATGCCTCGCAGGGGGTTGAAGCCCAGACGCTTGCGAACGCTTATCTTGCGGTCGAGCACAACCTTGAGCTGATCCCGGTGTTGAACAAGATCGATCTGCCCAGCGCAGAGCCAGATCGCGTCGCCGAACAGATAGAATCAATCATAGGTATCGACGCTACACACGCGATTCCCGCCAGTGCAAAGACAGGAGCGGGCACGGAAGAGATCCTCGAATCTATCGTTAATCTGATTCCTTCTCCGAAAGGAAAAGCGGATGCGCCATTGAAAGCTTTGATCTTCGACTCCTGGTTTGATGTCTATCGGGGCGTCATCGTTATGGTCAGAGTGATCGATGGCGAGTTGCGACAAGGCAGCCGCATCAGGTTTATGGCAACCGGTAGAGATTACGATGTGATAAATCTGGGCGTTCTCACACCTAAGCCAAAAGATATTGATAAGCTGGGAGTGGGCGAGGTCGGGTTTATCATCTCTAATATCAAAGCGGTCGCCGACGTGCAGATAGGCGACACCGTCACTGAAGCCGCGCGACCGACAGACAGTCCGTTTCCGGGTTTCCAGGAAATCAAGCCGATGGTATTCGCCGGCCTCTATCCAATCGACGCCGGCAATTACGAAGAGTTGCGCGACGCTCTGGACAAACTGCGACTGAACGATTCGTCTTTCTTTTACGAACCCGAGACATCTCTGGCGCTTGGGTTTGGTTTTCGTTGCGGATTCCTTGGACTGCTGCACATGGAGATTGTCCAGGAGCGATTGGAACGCGAGTTTAACCTCGAACTGATCACAACCGCGCCGAGTGTGCGATACCGCATAACGACGACTGCTGGCGAAGTAATAGATGTGGACAGCCCATCAAAGCTTCCGGACCCCGGACGCATAACTAAATTTGAAGAGCCCTTAATCGAAGCGATCATTCTGACACCGGATGAATTTGTCGGACCGCTGCTTAAACTCCTGGAAGAGCGCCGCGCGGTTCAAAAGAAGTTTGAATATCTGTCGCCGACCCGGGTGATGCTGACGTACACGATTCCGCTTGCGGAAGTGGTCCTGGATTTCTATGACAGGCTTAAATCCGTTTCGCGCGGATATGCGTCACTTGACTATCATTTGGCCGGGTATTGGGAGTCCGAGTTGGTAAAGCTGGATGTTCTGGTGTCGGGCGATCCAGTCGATGCGTTATCGTTGATCATTCATCGCGATAACGCGTATCAGCGAGGTCGCGAGCTGGTAAAGAAAATGAAAGAGTTGATCCCGCGGCAGTTGTTTGAAGTTCCAATCCAGGCCGCCATCGGCAACAAAGTTATCGCCAGGGAAACAGTCAAGCCAATGGGCAAAAACGTGCTGGCGAAATGTTATGGCGGTGACATAACACGAAAGCGTAAACTGTTAGAGAAACAAAAAGAAGGCAAGAAACGAATGAAGAAGATCGGCCGAGTAGAGATTCCACAGGAAGCTTTTCTTGCCGTTCTAAAAGTCGGCGAACAATGAGCAGGGATCGCTGGTCAAGAGTCGGTCTTCGGAAGGAAATTCTTAACCGACCTCTGACCACCGGCCACTGATCACTTCCTTTCATAAATGAATGACTGAAATAAGAGAGTTACCTATATTTCCGCTGCCGCTTGTCCTGTTTCCCGGGCAATTGCTGCCGCTCCATATTTTCGAACAGCGCTATAAACTGATGATCAAAGATATCTCAGACTCTGACAAGCTGTTCGGAATAAACTTCATCGAGCCCGAACTTGGCCGCCCGGAACACGAGCTGGCACAGAAGGTAGGTTGCTCGGCGGAAATCAGCCTGTCGGTGGCGCTTGAGGAAGGAAGGCTGAACATTGCGGTTCTGGGACGTCAACGCTATCGAATTTTACGTTACACCCAGATAAATCCTTATCACGTGGCAGAGGTCGAGACACTCTTCGATGAACCAGAGGTGTCCGAATCATTCGATCAGTTGCTGCAAGAAGCGAAGACAGTTTTTGAAGGATTTATCAATACGGCTAAAAAACTGAACGAGGCGCTGATACTCGATGGCGGAATTCCGATCCAGGCGGAACCATTTTCTCATCTTGTCTCATCGGTGCTTCCGGTCAGCAATAAGACAAAGCAAAAATTGCTGGAGATGACGTCGACAAGCGAGCGCCTGAAGACGGCACTGATCTATTTGCTTGAGGCGAAGAAAGAATCCGAACACCGCCTGTCGGTTCAGTCCATTTCAAAGACAAATGGCCACGGCGGCAAGCTTCCCGCAGATCACTAAACCTAATCTATTAGAGTTGCTGGTCAAAAGCTTTGTATTTGATCTGATAATCGTACGTCGTAACAATGAAATTGATCGGTATTGTCGTATTTATTTCAATCTCGACGCTGTTCGGCTTTTTGACAATATTGTATTGAGTGTTTTCCGGTAAGGTTATCCAGTACTCTTCCTGATTTTTCATCAATTCTTTTCTAATCTGCGCTTCGGTGGCATTACGGATCGCCCCGGTTCTGGCGGCCTCTTTCAGATCGTGCTGGATTTCCTGATCGGTTATGTAGACGGGTAAGCCGCGGAACAAAATCACGGCGATCACGGAGATCATACAGATTATGAATATGAATTTAATTCGCCCGGCGCCGCGTTGGCTGGCGACGAAACCATTTACTCTCTTCATGGCTAATTTCCCCGTCAACTCAGGTCTGAAATCAACCTGCGCTGATCAATTCAGTGATCGTAGCCTTGATTGCTTCAGACGGGATATCGCGTCTGATGACTACGTCCCCAATATTATCGGGTAAAATGAACGAGAGTTTACCCCCGCTGATCTTCTTATCGTGGCTCATAGCCTGGAAGGTATCTACTGGATCTATTTGGGTTAGGGATGGCAGCGATCCTGTTTTGCGGATCAGAGATTCGATTCGATAGGCGTCTTTTGGGTTAAAAACGCCGATTTTCAGGGCAATTCGGCTGGCGGCGATCATACCGTAGCCGACAGCTTCACCGTGTTTGAAATGACGATACTCGGTTACCGCTTCCAGGGCATGCCCGACAGTATGGCCGAAGTTGAGAATTTGCCTGAGTCCCCCTTCGCGCTCGTCCTTTGCGACAACCTCTGCTTTGATTTCGCAGCAGCCAGCTATCACAGATGTCAGAATCGACATTTCCAGCGACATCAGCTTCTCTATGTTCGTCTCAATCAATTCAAACAAGGCTTTGTCGCGAATTACGCCGGTTTTGATCGCTTCGCACATTCCGGCCGTCATTTCTCTTGAGGGCAGAGTGCGTAAAGTCGTCGGATCGGTAACAACCAACCGCGGCTGATGAAACGCGCCAATCAGGTTCTTGCCCAGTTTGTGATTAACCGCGGTTTTTCCGCCTACTGAGCTGTCGATTTGCGCCAGCAGTGTAGTGGGAACCTGTACGTAATCGATTCCGCGCAGGTAAAGCGCTGCTACAAAACCCGCCAGGTCGCCGACAACACCGCCGCCCAGGGCGACGATAACGTCCGAACGCTCGAAACGAGATTCGATAAGATGCGAGAGTACTTTTTCAGCAGTGGCTAGAGATTTGAATCTTTCCCCATCGCCTATTAGAAAAGAAGAAACCCTGAAGCCGGATTCCTGCAGAGAATCGGTTAATTTTTGTCCGTAGAGACCGGATACTTTCTTGTTCGTCAGAAGCAGAACGTTACTGGCTTTCGGGCAGGCAGCCTTCAGTAATGAACCGGATTTCGTCAGAAGGTCTGGGGCGATATGAATTTGATAGCTTCTGTCGCCGAGCGAGACATTTAGCACATATGGATCAATTCCAGGTGACCCATAGAATCCCCGTGTCTCCGCGTCGCCGCGTCTCCGATTCTGCTTTTCGTTGTCCTCTGGGATTATTTCTCTCACTTTATCTGAGTCCCTGAATAAATTCGTCGGTAACAGGTTCGGTGGACAGCTTTCCCGCGCCTACCTGTTCAATAATTTCATCCGCGCGATAACGATTGCCGGTGTTCCAAATCTCTTTCAGCAAATCTCCGGCGCGTTTGCTCTGCCACCAGGTTCTTCCGAATTTCGTCCGTAGATAATCGCGGAGCATCACTTCGAATGCCCATGCTCGCAGATAGTCGGCCGAATAAAATCCATCATCCATATCGGCGAGAAATTCTTCCGGCTCGTATTGGAAAAGCGTCGCCTGCGTTAGAGTGTCAACGTAGTATCGGGATCCGGCCGGAATGTTGCCCGACGAATGCAGTTTCAGCTCGTAATCCAGCTTGCCGGCATATCTTCGCAGCAAAAGGAGTTTATCCAGCAGCATCAGGCGCACGAACTCTTCCGGCTCTGGCATGCCGACAACCGACCGCAACCATTCCGCATCGGTGATTAAATACTGTAAGAGGAATGCATAGATTTCGGAAAGAGCTCTGTCGCCGCTATAGCGAAACTCTGGTCGTAAAGACGAAGAGGCGAATCCGAAATGCTGCGCGTGACCGCCCTCGTGCAGAAAAGTCTGGTAATCGGTCTGCCCCCCGCTGGGCAGGATTACTAACATGACTTCGGCCGGAACCTCGACTGGCGCACAGAAAGCGCGCGGATTCTTTTGTGGCCGTTCCGCGGAATCGATTCTGATGTTTTTCTGCTTTTCGATATCAATCCCGAGACCGGAAACAGTCTCGCGGTACATTTCGACCAATCGATCTTTGGGGAAGTACTGATCGAACCTCGTCAGTCGCATTAAAGATCCAACATCGGCGCGATGCGCGTTTTCCAATCCGACTTTCAATTCCCGCAATAACTGCTCGCGAACTCTGATCGTGTAAACTTCGTCGGTCGCATTCAGAAACGCCTGCCATTTTTCATTCAGTGTTGCGTAATCGACGCCATAGAGATCCTGACACATCTCTACATAGCTTTTGTGTCCGAGATCGGCTGCTGAGTCGTAGATCTTTTGCAGTCGCTCTGTCCTCAGGTCATTCGATCCTTCAATGACTCTCAGCCGACGTTCGTAAATCTGGCGACGCCGACCGGCGTCAGGCTCGTTTCGGAGTAGAATCGCAGACCGATGAAACGGAACTTCTCTACCTTCCCAATAGATATGCGATGTGGCTTCGTGTTCGGCGATTTCTGCTGTCAGTTGTTTCGTCTGCGCTTCCAGGAAGTTCTCTTTAGCAAATGTCAGCAGATGCCTGACACCTTTTCGGTCGTTGTCAAAGTCCGGTGAAATACCGTCATACTCTCGTTGAAGATCGCCGATTGCCTGGCGGGTAAACAAATCGCTATAACGATCATAGATGCGCTCAAGCTCATATTCCGTCTTTTGGCCAGAGTAATGCAGGTAGTGCTCGCGAGTGATCGATTCGTTGAACTCTGTATATTCCCGCCGATATTCGGTAAGCAAGAAGCGACCTCCACCTTAAAAATCGAACAGTATCTAAGATGATTAAACACTGTCAAGCGTACAACAGTGGCGTGGACTTTAGCTTTAGTCCGCGCAAGTTAGATTCCTATCAAGGTCCTGAGTAAACTCTACTGTAGTAGGCGGAAAATTATGAGGTGTTGATTTTCTTGCGAGATGAACGTTGCGCGATTTGCGCGGACTAAAGCCTATACCACGATTTTTCAAAGAATTTATTCCGTTCAACTGGTTTCATACGCTAAGATCAATCAATACCGTTCAACCTGCAAGGAGAGAGTATGGCTACGGCGCAAGCAGTAACAGCCCGTGGAACTTCTTATTTCAGCCACAAATGGATAATTGATTCGGGAGATGATCTGACCTGGTTCATCCTAAGCGTCGTATCCAGTTACGCTCTTCTTGTGATGTTCACGACCCTTCACTGGTCGCCGGTTGTATTGCTGTTTGCGTGGGCGATTGTTTTCGATGGACCGCACGTGTTCGGAACTTTTTCGCGTACTTACTTTGACAACGAAGAGAGGAAAGCGCGAGCCAAACTGCTGTGGGGAGCCCTCTTATTTTTTGCGCTTGGACCGGTGATGGTGATTGCGGGACTCGGGTTGTACTTCTTTTTCTTTGCATCGTTGTGGGCGTATTACCATCTGGTGAAGCAGCACTACGGGTTCATGGTTCTTTACAAGAAAAAGAATGCAGATCTTGACCCAATTGATAATTTCGCCGATCGGTTTTTTCTCTTAGCCGGACTGACCTATCCGTTTCTACATTATATCGTTTATTACCGCTATACGATTGCTGACGCCAGCGACAAAAATCATCTCGATATGGTGGCGCGGGTTCCCCGTGCGGAGCTCCTTTCGCCCTCGTTTGCGCAATCAATAGATACCTTTGTATGGTGGGTGTTTGTCGCAAGCGCGATCTTTTTCGGCGCAAGACAACTACAGCGATTGTTCACCGGTCGATCACTCAACCTGCCCAAGTATCTTTTGCTGGCGGCCGCAATACCGCTTCACTGGGCTGTGTTGTTTTCGTCAATAACGATTATTGGTATAGCTCCGGTACTGACCATTTGGCACAACATTCAATATCATCGGTTGATCTGGTTTCACAACAAGAACAAATATCAATCTAAAGATAGGGCAAAAGATGATGCGAAAAAAAGATCGTTTGGGTTGGCGTCATCAATCAGCAAGAGCTTCGTTTTTTATGCCATTTGCGGTCTGTTATTCAATCTGGTCTATCACATTCCGCGAGGAGTCGTGATAGCTTACGCCGGAGCGACGGGAATACTGGCCAGTTTTTTCTGGGGATTCGCTTTCATTCATTATTATCTGGACAGCAAGATCTGGCGTGTTCGTCGTGATCCTGCCTTGGGCAAGAGTCTGAATATAGCGCAATAAATGTAGGGGCAGGGCTCGTCTCTGCCCGGATTGCCGCAAGGCAATTAAACGTTTCGCAACTAAACAATTTCATCGTGCTTCGCACGATCTGGGCAGGGACTAGCCCTGCCCCTATATTCTTCATAAGATTCCACTTGTTTTTGACGCTCTCTCGTTTATATTCAATTCTTATTCGGTTTCTCTGGGAAAGACTATGCAATCAAAGAATCTTATGTTGATCTTTCTGACCGTCGCCGTTGCTCTTTCGGGACTTTCGCTCGGGGCATTTGGCCAAACGGGACCGCGTAAGCAGTCGGAGTTGAAGAAGCCCACGCATCGTGTCGCCGTGACTCTAAAAAATGGTCAAGTTGTCAACGGATACTTCATCCAGGCCAATGAAGAAAGCCTGGAGATCGATTCGAAAGACGGCCATCAACAGATAAAGCTGAGCGAAATCGCCAGCATATCCTTTACAGATAGTTCGCAGACGACAGGCGGCTGGCAACCACCCCCGAAAGAAATTATTCAAGGATTGGAAAACGCGGTAAAAGCATTGCGTAAAATGGAAGGCGCGGCCGCAGTCAAGGTCTCGCTCAAAGAATACGAATCCAGAATGATCGACACCAAGGTTGATGTGGAAGAAATCCTGTCTAAACTACCCGATGGCGATCTCAAGTCTGAGATGAAGCGCGCTCTGGATGCTTACGTAGATGCTCAGAGCATTTGGGAGGAAGAGATTGACTATGAGATTGTCATGCCATCAAAAAGCCCCTTGGCCGCTGAGTTTATGAAAAAGTATTCGATTCCTCCAATCGAAAAAACCGCTGATCCCGATAAAATTCGCCTCGATAGAGATCAGATGATCGACGTTATCTGGCGCGCGGCCGCAAGTCATGTCGAGAAACTTCCGCCGCTGGTTTCCTCATTCATATTTGATCGCTGAATCCTGAAGACTTTTATTAAAAGACCAACAAAGCACAAAGGCGAGCCGAAGCTCGCCTTTTGTTTGTTATCGTACTGATCGGCTGGCTATTCAATAGTCAAAGTCACGAACGCCAACTGACCTGCTCTTTCGATCTGAACAACCACCTGGTCGCCGCTCTTCAGATTTCTGGCAATTCGCCTTACATCTTCAGCAGACGTTACAGGCTCGCGGTTGATTCGGTGAATCACATCGCCTCGTCGCAGACCCGCATCTCCCGCAGGACCTTCAGGGTTAACCTGTTTAACAACGGCGCCTGATTTGACTTTCAGATCAAGCTCTTTCGCCAGATCCGTAGTCACAGTATCAACCGTGATGCCCAGTTTGCTGCCCTGTGCGCTGGCCATGTCGTTGTCTTCATCATCACCACCATTATTAGGTGTCCTGCTGGCCGTTTCGTCCTTGCGCTCTGCAAGTTTCGTGGTAATGGTCTGTTCCTTACCGTCTCGCAGTATCTTCAGCGAGACTTCCTGGTCGACGGCCATGCCGCCGATTATTCTTGTCAACTCGGCCGGAGTTGAAACCGACTGACCGTTAACAGTCAGAATAATGTCGCCGCTCTTGATACCAGCCTTTGCCGCGGGCGCATTCAAGTCAGGAAGATCGCGAACCAAGACGCCCTTGGTATTTTCCGGTAAGCCCCAGGCTTTTGCTTCTTCCTGTGTTAACTCTTCAGGATAGATGCCCAGATAACCCCTGGTAACGTGTCCCTTTTCGACTAACTGCTTGTAAATCGTTCTGGCAGTATTCGACGGTATTGCAAAACCAATACCCTGATTTGCGCCGCTCTCGGTATAAATCATCGAGTTGATGCCGATGACTTCGCCGTTCATATTGACCAGCGGTCCACCGGAATTGCCCGGATTAATGGCTGCATCTGTCTGAATATAGCTGTCATACGGCTGTTCGGTGCTGACATCGCGTCCGACAGCGCTGATGATACCGGCGGTCAATGTCTGCTCAAGACCGAATGGGCTGCCCAGCGCAAGGACCCAGTCACCCTGCTGAATCTTGTCTGAATCGCCAAGAACCGCAGTTGGTAGGTTCGTAGCATTGATTTTGATTACCGCCAGGTCGGTCAAAGGGTCGACGCCGACTTTGGTAGCCTTGAACTTTCTACCGTCCGCAAGTTTAACTTCAACTTCGCTCGCTTTGCCGACTACGTGATTATTCGTCAGAATGTATCCGTCCTGGGTGACAATAAAGCCAGAACCTGAAGCGCGCTGCTTCATCGTTCCTCCCTGGCCTCCGGGACCGCCCTGTCCGCCAAATCCGAAGTCACCGAATCCGGGGATTTGGATCGAGGACTGCCGCGCAACTTTTTCGACTACATTGATGTGAACCACAGCCGGTTTCACATCACCCGCAACGGCGGCGAATGTGTGGGAAAGTTCCACCGGCGAAACCGTTACCGCCGACTTCTTGGTCGGTGTCGGCTGAGGCAGGTCACCGGCCGTTTTTTCACGCTGTTGATAGGCATGCAGGCTAAAGGCCAGCAACAAAGTGGCCACGACCGGTGCGGCTATCCGCTTTGCCCATCGAAGGTAAGAATCTGATTTTTTTACCCTTGCTTCCGCTTGATTCTCTTTCATAATTATCTTGATCTCCTGTGTCGTCTTCTTATAATTGCGTTGCCCTTATCATATTACAACCGCATTACTTATTACTATTTTAGCAATAAAACGCTGATAGTTCATAATACGTTTTACCGCGCTTATCGGTCACATTTGGACTTTCCGATTACCGCAAGTTTGGGATTTTCTTCTGCCTGGTGAAAGTCCGTCCCCCGATGCATTGATAAAAGGTTTGCGAGCCAATCCAAACCGACCGCATTGCGCGACAAGTGCATACCCGGAACCTTACACGTTAATCAAAGAACCAGGTTTCTTTTTTCTTATCAAACCGTGCAATTCAACCGCGACTGCCGTTTCCACCGCTGGCAATCAGGCTAACGCTGTTATCTTTGATTGGAGTTTTCCGAAATGGGTTGTAAGCCAGATCACATGAGCGGCACAAAATGAAACATTTTTCTTATGTACAACAGGCTGGCAGCCGGTTGTACTTTCAGGCAGTCTAAATCGACCATTGAAGCGTCTAAATGCTAATCAGGCCAGGAAGAAGTGTATTAATATGATCTGCGGTCGATTTTTCCGTAGCCGGGGAGGCAGCTTATGAAGGCGTCCATTCTGCGAGCTTTATCATTGTTCCTATGTTTATTGTTGACGGTGCTATCTTTGCCCGCCCAGCAGACACCGTCCCAGGCAGATCCGCCGTGGATGACCAGGATGATCGAAGCTTTGAAATTGAATGACGGTCAAATCACTGAAGTTCGTCAGGTATACGCCAAACACAGGGCAGAAGTGGAAAAGCTGGTCAGTGACCGCGCCGCGGCTGCCGACAAAGCAGCTATTGATCAGAAACTGGTTGCGGAACGAAATCTGATAATTCGCGAAATTGTGCCTGTTCTTACACCGGAACAGAGGAACGGGCTTATGCGGCTTGGGCTAAACAACCCTCAACAGCCTCCACCGCAAGGCAATCGACGGCCAAACATCCCGATGCCGACGGGACCGGCGCTCTCGACTCTGGATCAGCCTGTGAAGCTCAGCGCGACAAAGATTCCCACGACAGATCAAAAAATTCTCCAGTTGCTGGATAGGATGACCTTTGGTCCACGTCCGGGTGATATTGCGATGGTGAAGGAGATGGGAATCGACAATTTCATTAACAGCCAGCTTCACCCTGAGACGATCGACGATAAAGCATTGGCGGAAAAGCTTGCCGGATTTGAAACTTTGCAAATGTCATCGCAGGAATTGATTGCCTACGCGCCGCCGCCACAGGTACTCGCTCGCGCACAGCAGATTCGGGCAGAACAGGAAGGTCAGCTGATGACCACGTCCGACCCGAATCAGCCCGATGAAAAAACTCGTCAGCAATTGCAGCAGCAGACAAACCGCGAGAATACGGAACTGCCCCGAGCCAAGATGATTCGTGCAATATACAGCGAGAGGCAGCTTGAAGAAGTGATGACCGATTTTTGGTTCAATCATTTCAATGTCTTCATTGGGAAAGATAACGAGCGTTACCTGATCCTGCCGTACGAACGCGACGTAATCCGACCGAACGCAATGGGCAAATTCAAGGACCTCTTGCTGGCGGTAGCGCAAAGCCCGGCGATGGTACTTTACCTGGATAATTGGCAGAGCATGAGCCCTGATTCAAAACCTCCGCGCCAGCCGTTTAATACGGATCTTGGCCGAATTTACAATCCGCTGGCGCAGCCGCAAAGGAAGCCAGTAAACCAGACTTCCGCTCCAAAGAAGGACGTCGCCGTGCCGACGACTGCCGTGAAGGTTGAGCAAGCTGCTACCAATGATTCTGCAGGTCAGCAGACGAAAGCTCAACAAGAGCAGAAGCAAGTGAGCAATGATCAGCAGACAGCTACCGTCAAGCCAGTCAATCAAACACAGGCGCAGACTCAGCCCAAACCGCCCGTGCAACGACCAAGGCCAAGATATGGCATCAACGAGAATTATGCTCGCGAGTTGATGGAGCTTCACACTCTCGGAGTTGATGGCGGATACACTCAGCAGGATGTGATCGAAGTTGCCCGTTGCTTTACCGGCTGGACGATGCAGCAACCACCGCTGGGCAGTTCATTTATGTTTCGAGCGTGGGCTCACGACAATGGCGAAAAAACCGTCCTTGGTCACAAGATACCGGCCGGAGGTGGATTCGGTGACGGTCTGCAGGTGATCGATATTCTGGTTCATCAGCCTGCTACTGCGCATTTCATCGCTTATAAGCTGTGTCAGCGTTTCGTTGCTGATAAACCTTCAGAGACAATCGTCAACAAGGTTGCGAATACATTCACAAAGACCGATGGCGATATTCGCGAATGCCTGCGAACTATCTTTACTTCACCGGAGTTTTACAGCGCCGACGCGTTTCGCTCAAAGATGAAATCACCGTTTGAGTTCGTTGTCAGCACAATCAGAGCGACTGGCGCATATACGGATGCACAGGCGTTGATAGGATTGATGAATCAATTGGGTGAAGGTCTATATCAACAGCAGTTCCCGACCGGATATCCGGAGGATTCAAGCAAATGGACCAATACCGGTGCGTTGCTTGCGCGAATGAATCAGGCATTGAGAATCAGCACCAACGGCGCAAACGGAACATGGATAGATGTTGATCATTTGGTTCCAGCAGAAGCCGCGAAAAATCCTTCTGCTCTTGTAGATGAGGTTGTGAAATTATTGCTTCACACTGACATTAAAGCTTCTGAGAAAGCCGCTCTGCTCAAACAGGCTAATGCAATGCTGGCGAGCGAGAAGAAGCCCGGGCCAAATGCGTTGGTTTCAACCACGGTTGCTCTTGTGCTGGGTTCGCCTGATTTCCAGAGAAGGTAGCGCAATCCTGGAAAGCTTGCGTTACTTTTCTGTCCGCTGATCAATTGGGATGTATGCACATCCATCGTCGCAGCGGCGTCCGTTGTAATCGGCTTCCGGTCTGTATAACTCCGGCTTCGGTTGAGCGTCGGCAAACTTTTCTTCGATGATGTGCGCTGCCCACCCGCTCATTCTTGCGACCGCGAAAATCGGAGTGAACAGATCAGGTTCAAATCCCATCATGTAATAGGTTGAGGCACTGTAAAAATCGACGTTGGCGTAAACGTTCTTGCCCTGTTCTTCGAATCGAGCCCGCGCAACACGCTCCAATTCCTGCGACATATCGAACCACTTGCGTTCGCCCGATTTTGCTGCGAGCTGCTCCGCCATTGGGCACAAAATCTTGGCTCTCGGGTCACGAGTCTTGTACACAGCATGACCCATCGCCATTATCTTTCGCTTGTTCGCAAATGCATCATCAACGAACTGCTTTACGTTCGATAATTCGCCAATCTTTTTGAGTGCCGCCATCATCTGTTCATTAGCGCCACCGTGCAACTCGCCCGAAAGAGCTCCAATACCAGCAGCAATTGACGCGTACATATGCGCGTGCGTCGAGGCCACTTCGCGACAGGCGAAAGTTGACGCATTGAATTGATGCTCAGCATGCAAAATCAAACAAACGTCGAAGAGCCGAGCAGTTTCCGGGTCAGGAGCATTGCCAAAGCACATGTGCAGAAAGTTAGCGGCATGATTGAGCCTTGGATCTGGCGCGATGGGCTCGTTTCCCTTTCGAATTCGTGACCAGGCAGCAACGAGCGTCGCAGTCTTTGAGATCAGTTTAATCGCCTTGCGAATGTTTGCGTCTCTCGATTCATTCCGCGCCTCACGGTCGTAATCGGCGAGCATCGGAATCACCGACTGCAGGACGTCCATGGGATGGGCGGTCTTTGGACGCTCCCGCAGGCTTTGTATGATGGAATCGGGAACGGTGCGCTCAGCCACTAAGGAGCGGCTAAAATCGTCTAATTGTCTCTGCGTGGGAAGATCGCCGAACAACAATAAGTATGAAGTCTCTTCGAAGGTCGAATGTTTAGCAAGGTCGTCAATATTATAACCGCGATATATGAGCCATCCTTTTTGCCCATCGATATCGCAAATCTTCGTGTCAGCCACCGGTATACCGCGAAGACCTATATTCTTTGTTTCCATATTGTTATGATTCCGTACTGGTTATGCGGTCTTTTTGCCGCATCCCTTTCTATGGTTCTCCCAATTACATCAAAGCTAAATTGCAGCGCCACCAGCCAAACTCTTAATATTACTAACCATACGCGCGCACATCAACCGCTTTCCGGCGTTCTTGAAACGCAAACGAGAAAAAGATGACGAATTTCCCTTCTGCAGTTTGGGCTATTCCTTGACAGCGTGGATATTTAGCCGGACGTAATCGAGCCAGTAACGACGATTGAATCGCTTTTCAACGTCGTCGACAAAGCGGACCAAAAAAGACTGTTTTAATTCCTCGTTCGGCAATCGGTTCAGATAAGCTAACAATACGACATGTTTGACAAACTGAGCAAACTCGTCGCGAGAGTTGAAATCGGTCGGCGCTTCGACCAGATTGGAGGAAACATCGCGGAAACCCGCGTTAATCATTCGACCACGCGTCTCTTCAGCACCAGGATAGTTTGTCGGATAGTCCCAGCCGTCGAAATATTGTTTAAATTCCGGTGAAAAAGCCACGCGGTCAGAGATTTCTCTTGCCTGCGCCAGATTGCCTTTTCCACCGCACTGCGCGCGAAAAATACCTCCGCTGCGGATCTGGGTTGCAAGATGATTGAACAACTGCTGGTGGTCCGGGATCCAATGAAAGACCGCATTAGAGAATATGACATCAACTTTGCGAGGGAGTTGAACTTCGCATAAGTCGGCGCAAATGAATTCAACCCTTTTGGATTCCGCGCTGAGACGCTGACGAGCCTGGCAGACCATAGCGGCCGATCGATCAACCGCAAAGAGAAATCCCGAAGGGATGCGATCCAAAAGCCTCTGCGTTACGCGCCCGCTGCCACAACCGGCATCCAAAACCGTTTCGTCTCCATTGAGCAGCAGTTCATCGATAACCTTACGACCCCAGTTCTCCTGGACAGTCGCAACGCTGTCATAGCCTTCGGCATTCCACTTCATTTGAGCTTCCCTCCCCGTCTGGGCATATAATAACCCAGATAACACGCAGATAAATCTTTTACGAACAGGCCAAGCGGAGTGTTATGTACAGGTGGCTGCAATGCTTCCGTTCTTCAGTCGATCTGAGTAATCTGATAAGATGAATTGTTAAAGTTCAAGCTGAAATAGTATTTATTAAGTCAATCACTTATGCCAAAAAACGATCTATTGCTTCGAGCCTGCATGCGACAACCGGTGGAACGCACTCCCGTGTGGATGATGCGACAAGCCGGACGCTATCTGCCTGAATATCGCGAAGTCCGCGCGGGAATTCCCTTTCTGCAGTTGTGTAAAACCCCTGACCTTGCGGTGGAAGTATCGCTTCAGCCATACCGGCGATATGGGATGGATGGCGTGATCCTTTTTTCCGACATCCTGATTTCGGTCGAAGCGATGGGCATCGAAGTCGAACTCGGTGACCATGGACCTAAACTCCCGAACCCGGTCAGGGCGCAATCGGATGTGGATCGTCTGGCGATTCCAGACCCGACAGATAAAACAGATTTCGTGCTGGAGATTGTTCGTCGGTTGCGGCGCGAGTTGAACGACGAAGTGCCGCTGCTCGGGTTCGCTGGCGCGCCGTGGACGTTGGCGGCGTATATGGTTGAAGGCGGCGGCTCGCGCAATTACATGGAAATCAAGCGAATGATGTACACACAGCCGAAAGTCCTCCATTCGCTGCTGGAAAAAATTGCCGATACACAGGCACTTTATCTTAATGCTCAAATCGAAGCCGGAGTTCAGGCTGTGCAACTATTCGATTCGTGGGCCGGTGAATTGAATGCTGAGGATTACCAGGAGTTCGCGCTGCCTTACGAAAGAAGAGTATTTGAACAACTAAATCGCGCCAACGTGCCGGTTATTCTTTTCCTGAATGGCTGCGCAAATATTCTTGAACAGATGGCTACGTCAGGTGCAGATGCGCTGAGCATCGACTGGCGGATCAATCTGGCCGACGCTAAGAAACGAGTCGGAGATAAAGTAGCATTGCAAGGCAACCTTGATCCCTGTGTACTGCTGGGTTCACCGGAAGGAATCGAACACAAAACGCGCGAAATCCTGAAAGCCGGCGGCGGTCAAGGTCATATTATGAACCTCGGACACGGAATCCTTCCGCCTACGCCAGTCGACAACGCGAAGACGTTTATTGATACAGTGAAATCCTATCGGCACTTTTAATGTGTGACCTGCGTCACGGAACGGCTACGCATTTAATGGTTCAATAGCCCTGGTTTGAGAATGATTATGAGTACGAACGAATCTTTAGACATATTAATTGACGGTCAGCGAGCGGCGATTTCACCGGATATTCTGGCAAAATACAATCAGCCCGGTCCGCGGTATACCAGCTATCCAACTGCGCCTGAATGGGACGATAACTTCGGGCCAGAGCAGTTGCGCGAAGCTTTTCAGGAAGCGGAATCAAAACCAAACCCTGCTCCGTTGTCGCTCTATTTCCATCTCCCGTTTTGTGAGGCTCTCTGTCTGTTCTGCGGCTGCAATGTCGTCATCAATAAAAAACATGAAGTCACCGTTCCCTATCTGGCTCACCTGAAACAAGAGATCGATTGGATCAGCAGCAACATCAGCCGCGATCGTCTGGTAGAGCAACTGCACTGGGGTGGCGGAACACCGACCTATTTGTCGGCAGAGCAGATCGAGGAGCTTTATACGCATATCGCCGAGCATTTCTCCTTTTCACCAACAGCAGAGATTGGAATCGAAGTCGATCCGAGAGTGACAACCGAAGAGCAATGTCGCGTTCTGCGCCGCATGGGTTTTAATCGCATCAGCATGGGTGTTCAGGATTTCAATGCCGAGGTGCAACAGACAGTTCACCGTGTGCAGCCTTATGAAATGACCAAAGGTCTTTTCGATTATTGTCGCAATCTCGGTTTTGAAAGCATCAACATCGATCTGATCTATGGTCTGCCGCACCAAACCAGGGAAAGTTTTGCGGACACAGTAGACAAACTAATAACAATAAATCCGGACCGCATTGCGCTTTTCAGCTATGCGCACGTTCCGTGGTTGAAGAAACAGCAAGGCAGCTTCGCTAAATTTCTGCCCGAAGGACTAGAGAAATTCCGCATCTTCCGAATGGCAATAGAAAAGCTGATCGATGCCGGTTATCGATACATCGGTCTGGATCACTTTGCGCGTCCGGATGATGAGCTTTGTCGTGCGCAGGATGATCGCACTCTTCATCGCAATTTTCAGGGGTACACGACTAAGGGCGGTTCTGATCTTTATGGAATGGGCGTGAGCTCAATCAGCGGTCTCGAAGATGTCTATGCCCAGAACTGGCGTGATTTGCCGCATTACTATGAAGCAATCGACGCGAACCGCTGGCCGACTATGCGCGGAATGGCGGTGACAAAAGAAGATCGGCTTCGTCGTTCCGTCATCAATCGAATCTTGTGTCACACAGTCGTTGTGAAACCAGAGATCGAACGAGAGTTCGGTGTCGAATTCGACAAACATTTTGCGGACGAGATGGAGCGCTTGAAAGAATTAGAACGGGATGACCTTGTAAGACTAAACGGAGATCGTATAGAGGTGGCGGTGCTCGGCGCATCTTTATTCGGAACATCGCGATGGTTTTTGACGCTTACCTGAAGCAGTCAAAACAAAAGGGAATCTTTTCAAAGACATTATAAGTGTCTGATCATTAGGAGCGGTCGAATGGCTGGCAAGGAACATTCAAATGGCGGAAAAACCACAGCCGAACCGCGTGTGGGCGTAATACTTTTCAATCTGGGTGGTCCTGAAACGCTCGATGATGTACAACCTTTTCTATACAAGCTGTTCTCCGATCCCGAAACCATCAGGCTTCCGATCCCGGCGCTCAATAAGCCGCTGGCCTGGCTCATCTCTACTACAAGGCAGAAAAAATCAAAACATTACTACGAGCTAATCGGCGGCGGATCACCTCTGCGGCGCATCACTACGGAACAGGCGAAGGCGCTTGAAAAAGAGTTATCGACGAACTTCCTGTCAAAGGTACCCGTGAAGGTCTATGTCGGGATGCGATTTTGGCATCCATTAACCGAAGCTGCTGTGTCAGAGATAGTAAATGACGGGATCACTCACCTAGTGGCGTTGCCGCTCTATCCGCAGTTTTCGGTTGCTACTACAGGATCCAGCATAAAGGCAATGATTCGGGCATTTGAGGCGAGCGGCGGACAACGAGCCATTCGACGTCATTACATTACTCACTGGTTCGAAGATCATGAATATATTTCTGCAACAGCAGAACAGATAAAAAAAGAGATTAACGGATTTTCAGATCAGACGATCGATAACATTCATATCTTATTCAGCGCGCACAGTATTCCTTTGAGCTATGTCAATAATGGCGATCCTTATGAACGACAGACGAAGCGAACGATTGAAATGGTAATGCGCGAAATCGGCCGGCCATTTCCATATCATTTGTCATTTCAGAGCAGAGTGGGGCCGGCAAAATGGCTGGGACCTAATACAGATGAAACCATTCGAAGGCTGGCCGGGGAAGGCGTCAAGCAACTGGCCATCGTTCCGATTAGTTTTGTCAGCGAGCACGTCGAGACCCTTTATGAACTGGACATTCTCTATCGCGACGTCGCAAATGAAGTTGGCATTAAAGAGATGCGGCGGGTTCCGACATTAAATACGGAACCGCAATTCATTCGCGGACTTGCTGCAATGGTAAAAGATAAACTGGCCCGCTGGTCGCCTGAGGTTATAAACATGTAGCGTAGGCTTCCAGCCTGCGCATTTAAAATAAAGCCACAGGCAGGATGCCTGTGCCATCTCAGATCTCATGAAACGAGTCATAATAATCGGAAGCGGAATCTCCGGGCTGATTACCGCTTACAGATTGAAACAGGCCGGAATTGATGTCAATCTTCTTGAACGCGCTGACAGAGTCGGCGGCGTGATGCGAACCACTATCGAAGATGGATTCCTGACCGAATGGGGGCCGAATAGTTTTCGTAATAATGATCTTCTCGACGACCTGATTAGCGAGCTTGGACTGGAAAACGAAAAACTGGAAGCCGATCCGGCCGCGCCTCGATTCATCTACCAAAACGGCAAGCTGAAACCATTTCCGATGGGACTCGGTGGTTTTATCTCAACATCTTTGTTAACAATCGGAGGAAAACTCCGAATTCTTGCAGAGCCGTTCATAAAAGGTATGAGAAACGGAACGGACGAATCAGTTGCCGGTTTTATAACCAGGAGACTTGGTCCACAAATTGAAAAGACTTTCGTTTCTCCCTTTGTCTCAGGGATCTATGCCGGAGACAGCAGCAAGCTCAGCATGCGGTCGACGTTTGCCGCACTGGTCGAATTCGAAGAGGAAGGCGGAAGCATTACTCGCGGAGCGTTCAAGGCTATGCGACGGAAAAAATCACATGCTGCACAACCGGCAAGACCGCGCCGCAAAATGACGTTAACTTCATTCAAGCATGGTATTGGCGTTCTGCCGAACGCCATTGCCGAAAACCTGGGTGATTCAATCGAATTGAATTGTTCTGATATTAACGTCGAAAAACTGAATGGAGCCTTTTCCGTATCGTACAAGAATGCCGGGCAGGTGATGAGCGTTGACTGCAATGCTATTGTAATGGCAACTCCCGCCTTCGCCGCGGCGGGAATAGTTCGACCATTGTCTGCAACCGCAGCGGATGCTCTGGATACGATCCCCTATCCCCCCGTCGTCGTTGTTTCGGCTGCGATCAAAAAAGACCAGACCGCGAATCCTGTCAACGGCTTTGGTTTTCTTATCCCAAGAACTGAAGGGTTAAGGATGCTGGGGTGCGTATGGAGCTCGAGTCTTTTTTCCGGCCGCGCGCCTGAAGGGTTTCACCTGGTGACAATGTTTTTTGGCGGAGCGACTGATCCGGGAATCAACAATCTGGATGACGACGCGATCCGAAAGATTGTAACCAGTGAATTGCGGCAGACCATGAATATCACGGGTGATCCAGGGATCATTCAAATCATTCGCCATAGTCGAGCGATTCCTCAATATAACATTGGACATTCAGAACGAGCTCGCACCATCGAAGGAGCGTCGAATTCTGTCCCAGGACTCTTCTTCGCTTGTAATTACCTTGATGGTGTCTCGGCCGGAGATTGCGCTAAACGCGCCGATAAGGTTGTTCATCAGGTTTCGGACTTCTTAACATAGCGCAAGCATCCCTGCGTACGCTACGTCAGAAAATGCTTCTGAGTAAGCCCGTTGCAATGCCGGTGTGGTAAGCGTACCAAAAACCAAATGCGACGCTGAAAACCCCTGCGGCTATCTGCAGACCGTTGCTGATTCCCGATACCCTTTTTGCGCTCAACACAAAAGGTAATCCGATAAGTCCGGACATCAGCAACATTCCGATGATCGACCCTGCTCCAAATATCAGAAGATAAAGCAATCCAAGAGCAACCGAAGGAATCTGCGTCATAACAGCAACTGTCAGGATGCCCGAACCGGCCAAACCGTGTACAGAGCCGACTATTATCGGTTTGAATCCAATCTGTTTGATGGCGTGAGAGTGAGTCGAAGTCGGTTTGCTGTGTTCAGTGTCGTGTTCATGAAAATGAACGTGAGTGTGTTCAAACCCATCATGCGAATGGCGGTGAACGTGAAAATCGGCTCGCTTGCGTATGCCGCGTGTTAACGCAATAACTCCCAGCGTGATAATCATCAACGAAACGCCGAACTCTAACCAGTCTCGCATCAGGTCCGGTATCGCGGCTCTCAGCGCCAGAACGAATGCCCCGACCACAAACAATGATGTTGTATGACCGGCGCCCCATAATGCGCCCACCAATGCTGCCCGTGATAACTTCCGATGTTCGCTGACTATTGTTGAAACTGCCACGATATGATCGGCTTCGGTCGAGTGTTTCAATCCGTAAACCAATCCCAGGAAAAGAGCGTATAGCACACCGGCATTGGCCGCTGGTACGTTTTCAGTGGCGAGAAGAACGGTCGGTCCGATCATCAAAGTCTCCCAATTTCAGGTCAGCGGAATTTCGTCTTAAGTGGGAAGAATATCTAAACCGACAGGCAAAGCAATAGCGTTCATTCAATCTCGCTGAGGGATTTCAAGGCTGATGCGACTGTTGACTCTTCATCTGTTGTGACTGTGCGCAGGTCAATCAGTACTTGATCGTTCTCTATGCGTGTGATTATCGGAGTCGCCTGCCGTCGTAACCAGGCTTCGACTTCCCTCGCGGATATTTTGCGGTGAAGCAGTTCTATGGGATATGAACGAAGTTGTCTTTCTGGCGCGGAACCTCCTCCGACGACTGATACCGATTTGCCGATTGACAGTGTTATTGAGCCTGTTTGCGCCGCCCCGCCGGAACCCGTATCGGTCAATGACTGTGCTACCGCATTGATCAACCGACGAGCACGTTCCAACAAGGTTTGGCTGTCATATCGAAGCATGTTGATTACGGGAATCTCTGACTCTCTGCCTTCGACATAAAGTCTGAGGGTCGCTTCCAGTCCCGCATAAGTCAGTTTGTCGACACGAAAAGCCCGCATCAACGGATTGCGACGAATGCGATCAATCAATTCTCGTTTGCCCACGATGATTCCTGACTGAGGACCACCGAGCAATTTGTCGCCGCTGAAAGTTACAACGTGCGCACCTGATCTTATCGAGACTTGCACAAAAGGCTCGTCTGTTAATCCCATTGTTTCAGGATCAACCAGGCAGCCGCTGCCATTGTCTTCAATACAAGGGATTCCCGTCCGATTTGACAGCTCGATCAGGTCCTCTAACGATGGTTTCGCTGTGAATCCTGTTATCCGGAAATTTGACGGATGTACCCGCAGAATCGCTTTTGTATTGCCATTGATTGCGGATTCGTAGTCGCTGATGCGAGTCTTGTTTGTCGTGCCCACTTCGCGCAAGATAGCGCCGCTGCGCCCGATGACTTCGGGAATGCGAAAGCCGCCGCCGATCTCGACCAGTTCACCGCGAGATATGATGACCTCTCCGTCGCGCGCGACTTCGTTGAGCGTCAGGAAAACTCCCGCAGCATTATTATTCACTACCACGGCGGATTCTGCGCCGGTAAGCTGACACAGTAATTCTTCGCAATGCGCATCGCGTTTTCCGCGCCGTCCGGTTGAGAGATCGTATTCGAGATTCGAATACCGTCCTGCAATTTCCGTCATCGATTTGATAGCTTCAACCGCTAACGGCGCACGTCCGAGGTTGGTATGAATTACAACCCCAGTCGCGTTGATTGCTGGTCTGAGTTTTGATTGCCTTGCGTCATGAATTCGCTGTTGCAGGCGCTTTTGAATTTCGGCCGCGATCTCGCCGTTGTACGAAACAGAGTTGCTCTGCATCTCTTTGCGAAGATCATCGACAACTGTCCGCAGGGCGTCTCTGACAAACGAATGGCTCGATTGCACAGTCAGATCCCTTATTGCCGGAATATCCAGCAATTTGTCGATTGATGGAATCAATCTCAGCTTTTCGTTTATTTCGTCAGACATAGTTTAATGGCGTCATGGGCTAATGCCACAACCCGGACCGCTAGTCAAGTCAGTACCAGGGTGCGGTAAGCGCCTGGTACTGACACTTTACCTCAAGCTTTGCACCCAAAATGCCGATATTTTTGAAGCGAAGTATTATGCTCGCGCACATTATAAACTATCCCCAGGAGCTTATTGTGCCTCAACTCCAAGCACCACCGACTCTGAACGAAGAGTTGGATCGTCTTGAAGACGACCTGAGACGGCTGAAAATTGAGTTCGATGTTTTTTTCGCTGGCGGTTCAAAACGCCCACCGATTGAAACACGCAACAGGATCGAAACAGTTATCAGGCGATTAGGAGACGACAGATCGCTTCGGTACGAACAGCGTTATAGATTTTCTGGTCTCAGTCACAGATATAACACTTTTCGCGATCTGTGGCGACGTCTGATGCAACAGCGAGAAGAGGGTCGCTGGCAAACGGGATATTTCAAATCTTCTGAGCCGACGACGCCCGAGGCCCCACCCGCTCCTCCGAAAGTCGCGTCGGAAACGCCCGTTAAAGCGGCCGCGGCCGATCCCTTGAGTGTAACGCTTTCCGATCCGTCCAAAGAGCGTGAGAAGGTCCGTCAGTTATTCGATATGATCCTGGATTCGAAAAAGAAAGCAGGCGAAGATACGTCCAAAGTGTCGTTTACGCAATTCACTCGATTGATTGCTTCACGAACAGAGCAGGTGAAACAGGCCGGCCATTGTAACGAAGTCACTTACAACGTCACGGTTGAAAACGGTAGCGTCAAGTTCACCGCAAAGGGAAAACGAGGCTGAGCGCAAAGAAAAAACCCGTTGGGGAGAAACAACGGGTTGATCAAACGGTTTTGTTCTTGTTTCCGAAATTTTAATCCTTCAACTCACTCCAGAGATGTTATTTAGGCAGAAACTTTGGTCACGTTCTCGGCTTGCAGTCCCTTTGGGCCGTCCTTCACCTCGAACTCAACCTCTTGGCCTTCGCGCAAAGTCTTGAACCCCATACCTTGAATAGCCGAATAATGAACGAATATATCGCCCACGCCCGGCTGCTCTATGAAGCCATAGCCCTTGCTGTTATTGAACCATTTGACCTTACCGGTTGTTCTAGACATGCAGAATCCTCCTGATGGTATAGTCGGCAGAAAATTCATCGAAAAAGCGAACCTAACGAATCCGAAAAAAAGATAGTTGGATTTTTATGCCTGTTTGTGAATTTTTGAATTTTCCGCCAGCGCTGGACCTGCGCCGGAGATTGTGGAGGTCAGTCGCCCAGTAAAACACAAAACCGCAGAGCGAGCGGTGATGCCCACGACTGCGGTTTGAACGATTTCAGGAAGCGCAACTGCTTGATACCACAACTACCTACTTCAAAATAACGTGCGTCTGCGATACTAACGCATCCTGAAAACGGGTGTCAACAAAAATCTAACATTTTAATAAAATTCCACGTCCGTCACCCGGGCATTGGCTGGATATTGACCGAGCGCATCATCACTACGATATAGAAAATAGAATTTCTAACCGCCCCTAAAGCCGGCAACAAAATGCACCGCTAGGGTGCAAAACGTTGGGTTTCGGTCGGGTAATTTCCAGGATTCGGCCAACCGGTGTCACACCTGTCACAGCGGCGAAACTGTTTTAATTGCTATAACTAACGCTGTGACACCTGATTGTCACAACCATCTTGCTGTGTCATCCGGCATCACACATTTGATTCACCAGACCTTTATTCCGGTCGGCTCTTCCGGTATTCTTAAACATCCACGTTCACATTACGCCGCCCAGGTATATAAAGGATATAGCCTTGTTTAGTCGCCCGTTTTTATTAAAACTCCTGTTTTGCAGCTTCATTGTTCTTTGTTTCGCAGTAATCTCCAGCGCCCAGGTTCCGCCGAATCCGTTGGGGCCACGAAGACCCGGTGACCCTTTGCCGCCCAATAACGGAATCCCAAAGAAGAGCACCGAGCCAATCCTGCGGATCGATCACGTCTCAACTACTTTATACATGAAGCTCGCAAAGCTGGAGGACGAACGATTTTACGACGCAACTGAGATCAACCGTATCCTTCAGACCAGACATCTTGGAGTTCGCAAACGGGCCGCTCTGGCGATCGGCCGCATTGGAGACAGACGCGCGACCCCAGTGTTGATGGATATGTTTGTCGGTGAACAGGACCCGGCGTTGCGGGCAACAGTTGCATTTTCCCTGGGCGTCATGAATGACCCGGCCGGACTGCTTGTTCTGCTTGCCTCGATTACAAATGATCAGGAGCCTTTATTGGTTAAGGAACGCTCGGCCGAAGCACTGGGGAAGATCCTCAGTGCTCCTGATAATCAGGATGCCCTCGATCCAGCCCAGGAGAAAAGGGCGATTGATGGACTGCTGAAACTCCTTCCTGACCCGACAAAGAGTTTTAAACCAGAGGAGAAGGAGCTCGCTTCTCTGGTAATTACGGCGCTGCTGCGAATAAGGAACGAAGGGTCGGTTCCATATTTAGTCGGCTATCTGAAATGCAAGGACGATGATCTGCGATGGCAAGCGGCAAATGCGCTGTCGCGAATGCGGGCGGCCGCCGCGCCGGCCGCGGATGCCCTGCTGGCCGGACTCACCGATCCAAGCCCACTGGTTCAAATCTATTGCGTCCGAGCCCTGGCATCGATCAAAGAGAAGCGCTCAGTCGATCCTTTGTTAAAGATGCTTGCAACTGTGAGCGCGACAGGCGTCACCAGGGACTTCACGGAAGATACTCGCCGGATGTTGCAGATCGAGATTGTGAAGGCCCTCGGTCAGCTCGGCGACAAGAGCGCTGGGCCGGCTATCGCCAAGGTCGCAGAGGCGGCTTACAAAGTTTGGCGCGACGAATCTTGCTTTGCGGATTGCGCCCCGAACAAAGGTGAATCTCCGGCAATAATGCTCTTGCTGGAATCTGCGCAGGCTCTTGGCATACTTAAAGAGGAATCGGCTCTGCCTCTGTTGAAACAGATTCGTTTTACGCCCAATCGACGATCTTCAAGACTTGGAACCTATCCGGAGTTTGAAATAGCCGTGGCTAGATTCGGCGAACAAGCTTTTTTTGATATTCCACCCAAAACTGTGTTCCCTCCTAATGACTGGCAGAGCATGGCGAATTACGTTCAAGGTTTAGCCATCGTGGGTGGTGACCGCGCGCATAGTGAATTGCTGGACCTGCTAAACGGAAAGAGTTATGGAGTTCCGCCTGATCCGCGAGCGGTAGCCGAAATCCTTACCGCGCTGGTGAGGATCAAAGCTGATGACGCCCAGGCAATACTGCGCCAGAACCTGGAGTCTAATTACCTGCATGTTCGCGCGGTGGCAGCGGGTCAGCTGGGAAACTTTGATAGTCAGATTAATTTCGACGCTCTCAAAAAGGCCTATGACCGCGCGCGCAGCGACGAAGTCAATGATGCCAAACTGGCCGCGCTGAACGCGATTGCGAAGTATAAAAACCCCGGCACTATCGAAGTCCTGATTTCGGCTCTGACAGATAACGATTACAACGTTCGCCGTGACGCAATCAAGCTGCTGGCTAAAGTGAATTCGGAAAAATACGATCAATATTTGGGCATCATCCAAAAGGCTCACAGCACTGCCTTCTATGACAAAGTACGGGACCAATTCAATTCAGACATATTCGCTACGATCGTTACCAAAAAAGGCGAGATAAAGATTGCGTTGAATACCAGAGAAGCGCCAATGACCGCTGAAAACTTTATCGAGCTGGCTAATCGCGGGTTCTATAATGGGCTTTCATTTATGCGCGTTGTTCCTAACTTTGTTATCCAGGGAGGCGATCCAAATAATAACTCCAGCGGTGGCCCGGGGTATCAAATCCGGGACGAGATAAATATGCTGCCTTGTTTACGAGGGAGTGTCGGCATGGCGCTGTCCGGGCGAGATACCGGGGGCTCGCAGTTTTTCATTTGTCATCTGCCTCAGCCTCATCTGGATGGTGGTTACACTGTATTTGGCCGGGTCGTCAGTGGAATGGACGTCGTCGATAGAATCACACGTGGCGACGTAATCGAACGAATAGAGATCGAGGTAAAACCATAGCGGTTTTGAAAGGCAATCCCGAATTTGACTGTTCAAACAATAAGAGCAACCGGCAAAAAGGTATTTCTACTGAGTATATGCCTTTTTGGTTTTACGGTTGTTCAGATAAATGGTGAACCGTCAGGCAGAACTACTTACAACCTCGATTTTGATATCGAGTTTGAGCACTCTTCGTTAACTGGCCGTGAAGTTCTGAGTTACGTAAACCAGACCAAGAAACCGGTTGATTCCCTATTTTTCCATCTCTATCCCAATTATCAGGCGAACAAGAAAGACCAGAGCGAATCGCCGATCAGGATTTCCGCAGTCAGTAGCAATGGTCGCGCTCTGAAATATGATGTCGATCAGGAACAATTAAAGGTTTATCTGTCGTCGTCGGTCGCACCTGATGAGGGCGTTCAAATAACAATCGAATTCACCGGCCAAGTTCCTCTTGTAACCGATTCGATGACTAACACGCTTGCCCACTTGATGCGCGAGCTCAGTTCCGCCGCTGTTCGTAAGTCGATCGAACGGCGTGGCAACGAAACTTTTCTGCGATCGGATGACGTCATGCTGCTGGGATTCGCCTACCCGATTCTTGCGGTTCAGAATGGCCAGAAGTGGCAAACCGGCGTGCCAGACACGATGGGCGACATGGAGTTTTCAGAATCCGCGGATTATAGGGTAAAGGTCACAACTGAGCGCGGGTTGGTCATAGCAATGTCCGGACTTGAGCACCGCCTGCAAAGCGAACTGGAAAGTAAACAGATAGTCGAATCTTCCGGCGAGCAAATAAGGGAGTTCGGCATCATAATCGGTCGAAACCTTGCCGTCTCTGAAACCAGCGTTGGCGCAACAAAAGTGCGGTCTATCTTCAGGGAGCGCGACGCTTCAGTCGGAAAAAACCTGCTGACAAAAGCTGCCGACGCGGTTTCGGTTTACGCGTCGTTGTTTGGCCAGTTTCCCTACCCGAAGCTGGATGTTGTGGAAGCGCCACTGTTGCCCGGTCATTCGGAATATGAATTTTCAGGGTTGGTATTGCTGGCGGGCGCTTACTACATCGACTTTAAGGGACCGTCGGCCAAATCGCTGCCAGGTTTCATTCGCGAGCAGGCTTCCACATTCGAGGAGGGTTTTGAATTTACCGCAGTCCACGGAATCGCCCATCAGTGGTGGGGTGAAGTAGTTGAGTGTAATCCCTATCGTCATTCTTTTCTTGACGAAGCGCTGGCAGGTATATCATCCGTGCTCTACCTGCAGCACACCTATAACAAAGGATTCGCGAACCAACAGGTTGATGCTCAGGTCAAGGCAGCCTATCGTGTTTATAGGGCGTTCGGCGGAAATGACCTACCGGCAGACAGCCCCCTGAGTGATTTCAACAATGAATTTCAGTTCTCTGCAATCGTTCAAACTAAAGGGACCCTTTTCCTGTACCAGGTGCTGAACCTGGTCGGCGAGAAAGAGTTCGGCCAGGCTTTATCTCGATATTTCCAAAAGTATCAGTTCCGCATCGCCAATCCTGATGATCTGTTGACGGAAATAAGCGCAGACCTCGAACCTAAAGATCGCGATGCTGTTCACAAACTTTATCACCGCTGGTTGCACGAGAAGCATGGTGATCAGGACATCGGAACGCCGCCTATTCAGATATCTATTGATCTCGGTTCAGATCCAAAACAATCTCAGCGAAGACTGCGCCGGTTCGGCCGCTTCTTTTTGACCATAGGTAAAACCGCAGTCCGTCCGTTCTAAGACTCATTCTTCGCTCTGGTTTCAACCATCCTTGCTACTGTGGCCTTACTTGCCTGTTATTTTCCTGCGCGACGAGCAGCAAAGATTGATCCGATTGTCGCGCTGCGTATGAGTAAGTCCGCTGTTAGTTTGCCTTTGGGTCTGCCATTGTTGCTGGCGATCCGCCGTGATCGGCGCCTCTGATCTCGCCCTTTTCATTCATTATGAATGACCGCCGACCGGTCTTGCCATAGGTCACAGGGACAGCTGTTATTTCCAGTCCGTTTCCCGTAACCTTTACCTCGTATTTGTAACCTGAATTTTCACTGGAAGAGCTGCTGTCAGAAACAAGCTTCTCACTAATCAGGGTGTCGAGCGGTGCATAGCTGCCCTTGTCAATCAGGCGCTGCTGTTCGGCCGTATAAATCTCGCGGATATTGGCAATCGCCATAAATTCGTTAGTGAAGGGCTTCATCCTTCTTTCTCCAGCGATGATCGATACGGCGTACATTGCAATAATGTTTTTCGGTAAGTGAAGCTCGTGCAGTGTTCCGACACCATCGGTAGATACTGCATGCATTATCGGCATGGGATCAGGATTGAATCTTGTCATGAAATCCTTAATGTCAGTATCCTCAGAGGTATTGTCCTTCTTCACCTCTGCTATTGCTTCCTTCATAACGACTTCTGAAACATAAACTTGCCCCACGCGGCTCTGAGCCAGTCCCTTCATTGCATTGTTGAACCGATCGTTGGCAGCCAGCGTATCGTCTTTGGCCTTTGCGTCCAATACATGATGGAGCGAAGCCAGGTCCTTCGAAAAGACGAGATAATTGTCTATGATTGCCAGTGCTCCACCTCTATATTTGGTAACATCGAAATCTTTGTATTTCTCTGTAGCAGGTTTATCTTTGCTTTCAATCAGACTGAAGGCCTCAAGCGCCTTTGGTAATACTTTTTTCAGCATATCCTTGTCGTTGATCGATATTACAAAGATCGCATCAGGAGGAATGCTGAAATTTGGAACCTTGCCCGACTTCACTGGATCGATGAACGATTTCGCAGAGAAGCCAATCGATATCTCATTACCGATCGCGGAAAACAACTCGTCACGGAGCTTGAACCCGTATTTCTTTTCGAACGCCGCGACTTCGGCATCTGGCGCTACATACGCAGCATTGGCTTTCTTCGGCTTCTGTTCAGTAGGAAATTCGGCGCTCAGCGTAAATATGACCTCGATAAATTTATCGTACATTTTTGGCCAGTCGAGCGACGCGCTGATCAGCAATTCCGTATCCGAAGGGAATATGTTCGAAGCATCAGATGACAGCGTCGGTCCCGCGATGAGCAACGGTATAAACGGGATCAGCCCTACATCGCTTCCGGGAGAGTTCGGTATCCAGAGACTAAGGCCGATGTCGTTAAAGTTTAAAGACAAACCAAATGCGAAAGAATCAGGCCATTTTGCGACCGTGCCATATCCTTGCATCATTCGAATAAAGAGGTTGGCGTAATCAGATACCTTTTGAGCGTCAGCAGGTGATAAATCAGCATCATCTGTCGTAGCGTTTCCCGAACCTGATTTAGGCGGTATCGGCGGACCTGTTCTGACGGTGACGGTAGATCCGGTATTCTGTCCAGTATTATTACTGTCCTGCTTTTTGTTTTTTACCGTAGAGTTCTCTGCATTATTCTCTGACTGGCGGTTTTTTCCTGCCTTTTTATTTGGCAACTGATCAGTAGAGCCAGATTCAGCCTGGGCCTTATCCATTTCGTCCTGAATTGCCTTTTTGGTGGACTCATCAACCTGTTTGTTTGCCGCCTCGGTCTCTTTCTGCCTTTGCTTGCTGACCTTGTCCATCAAGCCCAGATCCGCATATACAAACAGAGCTTGCGTCGCCAGATGATCGTGAGCATTCCTGAAATTCACGTCATCAAACAACCGGGCGCTTCCATCGGGTCTTAGGTCCTTTATCTTGAATTGCTGTGCAGATATGACCAAAAGTTTTCCGGCGCGTTTGATCACAATCGGCACCATTGCCGCAAGCTGACTTTCGGACATCTGTCCTGCGGATCCCGGCAGAGACGAAAATGTCGACGCCAGAAGAGAAATGATAAAATTCTTTAGCTTTGGCTGAAAATCAATGGCGTCGCTTGCCGAAGCCATTTCAATTGCAACCAGGATTTCCGGCAGCGGCTGTTTCGCTTTTTCCGTCGCAAAGACAACGCGGGAATGCTGTAACAGGTCGGCGTTGGTCATTGAGAACGTAGCGAATTTCACCAACTCTTTTGGAGCATCGCCGAGGAACGGCTGCAGCGGCTCCAATATTTCGGTTATGCCGCCGGATTTCACCTGATAGCCATAATCCCTGACCTCGACATAAATACCGTAACTCTCAGATGCTAAAAGATCTTCAAGCGCAATCGATTCGTCGCTCTGATCATCCTGTGGATCTTGCTGAAAAACGGTTGGTGGTTTAACCAACGATCGGGCCGAAACAATCGGCGTTGTTGGTAACAGGGCGATCAGAACGGTCAATAATGAAACAATGACGGCCGAGAATTTCCGGTTTTTCATCGTGAATTCCTTCAAACGCTGCATACGGACGAGAACCTGTAAGGTAGCAGATGTAGTTCGTCGTTATCCGACAGTCGATCATACTGGAATTTACGCCAAGGGGGCGATAAAAGTTGCAGGCTACGATTTAAAATAGTACCCCAAAAAACGAAGAAGCGGAGCCAGTATTTACTTGGCTCCGCTCTCTTCTATGGTCTGGCAAACCACTTATCTGCGCCTTCGCGCGGCGTGACCGCGCCTCACCGATGCTCTTCCACCGCGGCCGCGGCGCGAAATCGCGTGTGTTCTGTAACCAGGACCGCGACGCGGAATCCGAATTGTCTGTCCTGCTCTCAGTGCAGTATTCGGGCGCAATCCGTTAATTCTGGCAAGTTCCCGTTGCGACATACCGGCGCGACCTGCCAGACGTCCAAGCGTTTCGCCTCTGACCACTCTATGTGTCATATAGCTGGCGCGAACGGCGACGGCGCGATTGTTGTAGCTGGGATAAGGAATGATAATATCCTGGCGCAATCGCTTCTCTGGCGGCAAGGCGGTGTATGCAACCGTGAACTTCTCGAGTGAACCTTTCGGCAGCCGCAGAGTGTACTGTCCCGGAGGCGTCACCAGACGTCGTAATTCCGGGTTGTAATCCTGAATGGTGTCGACCGACGTGCCCAGCAGATCGGCAACTACGCGAAGATCGGTCTGCGCAGGCAGGTCGTATGTGTCAAAACTCATCGACGGATCCGGTGTGACATCAAATCCAAAGCTCTTTGCATTCTTTGCAACCACGATCGAAGCAAGAATCGCAGGAACGTAATTCTGGGTTTCCTTCAACAGGAGACCTCGTTTGTGGATTTCCCAGAAGTCCGCATAACCGCAACGAGCAATCCCGCTTTCGACTCTGCCCGGACCGCTGTTGTAGGCGGCCATTGCAAGCAGCCAATCACCAGCAAAATAGTCGGCCAGGTAACGTAGATACCTCGCGGCAGCGCGAGTCTCTTTTTCAACATTCGATCGTTCGTCAATCCAGGCATCCTGATTCAATCCATACTGAAGTCCTGTGTATGGCATAAACTGCCAAACACCTTTGGCTGCAGCAGAAGATACTGCCAGTGGTTTCCAAACGCTCTCGACCTGGGCCAGCCAGATCATATCCTGTGGAACGCCTTCTTCCTTAAATATCTTCTCGGCCAGCTTGCGATACCGTCCCGAGCGCTGCAGACCATGTTCCATCGTGGCGCGGCCGCGACCTTCCGTAAAGTAGGCAATGAACTGCGCGACGGGCGGGGTAATCTCAAAATCGAAATCGTACTGGCCCGCTTTGACGGTCATAGCCTGGGCTTTCAGTTGTTCTTTGCTGAGATCGACGTTAGAAAGTTCGTCCAGTTCCGATTTTTCATATTTCTGGGTTTCAGGCGGTCCAGCTTGCTGATTCTCTGCGGAGAGATTATTTATTTTTTCCAGGAGTTTGCCGTAATATTCTTCAACCAGCGCATTATTGCGCATATCTTCATCCAGATCATCAATCACCTTCAAAGCCGCATCGAATTCGGCCCCTGCGCCATTGATTGCGCCCTTCTTAACCAGTTCTTCGCCCTTTTTGTAATGTTCTTCCGCCTGGTTTATTACCGCCTGAGCACGTTGTTCGTTTTGCTTAATCTCTTCAGGGGTTAAGGGACCCTTTTTAGCAGGCGCAGGATTCTGTTTCGCCTGTCCTTGCTGCGCGCCAAAAAGGCTGCCAGCACATATAAGTGTCAATAAAATGCAAAACGGAAGGGATAATCTCAGATTAGATCTCATCACAGTCTCTTCCTTCTAATTATTTTAAGCTTGAGCTATGAAAGGATCGGCATGGGGTGCCGCGCAACAAACAGTACACACACTCTCTAACTTCAAAAGCCAGAGAAATTTTATACCAGCCTGAGTCCCTCTGTCAAACCGGAAAACTCCCTAAATTCCGATACTTGGAGCCCCCAGTTCCCTCACTTGCCATCTGGTTGTGGCATTAATCCTAAAATAAGGTTCACCGAAAAGTGCCGGATCCGCCAGGACGCCTGTCCCCTTACTCTTTCAATCTTATCGACAAATCCGGTTCAAATGATTATCGAACGATACGTGAGTCCACCATTGTAACCGGTTCTGACACCTTTCCTGATTGCCGAAAATCAGATGATTACCAAGGGCGAAAAGTTGCGACACGTAACACGAGATGGCCGCCCAAGTGGAAGCTAACGTTTCCTCAGAAACAAAATCAACCGGGAAAAGGGGTATTTTACGACTCACGACAAGTATTAAAGTCCACAAACAGTTTGTTTTATTGACATTAAGATGGCAAAGTTCGCCCACAGCACACTGGCGGGACCAAGGCAGATCCAATCCGTGAGTTTGTCAAAATGGATTAACAGCCAGGTCGATTCAATCACTTGTTATCTATTAGAGCCATCTTTCACGACCGTGTCGCAGCTGGCGCATCTCGCTTGACGCATTGCGATTATAACTGCTATGTTCAGGCCTTAGTTTGTACCTGTTCGCCTTGACCGGCTGACCTTCGCGTGAGGTCGGGGCTCAATCAGCAAATAAAAGGTAATCGAATATGCCACTGTTAGAAGGAAAGAACGGAATTATCTTCGGAGTTGCTAACAAACGCAGCATTGCGTGGGCCATTGCGCAGGCTGTGGCGCGTGAAGGGGCTCGTCTCGCGCTGACATATCAGGGCGAGCGCCTTAAGGAAAACGTTGAGGAGTTGTCGGCAAAACTGGAGAAACCGGTTCTTCTCCCCTGCGATGTCACCAATGATTCGGAGATCGAAGCTGTATTTCACAAACTCAAAGAAGAATTCGGACACCTCGATTTTGTTGTCCACGCCGTGGCCTATGCGTTGCGCGAAGACCTGGAAGGCCATTTCTACGACACCTCGAGAGAGGGATACAGGATTGCCCAGGAGGTTAGCTCGTATTCCCTGACAGCCATTAGCCGCCATGCTTTACCGCTAATGAAACATCACGGCGGCAGCATCGTGGCCCTGACCTATCTTGGCGGCGAAAAGGTGATCCCTCATTACAACGTTATGGGCGTCGCGAAATCGGCTCTGGATATGAGCGTGCGTTACCTGGCCTATGATCTAGGCGGTCACAACATTCGGGTGAATGCGATCTCGGCAGGACCCATCAAGACTCTCGCATCGGCCGCTGTTTCGGGAATCGGCAAGATGCTGAAACATCACCAGGAGAATGCTCCATTGAAGCGAAATACAGAGACTGCCGAAGTAGCGGACACGGCATTGTTCTTATGCTCTAACTTATCGCGAGGTATTACCGGCGAGATCCTGCACGTTGACGGCGGTTACAGCATTATGGGAATGTCTATGTGAACGGTGGTCGGGGATCGGTGGTCAGTGGCCGGTGAGAGGTTAAGAAACGTGAGCGTTAGGGATTACCGCGACCTTGAGGTCTGCAGAAAGCAATGGATTTGGTCGTGGATTGTTACAAAATTGGCGAGTGTTTTCCAAAATCCGAGTTGTATGGGTTAATCAGTCAACTACAACGAGCAGCGGTTTCAATTCCAGCCAACATTGCCGAAGGTCAGGGACGAAGCCATACAAAAGGAATTCATCAACCACCTTTCGATTGCCTATGGCTCATTAATGGAAGTCGAAACGCATTTGCAAATAGCATTCAGACTTCACTATTTGGATGAGACGCAGTTACAAACGGCGCTTACAACGACAGCTCAGATCGGACGCATGCTCAATGGCTTGATGAACTCGCTGAATCGTAAAGTAAGATCCACGATAACCGAGCTCTGAACACCGACCCCTGACCACTGCTCACCGCCCCCTAGTTCTCTTCTTCCATAACTTTCTTATATCCGCCCTGATCGACCCATTCCAGAATTTCTGAAACGCGCCACACGGGGAATGGATGCGACATTCCGCCAGCCGCTATGACAGTCCAGAATTTGTCCAACAACCGCTCTTCGTAATTCTTCTGGAATTGACGAGCCTGATTGATGAACTCTTCGTGATTTACCTTTGACGCGAGAGTTCCGCCAGCAAGTTTCATCATCGTGCTGACAATGATATTCGGATCCTGTGTCACGAGCAGACCTGCGCGGTCGCAACTCAATTCCGCTTTGTGATACCAGTTAAGCAAAGCCACCTGGATTGGGATCGTAACCAGTGAAGCGAGGCTGGCAATCGGCGAAATCGCAAGGGCTGAGCGGGTAAGAAGCATCAGCAATTCGGCAGCTACTTTGTAAAGCAGGTGCTGCGCGTGAATGTGACCGACTTCGTGACCAAGAACTGCAAGCACTTCCTGATCGTTCAGGCGTTCGATTAAAGGCGCGAATACAACAATAAAAGGCTTCTCCACGCCGCCAGTGAATGCGTTAAAGCCAAGTCCCCCTCCTCCGAACGGATTCGTAACACTGACATAAAAATCGGGCTTGGCAACGCCAAGTGTACAGCAGACAATATCGAGCTTCGCATCAAGGTCAGGATACTGGTCCGGACCTACTTTAACGCTGTTGGCATTGAACAGGACCCGGCTGTATGCTTCGTGGGTGATCTCCAGTAATTTCTTTAGAATCGAATCGACGCCAGGAATCATTTTCAGCGTCGCCAGGGCCTGGCTATCATAAGGATGTATATAAGCCTTTGCCTGAAGGTTAGCGAATTTTTTATGCGGTTCGTCACTCAATGGCAGGCGACAACGACCGCAAACAGCAGCTTCCCCTTTTCCATTGGCTAATTTGTTTAACTGACCACAATAACGGCAACGCATCTTGGAGGGGGCATCATAATCTGAGCTCATCTAAACTCCTATCTAAAGAACCAAAGATAAGTACGTTAATAAACCGGTGAAAAGTTGCGCCCAATCACCACTTCAAAAAGCTTACACTGGTTTTGGGCCTCTTCATAGGCTCGACGAAAAAAAGGAGCCGCGACTGCATGCGGCTCCTGTTCGATTATTAAACCTCTACCTAAAAGAGAGGACAAATGGAATGATCTTCGGCTTATAGTCCCGCCGAATCAGGCTGCGATTCGCAAGGACAGAAGCTCACCTGCGCTTCTTAGTTCCGCCTTTTCCGCCCTTCTTTGCAGCTTTCTTAGCGGACTTCTTCCCGCCCTTAGGTGCGGCTTTCTTCGCAGACTTCGCCGATCCGCCTTTCTTGGCGGCAGCCTTCTTGCCACCTTTGGCGCCCGCTTTAGATTTAGCCGCGGATTTAGACCCTTTCTTTGCGGGAGCCTTGCCCGCTTTTTTGCCACCGGATTTCGCTGCGGCTTTCTTCGCGCTACCTTTGGCAGCTGCCTTTTGGGATGATTTCTTTGTTCCACTCTTTGCGGCTTTGGCGGTTGCTTTCTTCGCAGCTTTCTTAGCTCCGCCTTTTGCGGCTTTTTTCGCTCCGCTCTTGGCAGCCTTTTTCGCGCCACCTTTCTTGGCAGCAGCCTTCTTACCGCCTTTTGCTGCGGCCTTCTTTGCTGGAGCTTTCTTCGCCGGAGCTTTCTTCGCAGCAGGCGCGGGTGCAGGAGCCCCGGCCGGAGCCGGTTCCGGCTCGATAACAGGTTCTTCAGCCGGTATCTCGTCTATTATGGCTATGCCCTCAATAATGGGTTCGCTTTCTTCCACCACAATTATGTCGACTTCTTCCAAATCGTCATCGGCCCAATCCTGGCCGTCGCCCTCGCTCAGTTCTTCCATGAGGTCGTCGGATTCAGCAGAGCCGTAAACATCAGGATCTTCCATACGCGTCCTCCTTAGGGTTTTAGTGTTTAAAGTGTCTCACACCTGTAAATATCATCGCAAGATTATATTCGTTTGCGGCCTGGATAACCTCCTGGTCGCGCACGGAACCGCCCGGTTCGATAACTGCAGTGATTCCATGTTTGGCCGCTTCGTCCAGGTTGTCGCGAAAAGGAAAGAATGCGTCCGACGCCATTACCGATCCGGCCAAAGGAAGAACCGCTTTTGACGCAGCGAGTTTCACGGAATCGACTCGGCTCATCTGCCCGGCTCCGACACTGACCAGTTGCCCTTCGCGAGCATAGACGATAGCATTGGATTTTACATGCTTACAGATGGTCCACGCAAACGTTAAAGCGCGTCTTTCGGCCTCAGTCGGCTCGCGTTTTGTTACAACCTTGAGCTTTGCCGGATCTAGAAGAAGGTTGTCGTAATCCTGTACTAATACGCCGCCGGAAATTCTTTTGATTTCCCTGTCGCGCGGACCGAAGTTTTTAGCTCCAGTCTGAAGTAAACGAAGGTTCTTTTTTGCCGAAAATACGTGCTCTGCTTCAGGTGTAAATTCAGGAGCGATGATCACCTCAGAAAACACTTTGGCAATCTCTTCCGCCGTTTCTTTATCGACTGTTCGGTTGAGCGCGATGATGCCGCCGAATGCAGAGACCGGATCAGTTGCGTTCGCCTGGCGGTAGGCTTCAATTAAAGTGTCAGCAATTGCGACTCCGCAAGGATTGGTGTGTTTTATGATCACGCAAGCAGTCTCATCAAATTCCGAAACGAGCGACCAGGCAGCGTCGCAGTCGAGCAGATTGTTATAGGAAAGCTCTCTGCCTTGCAGTTGCTGTGATGTTGCCACGCCCCGCTCAGAATCGCCGTTGTAAAGAGCGGCACGCTGATGCGGGTTTTCGCCGTAACGAAGCGGCATTCGCCTTGTGAGCGAAATCGATATTCGCTCTGGCATATCTTGCGCTTCACTGATTGCTAAACCGTTTTCGCTTGAATCGATTCTATTGGCTAAGAAATCCGCGATCGCTGCATCGTATTTGGCCGTGTGGGCAAAAGCTTTTCGTGCCAGGCTGAATCTGGTTTGAAGACTGATGTTGCCGTTCGCATCTAATTCCCTGATGATGTCCGAATAGCTTTCGGGCTCGACGACGACAACAACATCGCGAAAATTTTTGGCCGAAGAGCGAATCATTGCCGGACCGCCAATGTCGATATTTTCAATCGCATCTTCGACTTTTAAATCAGGTTTGGCGACAGTGGCCGCAAACGGATACAGGTTCACAACAACCATATCTATATAGGAGATGTTGTTCGCCGCTACCTGTGCCTGATGCTCCGGCTCTTCACGCATTGCCAGGATTCCGCCGTGAACGAGAGGATGCAGGGTCTTCACTCGTCCGCTGAGTATTTCAGGGAAACCCGTCAGATCAGAAATATCGCGGACTGCGAGGCCCGCTTCGCGTAATGAACGAGCAGTTCCGCCGGTAGAAACGATTTCGATTTTGTGATCGCTGAGCTTTTTTGCCAGCTCAACTATTCCGGTTTTATCAGAGACGCTAATCAACGCCCGAGAGATTTTTTTCAATGCTATCCTCCAGGATTTTTTGGCCCATCGTAAATGGGTCCGGCATTATACATTTGTAGCCCACTAAGTGTCAGTACCAGCTGCGGTAGAGGCTTGGTGAGTCTCCGTCGATCTTCAAAAATTGGGTGTTGCAGTAGGTATCACCCAGCCGCTACCGCAGCTGGTACTGACTTAGACTTGACTTGACCATGTTCAGCCAATAGCATTCCACGCGAGTCGTATTGACCTGTATTCTCTTCATCATCAGCGAGGCAAGCATGCGTTATCTGGCAATCGTGTTTCTACTGTGTCTATTTGTAGTTCCCTCGTTTGCGCAAACCAACAGCATCAGCGCAAAAACAAATGGTCTGCAAAAAATTGACGGATACATTCCGCTCTACTGGGACAATAACAACGGCAAAATGTATATGGAGATCTCGCGGTTCAACACCGAGTTCCTCTTTCAGGTGTCGTTGCAAACAGGGGTGGGATCGAATCCGCTGGGACTTGATCGCGGTCAACTTGGCGGCACGTACGTTGTCACGTTTGAGCGCGTCGGACCAAAGGTCCTGATGAAACAGCCGAACTATCATTTCCGCGCACTCAGCAATAA
>Ga0070741_10001055_pt1 | contig 88753 bp, 77 predicted proteins | sample Coa_R1_4_FD_66440 | JGI IMG/M metagenome (GOLD analysis project Ga0070741, IMG submission 66440) | Surface soil microbial communities from Centralia Pennsylvania, which are recovering from an underground coalmine fire - Coalmine... | ecosystem: Environmental > Terrestrial > Soil > Unclassified ... | reverse complement strand
AAGCCCATCAAACCGGACGTGCAAGCCGTCTATTTTGGGCCGCTCTTGATCGGACATCTCCACGATCACGATACCGGAGCCATGCGCCCAGCCGTTTATCAACGACGCCCGGTGACCTCGGTGAAACCAAAAGTGTAACCCATGTGCTGTCACTAAAGTGTTACCCATGTCCTGATACTGTGCCCTCCCTGGCCCTCTCCCCCGCTCCGCGGCGGGGAGGGAACAAGAGGCGCCCGGGGTATGGGCGGAACGCTCTGTGCGGTGTGGCCATTCCGGTAAGATTTGTTTGTTCACGAGCCACGCGTACAAAAGGTGATAAATGCGCCCACCAAGAGCGTTGGTGTGCAAAGAAGTATTGCCTTCGGGATGTAAAAGCCGCAGAGTTCCGGGCCATGAACACATGTTTAAGCGCGATGGCTGCGTTGTCGGCCACCGTGGTGATCATGTGGGCGACGGGCCGGGCGCGGCGGTCCGTAAAAGTCATCCAACCAGCGCGCGTGCGGGTTTCCAGAAGTGGCGGGTTTCGGGCCACCAGAATTGATTCCAACCAACCATGAGCACCAACAGACAAGGCGTATTCACACTGGATAACGGGAAGAACATGATCGTGACGTTTTTCCTGGTCGCGATCCTGTTCATGCTTTGGGCGATTCTCAACAGCCTGATCGACACGATGGACAAGCATTTCCAGGACTTGCTCCATCTGACCAAGGCGAACTCGGCCTGGGTGCAGACGGCGCACTATTTCGGCTACACGCTGATGGCGCTCCCGGCGGGATTGATCACGCGGAAGATTGGCTACAAGGGTGGAATCATATTCGGGCTGTTCCTTGTTTCGCTCGGCGGCTTTTGGTTTGTGCCTGCCACGACCATATCGCAATTCTGGGCGTTCCTGATGGGTGTCTGCCTGGTGGCAATGGGGCTGACGGTGCTTGAGACAGTGGCCAATCCTTACACAACTATTCTCGGGCCGAAAGAATCCGGCACCTTCCGAATCAACCTGGCGCAGTCGTTCAATGGTTTCGGATGGATTTCAGGCCCCTACATCGCCTCTTACTTCTTCTATGCGACGACCGGTGGCGCGGAAGCCGCGAACAAGACATTGTACATCCCTTACCTGATCATCGCGATCTTCGTTCTCGTGCTGGCGGTTCTGTTCTGGCGGGCGGATCTGCCTGAAATCAAGCCGAAGGACGACTACCACACCGATGAAGCAGGACCGGCGACTGTCGCGGAAAAGGCAACGAATAAAGGCCTGTCCTTCATCCTTATGCTTGCGGGTGTCGGTGTCATCGTATTCTCGATATATGCCATTTTGACCTACGTGATGGAAAAGAATGTACCGGGCTGGCCGTTCCTCATCCCGGTCGCTGTGCTTGCCGTGTTTCTTTGGATGTACGCGCAACGGCTCACGACGCACGACATTTGGGCGCATCCGCATTTTTCGGGGGCGACCATGGCGCAGTTTTTCTACGTCGCGGCGCAGGCGGGCATCTTCAGCTTTTTCATCAACTACATGATTTCCGAGCTTCCGGCCATCACCGATGCGATCCACGGCAACAAACTGGTGAGCTGGTATTTGGGGGATGATGGCGTCGCCCAGACGGCCAACGTCTGGCATTTGACTGATCGCGGCGCTAGCAGAATGCAGAGCGTCGCTTTCTTTCTCTTCTTCATCGGCCGGGTTATCGGCTCGGTAATCCTGCGGAAAACCTCAGCCCATCGGGCACTGGCCGTCTATGCTTTCGTCAACCTCCTGTTGTGCGTGCTGGTCGTAATGAAGGTCGGATGGCTGTCGGTGGCCGCGGTATTTGGGACGTTTTTCTTCATGTCCATCATGTTTCCGACCATTTTTGCGCTGGGGATCTTTGGGCTTGGGCCGGATTCCAAGAAGAAGGCTTCGGCTTTCATTGTCATGTCCATCACGGGCGGCGCGCTCATGCCCAAGCTCATGGGCAGGCTGGGCGATCTCTACAACATGTCCACCAGCTTTCTCATGCCGATGGCGTGCTTCCTGTTCATTGCCATTTACGGCTTCTTCTGGTCCAAGCTCAGCCAGTCCGAGGGTGTGGTGATGAAATCGGCGGGGGGCCACGGAGTGCCGACAGAGGCCACGCACTGAGGTTTGCCGGGGAACAAGGAAATCCCCCTCACCCTGCCCTCTCCCCCAAGGGGGGAGAGGGAATATCTGCCAAGCGCGCCTGCGCGCACTAATTGCACTAATTGATTGCAGGCCAGATCAAGGCTTGCCGCCGAAGGTGACAAAATCGTCCACGTCGAGGAGTTCGGTCCAGGAGGAGATGTCTTCGCGCTTGGGGGCGGCTTTGGAGTGGATGTCGGAGAAGTAACCCCGAGACTCGAGATCGCCAGGGGCGCGATTGTCGATGTAATCAGACCAGGCTTTGATTTCGACGGGGGAATGTTTGTGTTTCGCGTTCTTTTCGATCCACTCGAGGACTTCACCGTCACCCTTGCCGGCGGCGAGCTGCTCCTTCACGCCCTCGGCGTCCACACCGACGAATTCGAGAAAGCGCTGGTCGAGCGGACAGTTGAAATGGTATTCGCCGTTTTTGCCGTTGATGGTGGCGCGGCCCTTGTCGAGCATGCGGGGAAGCAGGGCGTAGCCGCCGAGGCGGACGCGGGGGCTGCGGGGTGCGCGTTGGGTGAGGTCGGGAGCGTTTGTAAGAGGCATGGAGTTTCCTTCAGTTGATGTTCTGTGTTGAATCTGAAGCGCACTGGCCCGGAAGCCAGGCGCGGCACAAAATGCACTCAAAGCGGCAGAATGCAAGGGCTGTGGTGTGCATTGGGCTCCTGCCTCCGAAGACAAAGTTAGATGGAACGATCGCCCTCACCCTGACCCAATGTCCCGCATGCGGGACCGCCACTAGAAAACATCCCGAGAAGAGACGTTCGCTTCGCGAAACGTGGTCCCGTTCCCGGGAGAGGGGACAGCTACGAACGATCCGGTTTGGCCTGAGTGGGATGGACACGAAGTCCGCTATCTGCTGAAAGAACCCGAAGCATTCGGAACTGTACGGAGATGCGCCCGGGCGGAGGAATTGGTCTGGGCAGGTGTGGAGTGTTGGGACAGAATGCGGGAAAGCATGAAAGGGAAACCGCTGCGCTTTGTCCTGATCTGGACGGTTGTTTGCCTGGCGCTCATCACGGTTGCGCGGGCGCAGGAAACGGAACGGCGCTATCTCTCGGGCCATGGAAAGGATGACGCCGTGCCGTGGCGGTTCTTCTGCACGAGCGGGGCGCAGTCGGGATACTGGACGAATATCCCGGTGCCGTGGAATTGGGAGTTGCGGGGATTCGGCGAACTCAGTTACCAGCGCGATCCGACCAATGCGCCGGTTGAGCAGGGGAGGTACCAACACGATTTCGAGACGCCGGCTACGTGGGCGGGGAAGCGGGTCTTCCTGGTTTTCGAAGGATCGATGACCGATACGCGAGCGGCGGTGAACGGGGAATCGGTGGGGCCGGTGCATCAGGGGAGTTTTTATCGGTTCAAATACGAGGTCACGAAACTGCTGAAGCCCGGCGCGACGAACCGGCTCGAAGTAACCGTGGACAAGCGTTCGGCGAACGAATCGGTCAATCGCGCGGAACGGCAGGGTGATTACTGGTTGTTCGGCGGGATATTTCGGCCGGTGTATTTGGAAGCGGTGCCGGAGACATTCGTCGAACGCGTCGCCATTGACGCGCGGGCGGACGGAAGTTTTGCGATGCGGGCTTTCGTCAATGGCGCCGCGGAGGGAATGGAGATCGAGGCGCAAATTCTCGATACGGCAGGCACGCCGCGGGGAACGAGCGTTGTGGAGAAAGTGGAAGGTGGAATGGCGACGCTCAAGACAAGCATGGATGAGCCGCAGCTTTGGACGGCGGAAACGCCCAATCTTTATGTGGCGCGGGTCCGGCTCAAGCGGGGAAATGTGGTTGTGCACGAAATGCGGCAGCGGTTCGGATTTCGCACGATGGAAGTGCGGGACGGCGACGGTCTGTACGTGAACGGGCGGCGGGTGATTTTGAAGGGATGCGACCGGCATTCGGCGTGGCCGAATTCGGGCAGGGCGCTGAGCGAAGGGGTGCACCGGCTGGACATCAGGCTGATGAAGGGGATGAACATGAACGCGGTCCGGATGTCGCATTACCCGCCGGACGCGGAGTTCCTGGATTTGTGCGATGAGCTGGGATTGTACGTGCTCGACGAACTGGGCGGCTGGCATTGGAGTTATGACACGGAGGTTGGGCGGAAGCTGGTGGAGGAGATGGTGACGCGGGACGTGAATCATCCGTGCGTGTTGTTCTGGGACAATGGCAACGAGGGCGGGTGGAATCGGGAGTTGGATGGAGATTTCGCGAAGTGGGACGTGCAAGGGCGCCGTGTGCTGCATCCGTGGGAGATGTTCAGCGGGGTGAACGCGTCGCATTATTTGAGTTATGAGAAAACGAAAGTGGCATGCGAAGGATTGCCCACGCCGCGTACGAAACGGGAGACCACGCCAACCGTCGAGACCAATGGGGTCAAATGGATTTACATGCCGACAGAATTTTTGCATGGACTGTTTGACGGCGGCGCGGGCGCGGGGTTGGAAGATTATTGGGAGGTGATGCGGAAGAGCGCGCATATCGGAGGTGGATTTATTTGGGCGTTTCTGGACGAAGGCGTGAAGCTGCCCGAGAGCGGGAAGATTGACGTGGCGGGGAATCGCGCGCCGGACGGGATTGTGGGGCCGTATCGGCAGATGGAAGGGAGTTATTACACGATCAAGGAAGTGTGGTCGCCGGTGGTGGTGCTGGAGCGAAGTCTGCCGGATGGATTCGCCGGGGAATTGACCGTGGAGAATCGGTACAGCTTCATCAACACGCGCGAGTGCGGGTTCCATTGGGAATTGTGGCGGTTCGTGCGGCCGGGCGAGAATGGGGAGCTTTACCGGGAGCTGGCCAGCGGGTCCGCAGTGTCGCCGGACATTGCGCCGGGCGGGACGGGAAAGGTGAAGCTGGAACTGCCGAAGGATTGGACCACCGCCGACGCGCTGGTTTTGCGGATGACTGATCCGCAAGGATGGGAACTTTGGACTTACGTTTGGGCGTTGCCGAAGCTGGATGAATTTCGAGAGGTGACGAAACGAATTGGTTCGCAGAAGGTGACCGCGAGCGAGACCAATGAGATGATCGTTGTGCAGGCGGGCGATTTAATTCTGCGGTTCAACAAGAGCAATGGGCGCCTCAGCGGTGCTGAACGGGGAGTGCATAAGTTTTCGCTGAGCAACGGGCCGCGGCCCGCGGTTGGCGACGCGCAATTGACGCATTTGGAAACGAGAATGGAAGGCAAAGACTGCGTGATTACGGGCAGCTACACGGGCGATCTGGAAAGCGTTACCTGGCGCGTGCGCGGGAACGGATGGGTGCAATGCGATTACAAGTACCGGGCGGAGGGTCCGAAGGATTTCATGGGTGTGGCGTTCGATTACCCGGAGCAACTGGTCAGGCGCAAGCGCTGGCTGGGCGGCGGGCCGTATCGAGTCTGGAAGAACCGGATGCGCGGGTCGACGCTGGCTGTTTGGGACGACGGCTACAACAACACGATCACCGGTTGGTCGGGATGGGAGTATCCTGAGTTCAAGGGTTGCTTTGCGAATGTCCGTTGGATGCGGCTGGAGACAGTGGAGGGGCCGATCACGGCAGTATTGGGGCGCGATGATATGTTTGTGCAGGTGTTGAATCCGGAGTTTCCGCCGAAGGAAATCCAGGGAAAGACGGGGATTAATCTGCCGAAGGCTGGGCTGGCGTTTTTGGATGCGATTCCGCCGATGGGGAGCAAGTTCCGTCCGGCAACGGACAGCGGGCCGGAGGGGCAGCCGGCGGTGGCGAGCGGAGAATATGCGGGCGAGGTGAGTTTTTGGTTTGGGGAGTAGGCGTGTTGCGTGTTGCGTGTTTGGGAAGGGGTTCGGAGGACACTTTATCTGACAGGCGATGGTTTAGAGGGCACGGTCTGCATTCCGTGTCATTAGTTCAAGTCGCCTTGACTTTTGGAGTCGGATGTATATCATTGCAGGCAGTCGTAAGGACTGCCCACACGGGTTGGCGCCAGGGCTGAATAAATAAGTGCCCAGCGTATGCCGGAAGCAGTCGCAGGAGGGGCTCCATAATCTCACGTGGGTATGTTCCATCGTCGCGCTTTTCCCTCCTGGGTGATCTTTGACAATCTAACTGTTGTGTATTGCGTGTTCCGGAAAGCGCCAGCGAATACGCTTGCGGGCCGGTCGCCGCGGGTTTCGGCGGCTGAGCCTGCGGGCGTTCGCAGGAGCAGGTAGTGGAGAATATCGGCGATCAACGGAGAGTTTGTCCGATAATGTCCACATTTTCCGATAAAACTTCTGGTGAAGACGCCAATTGCGCGAATTGGAAGCAACCCTAAAAAGACGATGGGACAAATGGGACGGACGGGACGGATGTACGCTACCTGCTTGGGCTTTGGCTTCGGCGCTCCCAAGGCTTCGGTGCATTTGGAATGGTTTGGGATTATTTGGGACAATTTGGAGTTATTTGGCTTTTTTCGGGATAAATAATAATGGGGGGCAGGGGGGGCCGCGCTTACAGCGCGGAAGATTCAAGGCCGCAAGATCCAAAGCAGAACGGAATCGGGAGAATCAATATTGGCGGGAACGGTCGACGCCCGCAGATTAACGTCTCGGAATCAACTGGTTGTGGAGGATTTTACGATAATGTCCACATTTTCCGATATTTTGGTTCGCGCAAGGGGATTCGGTTGGGACCATTATCAGCCAAGGGGTTACGACGGGAGTTTGGACTGGTTTCCACTGTTTCCGATAAACGGACAGTAACGCGTCGCTGACGGGAACGGGCGGTGGGCGCGATTGACAGGGGGGAGGGCACCTTTATAATGGCTGGCTCTATGAATCGCAAACCGCATGTGGCCGTGGTCGGAGCGACCGGGGCCGTGGGTATCGAGATGATCAAGACGCTGGAGAAGCGGAACTTCCCGGTCGGTCAGCTCACGCTTTTGGCCTCCGCCCGTTCCGCTGGCAAGACGCTCAAGTTCAAGGGCGAGGATATCGCTGTAAAGGAGCTGACCCGCGATTCATTCAAGGGGATTGACATTGCCCTGTTCAGCGCGGGTGGCGGGATATCGAAGGAGTTTGCGCCGATTGCGGCCAAGGCGGGTTGCGTGGTGATCGACAATTCCAGCGCGTTCCGGATGGATGACGCGGTGCCGCTGGTGGTCCCGGAGATCAACGCGGGCGATATCAAGGGCCACAAGGGGATCATTGCGAATCCCAATTGCACGACGGCCATCACGTTGATGGCGTTGTTCCCGTTGCACAAGGCGTTTGGGGTGCGGAGGATTTTTGCCTCGAGTTACCAGGCGGTGTCGGGCACCGGAGCCAAGGCGATCGAGGAATTGGAGCGCCAGGTGAAGGAAATTGCGGCGGGGAAGCCGGTGACGCGGGAGGTTTATCCGCATCAGATTGCCTTCAACGTATTGCCGCATGTGGATTCGTTCCTCGAATCGGGTTACACGAAGGAGGAAATGAAGATGCAGAACGAAGGGCGCAAGATCATGCATCATCCGCTGTTCCGCGCGAGCGTGACGTGCGTGCGGGTGCCGGTGTATCGGGCGCATTCGGTGGCGGTGAGCGCGGAGTGCGACAAGCCGGTGACGGTGGAAGCGGCGCGGGCGGTGTTGAGCAAGGCGCCGGGGCTCGATGTGGTGGATGCGCCCGAGAAGAAGGAGTATCCGCTGCCGCTCTACGTGACCGAGAAATACAACTGCCAGGTGGGCCGGCTGCGGATTGATTGCGCGCTGGACAACGGCCTGTGCTTCTGGGTGGCGGGCGATCAATTGCTCAAGGGCGCGGCGCTGAACGCGGTGCAGATCGCGGAAGAATTGGTGAAGTGAGCCTTGCGCTTGACGGGAACGGCGGCGTGAAACACCCTTGACCGCATGCTGCTCCTGCTGCCGTCGGCGTGGCTGGCATGTTTCCTACTGTTTCGCGAGCTGGCGCAACGCCGGGGGATCGGAACGGATTGGCGGCTTTCGTTCCTCCAGGCGACGCTGGCATGGGGAGCCCTGGTTACGCTCGGCACGGAGGCATTGAGCGCTGCGGCAGCACTGAATCGGTTGGGGGTTCTTCTTTGGTGGACGGCGTTGAATTTGGCCGCATGGGGCGCGCTCTTCTCGTTGCGCCGACAATCGGCGGGCACGCCGGCGCCGTGGGACTTCTCGAAGGAACTCAAGGACCTTGCCGCCTGGCCGCTGGATGCGCGATTGACGCTGGGCGCGGCGATTGCATTCACGCTGCCTTTGGGCGCGATTGCACTCTGGACGCCGACGAACAATTGGGACTCGCTGACGTATCACATGGCGCGGGTGATGCACTGGCTGCAACAGCAGAGCGTGGCGCATTACCCGACGAACATGGAGGCGCAGATCCAGATGGGCCCATGGTCGGCGTTCGTCCAGGCGCATCTGTGGCTGCTTTGGGGCAGCGACCGCTTCGCCAATTTATTACAATGGTCGGCGATGGGGGTTTCCATGATAGCGGGGACGCTAATCGTTCGCCAGTTGCTGCCGGAGAATGTTCCCGCGGCTCGCGCGGAGGGGTTTGCGGCATTGCTGGTCGTCACATTGCCGACCGGGATCGTTGAGTCCATCACGACGCAGACTGATTACACAACCGGCATGTGGCTGCTCAGCCTGGCCGCGCTGGCATTGGCGTGGTGGCAAGAGCCCGCGAACCGTGCTTATGGCCTGGGGTTCGGCGCCGCGCTGGGATTGGGGATTTTGACCAAGTTCACAATGGCGATATACGCCGCGCCGATCGGACTTGTCACGGCGGCCGCGGTGCTATGGAAAGAACGCCGCGCCCCGGGAAAGGTCGTGCTGCTGGGTGTCGTTTCGCTGGCGTTGTGCCTTGGGTTGTTGTCGCCGCACCTGATCCGCAATCAGATGGTTTATGGCTCGGCGGTTGGATCAAAGGATTTGCAACGGGAAAATGGCACACCCGCATTTTCGGTCGCAGGCATTCTCTCGAACATCATCCGCAATGCCGCACTGCATTCGAACACGGGCATGCCGCGGCTCACGCATGTGATCAACTGGATTGCGACAACGGCGCAAAGTTGGACTGGCCGACCGCCGGACGATCCCGAATTTACCTCCGGCACCAGGACCGTGACCACGCCACCGGACCAATTCCTGGTGTTCGACAGTTTTGCGGCGAGTCCGTGGCAGGTGATGCTGATCCTGGCCGCAGTTGTGGCCGGGCCATTCGTGGCGCGCAAGGAACATTTGGCGCCGGCGGCCCTGTGTGTTTGCCTGGCGGGGGTTGTGGTGTTTTGTTCCGTGTTGCGGTGGCAGATTTGGAATTCGCGTTACCATCTGCCCCTGCTGCTTCTTTTCATGCCAGTCGTCGCGGCGTTGCTGGCGCCGCGTTTCCCGCGATGGCTGACCGGCATCCTGGGCGCCGGCTTGCTGGCATTTGGGTTTGTGATCGTGGCGAGCAACCAGTCGCGCCCGGTCTTTGATGCGTCGTTTCGAGCGCAACCACGCTTGCAGAAGTATTTCTTCTCGCCTTCGGGCGCACAGTTTTACGAGCCGATGCGTGCAGCGGCCGGACAGATCGTGGCCGCCGGCTGCTCGGAAGTGGGATTGAAGCTTTCGGCGGACGATGCCGAGTATCCGCTCTGGTTGATGCTGCGGGAGGCGGGCTTCAAGGGGCGCATCGATCATCAGTTTGTGTCCGGGCCGTCCTCGCGACTGCCTGGACCGGAGCGCCTGCCGGACGTGATCATCACGACGCTATCGGGCGGACCCGAGGGAGACCTGGCCGGCGCGTTTCCGACGCGAACAAAAATCGGCCCCTACACGCTCTATTGGTCGGCCAAGGCAAGCGGCCAGCAGGCACCGAGCTCGGCCAAGCATTAGCGTGGACAGGAGTATTGGGCGGGTGAAATGCGCCCATTCACGGCAGGAACTTCATCCGACGCGCCGCGAAGAGCACCATCCTGAGCAACAGCCAGCCATGACTCCAGCGGTGAATGTTCGTCTGGCCATAGGTGCGCGCCTTATAGCGGATGGGCAGGTCCACCATGCGCAAGTTCAGCTTCGCCGCTCCGAAGATCAGGTCGAAGTCGCCGAATGGATCGAAGTCGCCGAAATACGCGCGGTTGCGTGCGAGGGCTTCATAGTCGGAGCGGAAGAGCACCTTGGTGCCGCAGAGCGTGTCCTTGATGTTCTGTCCCAGGATCCAACTGAAGGTCAGCCCGAACGCCTTGTTTGCGATCATGTTCAGGAACTGCATCGCTTCATCCTCCATGGGATAGACCAAGCGCACGCCGTTAACGAATTCAGCGATGCCGGAGCGGGCGGCTTCATAAAATTTCGGCAGTTCCTCCGGCGGCATGGTCAGGTCGGCGTCGAGGATGAACAGGATATCGCCTGTCGCCGCCGCGAACGCCTCTCGTACCGCGCCGCCCTTGCCCTTGCTCTGCTGTTTGAGCACCTTGATCTGGCGTTGCGGATATTTCGCGGCTACGCGGTGGATTTCGTCCCAGGTATTGTCCTTGGAATGGCCCTCGACGAAAATGATTTCGGTGCCGAGGCCCATTTCGGGCGTGCGTTGGACGGCGGCCTCGATATTGCCGGCTTCGTTGCGAGCGGGGATGACGACCGAGCAGCGATAATGCGGGCGCGCTGCCGGCCGTGGTTTGGGGCGCGCCACAATGGCGATCGTCAGGCAGAAATGCTTGAACAGCGGTCCCACCCAACGGTTGAGCAGCGGCGCGACGAGAGGAGTACCGGTGGGCCACAGCAAGCGGGAGTCGACCTTCACCACCTCCCAACCCGCCAGGTGCAAAAGGTTGGCCATGTCATCGGTGGAAAGCCAATTCTGCAGCACGGTGGGGGCCTTCACGCCGAGTTTCTCGGTACCCTGCAGGACCGGCCGCCAGACGTTGTTGAAGAAATTCAAAACCAGCCGGGTGCCTGGATGCGAAACCTTTTGCAGCCGTTCCAAGACGGCCTGCACGTCGGACAAATCGTTCACGAGGTCGGAAAGCAGGATGTAGTCGAACGTCTCATCCGTCGGAAAGTCCAGGGCATCGGCGACTTGAAATTCGAGCCCGGGATGCCGAGCGCGCGCCAGTTTGACCATCTCCGGGCTGAAGTCGACCCCCACGCCTCGTGACGGCTTCACAGCCGCGAGAAGATCGCCGATGCTGCAGCCGACCTCGAGGACGCGAGCGTCTGGCGGCACGAGAAAGCTGAAGTAGCGTCTGAGAAATTTTTGGTAATATCGCTCGGTCTCGCGTTCGCGGAAGGGGGCCCGTTGATCATAAAAGGCGCGGCGATCAATCATCTGCCCAAGCTGGTACCGGAAAACCGCCGGACTGGCGAGTGTCAAAATTCCAGGTCACCCCGGCGGGAGGGCGAGATCCAAACGCAGCGCCCTGAGGCCATTCAAGGCGAACTGCATGGCGACGGCCGCGAGGAGCAATCCCATGATGCGGATGGCGACGTTCATGGCAATGGGATTCAACCACCGTGCGCCGCGTGCCGAGATTCGCAGAATGATGTAACTCGCGAGTGAAACCGCGAGGATACAGACGTAGAGAGCGAGGTGCTGGGCGGGAGTGTGGGCCTGGTTCTGCAGGAGAATGGCGGTGGAGATGGCTCCGGGCCCGGCCAGCATCGGGACCGCCAGCGGAGTAATCGCGATGTCCGTCTTCACCACGCCAGCCGCGGTCTCTTCACGAGTTTCCTGCACCCGGGAACGCTGCGCCCGCAACATGTCCAAGGCGACCAAGAGCAGCACGATACTTGCGGCGAGCTGGAATGCGGGCATCGTGATACCCAGGACTTTGAAGATCAACTGCCCGGCGGTCGCGAAAATGAGCAGAACCGCGGCCATCACCCCACACGCCAGCCCTGCCATCCGGATCCGTTGTTCCGGCGTATCGTTCGGGGTCATGGCGATGAAAGCCGGCACCGTGGCGACGGGATCAACAATCACGAAGAGCGAGCTGGCCGCCAACAGGATGTATTCGGGCAGGGTCATTCAACCAATGCGGGAATTCAGCCATGGACAATTCGGCAACGCAATTTGATAATTCACCCCATGCTCGAATACGAAGAGGCACTGGCCCGGATTCTGGCCGCGATTCCGGTGGCGCAGAGTGAACGGGTTTCCCTGGCCGCCGCTCACGGGCGCATTCTGGCCGAAAGGATTCTCGCCCCGATCGATCTGCCACCCTTCGACAATTCCGCCGTGGACGGGTATGCGGTGCGTGCCAAGGAGGTGCAGGGCGCGACCGAGTCTTCGCCCAAATCTCTCAGCTTGTGCGGCAGGACGCCGGCCGGAGAAACATTTGCCGGGGCCGTCGAAGACGGCAATTGCGTAAGAATCTTTACCGGTTCGCCGCTGCCCGCGGGAGCCGATGCCGTCGTCATGCAAGAGGACACGAAGACGGACCCCGCCGCCCCCGACACGGTCTTGGTGACGGACGCTGTGCGGCCGTGGGAAAATGTCCGTTTCCGAGGCGAGGACGTTAAATCGGGAGTGGTGGTCGCCGAACCGGGGCGAGCGCTTGGCCCTGCGCGGCTGGGCTTGCTGGGAGCGCTTGGCCTGACAGAGGTCGCCGTTGGCAGAAAGCCCAAAGTGAGCTTGTTGGCTACCGGCTCGGAACTGATTGAGGGCGGAAAGCTCCTAAGCCCGGCCGGGATTTACGAAAGCAATCGCGCCAGTCTGGCCGCGCTGGTCTCGGATGCCGGCGGAGTTCCGAAGGTCTTCCCCTTGGTCCGGGACACCGCGAAAGAAACGCAGCAGGCACTGAGCGCGGCATTCGCCGATGCGGATCTTGTCGTGACGTCGGGTGGCGTTTCTGTGGGCGAGATGGACTTCGTCAAAAGCGCGTTCTCTGATTTGGGTGGCCAACTGGAGTTTTGGAAAGTGGCCATTCGACCCGGCCGACCTTTCGTTTTCGGACAGTTGAATGGGAAATTCCTGTTTGGATTGCCTGGAAATCCCGTTTCCGCGTTTGTGAGTTTTCTCCTGCTGGCGCGGCCCGCATTGCTCCGCTGGCAGGGAGCTGTGGAAACCGGTTTGTCCCGTCAGACCGGCACGCTCTCTGAAGCCGTCTCGAATGACGGCGGCCGGCGCCATTTCATGAGAGTGCGCATGGACGCCAACGGCGTTGTTCATCCAACCGGCGCTCAGGCGTCGCATATCCTGAGTTCCCTCGCCGCCGCCAATGCCTTGATGGATGTTCCGCCCAACACCACTTTCGCCGCGGGAGCTTTGGTCCAGGTTCTGCGTTGGGAGTAGGAATCAGGAGCGACCCACTTAGAAGCCGCGGCTGGGCACCGTGAACTGGAACGTGTCCGGATGCTGCTTCGGCTTGGGCTGATCATCGGCCACGTGCTTCGGCTCGAGTTGCGGCAAACCCAGGGCACGCCGTGTAGGATCATCAAACGCCGCGCTGTGGATTGTCGGAAGCTGGAGAGCCGCGCCCAAAATCGGATTTGCTGAATTGCGGTATTCCGCAACGGGCGGGCGGGTGGGCAGAGGCGCCCCCGGGATCAGGGCATCGGAAACGCCTGAATTCTGCGCGAAACCGGGGCTGCTGCCGCCGGGAGAAGGAAATCCAGGAGCGCCGGAAAATCCTGTGGAAAAACCGGATGCTCCGGGCGCGGTGACTGCGGGACCGTTCAGGAGCCGATTGAATTCGGTTCGGTGCAGCAAGGCCCGGCTTTGCTCTGCGGACGTCAACGTTTGCGCCGGTCCTCCCGCCCAGCTTGGGAGCGACGCATTCATTGAGTCCGACGAAAGCGATGACCACGGAATATAGCCGTTGGTGCCCATTGCCAGGCTGTCCGGATTGTAGGCGTTGGTCCCTGCAAAATCGCGGTTCTGGCCGCCGCCGAGCGAATACATCATAGCGGCGGCACTTTGGTTGCCCCTGGTCTTCTGCTGATCCAAAAACTTTTCCACGGGACCCAATGCCTTTTTCTCCAGCCCATCATCACCGTAATGTTTGACTTGGAGCATGTCCTCAGCGCTGGTCTTTGGCACCAGGGTATCCGACCCCACGAAAGCCCAGTTCTTGCGTTCCTCGATGGCCTCGCGCTGTTGCGGGGTCAACTGGGGCGCTGGACGGATGGGGGCGGTCAGCGGATTCATTGAGCTCGCACCCTGCCAGTTTTTCCAGAAGTCATTCTGCGGCGTGGGAAAGGGCAGCTTGATCGTTCCCACACGATCCAAATTCGAAACAGCCATCGGGGCCGACGGTTCCGACATTTCGATTTTCTCCGGCGCCGACGGACCAGCCCATACCGCCCCCGCACCAATGACCAACGCCAAGCCGATCAGGCCAGTCACGAGTTGCAAGTTGTTGGTTTTGAGAAGCATTGTTCGCTTACTGCCGATTTTTCAGAGCTATAACCGTACCTAAAAGCCGCTCCTGCGTCAAAGTTCAAATTATGGCCAAGCTTCTGACACGAACCAATGCCCAGTCGCTCATTCTTCCGGGTGATAATCGGCGCACTACTCAATTGCCCAATCGCACACCGGAACTCTCTTCAAATCAGAGACTTGCAAATTGGATTTGGTGATGCCGCATGGGCCATTTCACGCAATCACATCCCAGTCCTTAGTCTTCTTCATCCCCGACAACGATCCGGAGCGTTCCGGCATCGCTGCACAGGCCCCGTTTGGAGGCTGCCACAAATTCGATCATTGTCTTCGCGGCCGGGCTGACAAATTCCTTCCGCGCCTGCGCCAAGGATGATTGCAGTTGACGGTTACTCCGAAAGAGAAGCCGATAAAGCCGCTTAAGCTCCAAGCGTTCACCTGGGCTGATGCCCGTACGCCGGAGGCCGACGACGTTCAGGCCACAGATCCCATTTGGCCCACGCGCGATGGTATAAGGAGGCAGATCCTTGCTGATGGCGGAACCGCCTTGCATAAGGGCGAGTGTTCCGACACGTGCAAATTGGTGCACGAGGCAATTGCCCGAGATGAACGCCCGATCGTCCACCGAAGCATGACCCGCGAGCAAGGCGCCGTTCGCCACAATCACGTAATTTCCCACGCGAGCGTTGTGGCCGATATGGCTGTTGGCCATGATGAAATTGCGCGAACCGATCACCGTCTCCTCGCCGGACTTTGCGGAGCGATGAATGGTTGCGTGTTCACGAATCACATTTTCGTCGCCGATGCGCAAGCCCGTAGGCTCACCTTTGTATTTCAAATCCTGCGGCGCGTCTCCGATCACGCAGCCGGCATGAAATTGGTTTCTCGCGCCTATGACCGTGTGCCCGGTCAGATAGGCATGCGGTCCGATTACACAATCCGCCCCCACCCGGACGTGTTCGTCGATCACGGCGTATGGCCCGACTTTGACAGTCGGGTGCAGCTCGGCTTTTGGATGAATAATGGCGGTTGGATGAATCACAACTCAGGCGTAAAAGTATCCGAGTTCCTTGAGCGACACGTAATCTTCATCCCGCGCCTCGGTTCGGCGTCCCAGGATGACATGATCAAGCACCTCGATTTTCAGCAACTGGCCCGCGCGAATCAATTCCCGCGTCACTTTAATGTCTGCTTCCGACGGTGTGGGATCGCCGCTGGGATGATTGTGGGCCAGCACAATGGCGGAAGCGCCGGCGGCTATGGCCGTTTTGAACACCTCGCGGGGATGCACAAGAATCGTGTCCAGTGTCCCCTGCGAAATCTTCTCCACGCTGATCAACCGGCGTCGCGTGTTCAGCAGCACCACCTGAAAATGCTCAACCTGATAAACGCGGTTTTCCTCGCGCAACAGATCGGCGATGCTCTCAGGATTGTCCAGCAGCGGGGCGTCTCCTTTGATTTCCCTGGCCATGCGCTTTGCCAGCGTAAACGCGCTTTGCAAGGCAATCGCCTTGTCGCGACCGATTCCCTTGACCTTCCGCAGATCGGCCAGCGTGGCGCGGGAAAGATTGTTGAGCGTGCCGAACCGTTTGAGCAACTGCTCCGCCACCTGAATCGCCGACGCTCCCTTGAGCCCGGTCCGCAGAAGAATCGCGATCAATTCGGAGTCCTTGAGCGCATCGGCTCCCTTTTGCACCAAACGCTCGCGCGGGCGCTCGCTATCGGGCAAATCCTTGATCCGGTTGGTCTCGGTCACGATTGGTTGTTTAATCAGAAACCCCTTGCGAAGCGAGGCAAATTCTTTGCTGTCGCCCCCTGGCTACTGATGCACATCCTCGAATTTGGCGAGTGTATAGTGCTCCCCAGGCTGGGAAGCGAGCACTTTGAAATCCCAGCCTTGGAGAGCCCTGGCGTGGTATTTCTCGAGCCATTCGGCGGTGTCCATATGCAGAAACCGCCGCGCAATCGAATCCTCGATCACCACGTAACGCACGCCTTCACGCCGCGCCTTATCGACGCCTGCGTCGGACATCAGGTAGACACACGAGTGTGTGCCGTAAGGCTTCCACCAGCCCGCAGTCGGTTCGCTTCCGTCGCTCACCAAGCCGATCACCCGCTCTCCTGCCGGCCACGCTTTGCGGATTTCGGCGTACGCGTCGGCACGATGGGCGTAAATATCGTACGTGACGCGCAGCCGTTCCGTTGATTCGGAACCTAAGCCGCATTTCCGGGCGAATCCTTCTAAAATGACGGGAGAAATCACCGGTCTCGATGGTGTCAACAGCAGGGCCGGCACAACACTCAAGCTCGCAAGCACGGCGCACACGCGCCAGACCGCAGAGCGCGCGACGGAAGCAGTGCCAATGCATCCGACGAGAGGCGCCAGCACCACGGGGAACCAGGGCAGCAGATTGCGTGGAAACGCCGAGCCCGTCCCCAACTTTGCAGCGACAGCGGCAAACGAGATTGCCAGCCAGCACCACCAAGCCGTTCTCTGCCAAAGGAGCAAAGCACCCACGTGCCGGCCGGCCGATCCCGCGCGGCGATTGCTCCAATGCACGGCAGCCGCGACGCACAATGCCAACGTGATGCCCAACCCCAATCCCCCATCCTCTTCCTTCGGCAATTCGGTCCAGCCTGGGTTGAACTTTGGGTACTCCCGGAGCAACCATGCGCGAAAACGCGCACCGAAGGCCTGCTCAAGCCGACGATCCATGCGTTCGGCCCCCGGGAAAAGCGGCGGTGAGACTGCGGTGGTGGCGAGTATCAAGGTGTTCCCTGCCAGCCCCGCCGCCGGGTTTGTGAGCTTGTCATAGCTCCAGGCTGGCGTTGCTCCCATGATACTTCCCGTGTGAGCCTGGTTGAGAGCCATTGGTATTGCCGCAGAAATGGTCAGGGCCACACCCGCTAATATTGCCACAGGCAACCAGCGCTTGCGCAAGGGCGCCGGATTGCCAAGCAGAAGGATGGCGGGGAAAACGGCCAGCGGCAGATTGCTGAGTTTGACTCCGGTGCAAAAGGCTGTTGCGAGCACGGCGTCGGCAAAAAGCCCGAGGCTGAATCGTTCAACACATTTTTTCGCACAAAACAGCGCCGCGAGCAGGGCGGTCAATCCGCAAAGATCATTTCCGATGCCGCCTGCCTGCATCGCTATCACGTACCCGGAGGGGAAAATCCACATCCAATCCCGCGCCATCCGGCCCGACGCGCCAAACGCCCGCAGCAAACTGAAGAACAAGGATGGCAGCAGCAGGAAACAAATCCAATTGATGACAACCGTCGGGTGGAATCCTCCCGCGGCGAGATAAATTGGCACGGTGAGCCATTCGTAATTTGGGAGTGTGTAATTGACCGGTTCGCAGGGAGTGTCAATCCAGTACCAGCCGCGATGATCCAGCCAGTAAAACACTTTTGGAATGCGATAGCACAACCCATCAAAATTGTTGGGTTCGTGCAGCGCCGACCCCAAAACAATGAGCCCGAAACTCAACCAGAAGACAAAGGCAAGAGGCCGAAAGGCGCGGTGTAAATTGCGCCACCAAAACAGCCATTCTCCCCTTTTCAAAGGCTGTTGCCACCAGGTGATCAGCACGACCGCAGCCGTTGCCGGAATTCCCGCCAACAAATAGCCGCGCGCGTTCAGGCTTCCCAGGAGTGACAAAAGCCAACCCAGGAAGACTGCCAATGCCGACAGACGAATGCAGAGAGAAAGAGCCCGCTGGAACATCTCCGTTTCTGATAACAAGCGCGTCCGGCATGGTCAAGGACCACGCCTCGGCGCTCAGGTGGTCTGCAGGGCGTTGATCACGAACGGGGCGAATTCCTCGTGATAATGCGGGGGAATGCGCGCACGGAAGCGGGCGCGGTCACCGTCGTAGTCGCGCTCGACCACGTGGCCGACCGCATGCAGGCGCGCTATCACGGCAGCCGCCTCGTGCGGCACGGACAATTCCATGAATTCGCGCACCGGCCGGATCTGGCTGTTCAACTCGGACAACAAGCCAGCCAGACCGTCGCCGGTTTGCGCAGACACTCGGACCGAGTTCGGGAATTTTTCCAAAAACTTTGCGCCCCCGTTGCCGTTCAACTTGTCCACCTTGTTGAACACCATGATGGTGGGTTTGCCGGCCGCGCCGATCTCCTCCAGCACGCCGTTCACGGCATGAATCTGCTCCTCTGCCTGCGGATGGCTTACATCCACGACATGCAGCAGCAGGTCGGCCTGCACCACTTCCTCCAATGTCGCCTTGAACGCTTCCACCAGGCTGTGCGGCAGCTTGCGGATGAATCCCACCGTGTCGGTCAACAGCACATTCTGATTCGTGGGAAGGCGCAGCCGGCGGGTTGTCGGGTCGAGCGTCGCGAATAGTTTATCTTCCGCCAGCACTTCGGCGCCGGTGAGAGCGTTCAGCAGCGTGGACTTGCCCGCGTTTGTGTAACCTACGATGGAAGCCAGCGGCCAGTGAGCGCGCTGGCGGCCCTGTCGCTGTGTGGAACGCTGGCGGCGAACGACCTCCAACTCCCGCGCAATCCGGGCAATCCGGTCCTGCACGCGCCGGCGGTCGGTTTCCAACTGAGTTTCACCGTCACCGCGCATGCCAATGCCGCCCTTTTGCCGCGACAAGTGGCCCCAAAACCGCGTCAACCTTGGAAGCAGATGCTGGAGTTGAGCCAGTTCGATCTGGAGTTTGCCTTCCCTGGTGCGGGCTCGTTGCGCAAAAATGTCGAGAATGAGAGAAGTCCGGTCGAGCACCTTGCAATCGAACACCCGCTCGAGGTTGCGGCTCTGGGCCGGGGACAATTCGTCATCGAAAATCACCGTGTCCACATTGCGGGACCGGCAATGCTGGGCGAACTCGCCCGCCTTGCCGCTGCCGATGAACGTGCCGGCCACCGGCGCTTCCAGTTTCTGGGTGCCGTCACCGACGATTTCGCCCCCCGCCGTGGAGGCGAGTTCGGAAAGTTCTTCAAGGGATTCGCGCGTGTCGAATGCGCTGCCGGATTTGAGTTCGAGGCCTACTAGGAAAACTCGCTCAGTTCGCTTGGTGGTCGAGATTAGTGCTTTCAATACCTGTTGCTTGTCTGTTCAACAGGATAGCACGTTTTCTGCGCTATGAAAGGGAACTTTTCGGGTCGCGCGGGAGGCCCCAACGCCTCTAGCAGCTAACCGTCGCGCCGCCCTTCCGGCCTTCCATCCGGCGGCGTTGGGCATATCCGTTCACAACGGCCATCATCAACTCGCAGTCGGCCGTCTTTTGGAAGAAATGCTTCGCGCCCAATTGCAGGCACTTCTGACGATCTCCGGGCCGGGGTGAACCGGCCATGATCATTACCGGAGTGGGGAGCCTTTGCCGGCGAAGAGCATCCAGAATCTCAACGCCGTCCAAACCGGGCATTCCGAGGTGCAGGATGGCGAGGTCGGGCCTCATGTCACGGATCAACCGCAACGCGTCCATGCCCGTCCACGCAAAACCGGCAACCTCCACATCGGCAAGTTCGGCCAGATTGAATGCCAGGGAAACCCGGCTGGCTGCGGATTCGTCTGCGACCAGAACTCGCAGTCGTCGTGCCCGTGGCTGCTTTCCTTCACTCTTCATGGCGGCAACATTCCCGCCAAAGGCAGCCTTTTGAAGCCGGTGACCGGCTGATTATTTTGTCCTTGTTGCTCCTACAAACCAATTACTGGACTTCCGGCGCCTCCAGCTTGTCACCGTTCAATTGGTAAACACCGACCAGCGACCCGTTCTCGCGAATTTCTCCCACGCGCAAGGTGCCTGATACCGTGATCGGCCGGTCCATGACGGATTTCACGCCCCTGCCTGCCATGTTCACGACCACCCACTCGTTCATCTTGGGCACGATGCCGTAACAGCACATCATCTGATTCCGCAGTAGAAGGAATTCCGAAACCTGGGCGTGGCGGACCATCAACGGGAGCATGAAACCCTTGATCGAAATCTGCTTCTCGTTAAGCGCTTTTATGTCGGCAGGGATCTGATGATTGATCGTATCCGAAGTCGACAGCTTGTCCGCCGCGCCGGAAACCATTTCGTCTGAAACTTGAAAGGGATATGCCCCCAGGCGATCAAAGCCGACCTCCTGGTAAGAGTTGTCCTTTGAGTTATGTGCTGGTTCACCGGCTGGACTTTTTGCGGAATCGGCGGTTGCGGTATTGGTCACCGGAGCGGTAGCCACGGGGGCGGACGGAACTGGAGCCGGAACCGCTGCCGGGGTGGGCAGGGGGCTGATGAGATCGCCATGTATGGGCGCATTGGCATCGCTGCCGCCCATGGGACTTCCGTGCACCGCCTGGGCCATTGCCATCTGGCGCGCGGAAAACACCGGCGGCCAGAACATCAGCGCCGCGATCCCCGCCGTCAGCAGACTGCTGATAAAAAAGCCGCGGTAGCTTCTCTGGCGGATAGTCTGTTCAACTTTTTGATTGCTGTTGCCGCGTTTCATACAACCATTTCGCTTCGCTTTGTTCGATACTATGGACCATCCATGCGGGTTGCGTCCATTCGGTAAATCCCGCTGATCTGCCCGTTCTCCCTGATCGCGCCGACGTGCAGTCGCCCGTACAAAGTAACCGGCTGGTCCATGATGCTCTGCACTCCCTTGTCGGTCATGTGGACCGAGACCCATTCGTTCAGTGCCAGTGGACGGCCATAGCAACAAAAAGCGCGGCTGCGCATGAGCAGAAAATCCTTAACGCGGCCCTCTTCAAATTTCAGCGGCAGCATGAATCCCTGCATGGCGATGTTCCTGCCATCGTAGCTTTGAATACGATCAGGAATGGGGCCGCTCAATTTCGGCGAGGTGGCGAACGTGACGGGATTGGTCATTTCGAACATCACGCGGATGGAAAAACTGGCGAGTTTATCGAACCCGGTAGCCGTGTAATCCTTCATCTCCGGCGCAAGTTTCGGGGGCGTGTCGATCACCGCCAGGGTCAACGGGCCGTTGGTCATCGAGACCTTTTTGGAAATCACAGGCACCGCATTCGTCGCGTCCGCCGGGGCGATGAGTTCTCCCTGCAAAGCGGGCGACGGCGAAGGACCGGCACAAACTTCGGTAACACCCACGACGCCAAGTGCGATAACAAGGGGAAAAAACAAATTGCAAATTGACTGCCTAATCAGTGTCATTGCCATTGGGAAAGTTGAATTTGACGCTGTCATAGCGGGTTCCATGAATACTGATCTGTTTCAGCACCGCGTCAAAGGTGTTCACGTTTTTTAACCAGGCCGCCTGAGCTTCGAACTCGGAGGTGTCGCCGATCTTTTCGCCGGTGGCGCTATTTGCCAGTGCCTTGAACGACAGCACCTGTTCACCGCCCGGGGTTTGGGCCGTTATTTCAAAGGAATCAGCAGCGACGCGCACAAAATTTTCGAGTTCGCCGTCCAGCACGTAAGCATCCATTTTTCCCGCGGCGGCATCCAGCACGAATTCCAGGTGATACTCCTCGTTCCCGAGCACCACGCGGGTGCCGCCATGGGGGGATTTATGCTCATGCTTGTGCGCGACTTTCGGCGGTTCCGGGGCACGGTCACAACCCATCAGCAAACAAGCGCTGGCCACCGCCATCAGCAGAAAAGTGAAATTGCTTTTTATAATGCCCGCGCGCATGGCCTACGAGATGGGAACAAGGTATTCAGCCACATCGGTTCTGTAGGCTTTGATCGCCGGGACAATTCCCGCCAACGCGCCGAGGGCTATCAAAGCCGCCGGCGCCCACAGCATCACCGGGTTGAATTGAAAAACGTCAAGCACTACGCCTGTCTGGGTCCGGATCACCCCCGCTGCGCCGCCCATGATTGCACCGTATACGGCGAAGCTGATGATCATGCCGATGGCGGAAATCACAGCGGCCTCCAGCAGCACCGCGCCGAAAATAGTCCGGCGCCGTGCTCCGAGCGCCCGCAGGATCGCGATCTCACGGCGACGCTCGTTCATGGAGTTGTAAATGCTCGCCAGAATCGAGCCGGTCGCCACCAGCGCCACCAGATATGAAACCAGCGTGAGAATTTTGTCGAACCACCCGATCTTGTCGAACAGTTCGGCCATTACCTGCGCAATCGGCCAGGCAAATGTAAGCCGATTGCCCTGTTTATTATACATCATGTCCATCTGAAAACCGATGCCGCCACTGCCGCCCTTCAATTTCACGAGCACCGCGCTCACATCGGTTGCCGCATTTGGATCGTGGCCAGTCATGCGTTGGATGCCGGCCAGCGGAATCCAGATCACCCGGTCAGCGGGTGTGTTGGACGGCTCCAGCACACCCACCACCACATAAGTTTCCGAGTGCTGATTCTTTTCATCGTAGATCAGCCCGTGGTAGGGATGGAATTTATCCCCGCGTCTCAAATGCAATTTCTGCGCCACAAAACTGCCCACCACCGCCTCGCGGCGTTGTGGGTCGAAGAACTCTCCGCCGGGTGTGAGCCGATAATGTCTGCCGGGGGCGTATTCCACCTGGTCGAACATCTCCGACAATGTGCCCACGAGCCGGTAGCCGAGATAATTGTCCCCGACCGCTATCGGCACCGCCAGTTGCACATTCGGATTGTTTTTGATGTCCAGATAATCCGACCACGCCAGATTGCCCGGGGAGGCTTCGAGGTGGAAAATGGCGTTCAGAACCAATTGCAGTTTCGAACTGCGCGCGCCCAGCACAGCGTCGAACCCGGCGTTGACGCCGGTAAACGTCGCTTGCGACTGCTCCTTCACCGCCCAGACAGACATCAGCAGCCCGCCCGCCAGTGCAATGGACAAGGCGGTCACCACTGTGGAAAGCAGGTGTTGCCTCAGACTTTTCCAGACTACGTGCAAGAGGTTCATGCGGCGGGCTCCGGGGCTGATGCACGATTAATCTCCTCAAGCGTGCGTGTGCTTTCAAAGCGGCCCAGCACTTCGCGATCATGGCTGACCAGCAGCAATGCGGCGCCGTACTCTTTGCAAGCTTCCTGGATCAACGTGATCGCCGCGCTCGCATTCTTGTGATCGAGATTCCCAGTCGGCTCATCGGCCAGCACCAACCGGGGCCGGTTCGCCAGCGCTCGGGCCACGGCAACCCGCTGTTGCTGCCCGGTGGAAAGCTGCCGGGGATAGTGCTTCAATCGATTGCCCAATCCCACCCGTTCGAGCAGCGCCTGCGCGAAGACGCGATCCACTCCCGGCCCGAATGACATTCCCAGCAAAACATTCTCAAGGCACGTGTAGCCCTGGAGCAGATTGAAGGTTTGAAATATGTAGCCAATGGTCGTGGCCCGCAGGCGGTCGCGCCCGGACTCGCTCAAAGCCGACATTTCCCGGTCGCCAATTCGGATGGTGCCGGAATCGGGCTTCAGGATGCCGGCGATGAGATGCAGGAAGGTGGTTTTGCCGGAACCGCTTTCACCGCTCAACGCGTTCTGGGCGCGTTCCGCGAGCGAGAATGCCTCCACATTCACCACGTCATGCCGTCCGCCTTCCGGAGAGACAAACGATTTCTTCAGACGCGAGATTTCCAGCAATGGCATGTGATCAATTGGTTTCGGCCGACGGGATCGTCCGCGAGGCATTTGTGGCTGTCTCCGGATGCGCGACCTTCTGCCGCATTTCTTCGATTTGCTTTTGCACCGTTTGCGGCTGCGCGGAATATTGCTTCAATCGCTCAAGCCACGCCAGCGATTGTTTGAGGTTTCCCTGTTCCTCCTCCAGGCGCGCCAGATAAAGCGTTAGTTGCGACATGATGAAGTCGTCCTGCTCGCTGTGTGAACTTTTCGAATCCAGACGGTGAACACCCAATTCCCACACGTTGCGCGCGTGGTTCGGGTCCTTGCGATCCTCCTTGTAGATGCGGCCCAACTCAAACAGCAGCGACGCGTTTCCCGGGTTGGCGCGCAAGCCCTGCCGCAGGAATTCCTCCGCCTCGTCCACCTTCCCCATTTTGCGCCGCAACCAATAGGCTGTCACCATATACGTCTCGACCCGGCTCGGATCCATTTCCGCCGACATCTGCAGCCACGGCAGAATCTCGCGGACGTCGCCGTTCGCGGCCTCGCCGAGGTCCCCGGCCTTGCCCTCCGCGCCGCCTTCGTCCAGGTGAGTGTGCCGGGAGGGAATGAAATTGCGGCTGAACTCCTCGATGAAGTCGCGCGGTTTCCCCATGAACTCAGTCTCCTCGCCGGAGTTCTTCTCTTTCAACGCGCCGGCGTCCGCCGCCATGTGGGGCGTCTGGAAGGATTCCTGGTTGTCGAAAATCGAGGGATAGAATCCGCTGTGGAAATACTCGTCGGCCTTGACGAACAGATGATTGGCAAAGAGGCGCCTGCTGTCGCCCAACAGGAGCGCCATGAAACTGTCGGAGCGCCCCTGTTGCCGCGCGTTGAACCGGGGCGAAAGCCAGGTGGCGAGCGTGAAACATACTGTTATCAACAACAGCAGCACCAGCCACGGGTTATAGGAGCGTCGCATGAAATCAGTTGAGCGGCTTGCGTCGGAAGATCAAACACGCGGCGCCCAGCAGCAGTCCGGCGTAAGCAAGCGCATACGCGTTCGCGATGGCGAAATATTTCCACCCGATGGGTGGCCAGTCGTGAATCACCAGGTCGCGCGCATTAAAAATTTCCAGGTGTGGCATCGCGTAATAAATCCCATAGGTGATGCTGCGCAACGGTTCCGACAGCCTCAAGGCAACCTGGTTGAGGTGACGCCCCACCAGCAGGATGCCAATGACCACCACAATGCAGATGGTCCCGTTCGAGGACGGCGCAGCGAAAACCAGCGAACCGAGCAGCGCCATCGCGATCACCACGGCAAGCGCGAACCAGTGAAGTGTCGCCGCTTGAAAATAGGTGACCAGCGGCCAGTGTCGCTCGCGGGTGAGGCAAATGATTCCGAAGAACGCATAAAAGCAAACCAGCGCTATCCCGCAAGCAATCCAACAGCCGAGAAATTTTCCCATAACCACCTGCCGGCGTGAGACCGGCTTGGCGAGCAGGGGAAAAATTGTGCGATTCTCCTTCTCGGCCGGCAATTGCCGGGCCACGGTGCTGATGGCGATTGCCAGCGAAGCACCCCAGATTAACAGTAGACAATTCTCCTTCAGATAACGAACGATCCGGTCGTCGTGGAAGAAGCGCACCGATCCCATCAGACAGGTGATCACGATCGTGATGATCAGTAGCACGTAAAAATCCTTGCGCCGATACATCTCCTTTACCACCACCCCGGCCATGGCGAGCACGTTGCGCAGGGCACTGGGACGCGGAGGCGCATTCACAGCTCCGGCCAGGAATGTCGCGCCACCGATCGTATCACTTTGACTCATAATCAATCTTCGAACTCCAAACTGTTGACGGTAGGAGTTGTCCGTCAGTTCAATCCGGCGGAAGAATTAAGCAATTCGAATGCCTGCCACCCGCAACCTCCGCACGTGTAAGCAACTCCTTTCGGGTATGCAATTGCCTTGTAAATAGCAACTTACGATCGACAGTGGCTCAGAAGCACACATTAGGGCGATTTTAGCCGATAAAAGCGGTTCCCTGCGGACCGTGTGAGGACCACCTGGTTTTTGCTGCCCAGGGTTACGGGTACGTTCGTGACTGTCATCCAACCACTCACCGCCAGGTTTGAACTCTGCTGCAAGCCGAAGCTCGACGATATTGCCGGCCAGGAGACCACAATCGTGTTCGTGGTGGTGGGCAGGATTTTGAGCTGGGGTTCGATGGCATAGACGAGCAGGCCGCCGATATCATCCGCCACGTAGAGGTAGTTCGCGGAAATCGCGAGGCCGAGCGCATTGCCGCCGTAGGTGTTATCAACCGCGTGGCCAACGTCCACAGGCGAGGCAGGATTGGAAACATCGTAGACACGCACGCCATCCGAATCATTGGCGGTCAACGCGAAGCTGCCCGAAAGCGCCACATCCAGTGCCGGCCCGCCATCGCTGATATGGCCGGTGCTGACGGGACTGGCTGGATTGGACACATTGTAAATGCGCAAACCATCCGCCTGGTTTGCCAAGTACGCAAAATTGCCCGAGACAGCGACTGCGGCGACTGTGCCGCTGTTGGTTTCGGCGGCATGGCCGACGAGAGTGGGAGCTGCGGGATTTGAAATATCGTAGATCCGCAAACCATCACCGGAATTGGCCACGTAAGCGTAATGAGAGGCGATCGCGACCGCGTTTGCCGATCCTCCCGTGCTCACATGGCCGACATTGATCGGGTTTGCGGGATTGGTGGCTGCGTAAATGCGCAGGCCATCGTTGGCATTCGCCAGGTATGCGTAGTTCCCCGATAGAACGACGCCCACAGCAAATGGTCCGTTGTTGGTGTCATGGATGCTGGCTGGGCTGAAGGGATTCGAAACGTCGATGGTTCGCAAGCCGTCGGAGAAATTGGCCAGCCAGGCCACATTGCCGGAGACGGCCACGGCGTAGGCTTGTCCAAAATTAAAGCTGCTGTCCTCACCTGTGAACCCCAGCGCGGCAACGCTGGAAGGGTTTGAAACATCGTAAATGCCCAACCCGGCGTTCAGGTCCGCCACGTAGGCGTGGGTGCCGGAAACCGCCACCTTCTCAGCCTCATCCTGATCGTTCCCGTGCCCTACGCTTACCAGGGAAATCTGCGCATGGAGAGTCGATGGCAGAAAATGTGGGAAAACCAGAAGGGACAGGCCCAACGCAAGAATTCGTGTTCGCTTCATTCAATCCCGCTACGACATCGCGTGGGACTCCTCTCCACCAACATCGGATGAACCAATGTTAGCAAATCCGAACCTCACTGGCAATCAGGACCGCCAGATGGGAGTTGGCTGGCAATATATCGCAAACACGGCATTCCCAATGACTTGCCAATCGCGCGCCTATTTTTTCCTCAGCAGATGCCAAAGCAACAGGAATAATGCGACCTGAATGACTACCGGGATCAAACACCAAACGGCCGCAAACCGCGCTTTCCTCAAAGCCCGCCGCCAGCGCGTCGCCAGTTTAACTCGCGTCGATCTGCCCGTCACAGGCACACGGTTCGGCGCTTCCAACTCGGCTTTCATTGCCGCGACATCGGAATAGCGCCCGGCTGGATTGCGGGTCATGGCGTGCAGCACAATTTCCTCGGCCTGCGCGGATATTTTGGAATTGACCTGGCGCGGCGGCACCGGATCACCGACCACATGGGATTCCATGATCACGTTGCTGTCCTCGTGTGCAAAGGGAACCACGCCCGTCAGCATTTCATAGAGCATCGCTCCCAGGCTGTAGATGTCAGTGCGCGGATCGCCGCGCCGGCCTTTCACCCGCTCCGGCGCCATGTAATGCGGCGTGCCCGGCGCAAATCCCATGAAGGTCAGCCGGCGTGAGTCCGTGGCGCTCGCGATGCCGAAATCCATGATCCGGATTGTCCCGTCGTAGCAGATCATGATGTTTTCGGGTTTCAGATCGCGATGCGCGGAGCCACTTTGATGAAGATATTGAAGCCCGTCGCACAGCAAGGCGGTTACCGCCAGGGCGTCGGCCTCGGGCAAAACGCGAAAGCCCGACAGCAGATCATACAATGAAACACCGCGCACATATTCCGTTACGAGATATGGCCGGCTCCTGGCGCCGTTGACCGCGACGAATTTAAGCAAATAGGGGTGGCGCAGTTTGAGGCCGATTTCCTCCTCGCGCTTGAATCGGGAGAAATATTCGGGGTTCATCTCCGCTTGCGGCAGAGGCACCTTGAGCACCACCGGTTCGTTTCCGTTTTGCAGGTCCTGAGCCTTGTAAATCGTGGCCATTCCTCCCCGGCTCAGAAATTCCGTTACCACGAATCGGTCGTCCAGAATGTCTCCCGGATGAAGATCTTCCCGGGCGCCGGAAATCCGCGGCTCGGTATCCGAGGCGTTAATTTCCAACTCTGGCGGCAATCCGAGTTTCACCCAGCTATTATGGCCTCATCCGAACCGTTGAGGCTGTAAAAAAGCCCCTGGAAGGCGTTAAAAGTGCGTAAGATCGCTTTCCCCATCAACTGCCAGTGCATCCCTGTGCGCTGTTGGATTCGCGACGGCTTAAATTTTCGACTGCTTGACCCGCACCGCGCCTGACGTAACATGCCACAATGTTCGTCCGTGACCCGAGCAAGCCTTCCGGCTTTCGATTCGTCCTGCGGACCATCATCACGCTGCTGTTCCTTAGCACTGGCAGTTCCATTCATGCCACAGCCCTCGACGGCGGCGTGGAACCGGCAAACCTGGGCAAAGGCGATTGGATCTATTTCCTTTCTACTGCCGTCAATCACGTGGGCGGAACCGTGCCGGGTGTGTACGACCTGCCCAGTTTGATGTCGTTTTATCGAAGCGAAGGGGTGCAGTTCCTTGTGGTCAAGGCCGGCACGGGCGCAGCCGATTTCAATGGCGGGTTCAACGCTCCCCAATTTGACAGCAACCTTGTCTATCAAGCCCACGCGACCGGCATTCGGATTTTTGGCTACACGCGCTCGCTGGGCCAGGATGTTCCAGGTGAAATTCGGCTTGCCGACCGGGTCTACGGCCTCGGCGCGGATGGTTTCGTTTTGGATGCGGAAGTTGAATGGGAGAGTGACTCGCCCTGGATCGGCACCAATGGACCGGCTCTTGCGGTGCGGCTCTGCTCGGGCATCAAGTCCCGGTGGCCAAGAAAATTTCTCGCTCATTCACCCCTGCCGGTCATCGGGCTGCACACTTCGTTCCCATATCGAGAGTTCGGCATGTATTGTGACGCGATCATGCCTCAAGCGTACTGGCGTGATCTCAAACAGACGCCCACCACCGCGGTCGAATGGATGGACTACGAATGGAACATGTTTTACGCGGAGCTTGGAGGAATTTACACAAACGCCATCAAACCCCTCGCTCCCGTGGGCCAGGCGGACGACCGCCGGATCACTTCCGCACAGATCAATGAATTCTTCGACTGCCTGAGGACAGACCGACACAGCCTCCCGCCGGGTGGTTACCATGGCTGCAGTTTCTGGCGCGCCGACCTCCACCCTGCAGGCGCGTGGAACGCCATTGCCTCGCATTCAGTCAGTCGGCCTTCCACAAACCCACCCGTGATTTGGAACCTCGCTGCGACCGATCTCACGGATTCCTCAGCCATTGTCCGCTGGGTGACCGACATCGCTTCCGACACGGTGGTGGATTTTGGTTACTCCGACAGCTACGGCGGCTCCGTCACGAATTCAACGCCGGATTGTTTCCATGCGATCTTGTTGTCCGGCCTGATCCCCAATCTCAGATATCACTGCCGTGTCCACTCGCGTGGCGCCGCCACAGAGGCGACTGTCTCCGCCGATTTTACATTTGTGACCCGTGCCGAAGGAAGGGTCGACGACATCATTATCGATGATCCCGAGGCCACAGTGGCCGGCGCCTGGAGCGTTGCCTCCTCCGCTGCTGGCCGGTTTGGATCCGGTTATCACTATAAGACCAGGGGCTGCGGGACGAACTGGCTGGAATACACGCCTGACATCCGGGTTGCCGGCGATTACCAAGTGTACGAATGCCATCCTTCCGGAAAGAACCGAACCACGGCGGCTTCCTACGTCATCACCAGCAATGGCAATACGCACACCATTCTCGTGAATCAGAGTGTCGGCGGCGGCCGCTGGAATCTGCTGGGTACCTTTCCGTTTGCCGCAGGGTTTTCAGGGAGCGTCAGGATCACCGACCAATTCTCAGGGCTCGCAAATCAGATCGTGGTCGCGGATGCCGTTAAATTTGTTTATGTACAACCGGCCAGTCCGCCCGAAGCCAGCCCGCTGTTCCCCGGAAAAATATTTCAGGTGTCGCTGCAGGGCGATTCCCCCACCAACCGCACTGCGGAAACATCCAATACCTGGGCCATTTGGCCCCCTCCAACCCTTCCATTCGCTACAAATTCCGCGCCTTTGCCTGGTCCTGACGAAACCAACCATCCTGCCTACGAACTGCGGCTGGAACCCTGACCAAGCGCGGCCAGGTCGGGAATGGGATTGAAGTTGGCTTCCTTTCGGCGATAATACCCAGGTTGCGGTCGTGCCGCGAAGCTTTTGCATGAACGAATGGAACATCCAGTCCCGCGCCCACGGGTGTGAAGCCTGCGGCCGGGGTTTTGCCGATAAGGAAGCGTACCACACGCTTCTGTTTGATGAGAAACAGGAGTTCCGGCGCCTCGACGTTTGCAGCGGTTGCTGGCAGACCACTTACAGCGAAGGCGGCCGCGAGCGCAAGGGCTTTATTTCCTACTGGCACGGAGTCTATGAAGTTCCAAAGCCGGAACCGGAGCCGATTCAAAAGGACACGGCCGAGTCCTTGTTGCGAAAGCTCATTGAGTTGAATGACCCGCGCCATCTGCCCGCCGGCTATATCCTGGCGGTCATGCTTGAGCGCAAGCGCCTGCTCAAGGTGAAGGAGCAATTCGTTCGCGAAGGGCAGCGCATCTTTATCTACGAACAGCCAAAGACCGGGGATCTCTTCACCATCGTTGATCCCGCCCTCCAGCTCAACCAGCTCGAACAGGTCCAGCGCGACGTTGCCGAATTGCTGGAGCACGGCCTGAATCCTCCCGAGCCGCAGCCCTCCGTTGAGCCCATACCCACAGAGCCTGTGTCTGAGTCACCCGCCGAATCCGAACCGGCGCCCGCAGGGTGATTTTCAACGCCAGCAGATTTCCCAGCTGTGAGCGAATACAGCCAACTCGAAAAGAACCTTCGCTATACCTTTCATAACGCCGGCCTGCTGAGGCTGGCATTGACGCATCCGTCGGTTGCCCACGAACAGGGCGTCCCAGTCCAGCACAATCAACGGCTTGAATTTCTCGGTGACGCCGTGCTCCAGCTTGTCCTCACGCACGAGCTTTACAATCAGTTTCCCAACTTCGGCGAAGGGCCGTTAACGAAGGCGCGCGCCAAATTGGTCAACCGTCGCACGCTGGCGGAAAAGGGTCGTGCCCTGGCCCTGGGCAAACATTTGATCCTGAGTCGTGGCGAGGAGGCACACGGCGGCCGCGAGCGGATGTCCGCTCTTGCGGACTCATTCGAAGCCGTTCTGGGCGCCATCTTTCTGGATGGCGGTTTCGCCGCGGCCCAACAGTTCGTGGTGGTACATTTTCGCGACTCCTTCGAGGGGCTGGCTGTCATCCCTTCGCTGGAAAATCCCAAGGGTGAACTGCAGGAACTGCTCCAGGCGCGCTCCTCGGAAGCGCCGCAGTATCATGTCGTCTCCGCCAGTGGACCGGATCACGACCGCATGTTCGAGTGCACCGTCCATCACGCGGGAGTCGAACTCGCTCGCGGCCGCGGGAAGAGCAAAAAAGCCGCGGAAAGCGAAGCCGCTCTAGCCGCCCTTGCGGTTCTGCGCGCCGAGAAGGCGGCTGGCGACCAAGGTTGATCCGCATTCGGGCAAAAGCGCCGGCTTGCGCGTCCCGGGTAAATCGGCCACAAAAAGACATGCTTTTCCAGGCTGACCGGAAGGTCCTGTTCGGAGTCGTCCACCTCGCGCCGTTGCCCGGTTCTCCCCGGTGGCAGGGCCGGCTATCCGAAGTGGTCAAACGGGCCGTTGCCGATGCCCGCGCATACGAAAAAGGAGGTGCGCACGCTTTGTTCGTTGAGAATTTTGGCGATGTCCCTTTCACCAAAACCTCCGTTGCGCCCGAAACCATTGCCGCGATGGCTGTCGCAGGCTCGGCCATACGCGATTCGGTTCGCCTGCCCATCGGCTTCAACGTGCTTCGAAATGACGCCCGGGCTGCCCTTGGCCTGTGTGCGGCCTGCGGTGGGAGTTTTATTCGTGTGAATGTCCTCAGCGGCGCCATGCTCACGGATCAGGGGATCATTGAAGGCAACGCCCACGACACTCTTCGTTGCCGGCGCCAGCTTTGTCCCGGCGTTCAGATTTTTGCCGACGTCCACGTCAAACACGCCGTGCCCCTCGGCAATTGGACACTTGAGGATGCCGCCTCTGATACGCTGGAACGTGGCCTGGCCGACGCTCTGATCATCTCCGGCACGGGCACCGGCAGGGCTGCCGATCCCACCGACGTTCAGTGGGCTCGAACCGCTTGTCCGCGTGCTCGGGTTCTGCTCGGAAGTGGTGTAACCGTCGAAAACATTCCTGATTTCCTGCCGCTCGCCGATGGTTTCATCGTGGGCAGTTCGCTGAAGCGCGGCGGCAAGGTCTCCAATCCCGTGGACCCGAGGCGTGTGGCTGCCCTGGTTCGGGCGATTCAACGGAAGAGCCGCGCATAAGCTTGAGGTGGATTTGCCTTCATGGCCTGCCCCGCTTCGTTTAGAACAGGTGACATGCCGTCTGATGTTTTGCTCAGGCTCAACGACGTGGCGCAGCGCTTTGATGCGGACGCTGGTGCGGCTGCCGTTACCGTGCTCCAAGGGGTTTCGCTCGAAATTTCGCATGGTGAATCGCTGGCCATAATAGGCCCTTCCGGCTCCGGCAAGAGCACTTTGCTCAATATCATGGGCGCGTTGGACCACCCGACCTCCGGACAGGTCCATTTCGCCGGGCAGGACTTGAGTCGCCTGGATGAAAAACAGCTCGCCACCTTACGCAACCGACACATCGGGTTTGTATTCCAGGCCCACTATCTTTTGCCTCAATGCACCGTCTGGGAAAATGTGCTCGTTCCCACCTTGGCCTGCACCGATGAATCCTTGCGCAGGTCCGCTCCCGGTCGTGCCGAGCGCCTGCTCAAGCGCGTCGGACTGGAACGGCGATTCTCCCATCGGCCGGGCCAGTTGTCCGGCGGGGAACGCCAGCGCACAGCCGTGGTCCGCGCCTTGATCAATCAACCGCAATTGCTGCTGGCTGACGAACCCACGGGCGCACTCGACCGCGCCTCCGCCGGGCAACTCGCCCAATTGCTGCTCGAACTCAACCGCGAGGAGAAGGTCACCCTCGTGGTGGTAACGCACGCCCTGGACCTCGCCCGGCGCATGGGCCGTGTGCTTGAACTTACGGATGGAAAACTGGCGCCTGCCGCCTAAACCAGATGACCGCCTGGACCCTGGTTCAACGAAACCTTCGATTCCATTTCCGCGCGCACCTGGGCGTGGTCCTCGGTGCGATGGTGGGCAGTGCCGCGCTGACAGGAGCGCTGCTGGTGGGCGATTCGGTGCGGGAAAGCCTCCGTCAACTCGCCCTGGCCCGGCTCGGCCACATCGATCAGGCTGTTGCCTCCGGTGATCGCTTTTTTCGCGCACAGTTGGCCACCGACCTGGGATCAAATGCCGTGGCGGTTTTGGAATTGCCGGGCACGGCGTCCACTCAAGATGGCACCGCTCGCGCCAACCGCGTCCAGGTGCTCGGTGTGTCCGAACAATTTTGGCAACTTGCCAACCGCGCACCCGAGATCGGCTCAATTCCCCAGGACGGGATCGTCATCAACGAGGCGCTCGAGAGCCAATTGGGAACCAAGCCAGGCGAGATGTTGCTGCTGCGCATTCAAAAGCCCAGCCTCCTCTCGCGCGATGCGCCGCTCACCCCACAGGAGGACTTTTCTGTCGCCTTGCGGCTGAAAGTGATCCGGGTTGTCTCGGATGAAGAACTCGGTCGCTTCAGCCTGCAGGCAAATCAAATCTCTCCTTTCAATGCATTCGTCAACCGCGAGCTGCTGCAAGAAAAAATCGGCCAGACCAATCGCGCCAACCTGCTGCTGGCCGGCGCTACTTCCCTGAAAACCGGAAGCGGCTCGCCTGCGAATTTATGGAACGCCTCCTTGCGCGAACACTGGCAGTTGGACGATGCCGGGCTCTCCGTGCGCGCGTTGACTCCGGACCACGTGCTTGAGTTGCGCAGTGATCGTGTTTTCCTCGATCCGCCGGTAGTGGAAGCAGTGCAGAAAGCCCTCGGGAATGCTCGCCCGCTCATAACTTATTTTGTCAACGAACTCCGCTGCCGATCGAACAGCACTCCGTATTCGATGGTGACGGCGATCGCATCTCCCATTGTGCCGGCCGAAATGCGCAATGACGAAATCCTGATCAACCAGTGGCTGGCGGATGATCTCCATGCGGCGCCAGGTGACTCCATCCAACTCCGGTATTTTGTTGCGGGCAATGGCCGGTCGCTCGAGGAGCGGACAAATGACTTTCGCGTCCGCGGGATTGTTCCGCTGGCGGGACCAACCGCGGATCGGACGCTGATGCCGGAATTTCCGGGATTGGCCAAAGCTGAAAGCTCCCGTGATTGGGACGCCGCCTTCCCGATCCAGTTCAGCCGGATCCGGCCAAAGGATGAACAATACTGGAAGGAATATCGCGGCACACCCAAGGCCTTTGTGACCCTCGCCGCCGGCCGCCAAATGTGGGCCAACCGTTTCGGCGAATTCACCGCGCTGCGTTGGTCCGCCAAAAATACCGCTCCGGAGGATCTTGATAAACGCCTTCTGGCAAATCTTGAGCCGGCCGCAGTGGGCCTGGACTTTCAACCGGTGCGGGAGCAGGCGTTGGCCGCCAGCTCGGATGCAACCGATTTCGGCGGCCTGTTCATCGGCTTCAGCTTTTTCCTGATCCTGGCCGCTTTGCTTCTCATGGCCTTGCTGTTCCAATTTGGTCTGGAGCGCCGGGCCACGGAGATTGGAACTCTATTGGCGCTCGGTTTTCGCCCGCGTCAGGTTCGGCTGCTGCTTCTGGGCGAAGGGGCTTTGCTCGCTCTGATCGGAGGCTGGTTGGGAGCAGCCTGTGGAATATTCTACGCGCAGGCTATGATTCGAGGCCTCACGACGGTCTGGCGTGGCGCCGTCGGCACCTCTTCCCTCCACTATCATGCCGACATTTCCACGCTGGTGATCGGCGCCGTCGCCAGCGCCGCGGTGGCCGCTGTGACCATCTGGTTCACCCTGCGCCATCAGGCGCGGCGCCCCGTCCGGGAGCTGCTGGCATTGGGCGCCGATCTCGAATTGGTGTCGCCGAGCCCCAAACAAACAAAACGAAATCGCGGACCTTGGATTGGATTGATCGCCGGTGCTTTCGCGGTTGCCCTCATCGGTTTTGCAATTGCCCGACGCGATACATCATCGGCCGACACGTTTTTCGGTGCAGGAGCGCTTCTATTGGTGGCAGGACTCGGATTCTGCGCCGCCTGGCTCGGCAGTCTCGCGCCGGGAAAGCGAAGTTCGAGCGATGTGGATCTCCCCCGCGTCTCGCTCACGGAGCTGGGCTTCCGCAGCAATGCCCGGCGGCGCAAACGCAGCCTGGCCACCATTGGCTTCCTCGCGTGCGGTGTGTTTCTCATCGTCGCCATTGGCGCGTTCCGTCTGGATGCGCAAAAGGATTCCAGCCAACAATCCTCCGGGACCGGCGGTTTCGCGCTGTTGGGGGAGGCAACCCTGCCTGTGACGTACGATCTAAACTCGCGCGCCGGACGCGATTTTTACGGATTGAACCCTTCCGACTTACCAAAAGTTTCCGTAGTGGCCTTTCGCGTTCGCGACGGCGACGACGCCAGTTGTCTCAACCTCAATCGCGCTCAACGCCCGCGTTTACTGGGCGTCGACCCCCAAACTTTGCACGATCGGGGAGCGTTCACGTTCGCGGAGGTTGCCAAGGGAGCCGATTCCAAAAAGGACTGGCTGCTCCTTAAACAACCGAACAATGCGGGCGCTGATTCTGCGGATGAAATTCCCGCCATTGCTGACGAGAACTCCATTCTCTGGTCGTTGGGAAAAAAGATCGGCGACGCCGTGGATTATGTGGATGCTGAAGGACGTCCATTCAAGTTGCGGTTGGTGGGCGCGCTCGCCAACTCCATTTTGCAAGGCAACCTGATCATTGACGAATCGGAATTCGTCAGACGCTTCCCGGATGTCAGTGGCTATCGGCTTTTTCTGGTGGACACCCCCTCCGACAAGGCGTCGGAAGTCTCCGCCACCTTGACCAAGGCATTGCAGGATGCCGGGTTGGAGCTGACCCGAACAACGGATCGTTTGAATGCATTCAATGCGGTCCAGAACACGTATCTGAGCACCTTTCAGGCCCTCGGCGGATTGGGCTTGCTGCTCGGGAGTGTGGGACTCGGCATAGTGGTATTGAGGAACATTCAGGAGCGGCGCGGTGAACTCGCCTTGCTGCTGGCGGTAGGCTTTCAGCGCCGGACACTGAAATGGCTGGTCCTGACGGAGCACGCAGCGCTGCTGGCGGCGGGCCTGGGAGTGGGAGTGATGGCAGCGTTGATCGGCATCCTTCCCTCAGTGCTAAATCCGGGCTCACAAGTGCCCTATTCGTCGCTGATGCTCACGGTCGCCGGCGTATTCGCCAATGGACTGGTCTGGGCATGGCTGGCAACCTGGTTCGCCTTGCGCGGCAAATTGTTGGATGCACTGCGAAATTCCTGACCTTGAAACAGACATGAAAACTTTTCGTCTTCTCGCCGCCGGCTTTCTTGTCCTCGCATTGGCCGACCTCGCCTCCATGGCCGCCCCTGCGACCGCTACTCTATACAGCAATGACTTTGAAAAGATCGACGTTGGCCAGTTGCCTGATGATTTCCTGGTTTTGGATGGCGCCTTTGCTGTGCAGCAGGAAAACGGCAATAAATTCCTCGAACTTCCGGGCGAACCCCTGGACACGTTCGGAGTCCTTTTTGGCCCCACCGCGAAATCCGACATTTCTGTGTCCGCCCGCGTCTGCGGCACCGGCCATGGCCGAAGATATCCGACCTTCGGCCTGGGGCTGAGCGGTCAAGCCGGATACCGGCTCCAGGTTTCGCGGAGCAAGGGACTGCTTGAGCTTTATTTCAAGAACGCCGTCATTGCGAGCGTTCCATACGAATGGAAATCCGGCCAATGGCTCTTCCTTCAACTTCAGATAATCAAGGCCGGCGAAGTTTGGAAAATTCGAGGCAAGGTTTGGGGGCAGGGAGAGACCGAGCCCGCCCAGCCCTCTATATCGTACGATGACAAACAGGAGCCGCCGTCCGGGCGCGCTTCGCTTTGGGGGAGCCCCTTTGCGGGTACGCCAATCCGCTATGATGACCTCGCCATTGTCCGGCTACCTGACGGATTGGGTTTGCATTGAACTGATCCGCTCCTCGAGCGGCTTTGCCTCGGCGTCGCGCTTCATTTTGTGCAAGAGTTCGGCGTACTCCTGCAAGGGCTTGCGCAAGGCGGGAGTCTGTGAACCAAAAATGCCTTCGTAGGTGGCGATCTCCTGTCGGTAGACCTTTTCGAGATCCGCATCGCGGCCAAGCTTGCCGTAAATGACGGTCAGTTGTTCGAGCATGGGAAGGTCCCGCAAATCGGCGCTGCGCGATTTCTCGGCCCTCTTCCAATACTTTTCGTAGACAGCAGCCGCTGCCTCGTAGTTTCCCCTGCGCACGTCGAAATCAGCCAGCAAGCCGTACGAGGCAAGGACGCGTTCGCTGTCGGGCGACTCGAACCGCTCCGTGGTGGACACGAGTTTTTGGAATCCCGCTTCGGCATCCTTGAACTTTCCCTCATGTTCATAGGCGTCCGCCAGTTGGGACAGCGCGTTCAATGTATTCGCATCTTTCAGGCCCAGTTGTTTTTCCTCCATCTTTTCCAGGCGATAGAGCACCGGATCCGCCCTGGAGTAATTCGTGCGTGCAATGTAGAAATTCGCCAGCGTGGCAAGCGCGCTGAACAGGTCGGAGTTGGCGGGTCCTGGACGTTGCTCTCCGACATCCACGGCCTCCTTGAGACAATTCTCCGCCTTGTCCGGGAGCCCCTGGCGCATATATATCCGCGTGAGCCCCTCAATCGCTTCTTTGCCGAAATTATAATCCGGCCGGTAGGAAATCCGCATGATGCGAACGCCATAGAACGCCGGTTCAGTGCGCTCAACTTTAACTTTCGAAGGCGGATGGAGGAACAGACTGGCGGCCTGCTCGAATAACGGCTGGGCCTTTCCGATTTCTCCCTGCAATTCGTACACCTGGGCCAATCGAAGTCGGCAGTAGGCGTCAGCGGCGTGATCGGGACCAAATTTGCGGTCGAGAATGTCCTGTGCGTCGAGCAGGTGTCTTATTGCTTCATCATACTTCTTCAAGGCCTGGCAGGCCCAGGCGAGGTCCTCCAGGCAGATTGCTTCTTCTTCGCGATTGGGATCGCCGCGACGAATCTCGAGAGCCCGCTCAAAGAATGTCTCCGCCCCCGCGGGATCTCTCTCCAACAGCCGTACGCGTCCGAGGGCGCTTAGCGTTTCAGCCAGGCGATAATCTTTTTTTCCGAATGCCTGGGCTTCGATTAATGCTGCCTGCAATAGTGCCTCGGCCTGTTCAGCGCTATTCGCGTCCAGCGCCTTCTGCGCTGCGTCCACTTCCTTTTGCCAGGCCTTGGGATTGGGCTTCGCCGGTCGTCCGGCGGGTTCCTGGGCTTGGGTGGTATTTGAAAACAGGACATGAAGAAGAACAGCCAGAATCAGCGCGGACCTGGCGACTGTGTGTGCAATCGATTTCATTTTGTGTGCTTTGATCTCCATTTTGGCGCGCCGCTCAGTCGAAATCCGAGCAGCTCATGAAATAATGGCAGCGCGGGCAGCGAAGCTTGCAGTGTTCGTTTTGCAATTCATGCGAGCAGCGCGGGCACCAGCGCCAGTGCTCGCCTGAGACCTGGCCGGTTATCAAGGGACAGTTCTCCTGATCTGGCGCAGACGAAGCGGAATCTAATCGTGGGACCTTCACGCTCCTGTTGTATCGCGCCAGTCGCGGGAGGCAAGCCAATATACCCCGCTGGCCTGCGACGTTAAGTTGTGGCAGGGTCTCAGGACTACGGCGCGGTAAACAAGCCGCCAGCCCGAATAAATTGGAAACCATGCTTCGCTGGTTTGAACACAGTCGCGTGTATCGGCCGTCCCGGGATTGGGATGCTTCGGGAGCAGATCTCGGCCGGCCCTGGGAGGATTTGATTTTCCCTGCTATCGACGGAGTCCGCTTGAGTGGATGGTTTTTTCCGGTTGCGGCCAATTCTCCGCGCGCGCATCTTGCAGTCCTGATCTGTCATGGCAACGGAGGCAACATCAGCCACCGCCTCGAACTCTGCCGCGTGCTGCTGCGCACCGGCATGAACGTGCTGCTTTTCGATTATCGCGGATACGGCCATAGCGAAGGCGCCTCAAGCGAGGAAGGCACTTATGCGGATGCGCAAGGCGCCCATGGCTGGCTCCGGCAGCGGGGTTTTGCGCCGGAAAACATCCTCGCTTATGGCGATTCCCTTGGCGGCGGCGTTGCAAGCGAGCTCGCCCTCCGCGAACAGGTTTTCGGCCTGGTCCTTCAGAGCACTTTCACCAGCATCCCGGATATCGGCTCAGAATTTTATCCGTGGCTGCCGGTACGCCGGATCGGCACCATCCATTATGATACAATTTCCAAACTGCCGCGCATCAAGGCCCCCGTCCTGATCATGCACAGTCGCGACGACGAAGTGGTCCGCTTCCGTCATGCCGAACGCAATTTTGCCGCTGCCCGCGAGCCCAAGCTCTTCTGGGAAATCGGCGGTGATCATAATCACGCGGTCAGTTCGGATCCCGAGAGATATTGGAAGGGTTTGGAGACCTTTCTTGCGATGGTGGAAGGTTCACCCGAAAAATCACGGGGTGACTAGAGCAGCCTTGACGACTCGATTTCCTATTGTCAGAACGAAGGAGCTGTCTACGATGCGGATGCGCCATGACTTACGTTCTTTTGCAGACCGGATTGGAACCTCCTACGCTGCTGCAACTCCAGACTGCGTTCACCGGCGTCCCCGGGCTGACGGATTTTGACGCGGCCAATTTGAGCCGTGATGCCTTCGGCGTGCTGCTTAGGAGCACGGAGCAGGAGGAAGTGTTCCTGCTCCAGTTCGCACTGGCGGCCCAAGGCGTTAACACCGCAGTGATTCCGGAAGCGCTGCTGCCGACGTTGCCGCCACCACAGGTCATCCACTCCGTGGAGTGTTTGCCGGACGCGTTGCTGGTCCACGACTCGCTGGGCCAAATGATTCCGCATGAGTGGGATGACGTGCTGCTCATCGCCGCGGGGCAGGTGAGGGTCGAGGAACTCGTGCGCATCAGGAAGCGGAGGTCGCGGAGGCCGGGAAAAAAGCAACCCTGGCTGACCAAGGAAGAAACGGTGAATACGCTTCTCGGAGAGTCGAGTCCTTACCGTGTTGAAGTCGACGAATCAAATGTGTACGTGGAGTATGAGAGCAAGATTCAGAGAAGTGAAAAGCTGCTTTTGGAAATCATCACCGGGCGCGCCGAGCGTCGCTACAGTGTGATGGCCGACAAGTCCGCGATACCGCTCTTTTCGTTTCTGGGGGATCGTCGCACTGTCAATTGGAGGCAGAATTTTCGTTTCATCGTGCAGGATCTCGCCCGTCTGGCTCCCGAAGCTGCGGTGAACCGGGGAGCGGACGGCATACGAAATAATGGGCAGGAAATTTTTCGTTACGTGAGCCGCGGCAAGTTCAACGATGAACTGGTCTGGTTGCTCTGGTTCATGTTCAATGCTGCCGCCAATCCTCCGGAGAATCCACCCGGTGGTGAAGAACAATCATGAGCTACGCCGTTTTGCAGACAAGTCCGGCGCCTCCCAGAATGGAGCAACTACAATCTGCTTTTCACGGAGTGCCTGGGCTCACCGCCGCGGACGCCGCGGTTTATTGCAAGGACGCGTTTGGGATCATTGCCCGGGGCCTCGAAGGCGGGCAGGCTGCCATTCTGCAGACTCGTCTCAGAGAGGCGGGGGTTGAGGCCGAAATTGTGGAAACCGCCCGCCTGCCGGCACTGCCGGTGGGGAAAACCATTCGTCGCCTGGAATTGACTCCCGAAGCGATGGTGGTTTGGGATCCGCTGGGCAGGCCGTTCCCCGTGAATTGGGGGCACATCATGATTTTGGGCGCGGGATGTCTGCCGCAGGCGCAATTCCAGTCCAAGCGCCATGAATGGAAGGTGAGCCGTTTCGTGGATTCGGGATTCATGTTTCCCATTCGCATCCAGGAAACCAGGTTTGAGTACCGGTCCAGCGAATCCGCGGCCTGGCAGTTTCGCGCCGAAATCGTTCTGACCAAATGCGCCGCGCGGTTCTGCGTGGAAGCGGAGAATTTCAATTTTGGGTGTCTCGGTCCGAAGATGACGAATGATCCGGCAAACAATTTTAACCTGCTGATGCGCGAATTTGCCAATCGGGCGCCCCTGGCCCTCCTGAATCGCGGTGTCACCTCGCTGCTCGCGACTCCCCCTGAATTCACGGGCTATCCGCGGGCGAATTCACTTTCCGAAGAAGTGACCTGGCTGCTCTGGCAAATCGAAAACGGACGTGCCGGCGCGGCTTCGTCGTAACGCCCAAAATCAGCCCGGCGGCCAGGCAAGGGAACGTCCTCCGAGAATATGGCAGTGCAGATGAGGCACCGACTCGCCGGCATCCGGACCGTTATTGATCACCAGGCGATATCCGCTCTGCTTGAGCCCGAGTTTCTCCGCAACTTCCGCCGCCTTCAGGAGCAGATGGCCCAAAACCTCCTGATCCGCCGGCCGGGCGTCGGCAATGCGGGGAATTGGCCTTTTGGGGACAATCAAGACATGAACCGGCGCGTGGGGCTTGATATCCCGCAACGCAAGCACCTGGTCGTCCTCGTAAACTATGTCCGCAGGAATCTGTCGTGCGACGATTTTCTCGAACAGCGTCATGGCCCGTCACTTTACCACGAGCGCGCAATGGGTGCCTGTATTTTCCTGGAACATGCAAGATCGCAGAAACTCCACAATCTGGTCCTGCAGCGTCTGGCAGCGATTTGTCCAGCGTCGTGACCCGGTCAGTTGTTTGACACAGGGGCGGAGCCCCTGGAAGCAGAGCATCTGCGGCGATTGGCGGAGCTGGGCGCGCAATTCATCGCGCAACCGGGGAAAAAAGAACAGTTCGCAGCCGTTCTCCGCCCCTTGCATGAGACTGCATAAATTGGATTCAACCACCCGCGGAGCAGGCTCGGCTATCGGTTCCGGTGACTGCGCGTCCAGTCGGAATCCCTTGAGCACCCGCTCGAGCGCCAGTGAGAATTCGGCAATGGTCACCGTTTCACGGCCCAGTTCGTCCCGGAAATAATGGAAAACCGCCGCCGCCGCATGCTTCACGAACTCGGGATCGAACATCTTGGCGGCATCGCCCATCAATTCAACGGAGATCATTTCGGCGGAATACGGAACACCCTGACCCGTGGTCGTTTCAAAGATCAGACAATCTTCGCTCAAGAGTATCATAGGGTTTTCTCCTCGAGTTTTTTTACTTCCTGCACAAAATCCGTGGCTTCCTGGAACCGGCGGTAAACGCTGGCGAAACGCACGTAGGCGACCTGGTCGATCTGGCGAAGGCCCGCCATGACACGCTCACCGATGGCCGAACCGGGAACTTCCCGCTCATATTTGTCACGAATGTCGTTCACGATTTCCTCCAAAAGGTCTTCGATCTTCTCCGGACTGACCGGCCGTTTCTGGAAAGCTTTTTTCAATCCTGAGAGAAGCTTTTCCCGGGAGAATTCCTCCCGGCGGCCATCGCGCTTGATGACCATAAGTTCCTCTCTTTCAATCTCTTCGTAAGTAGTAAAGCGGTGATTGCACCCGATGCATTGGCGGCGTCGGCGAATGGTGGCACCCTCGCGCGACGCGCGAGAATCGATCACCTTGTCATCCTGACATCCGCATTTCGGACAACGCATAGAATTGCGCCACTTCTAATGGTGGTAACCGTTTTGTAACACACTAAATATGGTGGAGTCAAGGACTAGCGGAAGAAAAGGCTTATCGTTGGTCCTAGCGGGCCAATTCTCATTTTTGAGTTGGCAGGAACGCTGCTATTTCACCCTTGTCCTATCCTGTTTGATAGGCAGCCAGGCACAAGTTCATAGTGTTGTTTGGTTCGGCCAGCGGTTCCTCATCACCGCTGGCCTTTTTGTTTTGAACCTGGCACCGGACCACTGGAATCAGGTTTGGGTCAGATTGATCCACTTGTCCAGATTCGGCGGCTGCACCGTGGTCAGCAGATCAAGCAGCCGTTCCGGATCATTTTCCGTCACAACCAGTGCGCGGTGAGCCGGGCGGACAAAGCCTTCGGCAACGGAATGATCAAAGAAAGTCAACAGCGAGTCATAATAGCCCGCCACATTCAATAATCCGTGCGGCTTTCGATGCAGGCCCAACTGGGCCCACGTGAGTACCTCGCAAAATTCCTCCATGGTTCCGAACCCACCCGGCAACGCGATGAACGCGTCCGCCAACTCCACCATCAAGGCTTTGCGCTCGTGCATCGAAGACACCACGCGCTGATCACTCAATCCCTGGTGCGCAACCTCCTTCGTGACCAGCATTTCCGGAATGACCCCGGTGACCCTTCCTTTGGAGGCCAGGACTGCGTCGGCCACGGCGCCCATCAATCCCACCTTCCCTCCGCCATACACCAGTTCCCAGCCTCGCCTTGCCAATCCTGCGCCAAGTTTCCGGGCTGCCTGAGAATAATCCTGCCGGGAACCCGTATTCGACCCGCAGTAAACACAAACCCGCTCGATTTTATTAATGCGATCTGACACGAAACCAATCTTCGCGTGCGAACCAGATTTCGCAAGTCTTTGAACCGGTTGTTCTCCCGTCGTCAGCCCGGATCGGCCAGACGTCCGAGGAACAAAACAGTTCCGGAGGCCTTGTCCCGAATCAAAAATATGAACGGGTGATCGGCGCGGAATATCGGAATCGGCTCGGGCCTTTGGACCGCCAGTGCGCGCATGGTGGTTCCGGTAGCCGCGGCTGCTTCCGTTCCTTCCTCGTTTACATCCACATAGGCCTTGTGAACAACGGCAGAAATCTGCAGGTCCCGCCCTCCATCCATTCCCGAAAAGTCGGCTTCCGAACTGAAGGCATCTGTCATGCCGAGGTTGCGAAGCGGTTTATTAAGGTCAAAGCGAGCCTCGAGCTTATACTTTGGCAGAAACACGTTGACCTTTTTGACCTGTAGAGCATCCAGGCACTGTTGCACGAGATCGGCATTGAGCCCACTTTCCAAGGCGGGCAATCCATCCGCTTCGCTAGGGAGCAATACCATCATTGCCAATGCACCGCCGGCGTAAGGCATTTCCAAAACCTGCAAGCCCTCGAGCCCGGCATACCTGAATTCCGCCGTCTGATTCATCATTCGAACCTGCTTCTGGCCGGCCGCGCCATTCCTAAATGGCGCCTCCGCCGTGCTGTTTGTCTTGAACTGCGACGTCCAATGTCCTTTGAAGTAGATCGCATTGACCAGCACGAGTCTTGTGCTTGCGTTGAGGTCGCCGGGCTGCAGAAGATCCGCGATCTTCCCTTTTGTCTGCTGTGAGACCCACTGATTAATCTCGTTCTGCACCGGCTCCGCCTGGGTTTTGAAATCAGCCTGTTCGACTCTTGCCTCGAATTGCCGGCGCGCGGTTTGTAGAAAATCTAGCAGAAAAGGATGTCCTTCTTGTGCCCATAGGGCATTGGCGGTATTCAATTCCGTGCCGGTGTTCTTCTGCAAATCCTGCAGTTGTCGCTGGATTTCGCCAAACGCGGCGGCAACATCTGCCGGGTTTGCGCCCAGGTGCAGCACCTTGGCCATCTGCACCGCTGTTCGACCGCGCGCACCCTGGTAAGTCATGGCCAGGCAGGTTGAAATGCTGTAAGGCGAAAAGAAAAGGTTTCCCGGCGTTTGAGAAAGCCTGCCGTAAAGATCAAAGGCGAAGGCCGATGTTCCGGTCGTTCCGGTTGCGCCAGTATCGCGTCCCTGGACCGTGCCCGGCGCCAAAGCCGCCGTGAAAATCATAACCGCGGCAAATCCTGCGAAGCGTCTTTTCATGATCCCTTCCTTTCCGGCGTTCGCGCCCTACCCTTTTGAGAATAATCCGGCCGTTGCGTTCCCGCGAATGAAAAATCAGACTCCGATGTCCTCGTTCCAGAGCTCTGGCCGGGCTGTAATGAACTCCTTCATCAATTGAATGCATTCCGCGTTCTGCAGCACCTCCACCTTGATGCCCTGGGAGCGCACGTACTCCTCCGGTCCCTTGAACGTCACATTTTCGCCGACGATAATGTGCGGAATTTTATAAAGCACCGCGGCGCCGCTGCACATGGGACAAGGCGACAACGTGGAGTAAAGCGTGCATTTCTGGTAAATGGAGGCCTTCAATCGGCCCGCGTTCTCCAGGCAGTTCATTTCCGCGTGATGGATAACGCTTCCGTGCTGCACGCGCTGGTTATGTCCCCGGCCGATGATTCGGCCCTCATGCACGAGCACCGAACCGATCGGGATGCCGCCATCCGCCAATCCTTTTCTGGCTTCGTCGATTGCCGCCTGTAGAAATGGATCCATAGGGCCGCCCTGGAACCCTGGCTACAGAGCGCCAGCCACCAAATCGCCAATTTGAGATGTTGAATACCCCATTTTGCCGGCTGCCAGGCTCTTGACCTTTTCGCGCGTGATCTTGATGACGGCGTCTTCGATCGCCTTGGCCGCCGTGGTCTCACCCAGAAAATCCAGCATCATCTGGCCCGCGCAGATTGCCGCCAGCGGGTTGATGACGCCCTGCCCGGTGTACTTGGGCGCGCTGCCGCCGATCGGTTCAAACATGCTGGTCCCCTCGGGATTGATGTTGCCTCCCGCGGCAATCCCCATGCCGCCCTGCACCATGGCGCCGAGATCCGTGATGATGTCGCCGAACATGTTGTCGGTTACGATGACGTCAAACCACTCTGGATTTTTCACGAACCACATCGTTGTGGCATCCACGTGCGCGTAATCGCGTTTGATGTCCTTGTAATCCTTCTGCCCGATTTCGTGAAACGCCCGTTCCCACAGATCAAAGGCATAGGTAAGAACATTGGTTTTGCCGCACAAGGTGAGCTTCATGTCCTTTTTCCGCTTGCGGGTGTGCTCGAAGGCAAACCGCAGGCAGCGCTCCACACCACGCCGGGTGTTGATGCTCTCCTGCACCGCTATTTCGTTGGGAGTGCCCTTGAACACAAATCCGCCGGACCCGGTGTAAAGGCCCTCGTTGTTTTCGCGAACGACGACAAAATCGATGTCTGCCGGCTTCTTGTCCTTCAGCGGGCAGAATCGTTCGTCATAAAGTTTCACTGGCCGCAGATTGATGTACTGCTCCAACTCGAAACGGAGGCGCAGCAGGATGCCCTTCTCGAGAATGCCGGGCTTCACGTCGGGATGGCCAATCGCACCCAGAAGAATCGCTGGGAATTTCCGCAACTCGGAAACGACGCTGTCGGGCAGGGCCTCGTTGGTCCGAAGATAGCGGGCGCCGCCCAGGTCGTAATCCGTATAGTTCAGCTTGAGTTTGAACTTTGCCGCGGCGGCGTTCAACACCTTGATGGCCTCTTGGGTCACTTCCGGGCCGGTACCGTCGCCGCCGATGACTGCAATATCGTAACTTTTCATGCGCTCATGTCCCCGATTCAACCGGGGCCTCAAATGCTAGGGTTTCCAAGCGCTGTGGCAACGGAATTTTGCGAGAAATGAAGAACTAAAACCTGCGGAATCCCGCCAGTTCACGCCTCATCCAGCGACTGGCGAATTCTCTGAAGCAATTTGGACGCGTTGAATGGCTTTGCCAGAAAGCTGATATTTCGATCCCAAACCAGGTCCTTGCCGAGCAGATCGTCGGGATATCCACTGCAATAAATGACTTTCAAATCCTGCCTCTCCTGGCGGACGCGTTCGGCCAGTTCCCGACCGCTCATTCCCCCCGGCATGACAACGTCGGTCATCAAAAGATCGATTTCGCTATGATGCTCGTGCCAGACGCCCAGCGCCTCCGTGCCCGTGCTGGCAGTATGGACCTTGTAACCGTGTCTCTTCAGCAAAGTTCCCAACAATTCCCTCACCGGAACCTCGTCTTCCACCAACAGGATGGTTTCCGTGCCTCTTTGCAGTGGCGCGGCGGTATCCTTCGCCGGTTCCGCTGCGGGCGCCTGCGAAGCACGGGGAAGGTAGATGTGGAAAGTCGTTCCACGGTTCAAATGGCTTTCCACCTCAACCCAACCCTGGTGCTGATCCACGATCCCAAACACCGTCGCGAGACCCAGTCCAGTGCCTTTGCCAACTTCCTTGGTTGTGAAGAACGGTTCAAAAATATGCGGCAGCAGATCCGGCGAGATTCCGCAACCGGTATCGCTGACACTCAGGCGCACGTAATCACCCGGGCGCCGGTTATTTTTGGGGTCGCCGTTTTCGCCGCTCACCTTCAACAGGGCCGTTTCCAGGATCAATCGTCCGCCCTTGGGCATGGCGTCGCGTGAATTGACCGTCAGGTTCATGACCACCTGTTCCATCATTCCAGGGTCGGCATGCACCGGGGCGGCTCCGGGAGCGTAATGGGCCTCGAGCGCGATATGTTCGCCAATCAACCGCTGCAACATCTTGGTCAGGTTCGCGACCACCTCATTCAGATCGAGGTCCTTCCGCTGTATGAGTTGCCGGCGGCTGAAGGTGAGCAACTGGCGCGTCAAATTGGCAGCGCGTTCCGCCGCCAGCAACGATTGGCTGGTGGCCGACTGCCGTTCCGTTTCGGACAGCCGGTTGGTATTCAGCAACGAAAGGTTGCCCTGGATAACCGTGAGGATGTTATTGAAATCATGGGCCACCCCTGCCGCCAATTGACCGAACGCCTCCATCTTTTGGGATTGACGGAGCTTCTCCTCCAGTTGCTTGCGTTCCGTGACGTCTTCCATCATTCCCTCGAAATACAGGACCTTCCCCGCCGCATCGCGCACCGCGCGGATGTAACAGGATACCCAGATCCTGTTTCCGTCCTTGCGGACCATCTGGCACTGGAACCCATGAGCCTGATTGTGCTCACCCACTTTCTTCAAATGCTCTGCGCGCTGCTCGGGGCTTAAATACAGCTGCCTGCCAATATCCGTAACGGTGGAGATCAACTCCTCGGGGGATGCATAGCCCAGAATGCGCGCCATGGCCGGATTCACAGTCAAAAACCGGCCTTCCGGAGTGCTTTGGAACATGCCTTCAACCGCGTTTTCGAAAATGCTGCGATACCGCTGTTCCGCCTGTCTCAAGGCCTGCTCGACCTTTTTGACCTCGGTAATATCCTCATACGTTCCCAGCACCCCAATCACGCGTCCTTCCTTGTCGTGCAACGGCACTTTGCTGGTTCGCAGCCACGCCTGGACGCCGTCCTCGCGAACCTGGGATTCCTCGTAATTCAATTTCGACCGCCCGGATTCCATTACCAGCCGGTCATCGGCGCGGTAAATGTCCGCCAGGGCGGCTGAGGTTGTCTCGTAATCAGATTTTCCCACGATCTCGCCGGGATCGGCGTAGCCGCAGTCCTGGGCCAGAGGTTTGTTGCAACCGGCGTAAACGGAGTTCCTGTCCTTCCAGAACACCCTCTGCGGAATGGTATCCAGGACAGTGCGCAACATTTGGCGGGAACTGAATAATTCCTCTTCCACACGCTTGCGTTCAGTCAGATCGTAAACCGATCCCAGCACACATCTCTCGTCGCCCAATTTCGCGATTGCCAGGGAAATCAATACGGGACGCTCCAGTCCCGATTTTGTGCGCACTTTGCCTTCCAAATCGCGGACGCCCCCGCCGGCGGCCAGCGCGCTTCTGGCTTCCTTCAGGCTGGCTTCGTCCAGCATCCCGATGTGGGAAAGCTTTCTGCCCACGATATCGCCACGGGTGCATTCGAGCATCTCCAGCAGGCTGCTGTTGGCCTCCAGCAGAATTCCATCGGTCATCCTGGTGATACCCATGGCTGTGGGACTGGCCTGGAAGGCTTTGGAGAATCTCTCTCCGCGAACGCTCAGCAGTTCGTCCTGCGCATGACGCGCAACGGCTGCGTCCGCCAATTCTGCGGCCTGACTGAGAAGGCGTCGTTCCGCCGAGCCGGGATTTCGCGATTCCTTCAGGTAGATGGTGATCACTCCACGGACCTCCGCTGTCGCGCCCGGAAGAATGGGCACAGACCAGGAAGCACGCAATCCGTTCCGTGCCGCCAGTTGTCCATGCTCCTCCCACAAAGGATCTTCCTGGATATTCTTTACGATGACTGCTTGTTTTCGGTAGGCGGCCGCGCCGCAGGAGCCTGTTTGCGGTCCAACGTTTATGGCTGCCAGAGTTCGTGACAGACTTGCTGACAGGCTTGGAGCTGCAATTAACCGAAGGAGCCGTCCCTCATTTTCAGCCAGATGTGTCGAACAAATCGCTCCTTCGGCGTTGCTCTCCACCAAGTGCGCGAGCATCCTGAGCGTTTCCGGCAACGGCCCGCCCTGGACAATTCTCTTGAGAACCTCAATCTGGCCCAAGAGGAAGGCTTCGGCTCGTTTGTCAGGTTTGGCTGTCGCCGACTGGTGCTTCATGCTTTCATTTTGCAATTAATCCGCTCTCTTGGAAATCCCCGTTTTGGGATTTCAAGCACACCAGAGCAGCGTTTCGTCGCTGAGATTCGCTCAAATCGTGCCAGAACCCGGCCGGGACACCTCTGTCTGGAAAGTTTTTCCATCACAAGGGACTGATCATCCACGGAAGGTTGCCCGCCAGCTTTTTTCGGTTGCCCGACAAATTGGCGGAAAACTTGCGTGCTGTATGCAAGCACATGGCCTCCGGCCTGTTATAAAGGACCGGCGGCAGGAAATGAGTCAGTCATGTCCTGTTAATGCACACCTGCGAAACATGGGAAACGGATTGTCATCGCCTAAGGATCACCTGACGGGCGGCTCCGACCCTTTCCGGACGCGCTGCTTAAGCTTGCGGCTTTGGCTCCGTGTTGGCGTTTTGCTGGGCATTCTTGGAATGCTGGTTCTTCCGGTCGCGGCGGCTCCGACAAACTCCGCGTGGATAGCCCACGCCTGGCAATCGGATGACGGCCTGCCAAACAACAGCATCACCAGCATCGCTCAAACGCCGGACGGATATCTCTGGGTGGCGAACCCCTCCCGGCTCGCGCGTTTTGATGGCGTCAAGTTCGAAGACTTTGCTTCGCGTAATATCGTTGCCGGGCACGACGAACGCGTCAGCACCCTGCTCGCCAGTCGTCGCGGCGGACTGTGGGTGGCGATGGATCACGGACCGGTGGTGCACCTCCTGGCAGGAACAGAGAAGGTCATCACCAACGGCCTGCCCGATTTGAACGCGCAGACGATGTGCGAGGATCAGGACGGGGCACTTTGGATTGCCTACCGAAGCGGGGTGCTGTGCCGCATAAAGGATGACATTGCCACGCAATTCCTGGCTGTGACCAACGGCGCCTTGTCTGGCGCCGCCTGTTGGTGCGCCACAGACATCCGGGGACAATTATGGTTTTACAAGGGCGGGCAGATCGGTTTGTTCCGTGGCGGCAACTTTGTTTCACTATTTACAATTCCCGGCAACATCCCGGTGAGACTGGCCGCGGCCAAGGAGGGTGGCCTCTGGATTGTCCAGGGGTTGACTCTGTATCGTTGCAACGAGACAAACGGCCTCCAGTTGATGGCGCAGTTCCAGCCTGAAGACCTTAACAATGCCGAACCGACTGCGCTCCTCGAAAGCAGCCGGGGATCTGTGTGGGTGGGCACTTCGGATAGCGGTCTGTTTCGATTCAACGGCCACGCATTCGAATCCATACCAACCTCGCATCGCGCAATTTTGAGCCTTGCGGAGGATCGTGAAGGAAACATCTGGGCGGGCACCGGCGGCGGCGGCTTGAACCGAGTCCAACCTCGGCCGGTCGTGCTGGAAACCACGGAAAGCGGGCTTCCCTTCAATGCCGTGCAATCGATCTGTCAGGACACGAACGGAACCATCTGGGCTGTTACGCAGAATTTTCTTCTGGTATGCCGAACCAACAACGGGTGGATGACAATCTCCACGAATGCGAACTGGCCCGGCGGCAAGGCGAACTGCGTAGCTCCAGATCAGCAGGGCGGCATCTGGATTGGGACGGAGAGCGGATATCTCAACTATCTTCGCAATGGCCAGTTCTCCTCCTGGCGCGCCGCTGACGGCCTTACCGTGCGTCACATCCGAAGTTTGATGATAAGCCACAATGGCGATGTCTGGATAGGAGGAGCCACCCGCGAAAATCTGCAGCGCTTCAGCGCCGGGCAATTCAAGACGTTCACGCTGCCGCCGGAGTCCGGGATTGTCCGCGCCATGGCCGAGGATGCCAGCGGCAGTATCTGGATTGGAACCTCGAAACACATCCTGCTCCGGTTGACCGGTGACAAGATTGTGGATGAAGCCGCCAAGGTCTCCTCCCTGGGCAAATCCGTCCGTGCACTCTTAACCACACCTGACGGAGGCTTGTGGATTGGTTATGCCGGCTCGGGCCTGGGTCGCTGGAAAGATGGCCAATTCACTCAAGTAACCGCCCGGGAAGGTCTTTATGACGATTTCATTTCGCAGATCGTGGACGATGGCAAGGGGTGGCTTTGGTTCGGTTCGGATCACGGCATATTCAAGGTCCGGGAACGGGAATTCGATGATTTCGCCGCGCATCGTTCGACGAGCGTGCGATCGATTCATTACGGCTCCAGCGCCGGCCTGCCGAGCTTGCAGGCCGTTTTTGGCGATTCACCCGGCTCGCTCCAAAGCCGCGACGGCCGCGTCTGGCTGCCAATGCTGTCGGCATTGGCCATCGCCGATCCCAACAGTTTGCGCGAGGACACCAAGCCGCCGCCTGTGCTGCTGAAGCGCGTCTCGGTGGACGAACAGACAATCGCGGTTTACGGAGGCGCCGCCCCGGTGCAGGGGCCAATGGTTCTGGACAGAACTCCAACCCAACTGCGACTGGCGCCCGGTCATCATCGTGTTGAATTCGAGTTCACCGCCTTGAACTTTATGGCCCCGGAGAACATTCATTTCCGGTACCGCCTTGAAGGCTACGATGAGACTTGGACCGATGCCGGCACCACACGCATCGCCAGTTATTCGCGATTGCCGGCGGGGAATTATCAATTCCGGGTCAAAGCCTGCAACAGCGATGGTGTTTGGAACGAGACCGGTTCCACGCTGGCGTTCTCTGTCGCTCCCTTCCTCTGGCAGACCTGGTGGTTCCGGCTGTCGGCGACCGTTTCGTTCACGCTGATTGTGCTGGCCGCTTCACGGGTGCTCGCCGCCCGGCGCCTGCGCGAGCGCCTGCAGGAAGTCAACCGTCAGGCCGCCCTGGAACACTCGCGCATGGCGGGAATGGCCGAGGTGGCCACCAGCGTGCTGCATAACGTCGGCAACGTGCTGAACAGCGTGAACATCTCCAGCACTGTCATCGGCGATCATGTACGCAATCTACGCGTGTCGAATCTTGGCAAGGTCTCCGCGCTGCTGACGGAACACGCCTCGGACCTGCCTGGATTTTTTTCCAAGGATCCCAAGGGTCAGCGTCTGCCGGGTTATCTGGCCGATTTGGCGGTTCACCTGGCGCAGGAGCGCGAACAAATTCTGGAGGAGTTACGGTCGCTGCAAAATGGCATCGAACACATCAAGAAAATTGTCGTCAGCCAGCAGTCGTTTGCGCGGGCTTCCGGCGTGCTGGAGCAATTCAATTTAACCGAAGTGATCGAAGACGCGCTCCGCATTCATGCCGGATCCATTGAACACCATCAGGTGCATATCGTCCGCGATTACCAGCAATCGCCGCAAATAACGTCGGACAAGCACCGGATCATGCAGATATTGATCAACCTGATAGCCAACGCGAAGCAGGCCGTGAACAGGAGCGGCGCCGAGGAAAAATGCATCACCCTGCGCGTGGCGATGAACGGTGATCAAAAGGCGAAAATTTCAGTCATCGACAATGGGATCGGCATCACCCCCGAGAATCTCACCAAAGTGTTCCACTACGGTTTCACGACGCGCAAAGACGGGCACGGTTTCGGCCTGCACAGCGGGGCACTGGCCGCGAAAGAGCTCGGCGGATCGCTCTCGGTTCAAAGCGATGGACCGGGCCGGGGAGCGACATTCACGCTGGAACTTCCCAGCCAGCCGCCGGCGTCCGGAGCCCGCCCGCACTGAGCCTTCCCTCAAAAAACCTCCGGAGTTCCCTCCTCCAAAATCCGCAGGTGCTGGCTTAAACCGTTTGCCTTCGCCAACTCCTTCAGCCAGCGGGGCGGTTCGTCCATGTCTTCGAACGAAAGACGGAAGGTGCCATAATGCATCGGGACGAACCATTTCGCGCGGACATCCTGGAACACCTTCATGGCTTCGGGCGGGCCCATGTGGACGTTCCGGAACGACTCGGGACGATACGCGCCGATCGGCAGCAGGGCGATTTCGGGAGCGAAATACTGGCCGATTTGTTTGAAGCCATCAAAGTAGGCGCTGTCGCCGGCGTGATAAATCCGGCGGCCCTGGTGTTCCAGGACAAAACCACCGTAGCCGCGATGGTTGTCGCGCAGCACCCGCGCTCCCCAATGCTTGCAGGGAGTCAGTGTCACCCGCCAGTCGCGATGGCTGAAACCCTCCCACCAATCCAATTCCACAATCCGTTCGAAGCCGAGATTGCGCGCGAGATCTCCCATGCCCCATGGCATCACACCAATTTTCGGGTGCGGCAGCCGGCGCAGCGACGGCTTGTGAAAATGATCGAAGTGCGCGTGAGTGAGCAGCACCAGATCGATGGGAGGCAGATCCTCGATTTTCAAACCCGATCGCTTGATGCGTTTGAGCAGGAACAACCAATTCGCGAAATTTGGATCGATCAGCACGTTGAGATCGCTGAACTGCACGAGGAATGACGCGTGCCCGATCCAGGTGATCGCCACCTCGCCTCTATTCAGTTTAGGAAATTGCGGGCGCTTGTGCTGTCCCGTTCTCGGTGTCAGAAATGCCTTCCACACCATCTCCCGGAAAAAGGTGCGCGGGTTGAAGGCCTTGGAAGGGGTGAGGTCCTTGAACGAGCGGGGCAATGTCTGGCGGGCGCGGGGCGGACGTGAGGGTTTAACGGGCAATTTCGACATAATTAGCTGTCAATCAGTCCTGTAGGCCGGGGTGAATAAACCTGCGATTCCCCCGTCTTATCCATTGTTGAAAGTATATCAAACGTGAAAGGCAACAACATGAAAAAGACAATTTTAGCTTTGGGATTGATCGGGCTGGTCGCCACTCAAACACAATCCGCGAAAGCCGGGTGCGGTCCGGGTATTGCCGCCGCTGTGGTCGGTGGGGTGGTCGCCGGGACAATCATCGCCGATTCGGTTGCCCGCCCTCCGGCCTATTACTACGCGCCGGCACCAGCGCCTGTCTGCCCGGCTCCGGCCGTGGTCTATCAGCAACCGGCGCCAGTCGTCGTGTATCCGCAGGCGGCTTACGTCTATGCTCCTGCGCCGGTGGTTACCTTCAGCTTTGGTCCGCGATATCACGGCTGGTACGGCCGCCGCGGCCGCTGGTGATTTTCCTGGGTGCGGGAGGAACCGCTGTTTGATCCAGGACCCGTCAGGCTCAGGCCTGACGGGGTTTTCTTTTCTCGGAATCTCTTTTCCCAACGCTGCAATTGGATTACCATGCTCACACGAGTATGAATGCTTTGGTCAGGCAGTTGGACACCTTTCTCCGAAAACAACCCCGGCTGGGCAAGGACGTTTACATCGCCCAGAGCGCGGTGGTTATTGGGGATGTCACGATCGGCGATCTTTCCAGCATTTGGTACAACGCGGTCGTTCGCGGTGATATCAACCGGATCGTGATTGGCAAGGGCACCAACATACAGGACAACGCGGTGGTTCATCTCGCGGACGAGTTTCCGTGCATCCTGGGCGACTATGTGACCGTGGGGCATTCGGCCATCGTTCACGCGTGCACCATAGGAAACGAAGTGTTGGTGGGAATGGGCGCGGTGGTGCTGGACGGCGCTGTGATAGGCGACCAGTGCATCATCGGGGCCAAGGCCGTGGTGCCGGGCGGCATGCAGGTGCCCTCTGGTTCGATGGTCCTGGGCACGCCGGCGAAGATTACGCGGGTCCTTAGTCCCGAAGAGCGTGCCGGCATCAAACATTGGGCTGACAAGTATGTTGTGAACAGCGCCTATTGCCTGAAGCTTGGTATCAATGTGGGCGCTCCCATGCGGACTCCTTCGCTGGATTAAAATCCCGCGGCCATTTCAACGGCCGCCCAACAGCCCCGGCATGCCGCCGCCGCGTTTCATCATCATCTTCTGAAACTTCCCCATCTTCTTCATCATCTGCTGCATTTGGTTGAACTTGTTCAGCATCGTGTTCAACTCAGCCACCGTGACGCCGCTGCCCTTCGCGATCCGAATGCGGCGTTTCGCGTTCAGGATTTGCGGTTGCTGCCGCTCCTTGGGGGTCATCGCGCAAATCATTCCCTCCATGCGCTTGAATTCCTTTTCGGACTTGCTCAAGTCCGCGCCTTTGAGCATATCTGACCCGCCGGGCAGGAGGCCGATGATGCTCTCCAGCGGCCCCAGCTTTTTCATCTGCCGCAATTGATCGAGGAAATCTTCAAGGGTGAACAGCCCCTTGCGCATTTTCTCTTCCATCCGGCGCGCGTCCTCCTCGTCCACGGCTTCAGCGGCGCGCTCGACGAGGCTGACAACGTCGCCCATGCCGAGAATCCGCGACGCCATGCGCTCGGGATGGAACGGTTCAAAATCCTCCACCTTCTCGCCGGCGCCCGCGAGCTTGATGGGCTTGCCGGTGACCGCTTTCAAACTCAGAGCCGCGCCACCGCGGGCATCGCCGTCCAACTTCGTCAGAATCGAACCGGTAATGTTGAGCGCCTGGTCGAAGTGGGTGGCCACATTGACTGCTTCCTGTCCGGTGGCGGCGTCCAGGACCAACAGGATTTCCTGCGGGCGGACGAGGTCGCGAAGCCGGACCAACTCCTGCACGAGCGGTTCATCGATCTGCAACCGGCCGGCGGTGTCGAAGATCAGCGTGTTGCGATTGTTCTCACGGGCGAAATCCAGGGCGCCTCGCGCAATTTTCAGGACGTCGGTTTCGCCGCGGCGGACATAGCATGGATTTTCCACCTGCCGCGCGAGGGTCTCCAACTGGTCCATGGCCGCCGGACGATAGACATCCGCCGCCACGAGCAATGGGGTCCGGCCCTGTTTCAAGAGCAAGCGGGCGAGCTTGGCGCTGGAAGTCGTCTTGCCCGAGCCATGCAAGCCGACCATCAGCACGCAGGCGGGATTGCCGCTGAGATTGAGCGCGCTGTTGGAGGAGCCGAGCAGTTCCACCAGTTCATCGTGGATCACCTTGATGATTTGCTGGCCGGGATGAACGCTCTGGATGACCTCCTGGCCGACGGCCTTGGTTTTGACGCGTTCGATGAAGTCCCGCGCGACCTTGAAATTAACGTCAGCCTCGAGCAACGCGAGGCGCACCTCTCGCAGCGAATCAGCCACATTGTTCTCGGAGATTTTTCCGAGGCCGCGGAGATTCTTAAATGCATTCTGGAGCTTGCTGCTCAGCGTATCGAACATAACAGGCGTACGTTAGGCCACCCACCGCGAGTTGACAAGCATCCCGGGGTTTGGCTAAATGTGCGGCTCGCGTTATCTTGCGCACTGGCCGGTAGGATACCCAAGTGGCCAACGGGGGCAGACTGTAAATCTGCTGGCTTACGCCTTCACTGGTTCGAATCCAGTTCCTACCACCACTTCTTTTTCCCGCATGCCTCGGGCCGGGAAAGTACGGATGCTTTTTTGTGGGTCCTCCCTACTCAGAATCCGTATTCATCGGAGATGCGCGCGCGCCGGGATGAGGCATAATTATCCCAGATAGCTTTTCATACGGCTGTCGTCTAGGTTTGGCCCGCACTGAGTGGTGCGGGCTTTTTTTCCGCCCGCCCGTGAGCCGAAAGAGATTGCCTCTGTTCCCGTTCTCGGATTGCATAACGGCCGTTTCATGCAGCCGGAAATCTCCGTCATCGTCCCTATGTTCAACGAGGCCGACAATGTGGCCCCGGTGGTTCAACAGGTGCTCGACGCATTCCGGAACGAACGCCGGCCGATGGAACTTGTGCTGGTGGACGACGCCAGCACCGACGCGACATGGGACCGAATTATTGCGGCGCATAAGGCCGATTCCCGGGTGCGGGGCATCCGCCACAGCCGGAATGCCGGACAAAGCGCCGCCGTGTGGACGGGATTCCGGGGAACCAGTTCGCCCATTATCGCGACGATGGACGGCGATTTGCAGAATGATCCGGCCGATTTTTCCCGCTTGCTGGCGGAACTTGAGCGTTACGATCTGGTGTGCGGGATGCGGACGAAGCGGCGCGACACGCTTGTGCGCCGGATCTCGACGAAAATTGCGCTCGCTGCCCGCAAGACGTTCCTAAAGGCCGAGTTTCGCGATGTGGGCTGCGGATTGCGCGTCTTCCGGCGTCCGGTGCTTGACGGATTGTTTGCCTTTAATGGGTTCCACCGGTTCATGCCCATTCTGGTTCACGGCGGCGGCTGGCGGGTGCTTGAGATTCCCGTGAACCACCGTCCCCGTGTCGCCGGGGTTTCCAAATACGGGGTCTGGAACCGGGTTTGGCGGGGAATTGCGGATCTGGTGGGAATCGCATGGTTTCAGAAGCGGCGGCTGAATCCGGTTTCGGTGACGCGAGTTCCGCAGGAATAGCCGTCGCCGCGGCAGCGTCGCGTGGCCGCCCTTTCCCGTCGGGGGCTTCTGCCCTATGTTCTGTCCTGAAACGCGGTCATGAAAGAATCCTACATTGCAGCCAAAGAACGGTGGGCGCACAAGATGGCCGGCAAGGCCAAAGCGGTTGTTCGCTCGGAGAACCGGCTGCCGCCCGGGCAGCGCCAGGTGCACAATTTCCCTGTGCTCGACCTGGGTGTCCGGCCTGAAATCCCCCTGGAGAAATGGGAATTGAAGATCAATGGCCTGGTGGAAAATCCGGTCACGCTGAACTGGCAACAATTTCTTACACTCCCGCTGTTTACCGATACGAGCGACTTTCACTGCGTTACGACGTGGAGTCAGTTCGACATGGTATTCGAGGGCGTGGCTTTCTTCACGCTTGCTGATCTCGTCCGCCCGAAGCCGGAGGCGAAACACGTGTTTTTCAAAAGCTACGACGGTTACACGACCAATAATCCCCTGGCTGTGTGCCTGGATGACGATGTAATGATTGCCCACAGATGGAACGGACAGCCGCTGACCAGAGATCACGGCGGACCTGCGCGGGTGATCATTCCGAAGCGCTACGCATGGAAGGGAGCGAAATTCATTCGTGAGATCACCTTTCTGGACCATGACGTCCCAGGGTTCTGGGAGACGCGTGGCTATTCGAACACAGCCGATCCCTGGACCGAGGACCGTTTCGGGTGACTTTAGCACGCACAGTTTATTTCGATTACAACGCCACCACCCCTTTGGATCCGCGGGTGCGCGAGGCGATGCTGCCGTTCATGGACGGGATCTTTGGGAATCCCAGCAGCGTTCATCACGTTGGACGACGCGCGAGATCGCTCCTGGACGATGCGCGGGATCGGGCATCAAAGGTTTTAGGCAGCAAACCGAGCGAGATCGTCTTCACCAGCGGCGGCACGGAAAGCAACAATCTGGCGATTTTCGGGGCTGCCAGGCTCCTGAGGCCAAAGGGGCGTCATCTCATCACTTCCGTGATCGAACACCACGCGGTATTGCACAGCTTCGATTATCTCGAGCGCAAGGAGGGGTTTGAAGTCACGCGCTTGCCGGTTTCTTCCGAAGGTTTGGTTTCGCCTGAGTCCCTGGCTGCGGCGATCCGCCCGGACACGATCCTGGTTTCCGTTATGGCAGCCAACAATGAGATTGGCACCATTCAGCCTGTGGGTGAACTTGGCCGGATTTGCCGGGAGCGCGGTGTCATTTTTCACACCGATGCCGTCCAGTGGTTTGGAAAGGAGCCTTTTTCGGCTGTCGATCAGTTCGAGGCCGATCTCGTGTCGATATGTGCGCACAAGTTTCACGGACCGAAAGGCGCCGGCGCGCTTTACATCCGGTCGCCCTTGCTGCCTGACCCGCTGCTCTTCGGCGGAGCTCACGAGAACGAACGCCGCGCGGGAACCGAGAATCTGGCCGGGATCATCGGTCTGGTGGACGCCATGGAAAGGTTTGTCCAGCAGCCGGTCTTTTCGAGGAATTTTCTTGAGCCTTTTTCGAGGCGCTTAATGGAATTCGTGGCTGGGTTGCCGGGTGTGACATTTGTTGGTTCGCGGGAACATTGCCTGTGCAACACTGTTTCCTTTCTCGTTGATGGAGCAGACAGCATCGCGCTATTGGCCGGCCTGGATCTAGAAGGCATCTGCGCTTCGAGCGGTTCAGCCTGCTCAGCGGGGTCGGTCGAACCGTCGCACGTCATTGTCGGACTTGGTGTGCCGGCCAGGCTGGCTAATTCACTGGTGCGGTTCTCGCTCGGGCGGGAATCGACCCTGGAAGAGGTCAAATACGTTGAAGAGGTCATGCCGGTCATCATCAAGAGAGCACAAGCCAGCCAATAGGTTAGGAATCGTGTGTGAAAAAATTGTGAACGCTGTGAACAACCCTGACTTTCGGAAGAATCTCGATCACTCTTTTTGTCTTGTTTCGGGTCTCGTTTGCTGCGTAACTGCCTGTCCTGACCTTGACACTGACGGTTGTTTGCCTTATTCACAGCGCTTAATAATAAGAGAAGTTTAGAATAGAAAGAATACTAGTAAGGGTCCCATGAATCTCACGATCGCCAAAGAGCAAATCATGAACGGGTTGCAGGCCGTCCAAAACGTGGTCAGCACCCGCACCACCCTGCCGATTCTTTCCAACGTATTGCTCCGCGCTGAAAAGGATAAACTCGAATTCACCGCCACTGACCTTGACGTGACGATTTCGTGCGGTGTTGAAGCGAGCGTCAAAAAGCCGGGATCCACCACTGTGCCGGTGAAAAAGCTGTTCGGCATCATTCGAGAGCTGAATAATCCGGAAATTGAGATCGAGGTGGACGACAAGAACATGTGCTGCGTGCGATCCGGCGCCTCCTTTTACAAAATCAACGGGTTGAGCGCCGAGGAGTTTCCTCCCCTGCCAAAATTCAAGGACGACAAGAAAGTTGCAGTTCCGCAGGAGAAGGTCAGGGGGATGATGAAGAAGACGTCGTTTGCAATTTCCACAGACGAGTCGCGTTACGTATTGAACGGGATATTCATCAGTTTGAAGGAACACAAAATGACGATGGTGGCAACGGACGGCCGCCGGCTGGCTCTTGTGGATGAGGACGTGGATGTAAGCGAAAAAAGCCAGGGCGAGTTTATCGTTCCGGCAAAGGCGGTCAACGAGTTGAATCGGCTGCTCCAGGACAAAGGCGAAGTTGAATTGCGGTATTCGGACAACCAGGCGGCATTCACGCTCAAGGATGAGAAGGGATCCTCAATCCTGATCATTACCAAGCTCATCGAGGGCAATTATCCGAATTACCGGCAGGTCATACCGGCGGAGCCCAAGGAACGCGTGGCCTTGGCCCGGGAAGAGTTTCTGCATGCCTTGAGGCGCGCGGAAATCATGACCAGCGAGAAATCCAATTCGGTGAAGCTGAGTTTTTCGAAGAACAACCTGGCGATCACGGCCAATTCGCCGGAAGTCGGAGAGGCGAGAGAAAGCCTGGCGATTAATTACAAGGGCAAGGAAATGGCCATCGCCTTCAATCCGAAGTACATGATTGATCCGCTGAACGCGCTGGCGAACGACGAAGTTTTCCTTGAATTGATTGACGAATTGAGCCCGGGAGTTCTGAAGGTCAACGGACCGTTCCTCTACGTAGTCATGCCGATGCGGCTCAGTTAATCGGCCGCAAGGAAGCGATTTAAACGAAAAAGGCGCAGTCTCAAGACTGCGCCTTTCGTTTTTGAAAAGGGTTAAGGTTATTTGCGCCGGCGAAGGAAGTTCCAGACGAGAATCCCGAAGCCGCCCAAAACGAAGAGGCTCTGGGGTTCCGGGGCAACGTAAACGGTGAAGTTGTCCACGCGATCGGTACCGGCAGGCGCGAGGGTGCCACCGTTGGCAGAAGTGGTGCCTGAGTCTTCAGTAATTCGGAAGTAAACATTCGCCGCGTTGTTCAAGGCTGCAACTGAACTCAAATCATCGCTGAAGCCGAATTCCGGATGCGGCGTACCCGCGCTCCAAGTGTTATTCGGGGCGGCGTTCGCCAGAACAGTATATTGTGAAACGAAGGTGGTGAAGCTGACGCCATCCGTGCTGTATTGCAGATCCCAGAACTTGGGGCCGGTATTGCTGCTGGTCTGGTCGTAGGAAATGCCGATGTTGCTGAATCCAACGGTGCTGACCTGGAACTGGTAATAATCGCCCGTGGCCCACGTATTGGCACTGAAGGAATGGGACGAACCGTTGCCGGCGGGCGAACTGAAGGTGGCGGCTCCGGCGTGCGAGCCCGTAGCCGATCCGCTGCCTACTTCAGGGGAGAACGGCCCGGCGGTGGCTGGCACGGAGGTTTCAAATGTCCACTGCGCGATGGTTTGAGCGTGGGAGGGTGCGACGAAGGCGAAGGCTGCGAGGAGCGCTCCGCTTGCGAGCTTTTTCATAAGGTTCCTTTTTTTACCCGGACGGCCAATTTTTGGCTTGATCCGAAACTTCTGCTTTGATCGGCATGCTAGCCCGTTTTCTCCGCCAGACAAGGTGATTGTGCGCCGTAACGTGATCTTCACAATCCATCCGGGCCTTCTTCCGAATTGTTTCCGGAAAAACCCGGATTGATATCGGGAACGTGCCAGACGATGGACAGGCATTTAATCACCCGCTGTTCCGCCTTCAGACACCAACTGATCAAGCCGCCCCACTTTTCATTTTCTTGAGCGATGGTGAAAAGCAGATACCAACAGCTTGAATACGCGGAGGCGAATAGGGCTCTCAGCAAGCTCAATCGGCGGCGGAGGAGCAGCCTTCATGCCGCGACCGAAATTTGAGGAAAAGCCAACAAATTGAAATATGGGGAAGAGCCAGAACTGTCTGATATTGGCCACGGTGTTGAGCGATCAACAGTATACCGACGCGAGCGGGCTTACATTTGCTCAAGAGTTTTGATGCCCAGATTATCGAGTCCCTGCTTGAGGACCATGGCTGTCAGCGCGCAGAGCACCAGGCGGCTGGCACGTTCAGCGGGTTCGGCTTTGAGCACCGGGCAGTTTTCATAAAAGCGGGTGAAATGGCCGGCCAGTTCGTAAAGATAATTGCAGAGGAAATTGGGACGGCATTCCTCGACCATGGCGCTTAATACGAAGTCGAAATTGAGCAGGGCCTTGGCCAATGACTGTTCTTCCGGAGCGCCGAGAACTACCGACGCGCCATGTGAGGAACCGGACATTTCCATGCCGCCCTTTCGAAAGATGCTGCTGATGCGCGCGTAAGCGTATTGCAGGTAAGGCGCGGTGTTGCCGTTCAGTGCCAGCATCTTGTCCCAACTGAACACGTAATCGCTCTGTCGATTCGGCAGCAGATCCGCGTATTTGATCGCGCCCAGGCCGACCACGCGCGCGATCTCCCGACGCTGCGCTTCGGGAAGTTCGTCATTCTTCTCGGAAACAGCCTTGAAAGCCCGCTCCTCGGCTTCATCCAGCAGATCGGCAAGCCGAACAGTTTCGCCGGAGCGCGTCTTGAAGGGCTTGCCATCTTCGCCCAGGATTGAGCCGAACCAGACATGCTCCAGCCTGACCCTGGCTTCGGGATGCCATCTGCGGAAGATGGCGAAGATTTGTTGGAAGTGAAGCTGCTGACGGCCATCGGTGACGTAGACAATCTCCGACGGATGCCAGGTTTGAAGGCGATAGGCGAGTGTGGCGAGGTCGGTGGTGGCATAATTAGCGGCGCCATCGCTCTTTTGGATCAGGGCGGGATTGGGTTTCCACTCACCATCCTCATGTTTTAAGAAAGGATCCTGCTTGGGCGGCAGCGAACCATCGGAGAACACGGCAATGGCGCCCTCGCTTTCACGGGCTATACCCTTGTCGCGCAGTTCCTGCACCACTCCCGCGAGCAGCGGATTATAAAAGCTCTCGCCCAGCACATAATCGAATTTGATGCCGAGCCGGTCGTATATCGTTTTGAATTGGATTTCCGAGAGGCGGATCATCTCGCGCCAGATGCCCAGGTTTTCTTCGTCGCCGCGCTGCAATTTGACGAGCTCCATACGGGCCTGCTCGAGCACCGCGGGGTCGGCTTCAGAAGCCGCGTTCACCGTCTTGTAAAGGCGCTCCATTTCGGCGATCGGGTCGGCCAACAGTGCCTCCGCATTGAGTTGAGTTTTCCAGCCAACCAGCAATTTGCCGAATTGAGTGCCCCAGTCGCCGATATGATTGTCCGTAATGACACGGTGTCCCAGCAATCGCAGCGTCCGGGCGAGGGAATCTCCCAGAATGGTGGAGCGTATATGGCCGACGTGCATGGGTTTGGCCACATTCGGCGAGCTGAAGTCAACGACAACGGTCTGGGGTGCGGCGGTCTTTTCGAAGAAGAGGTGCTCCCCACGAGCCGCGGCTTCGAGTGTTTTAGCCAGCGCGCTGGTCTTGAGGCGGAAGTTTAGAAAGCCGGCGCCGGCGATCTCCACAGATTCGCACCATTCGTTGACATCCAGTTTGGCGAGGACATCAGTGGCGAGTTGGCGGGGATTCAGCTTGCGCTGCTTGGCGAGTCCAATGAGTGCGTTCGTCTGGTAGTCGCCGAATTTTGGGTCGGGACAGGGGCGCACCAGGACGGTGGCGGCATCGGCATCCGGGAGGAGCGCCTTTACCGCTGCTTGCAAGCGCGATTCAATGGCCTTGTGAGGCAGCATGGGATTCAAACCTTTCGACCCCGACGAAGCAATTCACAGATAAGCGACGGCCGATTCCGGCGCAAGCGGGGCGCGTTATTTGCCGCCGTATTCCTTGATAATCTTGTACATGGCATCCGCGGAGGGAGCCTCTTCGAGCGCCTGCCGGAATTCCTTCTTATGGAGCAGTTTGGCGATATTCGCGAGCGTGTGCAGATGCTTTTGAAACTGGCCCTGGGGCACGAGGAATAGCATGACCAAATTCACAGGCTGATTATCCAGGGCGTCGAAGTTGACCCCTTTTTTCGAACGACCGAAGGCGCCCACCACCTCGTAGATCAAGTCAGTGGAAGCGTGCGGGATTCCGATGCCGAACCCGATGCCGGTGCTCATGGAGGTCTCCCGCTTTTTGACAACGGTGGCAATTGCGTCGCGGTGCTCCTGTTTGATTTTGCCGGTGACGACCAGATTGTTGATCAGTTCGTCAATGGCTTCCCAGCGGTTGGAAGCCTGCAGTTCCGGCAAAATATTATCGGGCCCGAGAATGTCGCCGAGATTCATATCGCAAATCAGCCCGCTTATTTCGCCTGAAGTGGACTGCCAATTCAAGACCAATCGGACAAGTCGCCCGGGCGGCGTGTCTTACGGTTTTACAGGAGCGCCCCGATGCGCTGGAGCACCTGGCCGGTGCATTCGAGCCATAAACCCAGCGATCTCGTCACGCCCATGCCTGAGGCCAGGAAGGGGACTCCCACCAGCAACACGGCAGCATTTCCCAAAAAAATGACCACGGCCGAAAAAACATACCCATGCTGGGTGATATCGGATTGCTCGGTTTTCAGGATGTGCCAGGTCAGCGTCACATGAAACGCATAGGCGGCCCCGAGCAGGAGATGGAACCAGACCACGAAGGGTGTCCAGCCCCAGACCACGTTGCCGATCACGAAAACTGCGACGACCAGTATCGCGTATAGCGGAAAGAAATAGGGCGCCAGCGAGATCAGGAAGTTGGTCTTGGTCACCATCACGTGGCCGCCCTTGGAACTGACTTTCAGCTTCTTCACTGATCCGCCAAAGAGCCACGTCCAGACGGCATGAGTCAGTTCATGGCCAAAGACGTAAATCCACATGGGTTTGGGAAGCAGCAGGTATATGACCACCCAGCAGGCTGCACCGGAGAGGACGGCGACCCAGGTTGTCGTGATGTGACCATTCGCCCGCAGCACCAGCCAGAGCGCTTTCACAGCGCCGAAGCAGAGCGGCAGGAGGATGATCGCGATCAGCAACTTCAACCATTTAAGCACGCCGGATTTTAGATACAGACGGTGCTGGCGGAAAAGCGAAGAAACGAGGGGAAGGACGTGCCGGGTTTTGGCTTCTGCCCGGGGGGACCGTTTGGCATAGTCGCCGGCAAATGGAAAAGCCGGACTCGGAACTCATCGCCGCCGTGTTGCGCGGGGACGTGGCGAGTTTCGAGCCGTTGATCGTGAAGTATTCGCCGCGGGTTTTCGCGACGGCGCGTCGCTACGCCCGGCGCGAAAGCGAGGTGGAGGATATTGTCCAGGAGATATGGCTTAAATCGTTTCAAAAGCTGGCCAGCTTCCGCGGCGACGCTCCCTTCGAGCACTGGTTGATGCGCCTGACGGTTCGCACGTGCTATGACTTCCTGCGAGGGCATCAGCGAAATCGGGAGATGAGTTTCTCCGAGATCAGCGAGCCGGAGGAGGATTGGTTGAACCGGTTTGTGACGCATCCGGAAGAAGCCGTGGAGACAGCCGCGGCCGCCCGGGAGCTGGTCGAACGTGTGCTGGAACAGCTCTCTCCTGCCGCTCGCCTTATCATTACCCTGTTGGAGATCGAGGAACGGTCCGTGAAGGAGATCGCCCAATTGACCGGGTGGTCGGTGCCATTGGTGAAGGTGCGGGCCTTCCGGGCGCGTGCGGAAATGAAGAAGAAACTGGCAAAACTGGCCAAAGATAAGTATTTGTAACCAAGCCCCACCACGGGGCGTCTGTTAGAAATGCAGGTTATGAACCTCTCCGAGTTGCGACAGAAATTGATTGCCGCGGCCAGGGCAAATTCCCCGGCTGACTCGGTACCATACGCGTTTGAGAAGCGTATTCTTGCGCGGCTGACTGGCCGTCCGGAAGCGGATCCTCTGGACTTTTGGGCACGCGGGCTTTCGCGCGCCGCGGTGTTCTGTGTGGCGGCGATGGTCGGGATCGCGGCCTGGTCGTACTTCCTTCCCGCCGGCAATCCGGACACGCTTTCGCAGGATGTGGAAAAGACATTGTTCGCCGCAGTGGACAATGCTCCTGCCGATAATCCCGTCACGGAACAGCAGTGAACTCCTGGAAAGTCATACTGGCCACGCTGGTCATCTATGGCGCTGGTGTGATAACCGGCGGGCTGTTGGTGCATTACACAGCCGTGCGGGCCAATGTGCGTCCCGCGAACCGGCAGCCCGGCATGCAGGCAGTCACCCCCTGGCAGATGCGCAATCGTGATTTGCTCCGGCGGATGGAACGCGAACTCGATTTGACAGCGGAGCAGCGCACCAACATTGACCGCATCATCATCGACAGCCAGGAACGCACGCGCTCGCTGTGGCGGCCCATTGTGCCGCTCATGGGCAAGGAGATGCAGATTGTTCATGACCGGATTCGTTCGGAACTGACCCCCGAACAGCAAAAGCGATTTGATGCGCTGCTGCGCCAGAACCAGAATAGGCCGGTTCGCAAGCCCAACGGGCCAGCGGATGCCCCCGACCGCGGCATCGGCCCCGCGGAACCCGCTGTCGGCGCCACAAATCTCTGAGGCAGCCTCAACCGATTACAATCAGGTGAATCGATTCCGGTAAGTTCGCAGCCACTTCGGCCACCACATTGCCTTTGAGCATGTTTACAACCGTCGCGCGACGGCTGCCGCCCAAAATAACGGTATCCACACCGAAGGTTGCGGCAATGTCCACGATGGTGTTCGCGGGCGAATCGCTGGTGCTGTAAATCGGATGAATCTGGCCGTCGCGTGATTCCTGGAGAATGCGATCGAAAAGCGCGCGAGCCGCCGAGTCCTCGCGCCAATCGCCGCGCCGGTCGATTTGTATGGCTTCCTCCCGCACGTAGAGCACGTAGATTTCGGAGCCCCGCAGGCGACCCTCCTCCAGCGCGAAGTCGAGGGCGGCGTTCCATCCCCGCGCGGCCACCAGCAGGTTTTCACCCAGGAAAGGCGATCTTGGTTTGGATGCGGCAAGTTCGGGCAGGGCCGGTTGAGGGTTGGCGGCAGCGGGCGCAAGTTTGATTTTCCTTTGGGTGATTTCGCGCACGATCAGGCCGACGGACAAAACAATTGCGACGAACAAAAGTGCCCGGAACTTGGTGAGCGCGATGGTTACCCAGATGGCGGAGAGCAGGAAGAATGTGCCGGCCATCACATAACGTTCGTAGCGCGCGAGCCCCAATTGGCGCGAAAAGGTACAGGAACCGATGTTGATGGCGATGGCCCCGACCACGCCAATGGCATACAAAGAAGCCAGGCCACTCACGGAATCGTCGACGTTAAGCACGATCACGGGCAAGACCGTCGCCACAAAGAGCGCAATCCAGGGGACACCGAAGTTGTTGAGATTGGCGAAGGATTCCGGCAGTTCCCCATCACGGGCCATCACATAGAGCAGCGACACCATGCCGCTGATGGCGGTGTTCACCGCGGACAGCAGCAGGACACCAAACACCCAGCCCACGGCAAGGCCGAAGTTCGGTCCCTGGAATGTCTCCCCCATGTAGCGGAGCAGGTCATTTTCATGGTGCACGGCATCGGATGGCAGGCACATGGCCAGGACACTCAGGATGGCCGTGCCGAGGACGACCTCGATCATCACTGCCAAAATGGCGCGCCGGGAGGTTTGGTGCACCGAAGGTTTTTCGTAACTGGCGTCAGGATCGAGTCGAAGCACCCCTGTGCTGCTCGCCGCAGCCTCGACACCGGAGAGGGCGAGGATCATGCCGACGAATGCCACCCAGTTCTTGAGCAATCCGCCACTGGGAGGAACGGGATGAAATTGGTTCAGATGGGGCACGCCGAGCGCAATCAGACCCGCGACGATGAGAACAGTGGGTATCGCCAAAGCGACGGCGAGACCGCCCGAATGCCGCGGGCCGAAGAAGTTGATCACACCTATCGCGAAGATGGCCGTGATAGCCCATTTCTTGGAGTCGTCGTGACCAAGGCCGAGATAATGGAACCCGTCCAGGCAACTGAGCGAGGCGGTCACGATGTAGTCAGCCAGCAGCAGCAGGCCACCAATCATTGCCAGCCGCCGCGAGTGCATTCCCGCCGCTGTGTAAACGCCGCCGCCGCTCGGGAAATGCTTGCAGATCCAGATGTAGTTTAATCCCACCAACCCGGTGACCGAGCACACGGCCAATAAATGCGGCAGCGCCGAGAAGCCGACGGAGAACAAGGCCAGGCCGATCACGTATGCCTTGCTTGTTCCCCAATCTCCATAGATCAGCGCCGCGGCGCGCAGCCAGCCGACGTTTCGGGGTCGTCCTATGGTGCTGATCTCCATGACGGGTGCGGTTTTCCTCCCCTTTTCATTCGAACGGCTACCTACTCCCGTCCGCGCACGGGTGCAAGTAGGGTCATTCCTTGGCCGGCTTCAACCGAGGTTCTCGACCACATCCCGGTATTCACCAGGCGGGAGAGGTATCGGCTGCGTCGCGCGGTTGATAATGGAGACCTTGCCCTTGAATATCTCTCTGGAGTTGAAAAGCACAGGGCCGCGGACGGTTAGTTCCTGACATTCCAGCAATGAGGGAACGCCGCCCGCCAGTTTGGCATCCAACTGGTCCACCAATTTGTAGTGGTCCGGATCCAGATCAATTGTCGGCGGAATGCCGTGCCGTGCCGGCGCCAGCATGAGACGCCAGTCTTCCGTCACTTCATAAGCATCGGAGCGCAGGGCCAGGAGATCCGTCGAGGTTTTCACCGGGGCGAAACGTGTTCGCGGCACCACCATCGCTCCGGCGTCGTTGAAGCATTCGATGGCCGCGCCCATGGCCGTCTCGAGTTGGAAAACTTTCGGCGAGGTTTTGTCGCGAGGATCGACAGTCTTGACGTTTTTGATGATCGGCAAGGGAATGAAACCGCCGTGTTGGTCCAGCAATTCCTTCAGACGGTCCAATCGCACCCACAAATTGTTGGTGTTGAAAAAGCGGTGACGCTGAATGTCCTGAAAAGCGGGCGTGTCCTTCTCGGGACACTGGGCGGATTCGCGCAGCAAGAGCCTGCCATCGCGCGCCGCGAGGTGGCCGCCTTTGCGGTCGGAGGTGGTTCGCTCGCACACCTCCATCAAGAAAGGTTTGCCTGAGGAGGCAAAGTGGCCGAGCAGATCCAGATCGAGGCTTGCTCCGAGGTTGTCCGCGTTGGAAACGAACATGTATTTCACGCCGTCACCGAGCAGGCGATCGAGCCAACCCGATCCCAGGAGTGACGGATACAGGTCACCGTGACCGGGCGGGCACCATTCCAGTTCCGGATTCTTGGGCCAGTTCACGGGTTTCAATGAGGCCGAGTCCACCTTGGGGACGGCGCTTTGCATCAGCTCGAGGGAATCGGGGTTGCCAAGGTCGGGATATTTTTTGAGGAAAGCCTTGGTATCGGCGCTGGTGCTGAAGCTGTTCATCAGCAGGAAGCGCAAGGGGCAGTGGTATCGCTGCCGCAGGTAAAGAATCTGGCGGGCGATGAAATCGAGGAAGGTCAGGTCGTCCTTGATGCGTAGGAGCGACTTGGCCTTCTCCAATCCCATGCTCGTGCCCAGGCCGCCGTTCAACTTCACGACCACGGCTTGAGAAAGCAGTTCGCCATGGATGGCGGTCTTTGGGAGGTCCTCCAGTCGCGGCAGCGACGTAACGGGCTGGATGGTTTCCTCCGGGATGAAGCCGGTCTGGCCGGAGAGGAGGCTGTCGTAGCTGTGTTTGAATGCGCGAATGGCAGCGCCCGAGCAGCCCTGTTTCTTCATTCGCGCTTCGAATTCCTCAAAAAAGCCCTTCATAAAGTCTTGGGGATGCTTTCACATTTTTGCGCGCGTTGTCCAGTAGGCAAGAACCTCCGGCGTGGTGTCGATTCGAGATTGGCCGGAAACGGCCCGGCTGAGGAGGAAACGGTCTTGCGTTTGATGGGTTTGGACGCAGAGTTTGGGCATGGCGAGAGAGAGCAGCGAAGCCCGCCGGGCGCGGACGGCTAAAATCATTGAGCGGCTGAAAAAGACCTATCCCGATGCGCACTGCGAATTGGATTATTCGAGCCCTTTGCAACTATTGATCGCGACCATTCTCTCGGCGCAGACCAGCGACAAGCAAGTGAACCTCGTGACGCCGGCCCTGTTCCGGAAATATCGCACCGCACAGGATTTCGCCGACGCGCCGCTGCCGGAACTCGAAGAAAGCATCAAGCGCATCGGATTATACCGGAGCAAGGCGCGGAACATCAAAGCCGCCAGCCAGAAACTGGTGGAGCTGCACGGTGGCCGCGTGCCGGAATCGATGGCGGAATTGATCGAATTGGATGGCGTGGGACGGAAGACAGCCAACGTGGTGCTCGGCAACGTGTTTAACGTCAATTGCGGGATTGTGGTGGACACGCATGTGGGACGCTTGAGCGCGCGGCTGGGACTCACGCGGGAGAAGGCACCGAAGAAAATTGAGCAGGACTTAATGAAGCTGGTGCCGCGGGAGGAGTGGACTTTGTTCAGCCATTTGTTGATCTGGCACGGCCGGCGGCGCTGTTATGCGCGAAATCCGGACTGCCAGAATTGCGAGATTCGCGAATTGTGTCCGCGTATCGGAGTGACAAATGGAAAGGCGGGTGTGGCCGGGGCGGGGAAGGAGCGCTGATGTTCGGCGAGATACAGCTTTGGTATTTGTTGCGGTCCGGCGCGGATGGATACGCACGCAACATGGCGCTCGACGAGGCTTTGTTGGAGGCCGCGCCGAAGATCGGGCGGCCGGTGTTGAGGTTTTACAGTTGGACAGAGCCGGCGGCTTCCTTTGGGTATTTTCAGAAGATCAGCGAAGTGGAGCAGATGACGGGATTGCGTCCGCTGGTGCGCCGGCCAACGGGCGGCGGCCTGGTGCCGCATGATGCGGATTGGACTTACAGCGTGACGTTCCCGCCGGAAGATGCGTGGTATGCGCTGAAGGCGACGGAGAGTTACCGGCGTGTCCACGAGTGGATAAGCGCAGCATTTAAGCAATTGAAAATACCGACGGAACTCGCGCCCGAACCCCGGAAGACGGGGCCGGGACAATGTTTTGAGGGCTATGAAATGTCGGATGTGCTTTGGCACGGCAGGAAGATAGCGGGCGCGGCACAGCGGCGAACGCGGCAGGGGCTGCTAATTCAAGGCTCGGTTCAGCCGCCGCCAGTGCGGCTTTCGCGCGCGGCGTGGGAAGAAGCGATGTGCGAAGTCGCCAGGACGGATTATCATGTCGGCTGGGAGAGATTCGCGATGGATGGCGCCTTGGCGATGCGAGTTGAGGATTTGATCGCGAGAAAGTACGGCGAAGCGGAATACAACCGAAAGCGATGAAGACCAGGGACGCAGCCAAACAGAAGGTCGCCACACCGGCGGACCTGATCCAGGCGCTGGCAAAGAACGCCGGCGCGAGGGAGCGATTTGACCAATTACCCCGTTCGCACCAGCAGGAGTATTTGGAATGGATCGGGTCGGCGAAGCAGGACGAAACGCGCGCACGGCGGATCGCCAAGGCGATCGAGATGATCGCCAAAGGCGGCAAGCGGAAATAGCGCGAATCGTGCGGATCAGGGGTCCAGCAGGCCCTTCCGGACATCTTTTGGCCAGTCGGCACTCAGGATTCTTTTTTCACCGGCGCGCCAGAGGACGGCTTGAGCCGGTTCTGTGGCAAGGTTGGTTCCGGAAAAGGCGATGAAGCACAATTCCTCGTTCGATCTCCAGGTTGGAAGCGAGTCACCTCCCTGGACATCGACAGGGGACTGGAGGTTATCCACGGAGCCGGTAGCGAGAGTGAAGATGGACACCCGGTGCTTGTCACCGAGAAAGGAAATGCGCCGACCGTCCGGGCTGATCTCAAACAAATTGGCGTTCTCAGGAACATCGGAAAGCCTGCCGAGCGGTATGATCCGGGTGATGGTCGCCTGCCGGTCGGGATCGAGGGCAAATAACTGACCGCGTTGAGGAACATCATCCTTGGTCACGGGCAGGTGCAGGTCCATGGCGGAAAAGAGAATTCTGCCGTCGGGTAACGAGCGCACTCTGCCATATTCATCGAAAACGAGGCCAGCGAGGTCCTCCGCTTTCTCCTGAATGTTCATTTTGCCGCCGGGATCCAGCACCGTCCGCCGGGAGAGCGACGCCAGGACGATCTCTTCACCATTGGCGGGCGAGTGCGCAGCCTTGATATAAATGAGAGAACGACCGTCCGCGGACCAGTCGGGGTAGGCCGCGGTCCCATCCGCGATCAGTTTGGGAGATTGCGAATTATCGGCCGGGACCATTAGCAGCTGGTATTCATGCTCGCGGGCGGTGGACGTGGTGCAGGCGATGGCGGCGCCACCGGGGGAGACGCGGAGGTCCTGGAGATCGTCCAAGCCGGTGGTCAGAGCGGCCCCGAGGGAGAGGGAATTTTTGGAAACTGTCGCAATGCGCAGGGTGTTTATGTTGACCTCGATTGCCTCCAGAAAGGACCAGTTTGTGCCGACAAGAGGTTTCGTAGCTTCAAGGCTCCGAAGATAGACACCGAGCAGGTTTTTTTCGCGGGAATCCAGGTTCTCGTCGGAGGCGAGAGTGACATTGAATTCGGCGCCGGCCCGGAGTTTGTTCAGCACATGTTCGCCGGCCAGTTTGATGCGTTCACGTTCATGAGTGTCCAGGAGCTTCTCCAGTTCGGGCCAGGATTTGCATCCCACTCGAATCGCCAGGGCGAGCCGCCGAGAGTCCGGGAACCATTCGGCCAGCACCACATTCGTTACAAGCAGGCTTGAAAGCCGGCCGTTGGTATCGCACAGGTAGAGGCCCTGGTCGCTGAGGATGGCGGCGTGCGATCCATTGGGCGACCAGACGATGCGCTTGGTGATGCAGCCTGCGAGCACGAGGGCCAGAGCGACGGCTGCCCCTGTGGCGCAGAAGCGCAAGAAGCGAGTCAATTTTTGTTTCATGATGCGGGTAAAATCAGGGGTTTTTGGACCGGGGATTGCCAGATCAACTGTCTTGATGCGCCCATCCTGGACGGGACTGGTGAATGGTGAACAAGGGAAGCGGACCAAAAGCCGGGTTCTTCAGACGAGATCGAGGCGGCGGCGGTTTGGATTGGCACAGGGCGACTGTCGCCGGCTCTCCGCGAAGGGCTGACGAGCAATGGACCAATTACGCAACCTGCGAGAAAGCAGGCCGCCAGTTTCCATGCGGCATTCAAGGCGGGGCGTAATTCGAAGACCTTGCGGACCGGCTGTTGTGGCACGGGCAGGCATTTGAGGGGAGGCAGTTCGGCGGAAGGCGATGATGCCAGAGCCGCGCGGGCGGCGTGCATGGTTAACTCTGTATCAGCCGCGAGTTCTTGATACTCGGGCGATTTCTCCAAGAATGCGGCCAACAGTGCGGCGGTGTCGGGCGGGAGTTCCCCCAGCGCGCGATCGATCAGCAAGCGGTCAACTGTTTCAGCATCCATAATCATTCCAGGCGTTCCGGATTCCGAGTCAGGGTTTGGCGAAGATTTTTGACGGCGTGGTGCAATCGGGAGCGGACGGTGCCGACGGGGATCTGGAGAACCGCGGCGATCTCCTCGTACGACAACTCCGATTGCAGGCGCAGTTCCAAGACTTCGCGCGAGGAGGAATTGAGTTTGGCGATGGCCTCATGCATGAGGTCGATGCGGGGATCCGGCGCAGCGGCGGGCGCGGATTCCAGCGTGTTTTGCATGCTGTCAGACGATTGCCCATGGCGGTAGGCGTCCACACAAAGATTGCGGGCGATCCCGAAGAGATATGCCCTGGGCGATGCCGCCGACCAGAGGCGGTCGGGACGGGACAAGGCGGCGGCGAAGGTTTCCTGGAGGAGGTCCTCGGCGAGGTGGGAATCGCGATGCTGACGCTGAAGATAGGCCAGGAGGTTGGGGCCTGCTTCCCGATAGAGCTGCTCGAGACGTTGCGAATCATCACCGATGTCATTTGTGGCGCCCAAGGTTTCCATTATTGACCTCGGTTGGGGCGTGCAGAAAGTTCAAACAAAGTGAAATTTTTGCGGGAGGGCGCGGGTCGATCAGGCGGCGAGGCCGGGTTCCGTTGAACGAATCGAGAGCTTTTGTGCTCCAATCGGCATGAAGAAACGGATATCCTGGAAATACAAATGGGCCAAATTTCTGCGGGAGGACGCCAAACCATTGCTGGTCACCGTCCTGGTGCTGTGCGCATTTCGTTCGGCCATAGCGGATTGGAACGATGTGCCCACCGGTTCGATGAAGCCGACGATCATCGAGGGCGACCGCGTGTTCGTGAACAAGCTGGCATATGACCTCAAGGTCCCGTTCACGACCTGGCACCTGGCGCAATGGGACAATCCGCGGCGGGGAGAAGTGGTGGTTTTCTTTTCCCCTCATGATGGGCAGAGGCTGGTGAAGAGAGTGGTGGGAGTGCCGGGGGACCGGATTGAGCTGGCCAACGACCATCTGCTGGTGAACGGCCAGGCGGCGAGCTACGGGCCGCTATCGGCGACCACGATCAGCGAGATTCCCGCGGGCGAACAGTCCGCTCATGAATTTGCCAGCGAGCAGGTCGAGGGAGAGAAACCGCATCCAGTGATGGCGACGCCGTCGTTGCCGGCGCCGCGCACGTTCGGCCCGATTATTGTGCCCGAAGGCCAGTATTTCATGATGGGGGACAATCGCGACAACAGTTTTGATTCCCGCTTTTACGGCTGCGTGGAACGAAAGCGGATTCTAGGCCGCGCGTCGGCGGTGGTGATCTCCCTGGATCACTCGGATTATTTTCTGCCGCGCTGGCACCGGTTTTTTACGAGTCTGCCGTGATGGGACGCGGCATAAAAGCCGCGCTCCGAAAAAAGGAAAAGGGCAGGCTTGACGCCTGCCCTTCGTACAAACTGTGAGGGACTCTCAAGCCGCCTCAGCGACTTCGAGGAAGCCTTTGAGATGGCGCACGCGCGTCGGGTGACGCAGCTTGCGAAGCGCCTTGGCTTCAATCTGACGGATGCGTTCGCGGGTGACCTTGTATTGTTTGCCCACTTCCTCGAGGGTGCGGGCGTAGCCGTCCACCAACCCGAAGCGCAGTTCAACGATCCGGCGTTCGCGTTCGGTCAAGGTTGCCAGCACGTCGCTGAGCTTGTCCTTGAGGAGGCTGTAGCTGGTCATCTCGGACGGGTTCTCAGCGGTCTTGTCCTCGATAAAATCGCCGAAGCACGCGTCGTCGCTATCGCCGACGGTGGCCTGCATGGAGATGGGCTGCTGGGCCATTTTGAGGATGGCCTTGACGCGCTCGACGGAGAGCTGCATTTCGTCGGCAATTTCCTCCGGAGTGGCTTCGCGGCCGAACTCCTGAAGGAGCTGCTTCTGAGCGCGCATCAGCTTGCCGATGATTTCGATCATGTGCACCGGGATGCGGATGGTGCGTGCCTGATCGGCGATGGCGCGGGTGATGGCCTGGCGAATCCACCAGGTGGCGTAGGTTGAGAACTTGTAGCCGCGGCGGTATTCGAATTTTTCGACGCCCTTCATCAGGCCCATGTTGCCTTCCTGGATGATGTCGAGGAACGCGAGGCCGCGGTTGGTGTATTTCTTGCCGATGGAAATCACGAGGCGGAGGTTGGCTTCGGCCATCTCCGTCTTGGCCTGATGGGCCCTGGCGGCGTACTGGTTCAACAGCTCGTAGGCCTTGAGGTAATCCTCGCAGGGCATGCGTGCGAATTCTTCAAGCGCGCGGATCTTCTGACGCTCCGAGCGGATGATCGCCTGCTGATGATCCGACTTGCGCTGCTTCTCCATGTCATGGATGACGCGGATGCTGGCCTGGATCTTGTCGTGGATGTTCTGGGTGACGAGGATCATTTCCTCGATCACCTTCTGCTTGTAGTAAAACTTCGGGAACGAGTCCTGAAGCTTTTTGTCGAGCTTCTTGAATTCCTGGAACGCCTTTTCACGAAGGGCAACCTTCGAGGTTTCCTGCCAGCGCGCATATTTTTCGTCCACCTTCTGGTCGAGCTCGCGCACCTTTTTGACGAGCAGGCGCAGGGCTTTGAGGTGGCGTTCGCGGCTTTCGACTTTTTTGTCAACGATGACGCGGTCGAAACGTTCCTTGGGAGGTTCGGAAATCAGTTTTTCGGCCAGGGCAATGTGCTCCTTGGCGGCGAAGCCGAAGCTGTAGATGATGCGCTTCTGCTCGTTTTCGGCTTCCTCGATGCGCTTGCAGATGGCGACTTCCTGTTCGCGCGTGAGCAGCGGAACCTTGCCCATCTGGCGGAGGTACATGCGGACCGGGTCATCGAGAATGTCGAGGCGTCCCTTCTCTTCCTCCTCCTCGGCTTCCGGCTGCTTGACGCGGTCGACTTCCGCGGGATCCACGATCTCGATTTCGAGATTGTTGAGCTTGGTATAAATCTGGTCGAGGTCCTCCGGAGTGACGATGCTGTCGGGGAGCGCGTCGTTGATATCGTCGTAGGTGAGGTGGCCTTGTTCCTTGGCGAGGATGACCAGTTCGCGAACCTTTTCTGTCAGGTCAACACCCGACTTGGTTTTGATCGTGCCTGCGTCGAGCTTGGGGTCCATCTGGGCGGAATCGGCGGCTGCGTTTGCCGGAGCCGCGCTGCCATTAGCGTGGCCATTGCCATTCGCGTGCCCATTGTGATGATGGTAGCTGCCGTTGGCCTTGGCCTTGTTATCAGGCGCAAGCGCTGAAACGCGATTAAAGCTTTTGCGGCCGGCTTTAGGATGGGAGACGACAGTTTTATTGGTCGCCCGACGTGCTTTGGATTTAACCATATTTAAGTTGTCTGTTCAGAGACAGTACAGTCCCCCATTCTCTCAGGTGAAACCGGTTCCGTCAAACATTCCCGCGAAAAGCACCCCATACGGTCTGGCTTCCAAACCTACCGCCGCAAGTGCCTCTGGCAAAAGGATTAAGCGCGAGAAACCCCGAAATTACGGACTCATTCCCGCGCCGTCGTTCGAAGCAATTGACAGAGAAACTGTGCCGGTACTCAAAAAAACTGCCGGAAACAGGCTTTGAAATGACATTTTGGCAGGAAGGAGATTGAGCGCTTACGATGCCTCCGTGGCCTGGGCGGAGGTGTGGTGGAGAGGGCTAAAGCAGGACATTTCGACAGCACCCCGGCTTTTAAGAAAGGGCGAATCGCCCCTATGAACCGCTTCCCTCTCCGGCCCTCTCCGCCGCTTCGCGGCGGAGAGGGAGAAAGAGGGGCTGGGTGAACGAGATGGTGTGGAAATGGTGGACATGGCCCTCACCGAGGCGCTTCCTGAACGAGGGGGAACAGAGGACGACACAGTCGCTGACGCGCGCCCGCGCTGGCGGGCCGGAGTTGCAATTTTGCAATGAGCCTGCCATACTTGCGGTAGAAAGCAGGCAAACAATTTCCGATCGGGAGCAACGTATGAGCACTTCAATCAAGGTCCGCACCACTCCGCTTCTGCTTTTGCTGGTCGCATTGGTTATCGCCTGCGAACGGGTGGCCCGCGCTGATGTTCTGGAGCTGGTCAACGGCGACAAATATTCGGGAACCATTTCCGGGGTGACTCAGACGAATGTGCAATTCCGGAGTGATGTTCAGGGCGTGATCAACATACCCCGAAGCAAGGTGGCCCGGATAACGATGGGGTCGGCAACCGCTCCCAGAACGGCAGTGGCCGGAGGCGCGGCGGCGGCAACAGCACCGGCCGGCGCCCCGGCGACGACTCCCAATTTGAGCGGTGATACGGCGTTGGTGCAACAATTGCGGCAGCAAGGCGTGGACACGAACCTGATGAACAATTTGCAGCAGCAGGTATTTGGGGAGTCGAGTCCTGAGGCCACCCAGATGTTCAATGACATGGTGAACGGACTTAAATCGGGATCATTGAATGTGAACGACATCAGGGCGGAGGCACGGAAGAGCATTCAGCAAATCGAAGCCGCCAAGAAGGACCTGGGCGGAGACGCGGAGACCTCGGAATTGCTGGATGGGTATGCGGCGATTTTGCAGAAATTCCTGGATGAAGGGGGTTCGGCACCGTCGACAGTCACACCGCCGGCTGCATCGTCGGGGAGGCCTGGCGGTCCCGTGGCGCAGCCCACCCGATAGATTCGGCTCGAGAAGGAGCGGCGCGCAAGGCCCGCCAAAGCCCGCCAAATAGGGTTACGCCCCATTTCAGGGCGGCTTTTTCCCAGTGAGATTTTCTCATGGGAAAGACCGGGTTGGTGCGAGACACGTTAAAGGCGATAGTCGATTTCAAACCGGCAAGGCGTTGGGGCGCCGGGGAGAGGCGGGTAAAGAGGCAATCCAAGGCGCAGCGCAATCGGATGATCTCGGTGATCATTCCGGCGCATAATGAGGAAGAGTACATAGGCGCGACCCTGGACGCCGTGAACCGGCAGGACTACCGGAATTTCGAAATCATCGTGGTGGCAAACGGATGTTCGGACCGGACTTCCTCGGTGGCAATGAATAAATGCCATCGGTTGGTGGTTTTATCGAGCCGTTGCCTGGGAACCGCCAGAAACCTGGGAGCCAAATTGGCGCGCGGCGAATTGCTGGTATTTCTGGACGCAGACACGACTTTGGATAACAAGGCGCTGGGGACGATCGCGCGGGAGTTTTCGAACAAGGATGCGGCTGCAACGGTGAAGGGGTGTCCGGACGGAGATCGGTTGTCGTTTCGGATGATCTATTGGCTGAAGAATTTCGTGCATCGCGCGCATCTCCATTCGGGAAGTTCCGGCGTCATTGTTTGCTGGAAAAAACATTTTGTTGCCATACGCGGGTTCGACGAAGGCTTGCAGGTTCGCGAGAACAGCGAACTGATGAAGCGTTTGAAGCGGTTCGGCAGGTATCATTATTTGGGCCGGGCAAGTGCGGTGACTTCCATGCGGCGATACCAGGGCGGCGGCACCATGCGCACTTTGTGGTCCTGGATCAAGCTCTGGGCGGAATCGTTATTCAGAGATTTGCACGGGAAGGAATACGATCCGATCCGGTGAGATGGCTTTGTCCCTGTCTTTTGGCGCTGTGCTGCGCCCCCTCTGGTGACCCTTCACATGACGAAATTTTCACTGGCCGGGTGGCTGCCCGGAAGGTAGTGTTCGGCAGACTTCGGGTAATCTGGCTGGATATGGCATTTGAACGCCTGGCGAAGGCTCGGGTCCAAATGGCATAGACACAGGGCCGAATCACTGACCAAAAGCATGCAGCTATTAGCCAAGCTCAATGCGACCACGTTGTTTTTACAGGAGTGGTTGAGTTCCCCACGCCAGATTGGCGCGATTTTGCCGAGCTCACGGCAATTGGCCATGGCGATGGCGCAATGGCTCCCGCCGGAGAAGGATTGTTACGCGCTGGAGCTGGGGCCGGGGACGGGCGTGGTGACGGAGGCGCTTTTTGAAAGGGGATTGCCGCAGGAACGGTTGGTGGCGGTGGAGAGATCAGCGAAGATGGCTGAGTTGTTGCGGAACCGGTTTCCGCGGGCGCGCATCATCGCCGGGGATGCTTTTGAGCTGGAAGATTTGATTCGCCAACATCCGGAAGTTGCCGGGAAGATCGGGGTGGTGTTTTCCAGTCTGCCGTTGCTGAATTTCGAGCCGGAGATGGCCGACCGCCTGGCGCGGAGCATCAAGGCGTTGTTGCCCGACAATGGCAAGCTGATCCAGTGGAGCTACCACATTGGCAATCGGCAACCCAAAGCGGCGGAGCATTTCCAATATGTGGCGTCGCACTTGATCTGGCTGAACATCCCGCCTGCGCGGATCAGTGTATACAAGAAGTAGGCGACTGCGGGTGGTCCGTACTTTTTGGGGAGACCCAGCTTCGAAACATTAGCAGCCAGTTACTGGAGCAGCAGTTTCCATTTCTGGTTGTCGCCGCCGGTGGACGACCATTGATCCATTTGCGTGCTGGTGGAGGTGCTGGAACCCGGATCTTCGAGGACGAGGCCGCTGTGCAGATTATAGAAGGTGTAGCTGCCGTCGCTGTTTTGGACCGGCTTCCATTGATCGTCGCCGGACGAGCCGAACGACCATTGGATGATTCCGGCGCCGTTGGCGGTGGAGGCGCCCTGAACGACGGCGTCCAAACCGCTCTTGGAGCTCCTGATTTGATAATAGCCATTGCTGGTGGCAATGAAGGTCCAATCCAAATTCGAACTGGTGGTGGTGGAAGACCATTGAGTGATGGCCGAGCCGTTGGTCAACGAGCCCTGATTGTTCAAGACCAGCCCGCTGGCTACGTTCTGGATCTTGTAAATGCCCGCGAAGCCGCCGCCCGAGCTGACCACCAAACTGACCGTGGTGGAGTGCGATACGCTGCCGCTGGTCCCGGTGATGGTCAATGTATAAGTGCCGCCGGAAGTCGAACTGCCGGTGGAAATGGAAAGTGTCGCACTGGTCGTGGCGGAACTGATCGTCGCCAGATTCACTGAGGGATTGTTGAAACTTCCGCTCGCGCCGGAAGGCAAACCGCTGACGGTCAAATTGACCGTACCGGCAAATCCGCCGAGCGGAGCCAGAGACACCGTGTAACTCGTGCCCGATCCGGCATTGACGCTTTGCGAGGCGGGGGTAGCCGCGACGGAAAATTCCTGATACCGCCGGTTCTTCATCCAAAGGATGGTGGCATCCATGCTGGGACTGTTCGCATATCTGCCGGAAGCCACATCGGCAGGGGCTACCACATCATAGACACTGGAGTTCCAATCGGCACTCTTGAGCATGCCCTCCTCCAGATAGTTTTGCGCCGTGCCGGTGCCATCCACATTTCCGGAAAATGAGTTGACGCCCAGGTTCATGACATCCACCACAGTATTGCCGATCGGATTGACGAGCGACCGTGTGAAGGCGGCGGGATTTCCTGTCGCGACCCAAGCCGCGAACAGGCCATGGAGATCGTATTGGGCATGGCCTGAATTTTCAATATGGGTCGTGTCCCAGGGATAATAATACCATTTGTAAACAGTTTGGCCCTTTGCGGTATAGGAGTGCATGACCATGCCGTTGAGGCATTCATTGCCGGCGGCGTTGACGATCGCATTGTAGGTGGCCACGCGGCTGGGAGCGTCGCCCAGAATGATGTGACACGCGGCTTCGCGCGCAAAACCCCGGAAGAACATGGACTGGCGGTTGATTGGCGTGGACAGACCCGTCCAGGCGGAATTGGTGGGATCCCGAATCAAATCGGTGCCCGATTGAATGAAATATTTCAAAACGTACTGGTCATTCTGTTCGTCGCATCGTTGGACATAGGTTTTGGCCCGGTCCAAATATGTGGTTCCGTAGCCGAAGGGGTCGCCGTCAGGCACGGTGGTGTTCCAAAGCGAAGGCGTCTGCAAGATCAGCAGCGCGCAATACGACAGGTGGCCGCCGGCGTCCCCGGTTTCGCATCCCGTGCTGGGATGGGACGTGGCCAGATCCGAGGCGACCCAGATGTGATCAATGATTCCGTCCCAGCATACCCGCTGGCCGCCGTTGGCCGCGGACATAAGATCGTTGCGCTCGGATACGAGAGCGTCCGCCCAGCCGATCATCGAATTCAAAATCGCGGTGTCGCCCGAGGCTTCGTACATCATGCCGAAGGCTTCCAGGCCATTGCCGCCGGAGCCGTCGGCCCACGCATTGTGCCCGGTACCATTGAGAGTGCCCCACGGCGTCGTCGGCGGCGTCTGGCCGGCCATATACGTTTTGAACGAATTGATCTCGTTTTGCGTGACCGGGCCGCTGACGCTGTCGATCGTCATCGAGGCGTGAGTCATTACCGGTGCGCAAACACAACCGGCGATGGCGAAAGAGGATAACAACAACTTCGTAAGTTTATTCATAGGGGATCTCAATTTAGATTTTGCCCGACTGACGTTCCGGATTGGAACAGATGGTGACTCATCACCGATCGATTGATTGCAACTGGACCCATATCACGGGTGCTTTCAAGGCTGAGGGATACAAACTATCAGAAATGGTTTTGGACTGTATACGCCATGTACATGGGGGGTGCTGCGCCCGGCAATCCGGACTACGGCTGGGCCATGCTATCCTGATGCGTCAAACTCACCGTCATTCGTTCAAGCTGTGCTTCGTTGATCTCGAGCTTCCGGCCTTTCCGCAACGCGCGAGCTTCTTCGGCCCGGACTTCTTCGCGCAGAATATCGAAATAATCATTCTCAATGCCTTCGTGCCCGGTATCGAACGAAACAACCTGTTCTTTGCCTTGTTCATCCCGATAGGTGTACCGGTCTTTCAGGTGAGCTTCGTACCATTCGCGGACCGCCCGCTGTCCTTCGGGCGTTTTCAATCGTGCCACCGCCTCCGCGGTTACATGATCCTGGGCCTGAAATCGCGTCAATACGTTCCGATTGAGCTGGAGGCCTTCCCGAAACTCCGTGCTTTTTTCCAAACCTTGCGCTTTCGCCTCGGCAACCAACGCCGCATCTCCCCAGATCATCTTCAAGATTTCCACGACACCATCGGGTTTTTCGAGGTCGGGTTGCCGGTCGGCTGATAGCCTGGTGTAAACCTGCAGGAATTCGCCGATCGTAACCGTTCCGAGTTCCGACTTCGCCAATGAAAGCTTGATTACTTCCGGCGAAACTCCCGCCAGCTCCGGCGCGGCTGATGAGTGAACGCTGTTGGATTGGGCTAAAGACTCCGGCGGCTCGCTTTTCAGGCGTTTGGCGGCTTTTTTCAATTCCGTGTAACTCTCGGTGGAAACGACAGTCCTGATTTTATCGAAGCAACGGTCGCGCAGTTCCCTCGCCAGGCGTTCCCAGTCCCCGGGTTTCGCGGCTTTCTCGTTGACCTCCTTCTTCGTCAACGCGTCCATGAGCAGGATATTTCGGGTGCCGTTCATCATGGACACGACTTGTTCTCTACGATCCCATTGCTGCCGGTAGGCGTTCCACAGGAAGAAGTGTTCATCAATGAGGCGCTGCAGAAGGGCCTCTTTTTCCGGCAAGGTCGCCGCGCGCGGAGCGTCGGCTATCGGGCCTTCGGCCGCAACGAATCCAAGATATTCGCTGGCCGGTATTTCGATTCCACATTCCGGAACCGAGGCCAAAACCGGATTGGTGGCTGAAACCGGGCTCATGTCGCAGATGCGACGGACCTCTTCGATTCGCGCCATGGCGAAGGCGATACGGGGAGCCGCCAGACAAGCGCCGGTGACAAACAACAGGGCCAAAAGGAAGCGCATGGAAATACTGAAGGGAAGAATTAAAGCAGTCCCGGCGCCTGGCACCGGGACTGCAATGTGAACTGCCCGTGTGTCAGAGTACTCCTACCAGTTCAGAGGATCCGCTTCGGCCAGGGATGAAGCGACCCGGAATTGGTCGTGATAAATGGTGCGGGTGAGTTGATTAAAAAGGTCGCCCGCATCCGAATCAGTCGGCTTGTGATTGCGCCAGGCGGTGCAATAGATCCCGTTCGACCAGCGGACGGTCGGGCTGCCATTGGCGGTGACATTGATGCCGGTTTTGCTGACCTTCCTGGTGCCGTTCAGCCACACTTCGCATGCGCCCGAGCTGCCGAATTTGTAATGGATGACGACCCGGGTCCAGACGCCTTTGCTGATGCTGCCGACGGTGCCGACGGTGCTGCACTTGACATCGGTGCCCTGGATGTAGGTGAGGGACCAGGGACCGGACGGGTTTTCCGACGAAACCTGTTCAAAGGTGTCATTACCGTTGGTGTGAAAAAGCCAACTGGAGGGCAGCATGATCGCCTGGCCGAAGTATTTATCGCCTGAAGCGGAGAACCCAAATTTCACCACTTCCGCATGATAGCCGCCTTTGTAACCCGTCCGGGCGCTATAGGCGGGATCATACGTCTGGGTTGCCTTCAACGCCGTGGGACCCTTGTAAGTCGGGCTGGTGACCTGGGTCACGGTGCCTTTGTCGTCACCCGGTACAGGATTGGTATTGGGACTATTCCATCCGGACACGGTTCCGGTGTTTTGGAAATAGACCGTGGCCTGGCTGCTCGCGGCTGCCAGCAAGGTTGCAAGGAGAAGAACAGTGGATTGTATTGATTTCATGGATGTCATAGTTAGTTATCTGTGAACGACCGTATTCCCGGTTGTTTTCCACGATGGAAACGCTGATGGGTATATCGACCGCCACTTAATCAGATTGAATCGCCGCCCGTCCATGCCATGAATATGGGGGCCCGCAGCGTGAGAATGAATGGATCGACGGTGCGCGGATGTGATTTTACGAACGGGCAAGGGTGAGCGTGGCCGCTACGGTCGCAGACGCCCGCTCCCGAAGCCGGATGCCATCGTCATCGCTGAAGAAACTTCCGGGCGGCTTCAGTGCGGGATTGGACGTGCAGTTTTTCGTAAATATTTTTTACGTGGCCCTGCACGGTATGCAGCGAAATGCCGAGAGAGTCGGCAATTTCCTTGTATAGACTTCCCCTGGCCAGCAATGCCAGGACCTCATGTTCCCGTTTCGTCAGGGTTGTTATTTCGCCGGCGGGCTTGCCGGGAGGGCAAAAATGCTCGACGACTTTTCGGGCAATTTCCATGGACATGGGCGCGCCGCCCGCATGGACTTGCTCGACCGCCTGGATCAGTTCGGCCGGCAGCAATTTCTTGAGGAGATAGCCTTTGGCGCCGGCCCTCAGGGAATCGAAAATCAGGTCGGTTTCATCGTAGGTGGTCAGCATCAAAATTTGCGTTCCAGGCACCAACTGGCGCAGGCGCGCGACGCAATCAATGCCGCTCATTCCGGGGAGATTGATATCGACCAAAACGACATCCGGTTTCTCCTTCGGAATCCCGAGCAGCGCGGCTTCGCCAGTGCCATAACTGCCGAGATACTGGAGCTTCGGTTCTTTTCGCACCAAGGCAACGAGAGCGTCCCGCGTGCCGGAGCTGTCTTCGACAATGGAAACGCTAATGGGCATTCAGTAATCTGTTTCCTGGAAAGAATTCATCAGCCGATGTGCGTAACTTTCGTCATCACTCGCGGTGGAATTCTGACTGTTCCATTTTGCCATTCAAGCACGGATACTGCATCACAATGCGTGTGCCGGCCCCGGGGCGGGATTCAACATCCAGACGGCCGCCAATGCTTCCCATTCGTTCGCGCATGTTGCGCAACCCGTCGGCTCCCTCTTCGTCAGTGGCACAATCGAGGCCCCGACCATTGTCCTCCACAGTGATCTTCAACGCCGCATCTGTCAAAGTGATCGCCAGTTTGATTTCCGTGGCATGGGCATGGCGGACCGAGTTATTCAAGGCTTCCTTGGCAACGAGAAAAAGATTGTGGCGCGCGTCGGCGGAAAGCGGGTGCGAGGGCAGATATTCCGGCAGGTCCACCGAGCAACGGACGCCGGCGGTGCGAAGGAAGCCCAGGGCAAACTTTCCCAGATAGTTGACCATGTGAGAAAGCGTGTCATTGCGTGGATTCACCGCCCAGACAATCTCATCCAGTGAGTCGGTCACCTGTCGCACCGTCGACGACAACTGCCGGAGGTGCTCGGTGATCTGCTCGGGCGCGGAATCTCCGCGCAACGAGAGACCGGTCAGCAGCGTCATTTGCGTCAGACTGGCGCCCAGATCATCGTGAATATCGCGGGCAATCCGCGCCCGCTCGCGGTCCAGGGCGGCCTGGCGTTCCAATGCCTGGACCCGGAGGCGCAAGCGCCGCACGGAAACATACCTGACGGCGATCCCGACGCCGAAGGCAAAAAGGGCCGCCACCGCCAACCGAAACCACCAGGTTTGCCACCAAAACGGAATGATCACGATCGCCAGCCGGGGGCCCGACTCATTCCAAATCCCGTCGCCGTTGCACGCATTGACTTCAAACTGGTAGCGGCCAGCCGGCAATCGTGAGTAAGCCACCACGCGTTGATCTCCCCCCGGCTCGGTCCAGGCGGTTTCAAATCCCTCCAGCCGGTAACGAAAGCGAACGTTCTCCGGAGCGCGATAACTCAAGGCGGCAAATTGAAACTCCAGACGCCGATAGCCGGGCGGTATTTTGAGAACGGATGGCTGCTGCAGATCCGCGGCTTTGTGGCCCGGAATGACGCCGCTGTAAATCGCCACGGTACGATCATCCACCAGCACGCGCTTCAGCAGTACGGGAGGAGGTTCCGGATCCTCCCGCAATTCGCCTGGGTTGATCGCGGCCAGACCGTTGCGCATCGCCATCCATAAGCGGCCATCCCGGCTGCGCACTGAGTGTGGCCAATCGCCGGCGTCCGCCTGCAGGCTCGGCGCGCCGTCTTCGCGCCCATAATGGACCGAATGAACCCGGCTTCCGCGATGTTCAGCCAGCGCGTCGAAATCCTGCTCGCGCACTTTGAAAATCCCGTGGTCCGCCGCGAACCACAGCCAACCGTGATCGTCGGAGAGAATTTCCGATACGCTGTTGTCGTAGAGGCCTTCATCGGTTCGCACACGAAGGAACTGTCCGTTCTTCAGCCGGCCGACACCGGATGCCGCGTAACCAAACCATAAGCTGCCGTCAGATGTCGCCAGAAGGCAGCGAATGGATTTTGGCTGGCTTAATGTCATCGCCGTTCGATCCAAAGCAACGTTGTTGCTCACGCACAGCACCGTGCCGTTCGCAGTACCTATCCAGATATTGCCGTTCAAGTCCTCGGCCATGCCTCGAATCAAATTGGTCTCAGCCGGAAGCGCGATGGTCCGGAATTCGCCTGCGTGCAGACATTGCAGGGCGAATGGACTCTGTTCGCCGATCCACAAGGTTCCGTCGCGCGAAACGAGCAATGCACGAACGACCCGGCCGGCAAGGCCATTGGTTGACGGTAGCCATGTCTCGACGGTCCCATCACGCCAGCGACGCAAACCGCGTCCCGTTCCAATCCACACTCCGCCGTCCGAAGCCGCGGCGACGCAGGTCGCTCCCCCGCCAGGCCAGGTCTTCTCATTCGACATGTTCCGCCAGCCCGACGCGGTCCGGCGCGCCAGCACACCCGTCTGGGTGACCACCCACAAACTCCCCTGGGCGTCTTCGCAGACCGAATTGATCGCCTCGAAAGGCACTTCTGGGTCGCCTTGCACCAACTCGATCGCCCGCGGATTCAAACGGTTTAATCCGCCGCCATCGGTCCCGACCCAGAGATTGCCTTCACGGTCTTCGAGAAAATCAAGCACATCTGAATGGGAGGTTGGAACCAGCGTGAAGCCTGCCCCATCGTAGCGGAACAATCCATGATCTGAAGTGCCGATCCAGACCGCGCCGTCCCGGCTCTCCAGAAATACGTTGGGCGTTCGGTAGGGCGGATCAATGTTCAACTGGCCGCGGTCTTCCAGCTCGCCGCCTTCTTTAAATTTCAACAGTTGGGCGTTTGAATAGATCCATATCCCGCCGTCGCGGGCAGCGGCCACTCGCGTGGTGGTTCCCGGCACCCGGGTCAAAGTTTGAAATCGGTGGTTGTTGAATGTTCCGACATTGTGGCCCTGTCCAAACCAGAGCCGCCCATGCTTGTCCGTGGCCAGCGTGCAGGTCGCATTGTTGTCCAAACCGTCTGGCAGGCCGAAATGTTTCACCTTTCCGTCTTTGACCCGGCAAACCTTGTACTTGTTGTAGACAATCCAGAAAGCGCCCTCCCCATCCTGGACCACGTATTGCGGAAGCACACCATCCAGGCCATTTGTCAAAAGTTGGCTGCTTCCGGGATCGAGCACGACCAGGCCCTCGTCCATCGCCAGGCACAACCCGCCATTATGATCAGCGAGCAGCGCCCGAATCTTGTGATTGAACGACCCGGAGAAATCCTTGAAAGGAAGCTCTTCAAAACTGACCCCGTCAAAACGCGCCAACCGTCTTAGCGTGGCAAGGTAGATATAACCGTCAGACGTCTGCGCCAGGCCGTTCACCGTGTTGTTGGGCAAGCCGTCGTCGGATTGCCACACACGGACGGCCCATACGGAATTGGTCGAGGCCCCAGCCGTGGCTGAGACGAGCGCCAATATCAGTCCGGCCAACAGCCGTCTGAGAGCCGGCGGCTTGGCCCGAAAGAGCACACGTTGATTCACATCCGCTTTCGACAACAAGAAAAAGGAAATAGGTTCAACGGCTGCAGCGATTTGTTAGCCGTGATAGGTGAACTCTGCAACATAGCGACCGGGTTACGCGGTGCCAGTATAACAGATGGTTGAGGCGCGTCCAGATTCTCATCTGCAACGGCCTCCGGGCGAATTGCGCCAAAAGTTTTGTTACCCGGAGAGGGGGGAAGGAGGGGCGAAAGGGATACGTTGTGCCAAAAGTCACTGTTACCGTCAATCGATGGACAAAACCATGTCTCGACTCTTTGAGAATGTCCCCATTTGGACTCGATGAAAATGTCCCCTTTAGGCGGCGGTTGCGATAGCAACTGCCGCCGTGATGGGAACATTGACAATGAGTGCGAAGGAACGG